>VOFK01003207.1_pt1 | contig 46220 bp, 52 predicted proteins | sample 5384121 | NCBI WGS metagenome assembly VOFK01 (sample SAMN12384730, study PRJNA508395) | human gut metagenome | isolation source: healthy gut J | host: Homo sapiens | reverse complement strand
ATAAATTGTACTTTAGGTTCAGTTACATTGCTATGGTATAGCCCAATATTCTGTGCAGGAGGTCAGGTTTTGTGAATGGCGTTGCCTTACAAAACCATTATTATGTCTTGTGAAAATACAGTCAAGAATATTTCTTTGTACTGCTGTCATATTGGACGGTGTCTGTTCTCTCATATATACCCGTTCTGGAATTGCTATATCAAACCTCCAAGATTGACGATATAGTATCGGCTGCTTATATCATCATTTTTTCATCACAAGCATATCCAATACTCTCCGTACATCTTTTGCGAGATCCGGAGGAAATGAATTTAATATTTTATCCTTTTCATACATGGCATATAATGTTAAGGGATAGCTGCCGTTTAGGCAGTTCATCCCGTTGTTAGATGCATTTTTTACATCTATCATTATTATTAGAAATTCAATTTTTCCCCTTTATTCACGAAGCGTTTCACCTCGTCTTTTTAGGGTTTTCAGTTCGTCAGGAACTTTCCTTTTCATACTCATTTTCATGTTTCAAACCTCCTTTTTTATAGTTTCGAGAGTGTTTTTGACCTGTTTTTCACGACAGGGGCATAGTTATCCCTCTACTGTTATTTTTATGCGACCTTTCGCTTGACAAGTTCCGGTCTTTGGAACACCAGGCATTCCGGTTCTTTGTTGTTTGTTCCATGACGGACAAGTGTCGTGCAATGGTATATCTTGTATCGCTGGCAGGGTTTACAATAATACGGGTTTTCATATTCCGATTCATTTTCTACCGTGTCAGTGCAAGGTTCTTTCGTATCTTCCTGGTATAGGTATTCTTCCGGGACAGTACTTTTATGTGAGTACACTCCGTAATACCTTACTATCCGAAAATATGGAAGGGGAACGTGTTGCAGAAGCAGTCTGGGAAAAAACTCACTGTAATGCAACGTAAGGATTTTTTCCTCCGGATTATGCTTGTCGGGAGAACTACGGTAATCCTTGTAGCGGAAACTGATGTATTCTCCTTCTATCGCTGTAATCTTGTATTCACTCAGACAAGCCCCTTTTGGAATATCTTCCGATATAGCAAATCACTTGGGATGGTATTTTCATGGGCGGTTCGAGATTGATAGTCCAACAACTTTGATACATGCTGCGCTTAAAGTCCGCAAATTCATCATCATTGCGGAAATCATGCTTCAATATACCGTATTTGTACATGAAATTCAGCCTTTCCCTGAATTTCTCCCTGAACTTCTTTTTGTAGGAAACTGACCCTTACATAAGGGGATTGATTTCGACCAGTTCTCCTGTGCTTTTTGTGGATACCTCCCCATGTGACAATCATGTGGACATGGACATGGTAATTCTTTTTCTCACCAAACGTATGCAGTACTGATATGACTCCAAATTTTCAAAGAGTATTTGTTTTCAATCCAGTCCTTCATCGTTTCTGCCGAGGTTTTCATCAGCACGTTCAGCAGTTCTTTGCCGTTACGTTTGATTAGCGGGTTCAGAAGATGCGGAAGTGTCATTACCACATGACGGTGCGGTATGTTAAGCATCTGTTTCTTTACCCTTTCTGCCCACAGCATGGTATCCCTCCAGCTGCAGGTGGGACAAAAACGGTTCTTGCAGCTATGATATATCTCGCTCACCTCACCACATTCAGGGCAGACATAGGTATCAACCCCCAAAGCGGCTGTCCGGCACACACGGATGGCATTGACCGCCTTGTATTGCTCCGGTCGGATAGGTTCGGTCGGATGCTCGGCATATTTGTCCCAGTTCAGCCGGATAAAGTCCGCCAGCCGAAATTTCCGTTCCACGCACGGGATTTCCTTATGTGTATGCCTTATCTCCATATTAAAATCTTTTTATGACAGACAGCGTTTCAAAATCTTCTTTGTCTTTCAATCCTGTAACGTAGAAAAACGGTTGTTCGTCATTTGAAAGAGTGAAGATTTCCCCATGTCTGAAAGTTATATATTTTTTCTGCTCCTCAATGAATTCATCCTGATTTATTTTCAAAAACAGGTCGTTGGGCAGGCTTAGGTGAATGTTGGCTTCATCCATAATTTTATCCTTTATTCTGCATCCTCTGGCAACATAGTCATACATCGCAAGCTCAAACTCCTCCGGGAGCTGCATAAGTTCCATGTAATTGATGCTGTTATCTTCAAGGAAAGACTTTTCCAGTTTTTTACGATATTTCTGTATGGGGATAATTTGGAGTGAAGTAAATACCTTCTCGTTGTGGGCGGCAAAATGAGTAGGTGGACAACATAACTTTTCCATATATCCGTTCATGGATTGGAGCCATTCTTTCCACTGGCTATTGTCTTGTATATCAAAGTCGCCATAAAGAACAATGGTTGTTTCTATGTAATCCTTATCTTTCATTTTGTTGCTGAATTTCTATTTTTAACATCATTATTCTGCTATTCTTTTAAGAATTGCATCTAACGTTATACTATCAGCCGATTTGGCTGTTATTTTCTTTAAGTATCAGACCTCGTCTTCCTCCATCAACAGATCGTCCAACGGGCTTTTGATATTGCTTTTGAAAGTGTCGGCTATGTGGACATACCTTTCCGTTGTCTTGATGTTGTTATGTCCCATAAGCTCTTTCACAATCTTGATGTCGGTTCCTTGCTCCAGCAAGTGGGTGGCGAACGAATGGCGCAGCAGGTGCGGATAAATCCGTTTCGTGATTCCCGCTTCCCGGGCCGCTGCCTTCAGCCGTTTCGACACGATACTCTCGGTGAAAGGTTCTCCCGGTCTGTGTTCAAAAAGCCACACTTTCGGTTTGTATAGTCTGTTATATTCCGTCAGCTTTTTCATCAACGGTCTTGACAGCAGGGTGTAGCGGTCTTTTTTCCCTTTACCCTGCCGCACCCGTATCAGGGAGCGGGATTCGTTGATGTCGCCGGGTTTCAGTTCCAGCAGTTCGCTGATGCGCAACCCTGCGGAATAGAGTATGGAGAACATACAGAAGAAACGCAGGTCTGTCACCGTCACGTCGAGTATTTTCTTTATTTCCTCCTTGCTCAGCACGTCGGGCAGCGTCTTCTCCCGTTTGGCACGGTTCACCTTGTAACACCGCCGTTCCTGACCAAGAACTTTCTCGTAATAGAACTTGATGGCGTTGATACGCTGGTTTTGCTGGCAGGAGGATATGTTTTCTCGTGGATGAGATACAGCAGGTAGTCGTTTATCTCGCCGGGGGTAACCGTTTCAATCTTACGCCCCTCGAAATGCTGTTGGAAATCGCGGAAATAGGAGGTATATACCCTTACGGTATGGTCACTGTAACGCACTTGCTGAAGTTTTTCCAGATAGCCTTCCGGCAGTGGCGGCCGTTTGTCTTCCTCTTTACGGGGGGGCGGTTTCCTTGATGGCCCAGAATAGTCTATAAACGCCATTTTTACATAGCGGTCGAAGAACTCGGCAAGCACGAAATCTTCTGCCGGCAGATAAGCCCTGCCGCCGACAAGCAGTACGTTTTCTTCCTTCGACAGCGACAAGCGGATGTCATTGTCATTACCGAAAGTCACTTCGACAAATTCTCTCCCGTTTCTTATCACCGGAGAAAGTTTGATCTTGGTTTTTGGGGTATATATTTCCATGCCTCACGTTTTGTCGGATATTGAAACCCGTTTTCGCAAATTTATAAAAAAACACGGGTTATCCATGCGCTTTATTGACATTTAACAATAGATCCCGACTACCTGACAAATAAGGTGAGGAGCCACGAAAATACCCTCTGCCAAATCCGTCCTTCCCGGCACTCCGTTTCTCCGATTTCCTCTGCCCTGCGCCACAAGCGGCCACTTCTGTGCCCGATGCTTCCATAGCCTTTCCAACTCTTTTACGTTCAGCCGGTTCCCCTTACTTTCGTTCCCGCATCGCTATTGGTGCTAACTAAAAACACTCGTAATTATGGACGAAAACGTAAAGAACGACGCTAAACAAGTCATGCTCGTTCAGAATGCCGACGACGGACGACTACAAGCCGTTACCGGCGTGGATCGGGACGGCAATATCCAGACCGCCGACCCCACGGATCAGAACGTGGCGAGCCTGCTGAACGTGAACACGCAGGATTCAGCCCTCGAAGCCTTCTTCAAAAAGTTCATGGAACAGGCCCAGAACCCCGTCCACACGGGTATCTTCGTCATGACGGAGAATGCCCTGAACAAACTTATCCGCATCGACTTCGACCCGGAGATTCTGGAAAATTACCGTATCGACCCCTCCGAACGGCTTCAGACGCAGGAGCAGCGGCAGTTCGAGCCGCTGGACGTCACGAAGATAGACCTGGCGGATATGGAGAAGAAAGGTATCCGCATGGAGGACATCGAGCCACACCTGAAAGCCATGTCTTACGGACATAAATCCAACGGGCTGGTGGAGATGAACCCCGAACTGGAGAACGGGATGCGTGTTTCCACCAAAGGGCGCGTGTCGCTCGAAGAGCAGGCGGACGGCTCGCTGCGCGTCGTGCCGCATTACTGGCAGGAACGGCCCGACCTCGACGCCCCCTTCCACGGGGTGCTGCTCGATGAGGAGGCGAAAACGAACCTGATGAACACCCGCCACGCCGGGAAAGTGATCGACCTGGAGCTGGAGCCGGGCAAGCTCACGCCCTGCTACGTGTCGATAGACAAATGGACGAACACTCTGGAACCCATGCCCGTTTCGCTACTCGAAAAACGTGCCCGTATCAAGGAGGCCGACCTCTCGGAAGGCAAGCAGATGGATTTCTACGGCGGCGGCAAGGTGTTGCTCGAAGGATATACCACCCGCGCGGGTTATAAGCGGGATGCCTATATCCAAATCGACGCGGCCGAACGTAACTATTCCTTTACCTACGACGGTTTGGATCGCAACCGCTACGCCCAGGAGAACAAGGAGATTTACCGCCAGAAGGCCGCCGAGAAAAACGGACGGCAGGAAACTACGGCCTCCGAACGACAGCCCACACTCACGATTCACCGGACAATCCTCAAAGCCTCCGTGCCCAAAGAGGCTTATGACCAGTGGACGGAAGCGGTGAACGACCCCTCCAAGCGGGCGGATGTCAAGGCTTTCTACATCAAGGGCATGGTCAAGGACGGGCAGGGTGAGCCGTTCAACGCCTGGGTCAAGCCCAACTTCGAGCGTAACAAGATGGACTTCTTCCGCTGGAATCCCGACCGTGCGAAACGGCAGGGAGCGGAGGTCAAACCCGCCGTTGAAAGCCGTACCCAGGTCGCCGTCAATTCCGAGGGCAAGACCGTCGAAGCGGTCAAAGGTGTGAAAGAGCCGCTCAAGCAGGGACAGCAGGAGGCCACTCCGGCGCAAAGGAGAAATTACCGCAGCTGCAAAAAGAGCAACTCCAAAGGTGTCAAGGTATAACGTATGAAATGGTTCTACATGCAGACCGGAGCCATGCCGCTCCTGATCGCAGCGCTGGCCGCCTTATACCTCCGGCCGGGTAAACGCAGCCCCCCGGAGGAGGCAGACGACGGACGGCAGTATTACGACGGGAACAGCAACCATGTCTATTACGACCGCCGGCTGATCGCCCGTCCGGAAAAAGAGAAAGAAGAACTACAAGAAAACAACCACTGAAAAATCCGAATCATCATGCAAGTTATTATCGCAGAAAAGCCCTCGGTGGCGCGTGAGATCGCCGCCATCGTGGGAGCCACGAACCGTAAAGACGGTTTTATAGAGGGAAACGGCTATGCCGTAACCTGGGCCTTCGGCCACCTGGTCGGGCTGGCAATGCCCCAACAGTATGGCATCGCGGGTTTCCGCCGGGAAAACCTGCCTATCCTGCCATCATCGTTCATCCTCCTGCCCCGGCAGGTTCGGGAGGGTAAAGAGTATAAGGCCGACCCGGGTGTCGTGAAGCAGCTCGGTATTCTCCGGGAATTGTTCGGCATGGCCGAGCGCATCATCGTCGCGACCGACGCGGGGCGTGAAGGGGAGCTGATCTTCCGCTACATCTACTCTTACCTGGAATGCCGTACCCCTTTCGTGCGGTTATGGATCAGCAGCCTGACCGACCGGGCCATCCGCGAGGGGTTACAACACCTTCGCCCCGGCAACGAATACGACAACCTTTACCTCTCGGCCAAAGCCCGCAGCGAAGCCGACTGGATCGTCGGTATCAACGCCTCGCAAGCGCTTGCTGTGGCTGCCGGGCGGGGTGTCTGGTCGCTCGGACGGGTGCAGACCCCCACGCTGGCGATCATCTGCTCCCGTTACCTGGAGAACAAGGCGTTCAAGCCCGCCACCTATTTCCGGCTGAAGCTTTCCACGGCAAAGGAGGGCACGGAGTTCACCGTCCTCTCCACGGAGAAATTCGACGGCAGGGAGAAGGCGGAAGCAGCCCGCGCCGAGGTTATCGGCGCCCGAACGGTACGCGTCGTGAACGTGGAGCGCAAGGAGACCAGGGAACAGCCGCCTCTCTTGTACGACCTGACGACACTCCAGAAAGAGGCCAACAGCCGGTATGGTTTTTCGGCAGAAAAAACGCTCGACATCGCCCAGTCGCTTTACGAGAAGAAGTTCATCACTTATCCCCGTACCGGCTCACGCTATATATCGGAAGATGTGGCCGAGGAGATTCCGGCACTCATCGGGAACATGACACGCTATCCCCGTTTCGCGGAATACGCGAGCAGGATGGATACCGCATCTCTCTCCCGCCGAAGCGTGGACAACGAAAAGATCGCCGACCACCACGCGCTGCTTCCCACCGAGAACCTCCCTTCCGAACTGGATGCCGACCACCGCATCGTCTATGAGATGGTCGCGGGGCGGATGCTCGAAACCTTTTCCGGGGCCTGCGTGAAAGAAAACACTTCCCTTACCCTGCAAAGCGCGGGGCATGATTTCACGGCCCGCGGCAGTATCATGGTCGAGACGGGCTGGCGGGCCGTCCTGAATGAACCTGTCGAGGAGAAAGAGGAGGACATGACCCTCCTTCCCGACATCGTACAAGGCGACGAGCTGCCCGTCAAAGGATGCGGCACGGAACAGAAACAGACCCGGCCGCGCCCCCTTCACACGGAATCGAGCCTGCTGGCGGCGATGGAAACCGCCGGACGCGAACTGTCCGACGAGGCCGAACGCGAGGCGATGAAGGATGCCGGCATCGGCACGCCCGCCACCCGTGCCGCCATCATCGAAACGCTCTTTGCCCGCGAGTATGTCAGGCGAGAGAAAAAGTCGCTTGTACCCACGGACAAGGGACTGGCCGTGTATGCCGTGGTCAGGGACAAGAAGATCGCCGATGTCGCCATGACGGGCGGCTGGGAACTGGCCCTCTCGAAGATCGCTACCGGGGAGATGGACGCCCCGACGTTCCATCGCGGTATCGAAGTCTTCGCCTCGCAAATCGCCAAAGAACTGCTGGAAGCAAGAATCGACGGCGCGGAGAGTGACACAGCCTGCCCGCGTTGCGGCAGGCCCGTGGTGTTCTATCCCAAACTCGCCAAGTGTCAGAATCCCGATTGCGGCCTGACCGTATGGAGAACCGTGGCCCGCAAGGAGCTGACCGACAAGCAGCTCGCGGAACTGCTGACCAAAGGCAAAACCGGCACGATCCGAGGATTCGTCAAAAACGGCGGCGGGACGTTCGACGCGGCCCTCACGCTCGATGACCAGTTCAAGACCTCGTTCGTTTTCGAGCCACGCGATACTCCCAGGCAGGGAAAGAGGAACAAACGGAAATAATCGTTACCTTTGCCACTGGAAAAGACCTGTCATAACGAGATACGCTTGTTTGATAAGGATTTTTTCAGTGGTCGGCGCTTCGGGTGGGAACCCGGGGCGCCTTTCTCTTCCCCGATTATCAACGACCACTAAAAATTCTTATCATGCCAGACAAGCAACACCATACCCCCACGGGGGAATTGTCCTATTACGGACTTTCGTTACTATCCTACCTCAAGGACAGCCACCCGGAACTCATCGCCGAAGGTGAATTCATCGCCGAGCGGGCCGACAGCGCCGCCCAAGCGTACAGCGAGGCGATCCGTTCGGGCTGCAACCACATCGAGGCCGAAGAAATTGCCCGCGAGGAACTCTACCGCGGACTGCACTTTTCACCCTACAACACGCTGGTAAACATCCTCTGGAGGGAATTCGAGGCGGAGATTCCCGAGGATACCGCCCGGCAGGCGGCTCTACGCCTGCTGCCCCTCTGCCGCGGAGTGCTGGAGAAGTACGACCTCACGGACGACTTCGCCGACACGCCCGACTACGAACTGTTCTATACCGAACTGACGGGAACCGTCCAAATACTTCTCGAAGATGGCATTCAATAAGAAAACCCACCTCCGCCAGAATATCGACGCGCTGAAGACGGCCTTCACGCTCGACAGGGAACGGCGGGCGCCGACTCCCGAAGAAGAAAGGACACTCGGCGCATACAGCGGCTTCGGCGCCATCAAGGAAGTGCTGGAAAACCCCACCGGGAAACCGGACAAGGACGGCATGGCAACGCTCGTGGCCGAGTTGCACGAGGTCATCAGGGCGAATACTCCCGACGAACGGGAATACAAGCGCTACATGGACGGGATCAAGAACTCCGTCCTGACGGCTTTTTACACGCCCCCGAAAGTGGCAGACGCCATCGTGGAGGCGATATGGGACACGCGGATCGTCCCAAAACGTATTCTTGACCCCAGCGCGGGAACGGGGGTTTTCGTCAATGCCGTGGATTTCCACGACCCCTACGCGGAGATCACCTGCTTCGAGAAAGACCCCGCCACGGGGTTGATCCTGAAGCACCTGCATCCCGAAAAACGGGTGCGGGTACAGGGATTCGAGCGTATCGAACCCAAATACGCCGGTTACTACGACGTGGCCGTGAGCAACATCCCTTTCGGGGACGTGGCGCTCTTCGACCCGTTCTTCTCCACCCATACCGACCCCGTGCGGCGGCAAGGCACACGGGCGCTGCACAACTATTTTTTCATGAAGTCCGTCGATATGGTACGCGAGGGCGGCCTGGTGGCATTCATCACCTCGCAGGGAGTATTGAACGCCGAGCAGGGACGCCCCGTGCGCGAGTGGCTGATGAACCGCTGCGAGCCCGTATCGGCCATCCGGCTGCCGAACAACCTCTTTACAGAACACGCAGGGACGGAGGTCGGCAGCGACCTGGTTATCCTGCAAAAGAAAGCCGCCACGGGGGAACTGTCCGAACGGCAGCGGGATTTCATCGAATCCCGCAAGCTGTCGAACGGCATCCGGATAAACAACCTTTTCCAGTCGTTCGACAGAGTGATCCATACCGAGGCCAAAGTAGGCAAAGACCCCTACGGCAAACCGGCGATGGAGTTCACCCACGCGGAGGGCGTGGACGGCATCGACCGGGAGATGCGTATGCTCTCGGAGGATTTCAACCGGCATTTCAACGAGAGTTATTGCCTGGAACATGCTCCGGAACAGACACCCGGTACACCGGAGCGGGAATTGTCCCGTTCCCGTCAGGCGGAACGCCAGCGTGCCGAAAGATACGAGCCCCGCCTTGCCGGAGAAATCGTCAAGGAGATTATCGCCGACGCCCGTAACCTTCAGCAGCAGCGGGAAGAGGAGGAAAAACGCCGCGTCGTCGCAGAAATGGCGGCGCAGGGCTACCATGTCGATACCGAAACCGGGGAGATTACCCGAATCGAAAACAAACCCGGACAAGTGTTACCGGATTCTGCCGCCACACCCGCCGGAGAACCGACCGGAGAGGATCTGGCCGACTTCGGGGCCTGGTCGAAGGAGCGGGAGAATCGCTTGTGGGAGCAGCACCCGCCGAAACCCGAAGATTTCGGCATGGCGGATACTCCCGTGCAGCACGTGGGCGGAACAACGGAACCGAAACCGCGGGAGGGCTTCGCCGGGTCGCTTTTCGACACGGTGGAAACGGCGGCTGCCGAACCGGTAAACGTGCAGCAGGAACCGTTGCTGACGCTCTACGACCTGTTCGGCTTCAGCGCCGAGGAGCGGCGGCAGGCAGAACTCGGTATATCCAAGAAAAGGAACAGCCGCCGGGGAGCAAAGCGGAAGACGCCCCGGCAACCCTCGTTATTCGCCCCGGCCTCCTCTCCGGAGGAACAGAAGAGCGAAATGCCGAAAACGACGCCACCGGAGCGTGATCCCGAAGACTTGTATGCCTCCCTGAACTGGGAGGACAACCCGCCGATCAACGGCTTTTACGAGATGATGATGTCGCTTACCCCGGAACGGAGGGCGGAACTGCGCCGACAAAGCGCCCGGCAGCAGGAAACTCCGGAACAGCGGGAACGGCAGGCGGTACGCCCCCCGACGGAAGCCCCGAAAGACAGACGGAAACAAGCCGCCGGTACGCCGAGAACGGGCAGCTTGTTCGACACGTCGGAAAATCCGGAGGAGGAAGAACCCGGTAAAGAAACGCCACAGATACGGGAGGTGGATATGAAACCCCGCCCGTTCGAGGGGGAGGTCGCCCCCTATTTCCGCGAAGGGACACTCGTCACGGACGGACAAAACCGGGTCGGCTACCTGCGGGGGATTGAATCCCTGCAACCCATGTTCCACCCGCTGGAACTCACGCCTGCACAACGGACGAAAGCCTCCATGTATATCGAGATACGCGATGCCTATTACCACCTTTATAACAACGAGGCGGAAACGCTGACGGCGAACCCCGCCCTGCGGGAGATGCTCAACCGGCTTTACGACAATTTCACCGAACGCTTCGGACGGCTCAATGACAAACGCAACCTCGACCTGATCAAGATGGACGCGCGGGGGACGGAGATTCTATCGCTGGAGCGTTACATCGACGGCAAGGCACGCAAAGCCGACATCTTCGAGCGTCCCGTGGCCTTCAATCCCGATGAGATCACGCACGCCGACGATGCTTCGGAGGCCCTTGTGGCCAGCCTGAACAAGTACGGCCGGGTGGAACCTCGCTACATGGCATCGCTCACGGGAACTACCGTGGAGGGAATACTCGGGGAACTGAAAGGACGTATCTATTACAACCCGGAAACGGACGGCTACGAGGTTGCCGACAAGTTCATCGCCGGCAATGTCATCGGGAAAGCCGAACGGATCGAGGCGTTCCTGCGGGAGAATCCCGACCACGCCCCGGCCCGGGAATCGCTGGAGGCTCTGCGCGAGGCGACACCCAAACCCATCGCTTTCGACGACCTGGACTTCAACCTGGGCGAACGGTGGATTCCAAAAGGTATTTACGAGCGTTTCGCCTCCTCGCTCTTCGATACGGAGGTGAAGATCACCTTCGCCTCCAACCTGGACGAGTACGGCGTGAAGGCGGAAGCGACGAACGTGAAGATCACGGAGCAGTATGCCGTCAGCGCGCAGACCCGTAAGTACAAACGGCCTGCACCTTTTTTGAAACACGCCCTGCAAAACACTTCGCCCGACATCACCAAGACCGTCCTCAAATGGGTGGACGGCGAACGGCGGGAGGTCAAAGTGCGTGACGGGGAGGCCATACAGCTCGCCAACAGCAAGATAGACGAGATCCGGGGTGCTTTCCCCGAATGGCTGCGCGAGCAGTCGTCCGACTTCAAAGACCGCCTGACAGACCTCTATAACCGTACTTTCAACTGTTACGTGCGCCCGAAGTACGACGGGACGCACCAGGAATTCCCCGACCTCGACCTCAAGGGGCTGGGAATAGACAATCTGTATGACAGCCAGAAGGACGCGATATGGATGGACAAACTGCTCGGCGGCGGGATAATCGACCACGAGGTGGGCGGCGGAAAGACCCTCATCATGTGCTGCGGGGCCTACGAGAAGAAACGCCTCGGACTGGCCAACAAACCCATGATTATCGGGCTGAAAGCCAACATCCATGAAATAGCCCGGACGTTCTGCACCGCTTACCCGATGGCCAAAGTCCTCTACCCGGGCAAGGAGGATTTCACGCCCCGGAAGCGTGAGCGCATCTTCCGGGAGATACGCAACAACGACTGGGACGCCGTGATCCTCTCGCACGAACAGTTCGGCATGATACCCCAGTCTCCGGAGATACAGCAGGAGATATTGCAGGCCGAGCTGGACTGTGTGGAGGAGAACCTCGAAGTGCTCAAAGCACAAGGCAGGGACGTTTCCCGCGCCATGATGAAAGGGTGTCAGAAACGCAAGGCCAACCTGGAAGCCAAGTTGCAGAAGGTGGCGCACGCGCTGGAAACACGCAAGGACGACGCCGTGGACTTCCGCCTCATGGGTATCGACCACCTCTACGTGGACGAGAGCCACAAATTCAAGAACCTGACTTTCACGACCCGGCATGACCGGGTGGCGGGCCTCGGAAATCCCGAGGGGTCGCAGCGGGCGCTCAACATGCTTTTCGCGCTGCGTACCACAGCAGCGCACGGGCCGCGACCTGGGGGCGACGTTCCTCTCGGGAACGACCATCTCCAACTCGCTCACGGAACTGTACCTGCTTTTCAAGTACCTGCGCCCGAAGGAACTGGAGCGTCAGAATATCCGCACCTTCGATGCCTGGGCGGCCATATTTGCCAAGAAAACCATCGACTACGAGTTTTCCGTGACCAACGAGGTCGTGCAGAAAGAACGGTTCCGATATTTCATCAAGGTTCCCGAACTGGCCATGTTCTACTCCGAGATTACAGATTACCGCTCGGCGGAGGATATAGGGATCGACCGACCGCAAAAGAACGAGATATTGCACAATATCCCGCCGACACCCCAGCAGACGGAGTTCATAGAACGGCTGGTGCAGTTCGCCAAATCGGGCGATGCCACGCTCCTGGGCCGCCTGCCGCTCTCGGAGCGGGAGGAAAAGGCGAAAATGCTCATTGCCACAGACTACGCCCGCAAGATGTCGCTCGATATGCGTATGATAGACCCCGAACTATACAGCGACCACGTGGACAACAAGGCGAGCCACTGCGCCCGTATGATTGCCGGTTACTACCGCCGTTTCGAGGCGTACAAAGGTACGCAGTTCGTATTCTCCGACCTGGGAACCTACAAACCCGGAGCGGGGTGGAACGTCTATTCCGAGATACGGCGTAAACTCGCGGAGGATTACGGCATACCCCAAAGCGAGGTGCGGTTCATCCAGGAGGCGACCTCGGAAAAAGCGCGCAAGGAGATGATCGCCGGTATGAACACCGGAAAAATCCGCGTACTCTTCGGATCGACCGAGATGCTCGGGACGGGGTGAACGCGCAGAAACGCTGCGTGGCGATACACCACCTGGACTGCCCCTGGCGTCCCAGCGACCTGGAGCAGCGCGACGGGCGGGGAATACGCACCGGGAACGAGATCGCCAAACTCCATGCCGACAACAAGGTGGACGTGATATTATACGCCGTCGAGAAGTCGCTCGACGCCTACAAGTTCGGGCTGTTGCACAACAAGCAACTGTTCATCCGCCAGCTCAAGACCAACAACATGGGAAGCCGTACCATCGACGAGGGGGCCATCGACGAAAAGAGCGGCATGAATTTTTCCGAGTATGTCGCCGTCCTCTCGGGAAATACAGACCTGCTGGACAAAGCCCGCCTGGAGAAGAAGATTGCCACGCTCGAAAGCGAACGCCAGGCATTCGTGCGCGGCAAATCATCGAGCCGCTACAAGCTGGAGCAGATCACGGAGAAGATAGAGAAGAACAACGACCTGATACGGCGTATCGGCAAGGATCTGGAACACTTCAAGGCCCGCGTCGAGTTCAACGAGGACGGCTCGTACCGCAATCCCGTGAAACTGAACGGGCTGGAAACCTCCGACCCCAAGCTCATCGGGAAACAGCTCAACCATATCGCCGAAACGGCACGCACGCTCGACAGGCTCGAACCCATCGGGAGCCTCTACGGGTTCGAGCTGCTCGTCCAGAGCGAAACGACCGGGAAAGACGGGCTCGACCTGGTGCAGAACCGTTTTTATGTCCGGGGTGAAGGGGATTATCTATACCAGTATAACTACGGGAATATCGCCTCCGACCCGCGACTGGCGGCGATGAACTTCATCCACGCGCTCGCGACCATCGAGCCGACACTGGAGAAATTCCGGAAAAAGAATGAGGAACTGGAGAAAGATATTCCCGTCCTGCGGGAAGTGGTGGAAAGTTCCTGGCGCAAGGAGCCCGAACTGACGGCCCTAAAAGCTGACCTGACGGAAATAGACCGCAGGATACAGCAAAGCCTCAAACCGATAGAAGAGAGCGAGGGAAAGGAGGCGGAGGAGGATAACGACGTGTGCCGGGAACGGCATGACACGGCGGAAGAGCTCCCGGGGAAGACAACACGGCGGCCCGTATTCCTTCCCGGCTGCGGCAGATTGCCGACGCCTCCGGGGGCGCATCGTGATCGCGGGCGTGGGCAGCCCGCCGGAGAACGGCCCTGCGAAGAAAGGGATCAAGATGTAAACGAAAAGCCGACGGAAGTACAGATTTCCATCGGCTTTTTTCATATGTCCGTGAGCGTTGTCGTCACACTTCCTGCAAGAGTGTTTGCAGCTCCTCCTGCGTGGGAAGATAGGTCATGTACTGGGCGGCGAAGACCTGCTTTTCATCTTCGGGCAGCGTATAACGGACGACCGCGTCGTTTTTCTCCGCGCAGAGGACGATACCCACCGGAGGGTTATCCCCGGGATTCATCAACTCACGGGTGTAGTAATTGACATACATCTGCATCTGCCCCAAATCCTGATGGGTCAGCTCCCCGGATTTAAGGTCTATTAAAACGAAACAACGGGCCAGGTAATTGTAAAAGACCAGGTCGATGTAGAAATGCTTGTCATCGAAGGAGATACGCTTCTGTCGCGCGACGAAGGCGAAGCCTTTCCCGAGTTCGAGCATCAAGCGCTGCAAGCGGCTGATGAGCAGTTGCTCCAGATCGGTTTCCAGAAAATGCTCTCCCTGCGGGATACCGAGAAACTCCAGGATATACGGGTCGCGGATGATCTCTTTGGGTTCGACACGTCCGGGTTCGGTACGGAAATCTCCTCTTTCACAGCTTTTCTTGTCTCGGCTGGCCAGCAGGCGGTCATAGAAAAGCGTGTTGATTTGGCGGTCGAGCTGCCGGACACTCCAGTTTTCCTTGACGCACTCGTGCAGGTAAAAATCACGGGCGGCATCGCCCGACACCTTGAGAAGCGTGCGGCAATGCGACCAGCTCAATTTATCACACAGCGTGTGATATTTCGGGTAGCACTGGTAAAACTGCCTCATGTACCGCAGGTTGGTGGCCGTGAACCCGTTTCCGAACTCCGCCACGAGCCGCCTGGAAAGGGTGTTGATGACAGCCTTGCCATATCCGGCACGGTCGGTTCCCTGCTGCTCGTACTCCACTATGTATTTCCCTACCTGCCAGTAAGCCCTCTCACGAGGGTCGAATTGACATGATGTATCACCTTCGCGCGCGCTTCCTGCAAGATATGGCGCACATTATGCAGCAGCTCTTCCTCCCCTTTGTCGGCAGGATATATTTTATCAGTTTCTTTCATTGCTTCATTATTATATAGGCTTCATTCAGCAAACATACTGATTTTACGGCAAATATCGAGCGGTTGTACCGCCTTGTCGTGCCTTATTCCATGTATCTCCGCGTTTTTCCATGACGCCGGACTCTCGGGACAGGGCCTAACCGGAACCGGCAGGACGATCCTTTTTCAGCTTTTTGCGGAAATTACTGAAGTTACGCTCGATGAACCGCAGGACGTCCGATTCCCGGTAGAAGGTCTTGTGATAGATCATCTCGTAAGGCAGGCTCTCCCGAGGTGCGGTAACGCTGGAGTGTGCGCTTGCTGATATTGAGCATACGGCACAGGTCGTAATTGTCCAGAAGACGCTCCCCGTCAGGCAGGATGGAAAGCGGTTGCTCCACGTCCCCCGCGCACAGCTTCTCGATACGTTCCAGCCGTTCCGAGAGCCGCTGCATCCATCCGTCGAAATATTCCTTGTCCAGAAACATGGCCTACTCCTTTGGTTGGTTCTTGCGCCGCACGGAACGCTCCTTCAGCACACGGCGGATTTCCGTGAGGGAATAATACAGCTTCCGGTTGATGGCCGAATAGGTGATCACGTGATCCGAGCGGAGGCGTTGAAGGGTACGCCCGCTGATACCCAGGTAACGGCAGACCTGCTCGCCGTCCATCCATTCGTCGTTTATATACTCCTTATTCCATGCACGCCCCTTTTCAGGGAGAGAGGCGATTGCAGCCTCTATTTTCTCTATACGCCCGACAAGCTCGTTATAGGCTCGCGAACCGATCACTATGATTTTCATACTCCTTTGTTTTTTAGTCTGTTACAAAGGTCGGGCTTATATGGACAGCTTAAAACGAGGTCGGTACGACTTTTTTTTGATAATTTGCAGTGAACTGATTCTCAACGGTTCATGCGGTGAAGAAGGCAGTGTTTTTTACCGAAATCCGCGGCCCGTACTCGGTATTTTTATGGGCAGAAATGCGATAGAATACTGTGATTCAACGCTTAACGGTGTTCTAATCCGGACGGGGCTACAACGGAACACCCGTATCGGCTCCTTATACGGGTGCAAATACGGGCGTTCGGGAAAGTTCCTTTCGAGAGTTACGGGGGAAAACCGACCTCGGTTCTTTTGTTATATACAACGCTGATTATCAGTGTTTCTATAAGGAATAGAGTGCTTTACCGGTTCATATTCTACTCGGAATTGCCGTTTTTCTTGTTTCGCTTCCACGTCTGCATACGTTTAAGCAGGGCCTCTTTCGCCTTGTCAAGCCACGGTGTCGGGTTGTTTCGGATTTTCATATCGCAGAATGTCCTCGAAAGGTTCATGTCGAGGTGTACGTTGAAAGCGTTGGAAATGTAGCTGGCAAGTTGCGTGAGTGGCACATTGCCGAAACAGCCTTTACTGTCGAGCAGGTAAATAAGTTCCGTCAGATCCGTCTTCGAGTCCTGCCATGTCGGACGCACGTCGACAATGGCAGAACCATGTTCCGGAGGTTCGTGCTCTCCAGTGATTCCAATTCGCCCATAAGATAAACCGACAACATATCGTTGGCCAGGATTTTCGCCACCTTGAAATCCGCGTTTGTCGAAAACTGCGGGTCGAGTTTATAGTAGAAGGTTTCCAGGTATTGCTCCGTGTCGGTCTGCCCGCGCAGGAAATAGAGGCTGTCCAGGTGTGTGGCGCCGCTGCGGAAATAGCGGATAAAGTCGAGGCGTTTCTGCGTGTACGCGTTGATGGCCCGAACATGGGCGTCCAGGTACTCCCGTTGTGCCTCGATACTTCCTACCGGACGGTTCATCTCGATATTGTAGAGCTTGCGGTAATAGATCAGACGGCAAAAAAGACGGGGTTTGATTTCTTTGAAGAACTTTATTTCCTCGTCATCGTTTTGAAAACGGTAGCCGATGATATATTGTTTCAAACGGTCGAACGCTTCTCCCAGGACACGTGACGCTTCAAGCGACTTTTTCAACACGTCGGTATCCCGCGATTCGATACGTTCGATACTCCGCAGGACTTCGCTGTTTAATTTTTTTCTATAAATGCAATCATAATCCGTCTTGTTACTTTCGCGTATAAAGTTAGCGAATCGAAAAACCGGCGGATTACGATTTTTTATCTTTCTCTTCGTTTTTTTTATCACGAGCCGATTTTAATGTCAGATCCGGCCTTCCTGGCGGATGGAAGTGGGATTGCTCCCCATATTCCGCTTGCAAAAGTCCGTAAAGTGGGATTGGGCGGAGAAACCGCACATGTAGGCTATTTCCTGCAACGTGTAGTGTGTCGTCCGCAGCAACTCCCCGATACGTTCGATACGGCGCTGACGTAACCACGAGGAGGCCGAGCAGCCGAAAACCCGCTGGAAACGCCGGCGGAAGGTAATCGTGCTGGAATACCCGCAAACCCCGGCGAGTTCCGTGACGTTATCCGAGGCAAGATAATTCGATTTGACACGGGAGATGAACTCGTAATCGTCCCCCAGGTGCAACAGCTCCTCGAACTCCCCGACATCGGCGGGAGTGAGATGTTCATAAGAGACGTCGAGCATTTTCAGCATGACAGCAGCGTTACATTCAACGGGCATACCCAATGTCTTACGGGCTTCACGCAGGTAATTCTTAAACCGCAGCCGCAGCGTGTCGTGATGCGGGTAGGAACACTGGAACAGAATGGTGCAGACCGTCCGCAGTTCATCGACACAACAGTAGCCGAAATACCACGTTACAAGACGCTCGACGTAATGGACGGCATGAAACTCCTCCGAAAGCATCAGAAGAAGCAGGAACGGGGTGAAATCCTGGTATTCCCCCGTTATGGGACGGGGTGCTTCGTCAAGCAAGGAGGCGATGTCCCGCATCAGCAGAGAATCTCCCGAGTACGCTTTTATTTGTTCGGAACTGCGGGCATAATCCCGGTAACGCGATATGACCCGCCGACAAAGCATTGAACTTCACGGCGTGAACGCCTTCTATAAAGGAAGGGCGAAGACTGTTGTAAATGGATAAGTCGGTTTGCATAAGTCATTTCTATAAAACGGAGCCGCATCCCCTTGTTGCCAAAGCTCCGCAAGTCGTTACTTATGAACCGCTTGGAACACGGTACGAATCCTAATTACAAATATATCGCATCCGACAATCCGAACAAATATCAGCAGGCAAAAATGAAAATAAACCTCGTTATTTTTGATTTTTACCTGCAATAATATTATATTTGCAAACAAATAAGAGTTGTTTGACAGCATGAGAAATATAGTGTATCAAAGCACTTTACCAATTTCTTATCCGTTGCCTATTCTCATGCGAGTTTCTTTTTAATCTATTTGTAGTCAATTAAATACCTTCAGACTACATCAAATATAAGAAATAAAAAGTCGTTTGTCAAGTATTCCAGAAGAAAAAGCAGACTATTCACGCACGGCTGAGATAATAAGGGGACTATCAGTAAGCTTCACTGACGTGTTGCATTTTCCAGCTCCAAAAAATGAGAAAAATTCAGATTTGAGATATTCGTAAATTAGTGATTACCAATAACAGGATTTCCCCTCATGCCGCAGTGGCATGGGTAGGAGAATCGAACAACTAATTCAAAGCTTAAATGAAAAAGCCGTGATTTCCTCATTTTCAAATTCCAAAGTGAAAAGAATTGGTTCAAACTTTTTTTTATAATACCTACATATGATTAACGTCTCAACTCTTTTTTCATTTCTTTTGGGTATTTTTCCACATTTCAGTTCCCCGTACCTTTGCAACTGAAAAATTTATTAATCATTATCTATCAATATTAAGTATGAAAATTTTAAACTTTTGGACAGTTGCTCTTATGGCACTATCATTTTCAACAACATTTGTTTCTTGCGGTGACGACAACGATATAAATCTTGCAAAGGAAATTGCCGGCACTTATAATGGATATTAAGCCGGTGAATGCGATATGTTCTCAGACTATTTGTTGGGCGATCAATCCAGCGCAACAATAACCGGTAACGAAGACGGTAGCATTAATTTGGTATATAAATCCGGTTCAGGTGATTTCCGCCTGAATAATTTAAAACTTTCCTCGAAATCTTTCAGTGGTTCAGGTGAAGTGGTGATGTCCATGGGCAGTGGCACAGGTAGTAGTTATAACTACACACTGGAAGGTAGTGTAAATGAATCCAAAGTGTTAACCTTGAAGACTAATGTAGATATTCCGACACCCATGGGAGAAATGGAAATCGTGTTCATGCAAGGAGAAACACCGATAACTTATAATATAGCTGCTACCTATCAGTATAACAGTTCATTGTCTATCAGTGTTGGAGATACATCCTACGGCACAACTGATGAATGTAAAGCTGTTATCAAACGTGTATCGGACACAACGGTAGACATTACTTTAAGCGGTTTCGCTAACTTGTCAGGTGCCGGTGGTCATATGAGTTTAGGTAATTTCACTATCAGTGGAGTCAATGTAACAGCCGGAGCAAACGGAACCTATTCACTCAGCCTGGGAGAATATGAATCTACCGACAGCAATGGAAAAGCTATCACAGGAGAAAGCCTGAGCGGTACAATCGCAGCAGACGGTACTGCTACTATTAACACTGACTTCAAGCCAGGTAGTATGCCGATAGCTATTTCCACAGTATTTACAGGAAGTGATACAGCAAGTGCAGAATAAACAATCTAAATGAAAGAAATGAAAAGAAGCAATAACACTATTTTTAAATATACAATGATACTGGGAGCGGCTATGTCGCTCTCAGCCTTGTAATGGATTATTTGAGAATATTTATGACGCCCCCACAGAAACTGAAATGGAAATCAAAGAAAATAGTTTCTCACAAATCAAAACTGTTGAGTACACAGAGTGGGCATATATTGATTTTTTCCGGTCGTAAAGTTACCACAGTCAAAATCGGGAAAGAATATGAAAGCGAAATACCCGATAATTGGGATATCGCCATTCATCGCTATGATATAAAAACGAATGAAGGGGCAGGCTGCAAACGAGCTACACAAGTTTTGATGCCCTGAAAGCAAACGGAAAATTGCCTGATGACAAAGACTTTGTTAAAGATGAATGGACAACGGACAAAATTGCTATTGATATGTCCGGCATGATGGAAGGAAACATTGTCTATACCGACTCTTATTATAACAGTGTCCTATCCACCTGGCTGAATGTAGATACTTCGACTATGCCACCTATCTACACAATGTCCAATCAGGTCTACCTGATACGACTGAAAGACAACACCTATGCAGCCATTCGTTTTACCAACTATACCAATGCCAAAGGTATAAAGGGATACATCGACTTCGACTTCCTATATCCATTTGATTTCGAAGAAAATAACTAAGAAAACAATAACAAAGAATGAGCAAACCTACATTTATAATATTATTATTTTCCTTTATAGCAACTTGCTCCACATTTGCACAACAATCCCAGTAATTATGTCAGCGGACGTGTAACTGATACAAACGGGGAACCCCTTCCCGGCGCCACAATCTCTATAAAAGGAAAAGGAACTGGAGCCGTCACCACATCCGACGGAACATATACATTGCAACTACCCGGAACTGGCGTGTATATCATTACCGCCTCTTACGTAGGTTATCAAACAGCAGAAAAGAAATTCACAACGGACGAAAACAAAAAACTAAGTTTCCGTCTATCCGAAGATCAATTTGACTTAGGAACGGTAGTAGTTACCGGTACCCGTACTCCCAAACTGCTGAAAGATGCACCTATCATTACACGGGTGATTACCTCGGAAGATATTAAAAAGGTAAATGCCAATAATGTAGCCGACTTGTTAAAGACTGAACTTCCCGGCATTGAATTCACTTTTGCTATGGACCAGCAAACCTCTATCAATATGCAAGGCTTCGGCGGAAACTCTGTATTATTTCTTGTAGACGGGGAACGTTTGGCCGGTGAAACGCTAAATAACGTAGACTACGACCGTCTGAACCTTGATAATGTAGAACGCATCGAGATTGTGAAAGGTGCAGCATCCACCCTTTACGGTTCAAGCGCTATCGGAGGGGTGATCAACATCATTACACGCGAATCGGATGACCCATGGAATTTAAATCTTAATTCACGCTTCTCCGAGCACAATGACCATCGATATGGTGGTACTGTGGGATTCAATGCCGGGAAGTTCAACAGCCTGACCAATGTACAATATAATAATGTAGATACGTATGGCGTAGATAATCTGGGAGATTTCTCAACTGTATTCGGAAGCCGAGTATGGAACTTCAAGGAACGGCTGATCTATCACCCATTGGAAACACTTAAACTGACCGCAAGAGCTGGGTATTATTTCCGTGAACGTAATAAACCGGGAGACACTCAAGACAGATACCGGGATTTCAACGGTGGGCTAAAAGCAAATTATACATTCAACACATTAAGTAATCTTGAAGTCGGTTACACTTTCGACCAATATGACAAAAGTGATTACCAGGTACTCTATAAAAATGATGTACGTGATTATAGCAATGTGCAGCATAATGTACACGCTCTTTATAATTACACTTTCAATGAAAAACATACGTTGACTGTCGGAGCCGATTACCTTCGCGATTATCTGATGTCTTACCAATTCACTGATAACGCTAACTATATCATGCATACAGCAGATGCTTTCGGACAATTCGACTGGAATCCGACTGAAAGACTAAATGTAATCGCCGGATTACGGTTCGATTATTTCTCCGATTCCAATGTTCGTCATTTATCCCCGCATTTGGGAATGATGTATAAGATTGGTAACTGTTCATTGAGAGGTTCTTATTCACAAGGATTCCGCTCACCGACTTTAAAAAGAAATGTATATGGTGTTCAATATGGCAAACATGATGATGATTTATGGAAATCCTGATCTTAAATCAGAAACAAGCCACAACTTCTCCCTGTCTGCCGAGTACACAAAAAACCGTTACAATTTTTTTCTGTAACAGGATATTATAATCTGGTACACAACCGTATTAACACAGTTTACAGCGATGATCCCAAAGGACAAATATATACCAATACCGACAAAGTGGACATTGCAGGAGTGGACGCTAACATCTCTGCCAAATACCCCTGTGGATTAGGATTTCGTATGTCATACACTTACATCCATGAATTTATGCGTGACGGGCAGAAAAAATTCACAGATACGCGCCCGCATACGGCAACTGTAAGAGTAGACTGGGGCGAAAACCTAGATAAAGTAGATTTCAATTATTCACTCAACGGACGCATCTTGTCAGAAGTAAAAACAAACGTATACAACGATAGCTTCAACAACCCTGCTGCCGGAAGCACTGCTGTTACGTACCCGGGATATATGATTTGGGATTTAACCTTCTCGGTGGGAGTATTCAAAGGTGTGAATATGAATCTGGCTATTAATAACTTGTTTAACTATGTACCGGATTATTATTATTTCAATTCACCCACTACGACAGGAGCTAATCTGACACTAGGTCTTTCGTTGGATATAGATCGGTTCTTCAAAAAAATAAACAACAATAAAACTACATACAAAGCTAAAAAATAAGAGAAATGAAAAAGGAAAAAGTAAAATCATCTTAGGTGTGTGCATCGTTGCAGCCGTCCTGATAGGCATATCTATCTGGAATGCCTGGTTCAGCGCCACAAAGATTGCTTTCGTCAACTTCCAGACCATACAGCAGGGAAGCATATCGAAAGCAAATGACAATTCATTCATCAAACTCAGCGAAGTATCGCTTGCCAACCTCGACCGCCTGTCAAATTATGATGTGGTTTTTGTTAACGGCATGGGACTGCGTATCGTTGAAGAACAGCGTCAGCAAATACAGCAGGCAGCAGACAAAGGTGTCCCTGTGTACACATCAATGGGCCACCAATCCTACCAACAATATCTGTAACCCTCGATAGTGTACAACAGAATCTGATACGCCGCTATCTGAGCAATGGCGGAAAAACAAACTACAGGAATATGTTGAACTACATCCGTAAAGCCATTGATGGAAAAACATATTCCACAACTGAAATGGAAGACCCGGTAGAAAGGCCGAGCGATATGTTGTATCATGCCGGAATCAGTAATCCGGACGATGAGCTGGAATTTCTCACAGTTACCGACTATGAGAAATTTATGAAAGACAACAACCTCTACAAAGAAGGAGCTCGAAGAATTATAATTACCGGACAAATGGCAGATGCTACCGACCTCATCAAAGCTCTCGAAAAAGAAGGCTACAACGTTTATCCGGTTCAGTCAATGACAAGATTCATGTCGTTTATTGATGAAGTGCAGCCTGACGCTATTATTAATATGGCTCACGGACGCATGGGGGATAGAATGGTAGATTATCTGAAAACTAAGAATATTCTGCTTTTTGCCCCACTCACGATCAACAGCCTTGTGGATGAATGGGAAAACGATCCGTTGGGTATGTCCGGTGGTTTTATGTCACAAAGCATTGTGACACCGGAAATAGATGGCGCTATCCGCCCCTTTGCCCTTTTTGCACAATATGAAGACAAAGAAGGATTACGCCACTCATACGCCATTCCCGAACGACTGAAAACATTCGTTTCCACTATCAACAACTATCTGAATCTGAAAACAAAGCCTAATAAAGACAAAAAGGTTGCTATCTACTATTACAAAGGACCGGGACAAAATGCCTTGACGGCTGCCGGAATGGAAGTAGTACCTTCGCTCTACAATCTCTTGCTTCGCATGAAACAGGAAGGTTATAATGTGTCAGGACTTCCTGCCAATGCACAAGAACTTGCAAAAAATGATACAAGCACAAGGTGCAGTATTCAACTCGTATGCAGAGGGAGCTTTTGACGAGTTCATGAAAAACGGAAATCCAGAATTAAGTACAAAAGAACAATATGAAAGCTGGGTGAAAGAATCGCTTCGTCCTGAAAAATATGCAGAAGTCGTTGCTGCCGACGGAGAGTTTCCCGGAAACTATATGGTCACTTCGGACGGATGTTTGGGCGTAGCCCGGTTACAGTTCGGTAATATCGTGTTAATGCCACAGAATGCAGCAGGAAGTGGAGACAATTCTTTTCAGGTAGTTCATGGAACGAACGCTGCTCCTCCGCATACTTATATCGCTTCTTATTTATGGATGCAGCACGGTTTCAAAGGCCTGATGCACTCATTCATTTCGGAACACATGGCAGTTTGGAATTCACTCCTAAAAACAAGTTGCCCTATGCAGCAATGACTGGCCGGACCGTCTGGTCGGAACTGTTCCTCACTTTTATCTCTATTCTATCGGAAATGTAGGTGAAGGAATGATGGCAAAACGCCGTTCGTATGCGACACTGCAATCTTACCTTACCCTCCTTTCCTCGAAAGTAGCGTGCGCGGTATCTATCGTGAGCCTTATGGAGAAAATCAAGATTTACAATAACTCCGCAAAAGAGAAAAAGAGCAGGAATCGCTGGCCATCAAAACATTGACAGTAAAATGGGAATCCACCGGGATTTAGGTCTGGACAGCATCACCAACAAGCCTTATACAGAGGATGAAATCGCCCGTATAGAAAACTTCGCCGAAGAATTGGCCACAGAAAAAATCACCGGGCAACTTTATACTATGGGTGTTCCGTATGAACCGGAACGGATTACTTCTTCTGTTTACGCAATGGCAACAGAACCTATCGCATACAGCCTTTTGGCTCTTGACAAGCAACGTGGAAAAGCTACGAACACTATCAACAAACACCGGAGTCTTTTTACACAGCAATATCTAAATCCTGCCCGCCAGTTAGTAGAAAAGCTGATAACCAATCCTGCACAGGCAACAGACGAACTGATCTGCCGTACTGCCGGAATTACTCCTCAGGAACTGGCTAAAGCACGCCAAATAGAAGCTGACCGGAATGCTCCGAAAGGATTGATGGCGATGATGATGGCTGCCGCAGCCAAACAAGATAAAGATGATAAGAACAAGAAAATGGGAGGACATCCTGCACAGCAAAGTGAAAAGTCCCTTCATGGGAAAATTCCCGAAAGCATGAAAGAAGCCATGAAGAAAATGGGCACTAACATGGATCCGGGAAAAGCTCCTAAAGAGTATAGCAAAGAAGATATAGAGTTTTCTTTGGCAGTCACAGAAGTGGAACGCACTATTAAGAATATAGGAAACTATAAAAATGCACTTTTGACAAGTCCTGAAGAAGAGCTGGCTAGTCTGATGAATGCATTGAAAGGAGGCTACACCACCCCTACCCCGGGAGGTGACCCCATAGCTAATCCGAATACATTGCCTACCGGACGCAATATGTACGCTATCAACGCTGAAGCGACTCCTACTGAATCGGCATGGGAAAAAAAGGGATTGCTTTAGCCAAACAAACGATTGATACGTACAAACAACGTCATAACGATTCTATACCACGGAAAGTAAGCTATACACTCTGGTCCTCCGAGTTCATCGAGACCGGGGGAGCAACGATTGCTCAAGTCCTTTATATGCTTGGTGTAGAACCTGTTCGTGATGCTTTCGGCCGTGTCAGCGATTTAAAATTGATTCCTTCGGCAGAACTGGGTCGTCCGCGTATTGATGTGGTAGTTCAGACCTCCGGACAACTTCGTGACCTTGCCGCCTCCCGTCTTTTCCTGATTAAGCGTGCGGTAGAAATGGCTGCCGGTGCCAAAGATGATAAATACGAGAACCAAGTAGCGACAAGTGTAATTGAGGCTGAACGGGTATTGACAGAAAAAGGATTGAGCCCGAAAAGACGCCCGGGAGATTTCAACTTTCCGCATATTCGGAGGAATAAACGGTATGTACGGTACCGGTATTCAGGAAATGGTGGAATCCGGTGACCGTTGGGAAAATGAATCGGAACTTGCTACTACCTATCTCAATAATATGGGTGCTTTTTATGGTAGTGAAAAGAATTGGGAAGTTTTCCAAAAATTTGCTTTTGAAGCAGCATTGACACGTACAGATGTAGTAGTACAGCCACGTCAAAGCAATACATGGGGTGCATTAAGTCTGGATCATGTGTATGAGTTTATGGGAGGTATGAATCTTGCTGTCCGTAATGTGACCGGTAAAGATCCGGACGCTTACATCAGCGACTATCGCAATCGTAATAACATGAAAAATGCAGGAACTTAAAGAAAGCTGTCGGTGTAGAAAGTCGTACGACTATTCTCAATCCGGTCTATATTAAAGAGAAAATGAAAGGAGGAGGCTTCTTCCGCAAGTGAATTTGCAGAAGTTATCACCAACACTTACGGTTGGAATGTGATGAAACCTGCCGCCATTGATAAAGAACTTTGGGATAATATCTATAATGTATATGTAAAAGACGAGCTTTAACCTGGGAGTAAAGAAATACTTTGAACAACAGAATCCTGCCGCTCTCGAGGAAATGACGGCTGTCATGCTCGAAAGTGCCCGCAAAGGATTATGGAAAGCCAGCGAAGAACAAGTAGCAGAATTGAGTAAGTTACATACGGAGATAGTCAACAATTATCGTCCGTCCTGTTCCGGGCTTCGTCTGCGACAATGCAAAAACTACGCGATTATATTGCTTCTAAAGCAGATGCGCCAACAGCAGCACAATACAAAGAGAATATCTCCAAAATCCGTGAAGCAAAAAGCAAGCGGAAATGACAAAGGAGTAGTTATGAAAAAAAGAAGAAATGAACCAGACCACTGAAGAACAAACAAATACATTAAGCAATGTAGCTGTCGGTATTGCTGTTATCATTGTCCTACTTGCTTTAATCCTCTTTGTACGCAAACGCCGTAAAAGCAGCCAAATGTAATTGTAACTCATAATTTGTAATTAGCAAAAATGAATACAGTTGTCCTTGTACTTATGCTTCTGACAGCATTTAATTTTCTGCTGAAGCAAACATTTTGGAAAGTAATAGCGGTGTGTGTTATCGCCGCTATCTGCGCTGCGTTTGCCGGATTAATGTGGCCGTATGCTATTGAACAGTCTAAAACCCAGATAGCAAATTGGCTTAGTAATCAACCTTTGATGTTGGATACAGCTGTATTGCTTAGTGTGGAGGTCTGCGTGCAAATGGCTTACGCCATGCTGGCTGTCCACGTGGCGAACGATTATCCGGTCAAACCTCGTATGATTGTGATGTACCGCTTTCTCCGCTGGTTTCCTGGATTATTGATTTTCCCGGTTCTATTCAGCGGGTTAATATACCTGATATTCGCCTTTCCGGGCATTTCCTTTCAGACAATAGCCTGGAGTTATGCCGGTTTTATCCTGATAGCAATTCCTTCCGGCAGATATTTATTGCTCTATTTGTTACCGGAGAAGGAATTACGCCTCGAATTGTTCTTCCTCACTAATGCACTGGTAGCTATCCTAGGAATTGGTAGCCACCGTCAACGGAAGAACTTCGGCGACAGGTGTCAGCGAAATAGACTGGCAAGCACTGGCAGGCGTTTTGGTTATCACTCTGGCCGGTGGAATCATCGGTCTTGTCTGGTGGAACTTTCGGAACAGAAACAAACAGAAAAGCATGAAGCAATAAAAAGAATCAATTACCTATTAAATAATCAACAACAATGAACTTTATATCAGATATTTTATATTGGATTTCAACAGGATTACTTGTTCCTGTCATCGTATTATTAATCATTCTCTTCTGCCGGGCACTGTTACTTGCAGGCAGTTTCTACGGACAGTATATGTCCATTCGCAAAACAGAAGCTTTGCTCCGCAATGAACTGGGGAAACTAACTTCTGAAACAGTAGGAGAACTAAATTCCAAGTTACCGGAAAAGTCGCGTTCACTCGTTATTATGTATATGTCAGGTACTGGATGCCCGTGACACTCCCGCACAAGTACAACGTTTATTGGCTAACTTTGAGATTGCAGCCGACAAAGACCTTGCAATCTCAAAAACGTTGACCAAACTAGGTCCTATCTTAGGATTAATGGGTACTTTGATTCCAATGGGCCCTGCCCTGGCCGGACTGGCAAGCGGAGATATTGCTTCCATGGCTTATAATATGCAGATTGCCTTTGCCACGACCGTGGTCGGATTGGTAGCAGGTGCCGTCGGGTTTCTCACACAGCAGGTTAAGCAACGTTGGTATCTGCAAGATATGACCAATCTCGAATTTATCGCTGAACTTCTGAACGAAAACCGTACTACTAAAACTACTGAGAAATGAAACATAACCTATTACGAAAAGAAGAAGACTCCGACCCCATCAGCGTAGTATCCAACTTGTTTGACGTTGCTATGGTATTTGCAGTAGCTTTAATGGTTGCCCTTGTCAGCCGCTACAACATGACTGAGGTATTCTCGCAAGAAGACTTCACCATGGTGAAAAATCCAGGTAAGGAAAATATGGAAATCATCACCAAAGAAGGAGAAAAAAATCAATCGGTATACTCCTTCGGAGGACCAGGATAAAAAAGAAGGGAAACGTGGCAAGAAAGTCGGTATCGCCTATGAATTGGATAACGGGGAAATAATTTACGTACCCGAATAATTGTTACTCTAACACTACTACACGGATAATGCCTACAAATATTATCCGTGTAACTCTCTAAAGAACTCACACGACATGGCACTCTTATCAAAAGACAACAAGAAAGAAAGGCCTTAAAAATTGACCTACATCAAATCTTTTAAAAAGAATGCCTCCCCTTGATTCATCATTTACTTTTTTAATTACCTTTGCAACAATCTTTGCTCCCTTAAACAAAAAGTCTATGTACTATGTTATAACTGATAACAATTACAAGAATTCAGATACAAATAAAAAGGGAAAAAGATATGTTTACAGAAATAACAGAGGATACAATATCTGCAACAGATAGCTGTCAAATGGAAACAACAGGAACAACACTAAAGGTCTCTCCTGCCACACAGCCAACCAATCAGGTTACGTCAGAAACTTACACTGTCATTCCTCCACGACGTACCTTCAATGAACAAAAGCCATTCGTTTTTTCTATTATCGGTTTTGCCGTATTCTATATTATAGCTCTTATTGTCGGGCGTGTCATCAAAATGCGATTGCCTCATCATTCTTAATGAAAAGTAACAAAAAAACAAGCCACCGAAATGAATCACTCATTCCGATGGCCTATCCCCTTTAAACACCTTTAAACAAAATGAAAATATGCCTCATTACTAACTAAACTAACTAACCCTTTGAGGCATATTTTGAAAGAGGCGGTCTCACCAGCCTCTTTTTTTTATAGACAGCTTTCGCTCTCTAATCTTATTTACGACTTCAGCAATATAGCCGAGAGCTTCTTCGCATTTAGCTGTTACATAAGCCCAGTCTTCTGCTGCCACTTTATCTTTCAGGGGAACAATTTAGACCCCATGCCTACACAGAATAACACCAGCCTTAATCCATGCTGTCAGGTTTTCCTTTTTGTAGGTTCTACCCCACCTGTCACCATTAACTTAGACCATGGCATCGGAGCCATTAAACCTTTCACGAAGTTTGTTCCGTAAACATCACCCGGGAATACTTTGCAAAGGTCGCAACCTACTTCCTGAGCGAAACCAACTTCTGATACAGAACCACAACCCGGAGTATAAGCCACTGAACGACGGTTACATACCTTAGCAATTTCAGGATTGAACAATGGACCTACTACGAAGTTAGCACCCAGTTGCAAATACATAGCGGCAGTAGCCGGATCAACGATAGAACCGATACCGATTGCCATTTCAGGACATTCTTTTGCTGCGAATTTTACGATTTCAGCAAATACTTCCTGTGCAAAGTCACCACGATTGGTAAACTCAAAAGCACGAACACCACCGTCATAACAAGCCTTTACCACTTTTTTTGCAATTTCTGCATCTTTGTGATAAAATACAGGAACCATTCCTGTAGAACCGATTTTATTCAATACGGCTATTTTATCGAATTTTGCCATTTTAATCTCCTATTTTAAATGAATTGTTTTTAAACTTTCAACTTATCTCTTTATCTCTGTACACGGCCGCTTGCATCACCACCAGCCAATGCTTCCACTTCCTCTACGGAAACAAGGTTAAAATCACCATTAATAGTGTGTTTCAAGGCAGACGCAGCCACTGCAAATTCAAGAGCTTCGCCCTGATTAGGTTTTTAGTCATCAAACCGTGGATGATACCACCGGAGAATGAGTCACCACCACCTACACGGTCGATAATCGGATCAATATCATAACGTTTTGAAGTATAGAATTCTTCGCCGTTGTAAATCATAGCTTTCCAACCGTTGTGAGTTGCGGAGAAAGATTCGCGCAATGTAGAAACAACATATTTGAATCCGAATTCTTTCATCATCTGTTGAAAGATACCTTTGTAGCCTTCAGCATCTGTGTGACCGGCCTCAACGTCTGCATCCGGTTTGAAGCCCAGGCAAAGTTCTGCATCTTCTTCGTTACCGATACATACATCAACAAACTGCATCAACGGTTTCATAATAGACTGTGCTTTTTCCTTTGTCCACAGTTTCTTACGGAAATTCAAGTCAACAGAAACAGTTACACCATGACGTTTTGCAGCTTCACAAGCCAAACGAGTCAGTTCGGCAGCCTTGTCAGGAGATAGCCGGAGTGATGCCAGACCAATGGAACCAGTCAGCGCCTTCCATGATAGCGTCAAAGTCGAAGTCAACAGCGTCGGCTTCAGCAATAGCAGAATGAGCGCGGTCATAGATAACCTTGCTAGGACGCATAGAAGCACCTGTTTCAAGATAGTAGATACCTACACGATCGCCGCCACGAGCAATAAAGTCTGTCTTCACACCATACTTACGCAATGCGTTAACAGCAGACTGTCCAATTTCGTGTTTCGGCAATTTAGTTACGAAATAGGCGTCATGTCCGTAGTTGGCACAGCTTACAGCAACGTTCGCTTCTCCACCACCATATACTACATCAAAAGAATCAGATTGAACAAAACGAGTATTACCCGGAGTTGATAATCTAAGCATGATTTCGCCTAATGTAACGACTTTCTTTCCCATAATCTTATGTTTTAAATTCTAAGTTATTAATATTATGAACTTTCAATTTATCATTTTTAGCTAATTTTCGAGCTTAACACACTGATATAATGACTATTAATCCATAAATAGGATAGTATGCAGCACCTTTCGTGTGCGGGCACAAAGATACAACAATTTTCGTAATTACAAAAATTGTTATATATTTGTATCGAAAATATTAAGATTATTATTGTGTGCGAGCACAAAAACCTATATAAATAAGGTAATCGTATGAATAAATTGCCCGAAAGAATCAGAATTAAAGATATCGCGCGTCTGGCAGATGTATCAGTAGGAACGGTAGACCGTGTGATCCACAGTCGTAGCGGAGTATCGGAAGCAAGTAAGAAACGAGTGGAAGAAATTCTAAAACAGCTTGACTACCAGCCTAATATGTATGCCAGTGCGCTGGCTTCCAATAAGAAATATACGTTCATCTGCCTTTTGCCGGAACATTTGGAAGGTGAATACTGGACTGCCGTAGAACTGGGTATCCACGAGGCTATTGCTACCTATTCAGATTTTAATACCTCGGTGAAAATCAACTACTACGACCCATACGACTATCATTCCTTTGTTGATGCCAGCGAAACGATTATCACTCTTCAACCGGACGGAGTTATGGTGGCCCCCACCGCTCCGCAATATACGAAAGGATTCACCGACCAGCTGCACACACTAGACATACCTTATATATATATAGACTCGAATATCAAGGATGTTCCTCCCCTCGCCTTCTTCGGCCAGAACTCACGTCAGAGCGGATATTTTTGCTGCACGGATGTTGATGCTGCTCGCCAGAGATGAAAAAATCGTCATTTTCCGTAAAATACATGAAGGAAATTGTCGGTTCTAACCAGCAAGAGAACAGAGAAATCGGATTCAGGCAGTACATGGAAGAATATCATCCGTCTTGTACTATACTGGAGCTCGACTTGCATGCCGAACGCAACGACGAAGACAATGAGATGCTGGATGAACTCTTCCGCACCCACCCGACAGTGAAGAACGGAATTACTTTTAACTCCAAAGTCTACATCGTGGGCGAATATCTGCAAAGTCACGGAAAGAAAGACTTCAACCTGATAGGTTATGACCTTCTCGAACGGAATGTCACCTGCTTGAAAGAAAGAAGTGTTTCCTTCCTCATTGCCCAGCAACCGGAATTGCAAGGTTTCAATGGTATTAAAAAGCTCTTTGCGACCACCTTATTTTCAAGAAAGAAGTGACCTGCATCAACTATATGCCAATTGACTTGTTGACAGTAGAAACCATTGATTATTACCATAGCAAATAACAACAAAAAACAAATCCAACTAACAAGTACATGGAAACAAAGTATTTAAGAATTAATCCTGCCGACAACGTTGCCGTTGCCATTGTTAACCTCCCGGCAAGAGAGTATCTCTCCGTAGATGGAATAGAGATTACATTAAATGAAGACATCCCCGCAGGACACAAATTCGCATTAAAGAATTTCTCCGAAGGCGAAAACGTCATTAAATACGGCTATCCTATCGGACACGCCCTAATGGCAAAGAAACAAGGCGACTGGATGAACGAAACGAATATCAAAACGAACCTCGCCGGATTACTGGAATATACCTATAATCCGATTCAGGTCTCTTTGGATATCCCTCATAAAGACTTAACCTTCAAAGGCTACCGCCGCAAGAATGGCGATGTCGGCGTAAGAAATGAAATATGGATCATTCCGACTGTCGGTTGCGTAAATGGTATTATCGGACAATTAGCAGAAGGACTGCGCCGTGAAACAGCAGGAAAAGGCGTGGATGCAATCGTTGCTTTCCCACATAACTACGGCTGCTCACAGCTTGGCGACGACCATGAAAATACGAAAAAGATTCTTCGTGACATGGTGCTTCATCCCAATGCAGGTGCGGTGTTGGTAGTAGGTCTGGGTTGCGAGAATAACCAGCCGGATGTATTCCGTGAATTTCTAGGTGAGTACGACAAAGACCGTGTAAAATTCATGGTAACTCAAAAAGTAGGTGATGAATATGAAGAAGGAATGGAAATTCTGCGTGAATTGTATGCCAAAGTATCCAAAGATGAACGGACCGATGTTCCTTTGTCTGAACTCCGTGTGGGTCTGAAATGTGGTGGTTCTGACGGTTTCTCCGGCATTACAGCCAATCCGCTATTGGGTATGTTCTCCGACTTCCTGATTGCACAAGGCGGTACGAGTGTCCTGACCGAAGTGCCGGAAATGTTTGGTGCAGAGACTATCTTAATGAATCGTTGCTCAGACGAAGGCTTGTTCGAACAGACAGTACATTTGATTAATGATTTCAAAGAATACTTCCTGTCACACGGAGAGCCTGTTGGTGAAAATCCGTCTCCGGGAAACAAAGCCGGCGGTATCTCTACATTGGAAGAAAAAAGCCTTAGGGTGTACACAGAAATGTGGTAAGAGTTATGTGTCCGGTGTAATGCCTTACGGCGAACGCCTGCAAAAGAAAGGACTTAACCTGCTTTCTGCTCCGGGCAATGACCTGGTAGCCGCTACTACCCTTGCCGCTTGCGGATGTCACATGGTACTTTTCACTACCGGACGTGGCACGCCTTTCGGTACCTTTGTCCCGACAATGAAGATTTCCACCAATTCAAATCTAGCGAAGAACAAACCGGGTTGGATTGACTTCAATGCAGGAGTAATCGTTGAGAACGAACCAATGGAAAAGACTTGCGAACGTTTTATCGACTACGTTATCAAAGTGGCGAGCGGTGAATTCGTTAACAATGAAAAGAAAGGTTATCGCGAAATAGCTATCTTCAAGACAGGCGTTACTTTATAAAAAGATCACCGATATAGATAAAAAAGAGTTGCTATCCCCATTCAATAATGTATTGAACCGGATAGCAACTCTTTCTTTTTTTGTTCTACGGTCACTCATTGAACATCCCAATCGTTCCATCAGCTGCAATCATTTCGGCTGTTATCTTCAACTTCCGACAACGGCCATTATTATAGAAGCTCACGCGGGCATTACCCGCTTTGTCCGGCAAGACTTCGGGATTCCAATACAATGTCCGTCGGTAATCTTCTTCTTTCGGCAATATGGAATAGTCAGGGTGATAAAATTCAGCCGGTTTGTTATAACCTTCCAACCAAGTCTTTCTGACTCCTTTCCCACCCTTCACGGAAACCTCTCCTTCCGGATAGGTTTCAATAAAAACAACACAACTGTACATTTCGTCTACTTCCAATGGAGACATTCGTGAATCTGCATAACGACACTTTGCCGACAATTCCTCATTGATATAAATCGACTTGATAGCTTCCAAGCGGAGTGTCTGATATCTGGTCTGATCTATTTCAGTAGCTTGTGTCTGTTCATAATTGATAACGTACAAAGGAGAACGCCCCTTATACTGTAGCCATTCGCCGTTACGATCAACCCTACGTATAAAATTCCGGTTCATACGAATCAACAATTCATGAATATCATCGCCTACATAATCCCCCTTGTCCTGAATATCATCTATTTCCGAAGACACATCGTAATAAGCAACCGACTTAGAACGATTTTCGAAAATGTCTTTCTCGCGACTCCATTTCTTCGCTTTTACAACAACCTCACCCAACCGGTGATTCTTCTCCTGTATGCCCCGTCGCGCCAACGAATCTTCATAGGCATCCATAAAACGATTGTAATCTACATCATTCATAACAACGGTGTCATTTTGAAGTCCCTGTTCAAATTCCGAAGTGTCCCTTCCGGAAACGCTAACTTGCATTTCACCTGCCAAATACCTTACGGGTTGAGGGCTAAAAACTCTATCAAGTATAATCCGGCAATCTTTTCTTCTTCCCTTTCTCCATCACCGAAAGAATCAGATTCCATTTGCCTTCGATATTGGTAATGAAGGCAAAGCGCCCCAAACTATCCGTTTCGAGAAGACCGAATGAAGTCATTCCGGATGAAATTTCCTCTTCTCCCCGTTTCGCTAAGAAAGAAGACACTTGCATATTCGGTTTTGGTTTACCCCAACGAATGAGACGACTTGTCCATGCACTTCTATTCCCCCTGTTCAGGCATATATTTTAATTCAAATGGCTCTACACCCGCTGCGTACTTCCATTTATAACGTCTCCATCCCTGAACCATCAACAAGCAATCCAAAGCCAACCTATGCTCCATGTCATTCACCTCGAAATAGTAAAGCGGTCGGTGAACATACCCTTTAATCTCCGACATCAGCAATAAATCCACTAACATAGAATGACGACTTTCCACTTCCTCCCACCCGTCACGTATAGAAACTGACATAGGAGTACTCACAGGATTACCTGTCGTATCACGAACTGAAAAATCTAACGTGACACGTTCAAACGGCTGATAACTTTCTTTGCTTTTGCGTACGTCAACTACCAGCAGTTCCGGTTTTCGCGTAAAGACAAGACGGTCGGCAATGATCTGTCCCGCAGTATCGAATAATACAAGTTGTACTACTCCCGGTGTCCATTCCGATTTGTCGAGTTTGAAGGAGACAGGAGTGTTCTTCCCCACATTTAACAGACAAGAATTTAATAGTTTTCCATGAGCAATCACAGCCAAGCCTAATAAGTTTGATGGTGTATATGTATTTTTCTGTACACTGACAGCTATACTATCTTCCGAGGTAAGATTATCAACGTGCAATACATACCCTTGCGAACGGACCTCCGGCAAGTCAAAACGATACTTCTTTCCACCAAAAGGCTCCACTTCGGCTTTGTCAGCGTCTTCACCAGTAGGTATATAAGTAAATACGCCCCGCCCTTCATGTATAGTGGCAAAATGACCGATTTCTTCTTTTCTCCGATTGATAATCCTACCAAAGAGCGTTATGGGATTTCCGTAAGCATCAGTTGCTTCAAAAGCAACCTGTGAAGGAACACCTTTTACCAAATTTCCTCCTTCTGGAAAGAACTTTAAATTAACCTTTTTTGCCTTCATTGCTTTCTTTCTGGTCTGCGGATACTTGTAAACCGCATACTTTTTGTATATTTTTCTCTTTATATTCACCCGGATTAGCAGGTTTATCAAAAACAGGAAGAACGCGTGAGAAAATAATCTCCTCCCCAAAATTCAACATATATTTCGTGTAGGCACGGACTTCATAAAAACCGGAATAGAAAGGAAGTTGCGTCAATTCGAAACTGCTGTGACAACGACCGTTCCGTATAGGTAATACTCGTTTTGAAATTATCTCACCACCAGGATTCAACAATTCTACATAGAGTGTTTTACTTAGCTCCGTCGGATGGTTCAGTCCGGGTGTGACGACATAGCATTGAAACCAAATAGGATCTCCCTGATAATAACTGGTATTATCAAAGTGTAAATAGACTTTTTCTTGCGGCAGTACATCCCAAAATTCTGTATAGCATCGATATATCCGGCTATTTTTTTGGACGAGGCTATCAGACGACATCTGGGCTTTCGATGAATATGGCAGTACTGACAATATAAATAGTAAAAGAACGAATATACCACCACGTTCCCAATATCGATCAATCGTATATTCTTGCTCATCAGTCAAGAACAATAGTTCGAGAAAGCCTTTCTTTGTCTCCATATTTTAGATTTTGCCATAAAGATATAAAAAATCACTAACAATCATTGCATTACCATTCATCAAAATCCGCGAAGGACAAATTAAACCATATCGTCGCCTGTTCTTTTAAATGTGACACGGAGTGTCTTATGGAACGGAATAAAACGGGAAACAACAGCAATGATGATTGATATAACCAGCAGATAGCCCAGTATTTCTTTCAGTGCGAGCAATAGACTTTGCTGTTGCAAGGTGGTATATAAAGAATTAGTTGCCAGTTGTGCCGCCTCGGCATTTCCGTGCCCCTGCGCCAGTGCGTTGTTCAAAGATTGGCTATACCGTGACGCTGCCAGTGGGTCGGCAGTCGTTATAGTCTCCGACAAAGAATACATATATTTTTGTTCCAGCCGGTACAGTACATTGCTATAAAACGAAGTAGCCATAATGGGCGTCAATACGGAACGGAAAATAATCAGAAAGAAAGCATTCGACAATAAGAATTTCGGATTCAAATCTTCTACGGCAAACAAGGCGAAAGCTATAATCAAAGTCAACATTCCCAAGCCACGAAAGAATAAGGGCAGGTATAACATTTCATAAGTGCTATTCGGAGAGATGCCGAAATACAGGATACCGAAGAAAATCACAAAGCAACTCATTCCCCCCGCTATCAGAAAGCGGAAACGCCAACGCTGCCAGCGAAACCACCAGAAGCAGATAAACGCACCGACTATATATCCGGGAAGCAGATAGATATAAAGAGAATAGGTATGCGTAGTGTCCACTTTCAGAATAATAGTCAGATAGTTAGTCAATAAAGTGGTTGATGTACTGAAAAACATGACAAGCATCATATAAAGATAGCCGACAATCGCTTTAGCCTGAAATAAGGGTGCAAGACTTACATAAGGTTTCTCCGAATGGCTCTGATACCAGATAAACAAGGCAATCAACATAGGAGCTATGATGATATATGCGCATACCTTGCCGGACGCCATCCAATCGAGCACTTTTCCATAATTGATAACATACATCAACATCAGCAGTCCGGTCGAGATAACAAACATTTCACGAATATGCAAGTCGGACAAGGCAACGGCTTTAACAGGGCGGTTATGACGGAAACAGATGATAACAAATAGAATAGCTATCAAAATCAGCATCATCATAAAATAATACATATATTTCCAGTTATAATAATATGCCAACAGAGCGGTTACCAACATCGAAGCCTGTCCCCCACCGTACACTAACGGATAAAAATAAGAATAAAACTCGCTACGCACATTCTTCCGGCTGAAAATCTTTTGGGCGTAACGGATAAACCACAGCATAAGAAATCCTTTTAAGAAGCCGACGGCAAAAACTGCAAACAATCAAAATATCGGCATTCTGCGTACGGGCGCAAACCCAACTCAGGAAGAATTGCAGTATCAAGTCAATCAGCAACAGCGATTTCACGGAAAAGGCAGCAAGGACTTTAGGAATAATGGGATACGCGATAGCCATGCCTGCCGAAGCGGCATAATATCCCATTGTTATATCTTCCGAATTCGTACCGAGTGTATTCGAAACTTCGAGCATACTACCCGTATAAGAACCATTGAGCATAGTGACAGGAAGAATCACGACGAAGATACTGATAAGTCCAAGCCAATCGGGCACCCATTGGCGGACAGGTGCTTCCAACTCCTTCATCGTTATCATTTGCGCAGAGCTTCTGTTTCTACCATCATACCGGCTCTCAACTGTGCCATTTCTTCCGAAGAGACATCTTCCAGTTCAATCCGTACCGGTATCCGCTGTTGTACCTTTACAAAATTTCCGGCGGAGTTATCCGTAGGAACTAATGAATATTTGGAACCCGTCGCTTCGGAGATAGCGGTAACTTCTCCGTGGAAAATCTTTCCGGGCACTGCATCCACTTTTATACGCACTTGTTGGCCGATATAGATATTGGCAATCTGCGTTTCTTTATAATTGGCGGTTATCCATTTGTCCTTGTTGCGTACCAGATAAGAAATGGTTTGTCCGGTCTGTACATACTGACCGGGTTCCAAAGTCCGCCTGCCCATGTATCCGTCATAGGGAGCCGTAAGAACCGTATAAGACAAATTCAATTTAGCCAGATCGAGGTCTGCTTCCTTACGCAAAATGGTGGCTTCCGCACTCGTTGTTTTCTTTTACTTGTTTCCGTATATTGTGAGAGTACCGACTGTTTCTGAGCAACCAGTGCCTGATTACGCGCCTTTGCCGCTTCATAGGCAGCTTTAATTTGCTCAAACTGTTGCTCCGGGACGGATTCTTCTTTCAACAAACGTTCAAAGCGATGATAATCCTGCTCTAGTTGCCAGAGTTTCGTTTTTGCTTCGGCAATGTTGGCATCCTGCACGGCGATATTTTGTATGGGCAGTCTCAATGCCCGAATGAAGCACTTCTTGTGAGCCATGTGCATCCAACAAAGCAGCTTCCGCTTCCTTCACCTTGATTTGATATTCACGGTTGTCAAGCACCAGTAAAGTATCCCCTTGACGCACATATTGATGTTCTTTAAAACATACCTCTTTTATATAACCCGAAGCCCGTACATTCAAGGGCGCTACATACTGGTCCACAAAAGCATCATTAGTCACTTCATAATTTACATAACGCCAAAAGTAAGTGGCAGTCCACCAAAGGCCGGAACCTGCCAGACAGATACATACCAAATTTAAAAATAATATTGCGGGTTCTGAGCTTTTTCAGCTTCTTCTGTTTTTCTTTCAATTGATTTGCCATATCTGTTTTGTATATTAAAGACGACCACAAGCCTTCTGAAGTTGATAATAAGTATAAATCACACGGGTGCGTGCAGTAACCAACTGCAACTCGACATTCAGGCGGACGGAATTTGCGTCGAGCAAATCAGTCAGGATAGCCAGTTGATTCAGATAGCGGTTCTGCATGATACGGTAATTTTCTTCCGCCTGCCGGACGGACAGTTTCAAAGCCTCTACCCTCTGCATGGCTTCCTGATGGCGTAAGAATGCGGAACGTACTTCCATGCGGATTCCCTGCATTTTCTGCTCTTCCTCGTTCTTCCGCAAAGACATCCTCATTTTGCTCTCTTTTATTTTATGATTGTTCTTATACAATGAGGATAAAGGATAAGAAACCGATACGCCCACATTCCAAGTTGTTATTGTACATATCCGCCAAGGTACGCGAGACAGGGCGTGCCAATGTATTCGATGCATATAACGATATACCGGGTAATGAGAAAGACTTGGTTGAACGGATTTCATTCCTTGCCAGTTCCGTTTGTGCACGAAGCAATTTCATCACCGGGTTGTTCGCATAAGCCTGAACGATATAATCATCATAAGATTGCAAGGCAACTGCTCGATAAAGCAGGGCAGTATCTGGCCGCAATAATACATTCTCGTCCTGCCCCAACAGAATATCGAGGTGCTGCGATACAAGCACAATACTGTTTTCCGTTTCCTGCAAAGACAGGCGGTCGTTAGTCAACTGCATCTCACTTCGCAATACATCATTATTAGTAATCAGCCCTTCCTTTTTCATCCGCCGTATATCATACAACCGAAGTTCCGATTCTTCAATGTTTCGCATCAGTATCTCATGCTGCTTAAAGAGGCTGAAGAGATTCATATACTGATTCAGCAGTTTCAGTTTAATCTCCGCCCGGTCGGTCAAAGTCTGCAATTCGGCGACTTGCTTTTCAATATCCGCCTTATGGATAGCACTTCGGATTTTACCGCCCTGATAGAGAGGTTGTGCCAAATCAATCGCATAATTTTGTGACCAGTCCGGCGCGTCCGGGTAGAGAGGTGCGGACAGTCCCCGTTCCCAAACGACGGGTTGACCGACGAATCCGCCTTTCAGTCCAATCTGTAGTTCCGGTAGTCGCGCAGTTCTTGCAGTCCGTGTCCGTTCCTGTGCCATAGATTCTTTCATTGCATCCGCCTGAAGTTGCAGGCTATATTGTACGCCCCGTTCAAAGAGCTGGTCGACAGTAAGAAATAAAGAGTCTGTTTGTGCGTGCATCAATTGGGGAAAAGAAAACAGGCTGAATAAAATGACCGGATATAGTTTATATTTTTTCAAGAACATCATAAACACTGTTTAATTCAGACAACATGGTTTCAATACTTTCAATACCGATAATGTGTTCTGCATATACATAAACCTAGTCTAAAAACCGGACGAATCTGCTCTTTAAACTCTTCACCCGCCGGAGTCAGAAACACCAGTTTATTACGACGGTCGTTCGGGTCTTCTTTCCGGCAGACAACAGAGGGATTGATAATACGGGCGTACATGCCATTGCGGATTTATCGGAACTGAAGAACAATAAGAAATTGCCTTTACGAAGTAAAAATCAAACTGAAAGGCTCGCAATCCATTAACTTCATCCCATTGGGTAAAACAACCCGCGTCGACTTGAAAGCCAATTGGAACACACCGAGCTTTTTACAGGAAGCTATTTACCCAATAACCGGGATATTACCGAGAAAGAATTTTCGGCACAATGGCAAGTCTTGAACTTGAACCGGAATTACTCACAAGTAATGATTGACTATACCAATTTTAATATTAAAAATATAGATAATTCCAGTTTCGGCGTCAATTTCAAGATTCCGGTAGAGCAGTATCAGCAATCCATGCGTTCCGCAAAGTATGCTATCCTGATTATCCTGTTGACATTCGGCGTTATCTTCTTCACTGAAATTATGAATAAAACCCGTATTCATGCTTTACTGTATTTGTTAGTGGGATTGGCACTCTGTCTATTTTACAGTTTGCTCCTCTCCTTCTCCGAACACATCGGCTTCAACCCTGCCTATCTGTTATCTGCTACACTGACTATTATACTGGTAGGCGGATATATGTTTGGCATCACCAAGAGAAAGAAACCTTCATTAATCATGTCTGGGTTATTGGGAGTACTCTATCTTTATATATTTGTCCTTATCCAGTTAGAGACTTTTGCTCTGTTGACAGGCAGCTTGGGATTATTTATTATCCTGGCAATGGTGATGTATTTCTCAAAGAAAATAGATTGGTTCAATGAATAATCAGCTTTTCTTCTGAAACACTTGACAAACGACTTTTTATTTGGTATTTTTGAGGAAAGAAAAGTGATAAACAACATGAATAGTATTAAAGAGATAATAGATACATATTGATATTTAAACTGATATTCTTTAGTATCAGAGCAGATCTATAAAAATCTTACCCAAGTTTACTAACATCAACGTATTCTTGGGTAAGTTTGTATATGCAAGTAACTGCTCATCAGAAGTATATAGCTACTTCCTAAACATAAGACATTTTCAAAATTAAGAACTTTTTATTATACGACCAATAGAATGGAATTTACTTTCGTATCACGGAAAAAGACATTGCTATGATATTGGCTCTTACAACATTGATTACAGACGCTTTGTGTTTTCCCTCCGCAAGCAGCGAACTTAGCCATTTGGGAGAATGTTTCCAATGACTTTATGCCTGATACTTTTTGCTTGACCAAGTTGTCACGTATAATAATCCATCCTCAAAATCTCACAAAGTCTTTGTCAGGCAATTTGTATAACTCAAGTTTACAATACGCATAGTTTGCTATTTTTTGACGTCAATGCGATCATTTTTACCTCATTACAAGCCTATTGGCTGCTTTATAGTTAACGGAACTAAAGCTAGGGAAAGCCCTATGGAGACACTTAAAACAGATAACTCTGTAACATAACTTACCATGTTTTCAGCACAGAACAAGAGTTCGGATAAAGAGAGCCGATAACCAGCTCTCAAATCCAATAAAGATTGAACTCCTTCCGGAGTGTTATCGAAAGACCGATGAGACAACTCTTACTATTTGCATAGACCATAGAAGATGATTTTTACCAAAAAAGAGACCATCTATCTTTTTTTGTTGTTAGACAGCCTCACTATCCCACTCAAACAGTGACACCTTCCTCAGAAAATAGTGTCACTATTCTTATTTTTTGTCTTTTTTATTATCTTCATGCAGTATTTCAATATCTCAAGTATTTACTTATTGTACGTACACCTTAATTTTGAAAATTAACAATCTAATTTTTAACAGTATGAAAACTTTAATTGAAATGAAAAAAGTATATTGTTTTAATCGTTTCGTTTTATTCGTAATGGTACTAAGCTTGGCTACCACCTTTTACTTCGTGTAGTAATGATGACGATGAGGATATTCCTGTATATTCTCTTAAAGACGTAGAAGGAAACCACTTGGGTAAAATGACAACCGAATCAGCCCCTGTCATCCCCACAGAAAATGCTGGTGAAAGTGAAGAACCAGTAGGAATTGAAGTAAACGCAGAAGTAAAAGACAACGAAATTGCTATCAATAAATTTCCTGTTGACGACCTGATTAAAAGTATATCATCGAAGATCCGGACCAAGCTGAAATTATTATTAAAGCTATCGGAGATATCAATTACAAAAATTCCCTACACAGCTACTTTCAACGAAAACAAAGATAACATCTTACTTCAACTTCAACCCGAACCTCTAGAAATTAAATTTGATCCTTCGACTCAACTAACAACAAATGAAAAAGAAACTAACCGAAATTACTGTGATAGTAACTGTTCAGGCAGACGAAAAAGGAGATTTTGCCTATAATGGAAAAACATTAAAATTTGCTATAAAAAGCGACAAAGGTAGAAGTGGGTAATACAACTTTAGATAAGTTCCCCATTACTACATTCAACTTCGATATGAGCAAAAAAATAGGTAAATACTTATTTGCTATAAAACGATCAAAAGAGCATGTCATACGTATATATGACACGCTCTTTTTTATATATCACAAAACATGATTAGGAATACAGTATTAACAAAACATAATTTTACAACACCAACCACCACCTTTACAATACCATATTACCAAATTCAGTCATTTACTATAATAAAACGGTCCTTTTATTATTACTTATCATTATTTTTACACCGAAGTAACAATAGATACCTTCTGACAACAAAAAGACGTTTTACATAATTATTCACTTTATATATGAGAAAACGCAAACAGGTGCTAATTAGGAGCTCTCTCAATAGCACCATACAAACAATACGCTCACCTCCCACATCGTGCCGCATTCATAATATGCGACATTCAACAAATAAGAAAAACTGATTTATTAATTATTGATACTTGGAGTAAATTCACACTGGCATTCCTTGAAAAATGATTCAAAATGTTAGGATTTAGACTCTACATATAGACCTCGTTTTCCAGATATTGACCTTCAAAAAGTAAATAATCTCAAACATTATTCTACTCGAGTTTATCAATGTACAACTATGAGATCATAGTTACAGTGAGCTTCTTTTTTTCTCAAACAAAAGGAGTGGGTCAATTCCCACTAAGTGGCGTTTCTAAAAAAACGAATTGATATGAAATACTTAATAACAACGTCACTCCTCACTTCTATCATTATAGTAATAGCTATCCCCAATTTATTAAACTCCATTCTTCTATTAACAGCAGGAGGTTGGCATCTTAACGTCGTTGTCACTTCGAATGTAGAAGTTGTTGTGACACATTGACCAGTTGAAGTCGGGTCCGGAACCATTCGCCTCTGCGCTTTATATGCCGATGCGAGGTTAATATATTTATTTTATCACTTTGAATCTCCTTTTTTACCAGGCTGAGGGCTTCAGATGGCAGGTATCAAAAATGCCCTCCCCCTCATTTGACATTCTCCCCTCTTCAATGAACTATAATGAGGACACGCAATTCTCTGACAAGGACACTTTTACTATGAAGGAAAATGGATTACCTGCGCAAAGAGCGATCGAAACGCCCCTGTTTCGCAAAGACGTTCACCGCGGATAACGTGGCCAGAGCCGTGATCGACATTTCCGGCCTGGGCTATTTTACGCTGCTGGTCAACGGCACGCCGCGTTACCGACAGCTGTTCACCGCGCTGACCAACCTATGCCGAGCGCGATCTCTCCACTTTTCGCCTATCCATTCACGATACCATCTCCTGCCGCGTGCTCTGCGAGCTATGACGTTACGCCCCTCATGCGCAATACCGTCGGGTTATCGTCGGCAGCAAACATCGGCAAGACGCGTCTGCGAGAAAAAGGAGCTGTACGGCAGGCTCTTCGATCGCCGCGTTCGATCTCACGCGCCCGACGGCACCTGAACGCTCGACTCCACCGACGGCAGCGAGGAAGCGTTCGTCTATCAATCCTCGAGAGCAACCTCTTCCTCGGCGAGGTGATCGACACGCGCCTGTTCCGATGAGCAAAGGCCACTCGAAAAACGCCGTCCTGCGTGAGCGATTTTGCGCCCGTTCGCTTCCAAAGCAGACCTTCCCGAGCGACCGCGTGATTCATTTACTACGCCAGGGCGCTGCGCTGGGCACGGCGGGTGGCCGCCTAATTTACGACGCAGGCGAAACATCTCCGGCGATTCGCCTGCGCGTGTGCGGAAAGCGCGGCGACAGGCTGACCGTTCGCTATGCAGAGCCTGAACGAGGACGGCTTTACGCTCTGTTTACAAGCACCGGCGCGAACTACGTCTGTCCATCCGGCCGCCCTCAGATCCAGACCGACCGTTCGCTACTCAACGGACGCGAACAGGACATTACGACGATGTTCGTGTTCCGGCTTCGCTATTTCGACGATTGAGGGCGATGCCGCGCTGCTCCGAGCCGATGGTGGACATTATCCATACCGATTTGCCGGTCACGCTTCCTCCGCTTCGAAAACGCCCTGCACCGCTGAACTGAAACCGCGGTGACGCCCCTATCTGCGCAACCTGGACAGCGGCTGCATTGAAATCAAAGGCACGCATCGCGAGGCGGCTGGGCTACGGCGACGGCCAGTGCTGCGCCGAAGCAGCCATGCGACGCCATACATTCAAAGTGGATCGAGGACATTCTCGATTGTCGGACACAGGAATCGGCCATATCCGGCGCCGCGCCGTTTCATGGGCGGCGGCGGCGGGAGGCGGCTGGGGCTGCGCCGTTGTCATCGTGCCACCAGCGGCTTTTCCGGGCGCCGCATGGCGACCACCGCACACCTTCCGCAGAAATGGCTGTCCTACATGATCGCTGCACTGCGAGGACGGCCTCATGACCGAAGGCGGCTGGTGCGCAGGCGACCGCGCCGATCAAATGGTCTTTTACCGCCCGAGCCGTTCGTCAACACCTGCTATCAA
>VOFK01003267.1_pt1 | contig 46246 bp, 90 predicted proteins | sample 5384121 | NCBI WGS metagenome assembly VOFK01 (sample SAMN12384730, study PRJNA508395) | human gut metagenome | isolation source: healthy gut J | host: Homo sapiens | reverse complement strand
CTTCGGTATTGCTAGGATTTCTGATTTACGTATTGCTGGTTTCAATGTTCATTACCTTCATAATGCATCTCCCTTTCCTTTTATACAATATTGTTCTGTTTGGTGATTCAATCATAGCATTTGTGCCGGGAAAGTGCAATGTCGTGCCTCTCTTTGCACATAGACAGTTGTATTTAATGGCAGGTGTTCATGAGATGAAAACGTACAAGTGTGTAGTATGTGGATCAGGGTCACGTATCCGAGAAGGTTACAGCATCTGTGGAGCAGCTGGTAGCAGCAGGATGCCAGGGTATTATCATCTGTAACTCATCCGATACAGAGATGACATCCGCAATTAAGACATGTAACGACAATAAAAGTATCTGGCACAGTTCTTCCGTATTATCAGCGAGGACGAACAGCGCAGACATTTATCAGGCAGCAAAAAAAGATTCTGCTTATTACATCGGAGCAGTACATGAGGATGAGCCGGCAAACGGTGAAGCTCTTGTAAACATCCTTCTTGATAAGGGTGACCGTGACATCGGTCTGATCGGCTGGGAGCAGGGAGATGCAACCTGGCTTGGAAGATGGGAAGGCTACAAAGCAGGCGTTGACAAGTGGAACGAGGCACATCCGGATGATCCGGCACAGCTTTCTGAGCCGCAGTACGCAGGTACAACTTCCGAAGGTGGTTCCAAGGCAGCAGAGGCTCTTATGGCAGCAGATCCGAACCTGGATGCACTCATCCCGGCAGGCGGTGGTGGAGATCCTCTCCAGGGTGCAATCGCAGCAGTTGAGCGTGCCGGAAAGACCGCAGATATCGACATCGTTTCTACAGATTTCCTTCCGGATCTTGGAGACAGACTGGAGAACGGCTCCATGGCTGGTGAGTCTGGGGACATTACTGTGATCCGTTAATTGCATTCATGATGGTTTACAACGCAATAAAGGGCAACTACAAAGACTTTTGGTGGTAAGTTCGAAGATGTTCCATTCCCATATCTGTATGTATCATCTGCAGATGATTACAAGAATTATGAGAAGTATTTCGTAGACCAGCTTCCATATACTGATCAGGAACTGGTTGATATGTCTAAGCTGAGTCTGGAAGACTTAAGAATTACTGCACAGAGCGTATCTATTGAAGATGCAGCAGCACGTGCGGGTAAATAAAACAATAACCACAAGGGGTGGCGCTGCTTGCGGCGCCACCTTTTTCCATCAATGTGACGTTTATCAGAATTGACAAAAAAGAGGTAGATAATATGAGTACTACGAAAAAATTTTTCGGGAAAAGCAATGGGGTATCTGATCCTGCTCGGTCTGGTTGTGCTTTCCTGGGCATCTTTAAAAAATACTTTCGCCGCATAACTTTGGATCTTTCGGCAATATGCTTAACTATTTTCAGGCCAGCCTGATTGCAACTGTTGGTGCCGTAGATTCTACTTTGTAATGGTAATGGGAATGTTTGACTTTTTCCATTGGCGCAAATATCATGCTTTCCGCAATCGTTGGTGTGTATTCGCCACCCGTTTTAATCTCAGGATATTTCGGATTGATCGTCGGATGTATCTTAACAGGAACAATTGTCGGTGCATTAAACGGTATGTTTATGTAAAAACTCCGTATCCGTCCATGATTGTAACAACAGGACTTGCACTGATCTATGAGTCTCTGGCAAAACTACATTGCAGGCGGCGTAGAGCAGACACTTCCATCCAATTTACGTGCATTTGGCCAGATGCCTTGGGATATCATCCTTGCACTTGTGGGCATGTGTCGTTGCTTACATTCTTAAATTACACAAAATTGGAACATACACCTACGCTATCGGCAGTGATGAGTTTGTTGCCAAGAACATGGGTATTAACGTAAATAAGTATAAAGTTCATGCATTTATTTTAAGTGGTGCATTCCTCGGTGTTATGGCGATCCTGACCATCAGTTACGGATCTTCCATGGTAGCCGTTACCGAATGGCATCTATGAGCCGAAACTTCGTACCGACCATGGGATGTTTCTTTGGTCTGGCATTTAAGAAATACGGAATGCCACTTCCGGCAATTATCATCGGTGAGTTTGTCATCAACATCATCTTCTTCGGATTCATTGCTCTTGGAGCACCAACCGCTATCCAGGATGTGATCACAGGACTTGCACTGCTTATTATCATTACTCTGACAACAAAAGGCTACAAAGGGCGAGATCGTCAAGTAATGAAAGGGAAGACAGCAATGAGTGAAGTAAGATTACAAGTAAAAAATCTCTGCAAGAACTTCGGTATTACAAAAGCCGTACAGAACGTTTCCTTTAACGTCAACAAGGGAGAGGTTCACGCGCTGATCGGGGAGAACGGTTCCGGAAAATCAACGCTGACAAACATGCTGACCGGTATTTACAGCATTGGCAGCGGTACATTTATTCTGGATGGCAAGGAAGTTCATCCAAAGAATCAGGTGGAAGCGAACAATGAAGGAATCTCCATCATTGTACAGGAGCTTGGTACATTGTCCGGACTGACTGTTGCAGAGAATATTTTCCTCGGTCATGAGGATCAGTTCGTACACTGTGGCATCAAAAATACAAATGCCATGAACAAAAAGCAACAGAGCTGTTAAAGCAGTATGGATTTGAAAGAATCAAGGCTGCTGATATGATCGACTCTTACAACTTCGAGGATCGTAAGCTCGTAGAGATCGTAAAGGCAACCTACTTTAATCCAAAGATCGTTGTTATTGATGAGACAACCACAGCGCTTTCCCCAGGAGGGGCGTGAAGAACTGTACAAACATATGGAGCGTATCCGAAAGAGCGGTAACACCGTCATCTTTATTTCCCCACGATCTCCCGGAGATCATTGAGAAATCCGATACAATCACCATTCTCCGTGATGGTGTATACATTGATACCGTAAAGAGTAAAGATGTCAACGAAAATGATTTAAAACTCATGGTTGGACGTGAAGTAACGGGCGATTACTACCGCAGCGATTACGGGGAGAAAGTTTCCGATGAAGTCGTACTTTCGGTAAAGGATGTAACCGTTCAGGGATTGATCGAGAATGTAAGTTTTGATCTTCACAAGGGCGAGATCCTTGGCTTTGGCGGTCTTTCCGAGTCTGGTATGCATGAGATCGGTAAAGCAATCTTTGGTGCATCCTATGACAGGGAAGGAACCGTAGAGCTGGCAGATGGAACCCAGATCAACGATATCCCGGGCGCGATCAAGCACAGCATCGCGTATACATCGAAGGATCGTGATAATGAGTCAGTCGTTTTAAATCAGAGCATTGGAGATAACATTTGTCTCCCGTCACTGGATGAACTGTCCGGACCGGCACATCTGATCAGCGATAAGAAGAAAAAGATTTTGCAAACAAATTTGCAAAGCAGATGTCCGTTAAGATGGTCGATGTCAACCAGTTCGTTTCCAACCTGTCCGGTGGAAATAAGCAGAAAGTCGTTCTGGCAAGATGGATCGGAAAAAGATTCCGGATATCGTCGTACTCGACAGCCCGACACGAGGCATTGATATCAAGGTAAAGCAGGATATTTACCAGTTGATGAATCAGATGAGAAAAAATGGAAAATCCATTATCATGATCTCCGAGGAATTGATGGAGCTGATCGGTATGTGTGACCGCATCATGATCATGAAAGACGGCAAGATCAGCGGAGAACTTGAGCGTGACCAGAACCTTGATGAAAATGGTCTGATTACGATGATGGTATAAGGAGGCAGCTATGGGAAGTCAAAGCAAGTGTAAATACAAACGATAAAAGAGCAGCAGCTCAAAAAGCATCAAAAATGTCGCTGATCCGTTCACTTCTTCCGATTGTAGGACTGGTGGTTATTTTCCTGTTATTCAATTTCCTGACAGATTTTCGAATGATGGGTAATATGTCACTGGTACTCTCACAGGTATATGTGACGATGATTTCTGCGATGGGCGTATTTTTTCATTATGACAATGGGTGGTCTGGATTTCTCCCAGGGATCTATTCTTGGTATTTCCTCCATTGTAGTATGTATGCTCTCAAAATACAGCATTCCATTGGCGATTATCGGTGGTATTGCAGCCGGAGCAGCAATCGGTGCGATTAACGGTTATTTCTATGTAAACCGTAAGATCAAATCCTTTTATTGTAACAATTTGTACCATGTTCTTATTCCGTGGTTTTATCAAGTACCTGACAACCAACGCTCCGGTAGCCGGATCTGCAAAGCTGATCAATTATGACAGCACAGCACTGAAAGTTGCCTGCACGGTTGTGATACTTGCCATTGGATTTGTGGCATTCCGCTTTACAAAGTTCGGAACTTATTTAAAGGCCATCGGTGCCGGTGAGAAAGCAGCTATGTTTTCCGGTATCCGTACAGACCGGATGAAATTCCTGATTTATGTACTCGCAGGTGCCATTACAGGATTTGCGGCATTTATCAACGTTATCAAAGTTGGTTCGGTTACTTCTTCCGGCGGTAACCAGCTTGAGACTCAGATCCTGATTGCACTGGTACTGGGCGGTATGCCGATTTCCGGTGGTGCAAAGGTACGTTTTGAGAATATTATTGTCGGATCATTACTTTACATCGTATTAAACAGTGGATTAACTATGATGGGATTCTCTACACAGATGATGCAGCTCATCCAGGGTGTTGTATTCCTGATATTCGTTGCAGTATTTGCAGTTCGTGAGTCTATTCAGGTTATCAAGTAAAAACATAAAAAGGCAAATGGAGAGGCTATGCGTAATACAGAACAGGATAATTTGAAATATCAGAAATTATATCATTGGGCACATACGTTAATCACCAGTGGCGTAATTAAAAATATGGATAAGTTTCCCCGTCTGAGACCATTCTGCAGAAGAAATTCGGTTATTCCAGGCAGACGGTGCGCACAGCTCTCCAACAGTTAGAGGATGAGGGGCTGATCACCCGGGTACGCGGAAGCGGAACGTACGTGTCTTATGAAGGCAGTACCGAGAACGAATCGCGTCAACGGGTTGGTCTGCTCCTTAGTTATTATTCCGATTATTTATTTCCGCAGGTGTATGATGGAATTGAATCTGCGCTGACAGAAAAGGGATATGGGATTGAGGTTGCGGTAACCAAAAAACCGTCTGAATGATGAGGCACTTTATCTGGAAGGACTGATAAAAAGCAATGTTTCCGATTGATTATCGAAGGTTCGCGGTCCGCGTTTCCCAATCCAAATATCCGCCTGTTCAGAGAAATTCAAAGCGCAACATACCGACGCTTTTTATCCATAATCATTATGAAAATCAGCTGTTTGACAGCGTAGAGATGGAAGACGCCAGAGCGGCATACGAGTTGACAAAGATACTGATCGAACACGGACATCGCCGGATTGGTGGAATTTTCAAGTATGATGATATGCAGGGAATGAGCGCTATAAAGGATTTATCCAGTGTCTTTCCGATTATGGCATGAAATTCGATGATGATTGTGTGCGGTGGTATTCCACGAAAGATATGGATGAAAAGCTCAGCAAGAAGGGAATGCTCCGGATGTATCGCAGGACAAAGGATTGTACCGCAATGATTGTATACAACGATGAAGTCGCCGGATATTACATGGAGTTTCTGGCAGATCGCGGGCTTTCCGTTCCGGAAGATGTCTCGGTGGTATCTTTTGATGATGCGAGCCGCAGCAGGGAGCAGAAAGTGAAATTACTATCGGCTGTGCATCCGAAGTATCAGTTGGGGCGGATTACGGCCAAAAAAATCTTTTGCGGATGATGGAGGATGAGAACTGGCAGGAAAAGAAATTATTCGTATCGTTTTCCGGTGAAGCTAAATGACGGAAATTCCGTGCGGGCGATCGGATAGGAGATAAGGATGAAAAAGACATCTGTTTTCTTTTTAAAAAATAGAAAGCAGATGTTTTTTTGTTGAAAAAATATGGGATGATTGACAGGAAAGAAGCCATTAGAGTATCATAGGCTTAGCAATGGATCAGGGAGTAGAAAAACGTGACAACATTTGAAATGCTGCAGGAACTGCTTGCGCAAAATGAATTTGAACTTTTATTGCCGGAGGACCATACAGCAAATACAACAGAGCAGGATATCCGGTTGGTTTATCAAATGAATGATACCGTGGAGAGTTTTCTTGTTTTTTCGGGAAGCAATCTTCACAGGCACATACAAAAAGGATTATGAAGGAAAACTGGATGCCTCTTATGACCGGGATCAGAACCGGTATGTGCTTGGGGTGCGGCAGGGAGACAGTGTTATTACCCTGTTTTATCAGAAGCTGGAGCTGGAAGTAAATCTATATAACTACGGAGAGATTGCACATTTCTGGGTTCCGCGGTATGAAAATCTGCGTCAGCTGGAATTTCGGATTGCAGTGCTGTGGGACAAGTATACCTATTTGGGGGAAAATTATTGCAGTGAGGGGGAAAAGCATCTGGTTCATCTGGCGGATGTCCCGGCACTTAATTTCTGTTCTTACTGTGCTGCACCGGAACCGTATATGGTGCCACATGAGATGCCGAAAGAGTCTTTCCTGCAGGGACTGGATGTGATGGAGCAGCTGGCAAAGCAGGCGAAAGACTGGCTGCTGGTTGGCTGGATTCGCTTTTATCGCAGACATCCATCAACGATTGTAACCAGATGGGTGGCACACGTCCTGAACCATAGCATTCATTTTGGCTTTGTGAAAAACACTTACGGAAACGATCAAAAAGGAGACGGCCATCTATCCGCGACGCCTGTTCGGAAAAAAGCGGAGAGAACGGCTGGCACTGTGTCTGAAAAAAGCAAACGCACGGAAGGAAGAACTGGAAAAGACGGGCGCATATGTAGAAATTGTGCGGCAGGGAGCCATTTACAATTGCAAAAAGATCAGCTGGATTTAAAGGTGTATCTGCTGGTCAGCCGCCAGGGGATGGTAAACCAGAAGATTCAGGTGGAGGAAATAGAGTTGTAATATGGCGGCTATTTTTGTGGCTTATTGTTATCTTTGCCAAAGGTATATCCACGACCAAAGCAGGTTAGGCCGAAACTTACCACTGCTATAAAGTCGACAATACTCATGGCTTAGCCCTCCTTTCCAGCGGATTTCTATGTAATCAGAGAGTAACAATAACGAATAAAAAGACAATCAGGTTAGAATTTGATTGAAAGACTTTTTCTAAAATGATAGTATAGATACATGGGAAACTAGAGAGCCGGGCGGCTTACCCTCTTTTCGGAGGGTTGCTAAGCCCCGGTGGGGCTTGTTTAGCAACGACCGGAGCGAAGCGCAGAACTAAACCCTCCAGACGAAAGAAAGGAGGGCGTTGCCAATGTATGTTACATATTCTGATTTGATTCAGATAGGGATATTCATTTGCGCCCTTGTTGGATTGTGTTACACGATTTTCAAGGGAAAACGAAAATAGCCGCCATTACTCGCAATAATGACGGCTGTTGTTAAAACAGATTTTTAATTATTGGGGTAAGCCGCTTCTCTAGCTTTCCCTTTTTTCTATACATAGAATAACATATCTTTTGAATCTCTGCAAGGAAAAAGTGTGAATCGATTCATAATTTGTTACTGTTCACTCAGCACCTGAACACCATGCTGTTCAGGTACACATTTTCCCCCTTTTTTGTGAAATGAGTTGACTTCATCACACAGGTGTAATATATTGAAGAAAACATATCATTTTCGGAGAGGGGGAATTTTTATGTGGATGTTACTGGGGATTCTTGTAGTTGGTGCGCTTGAGGCGTATGTATGGCTGCACTCCGCAATGTGAGCGGGGATGTCGGTGGAGGCATGGGCAGAGATTATATGGAAAAAGAGTGGGAAATTACAGAAAATAAAAAAGAGTAGAAAGACAAGATGGGATTATTAGAACAGATCAAAAAACCGAATGCAAAAAAGCATTTACACATAGCGGAAAATTTCATGCGGATGATGTATTTTCATCCGCATTATTGTTGTATCTGAATCCGCAGATTACAATCACAAGAGGAAACCGTGTGCCAGAAGAATATGATGGGATTGTATTTGATATTGGCAGAGGGCGGTATGATCATCACCAGAGAGACAGCCGTGTGCGTGAAAATGGAGTACCGTATGCCGCCTTTGGTCTGCTCTGGGAAGAACTCGGAAGCGGAATCTTAGGGGGAAACGTTAGCGCAGCGGTTTGATGAAGAATTTGTGCAGCCGTTGGATAACAATGATAATACCGGAGAAAAGAATGAACTTGCGACACTGATCGGAAACTTTAATCCGGTGTGGGACGCACAAAAAACATACAGAAGGAAGAAGAAAGCATATCTGCTGAGCCTGCGCTGACTGCGGAAGAAAAATCCCGTGGTCTGACCTCAAAGAATTTCAGCGGGCGGTACAGATGGCAGGAATGATTCTGGAAAATAAATTTGCGCGTTATCGTGCGGATGCACGGGCAGATGCACAGATCGAGGAAGTATTAAGTGCACGGGAAGATCTGACAGATACAAAGGATTCTTGTCCTTTCCGAATTTGTTCCGTGTCAGAAACGGCTGAAGGAGACAGATATCGCGTTTGTTATTTTTCCGTCGAATCGTGGCGGATATTGTATCCAGCCACAGAAGAAACCGGATTCCATGAATTACAAATGCAGTTTTCCAAAGCAATGGCTGGGGCTTGAAAATGAAGAACTGCAGGAGGCTACAGGGCTTGCCAGCGCAGGGTTCTGCCACAAGGGCGGATTTCTTATGACGGTTGGAGACGAGGCGGATGCCATCAGGGCATGTGAGATCAGTCTGGAAGAATATGAGCAAAAAGCCGGTGATCGTGTGTCTGTGGGATGCCGGAGAGGCACAGGAGACAAAAAATTGCGAGAGAGAAGAAACAGAGCATATGCTCAGGCAGATTCCGGATATGACCGATGCACAGATCTGTCACATGACACTTCCGCATCTTCCGGATCTGGAAGAACAGGGCATGTATGCGGAAGTTGCGATGGAAAAAGAAGACTGGAAAAAGTATATGAAAGAGTTTGTAAAACAAATACTCGAATGTAAACCGGAAGCGGTTTATGTTACGGCAGATCTGTTTGCAGCTTATCCGGTGGTGCATGCACTCCGCAAAAACACATGCCGGTACTGATGCGCGCAAAGAAGGAAGGAAAGACCCGCATCGTGCGGCTTCCTTCGGGATCGTAGACCAGAAAGAGAGGAAGAACAATGGACGAGTCAGGAAACCACAAACAGGCAGAACAGAGGGAGAGAATCCGGTGGATCGTATCGATTTTGATTCCCCTTTGTGTGCACTTCTGTCATTTTGTGTGATTGCAAAATACACCTCATCTCCAACTATGAAGATAAATGCACACGCGATTCAGTCACTGGATGACAAAAAAGACAACTGCATTGGAACTGACGGCAGCGGCAACAGCTGCTTCTGCCGCAATTACGCTTATTCCGGGAGATGCCGGTACTCCGATTGCGGATAAACTGGCCGATCTGAGTTCGTATTTTCTGATTGTTGTCTGTGCAATCTATCTTGAAAAAATATCTGGTTACCATTACGGGGCTGGCAGCATTTAAACTGTTGATTCCGATTGGATGTATTTTGTTGTCGCTTTGTTTTGGATTCAAAAAGATCTGGGCAGAACCATTGCCTGTAAGCTGGTTTTTGTTTGGGCTGGCTGTTTATCTGGTAGTTCCGGTAAGTGTCAGGGTTGCGGATCTGATTGATGCGACATATGGAGCTTCCATGGAAAATACCATTGCATCAGCAAAACAGGCAACGGATGAGATCAAAGGAGAGGCGGATACACAGAGTCAGGGGGAGCAGCAGTTCCGATGACGGTGGGAAAAAGTAGTTTCTGGTCGGGACTAGTGGACAAAGTTGAGAATACCGTGACCGGAGCAAAAAGTAAATCTGGAAAATACACTGAACCGGTTTATAGAAGCGATTGCGGTAATGCTTGTGACTTCCTGTGTAATACCGATTCTTGTTCTGTTGTTTTTTTGTCTGGCTTGTGAAACTGGTACTTGGGGTAAATATTACGTTGCCACAGATCGGAAAAAAGAGAAAAGAAAGAGGGAAAAAAGAATATGAAATTACTGATGAAACAGCGTGTTTTTTCATGGACGGATACCTATGATGTCTATGATGAGGCGGGGAAATAAAAAGTATTTTGTAAAAGCAGAATTGTTTCGGCTGGGGCACCAGATCCATGTATTTGATGTTTCCGGAAATGAAATTGGTATGATCAAGCAGCGTCTTTTTACGCTTCTTCCTTCGTTTGATATTATAATCGGTGGACGTGAATTTGGAAATATTCAAAAGGAATTTACGTTTTTAAACCGCGTTATGAAATTGATTATAACGGATGGCGTTGTGAGGGAGATTTTCTCGCCTGGGATTATGATGTGTATGCGGGCTGCAGTTCAGTCGTGCATATTTCAAAGGAACTGTTCCGCTGGGGAGATACCTATACGATTAATATTTTAAATCCCGAAGATGAGATTCCGGCACTGATGCTTGTCATTGCAATTGATGCAGCGAATTGTACAAAAAAAGTTGGAATAACGAATCGGTCGTTATTCCAACTTTTTTCATTTCTTTCATTTATTTGCAGGCTTTCGGAAGTGAAAATTTAGTTGCCTTGTTGAAGTTTTTGTATGTAACAGATGTCTTAATCTTGGAGTAGGACATATCGGAATCCGCTACAAGAGAACTAAGATACTCGTTCATGAAGTCTTTCATGTCGATCGTCTGTTTTACCGGATAGTAGGTCTTCTTATCAATCCAGAGAGAGATGGTAATCGGAGAAAGAGAACTGTAATCAGAAGATGTTCCCTGTGTGTTATCTCCGTTAAGTCCAAGTTGTGCAAGAAGACCGGCAATATCTTCGCCCTTCAGCTGTGCCTGAATCTGTACGGTTGATTTTCCGTTGACGGTTACGCTGTTTTTGACAATTTTTAAATCCGAATACATATCTGTGGTCTGTACAGAACTGAGCATATCGGAGTAGTCAGACAAATCCAGTGTTGATTTTTCATAGGTTTTGTTATCCGTAGAGGTGTACTGCAACAGTTTGTTGCCTTTTTGTTTTGTGTAGGAGATTACTTTTATTTTTGTGTCCTTACCGTTGGAAGGGATTGTCATCGTCATAACGGTTTTTGGTTTTCAGCGGACTGGCAAAAGCAATCGTTGTTGACGTGGTTTTGTGGATGTGGTTTTTCCCTGAACCGACATGTCCATATCCATGTTCATTTTCATCTCATAGGATTTCAATTTTTCTGTGGCTTTCGCCATTTTGTTGATGTACTGCTTGGCAGAAAGGGTTGCTGCCGCTACAGGAGTAGTGCCGGCAAAAGCGCATACTGCCATAACTGCGGTAAGCAACAGCTGCCAGAAATTGTTTCTTTAACTTTTTCATAAAATAAAACCTCCATATTTTTTATTGATATGGAGGTATCGTATCATCTAAAGATGTTTTTCGTCAATAAGACCTTTTTTCCTACATTTGCTTTATTTGGAATCCATTCGTGTCACAATCATGTGAATGATATATGGAACAAGAATCACCGGAATGGCAAGGTAAGCCAGAAAACTGTAAGCTTTCTGGATCAGTGTCAGAAGCCCGAACTTTGCGATGCCAAAATCAATCAGACAGCAGATCAGTGCGATGATAATCTCACGGGAGGAGATGCGTTTTTCTGGTGTTTATGTCCGGAGTTTCTGCTTTTGGTGTCCCATCGGATACATTATTTTTTTTGCCGGACAGGGTCCTGTTTTTTAAGTCCGTCGGATACACGTTTCACCATGGCGGCAACCATATTTTACGGCGGTGGATACGGCACCGAGGATAATCAGAATGGAAATTAACGGTGTCATAAATCCTTTTCCAATACCGTTTTGCACCATAAGCAGTGTCGGTACGCTGGTACCTGCCATATCCGGGCTTGTGGAAACGGTCATAATTCCAAGACAGACCATCGTCATCATCAGCGCGTTGATGATAAAGCCAAGCCCCATGCTTTTGACTGCATCGCCAGGTTTTTTGAATACTTTGGCGTGCTGGACAAATACCGCAATGTTTGCCAGCTGGAACGTTCCGTAAAGGAATGCGGAGTAAAGTGCCTTCCCGAATGGTTGTGTGGATGTTGTCATCTGCTGTGCGGTTGCGCGGATGGCAGACCATCCGTGGATGATATTCGGAATGTATACAATCAGAAGTACGGCAATGATGCAGATGGAAAGCACGGAGGCTACCCGGCGCACCAGATCGGTGCCGAAAATGGCAACGATAAAGATGAAAATGCCGATGATCAGTGTACACAGCAGATACGGAAGTCCTGTCAGTGTACTTAATGTTGCACCGCCGGTTGCAAAGGCAACCGCAGGAGCGACACACATGACGCAGATATAGAGCACTTCAAACAGGTTGGAAAAAACAGGAGCGAATTTTCCGTAAAAAAAGCATTGTTGTACGAGCGGTAATCGTACACTTCGTGTTTCCTGGAAAAGCGCATGCCGTAGGCAAAAAGATACCGTTATAGAGCATGGCAAGTGCAGGCATGATCAGACACCAGATGCCGAACCGTACATAGTAACTGTAAATCTGGGCACCGGAGGCAAATCCGCCGCCGAAATGCGTGGTGAACCAGACAAAGGCAACACCAAAAATGATGGAATAGGTGCCGGTGCCGGCAGAAGATTTTTTTATGCATTTATCAGTCTGCCTCCTCCCGTTCTTTCAGCTGATTCATTGCAAGGGGCCAGCATTTCTTTTGTTACTTTATATGGGTAATGTCTGATATCGGACATTTCCGGGATGCGATCCATACTTTCCTCCCCACTGTTCTTCCGTAATTCTCAATCTGTTCCAGGGAGGTCGGAAGCTGCAGTTGTTGGTTTAAGGTATAAATTTTTTCAAATTCCTCGTACTGCTGGTCGACAAGCAGTGCAAACAGAACACCGAATCCCACGACTTCTCCGTGCAGATGCTTTTTTCTTCAATGACCGGATAACTGGTCAGCGCATAAAAATGGCATGTGCCAGTCCGCTGTTATAATCCGGGGTGAAATCTTTCGTCAGGAAAATGGAGGCAATTCCGGTTGTCACGACGATGGCAAGGACAACCTGCTCCACATCGTAGGTACATAATCCTTTTTATGATCCTCGAGTGCTTTGGCACCGTATTCCAGAAGCGGATTGCGGCACATGACACTTAATGCTACACCAAGGGAGGTGAAATGTTCCAGCTGTTCCCCACGGAAGAGATGGTTGCCTCGTAGTATTTGGCGTAGGTATCGCCAATGCCAGCCCACATGTACTGTGCAGGAGCTTTTGGCAATGATTTCCGTGTCGATAAAATGCGTGCATGGCAGGCCGTACAAAAAGTTTGGTTTAAGAATGTGCCGTCCTCGTTGTACTTGATGGATACCGAAGTACAGGCTGCACAGTTGGAGGCGATGGTCGGGAACGTAAAGACCGGCTTATCGTCAGTGATACACAGACATTTTACGGTGTCTAGTGCTTTTCCACCGCCCACACCAAAGACCATATCGGCTTTGTGATAGACGGGAAGCTGTCGCAGTTTTTCCACGGTTTCGTAGGTACAGTCACTGCCGTACCGTTCGACACCGATGATTTCTAAGTTTGTTTTTTTGCTACATAAGTGCGGATCTTTTCTTCCGCTGCTTTAAGTGCGCGTCTGCCACCGATCAGAAGCACGGTTTTTCCGTAGGATTCACAGACAGGACCGATTTTATCGTAGATGTGATCGCCGATGGAATAGCTTGGCAGATGCACTTCGTAATTTTCTAATTTCATAGGTTCTCCTTTTTATTTTCAATATATACACAGTTTATACCCAATTGCCTGTTACTGTTCAATAGACACTTTCAAAGTTTTGCTTCGTTCTGAAATGAAAATGTAAAATACACTTGACATACAATGTAAAGTGCACTATACTTCGTGGTGTAAAGCAAACTTGACAAAAATTTCCGTGAGGAGGGGGAAGCATGAAAACAAGAATTCAGGATCTGCGCAAGGAGCTGGGAGTGACCCAGAGCGAGCTTGCAGATGCTGTGGATGTGACCAGACAGACGATCATATCCCTGGAGGGGAGGCAGATACAAAAAGCTTCTTTAGTGCTGGCACATAAACTTGCACAGTTTTTTCACGTAACCATTGAAGAATTATTTATATTTGATCAGGAGGATGAAAACATATGAAGGGATTTTGTTTATTTTCAGGAAGTAAAGTGACAAACAATGAGAAATTCCGCAAGCAGCTGCAGGCGAAAAAATAAATGCCTGCTGGGATTGATTCTGCTTGGCATAATCAGTGCGGCAGCCGCTTATTATATGGAATTTTCAGGAAAGATGAAAGTAGACGATTATATGCTGGGTGTATATTGTGGGATCGGTGTGGGGCTTATATGTTCTGGAATTGTTTTTTTGATCCGCAATAAGCGTCTGATGAAAGACGAAGGGAAATTAAAGGAAGCAAGATTGCAGGTGACGGATGAGAGGAATATTGAGATTGGGTCGCGTGCATTAAGGATGGCAGCGTTTGTGCTTCTGATTGTAATGTATCTTGCCTTTCTTTTTGGAGGATTGTATGATCCGATGATCAGTAAGCTGATGTCGTGTATGATCTGTCTGTTTCTTATTGTCTATGCAATTGCATGGAGAGTACTGAACAAAGCATATGTAGAAATGAGGATATATGAAAACAGAACGAAAGAAAATCCGTCCGGATTATTATGATAAATTCAGCTGCATTGCCGGCCAGTGTCCGATTACCTGCTGTCAGGAGTGGAAGATTGCGGTGGATGCGGATACGAACCGCAGATGGAAGAAAGTCCTTCCGCCGGATACGATGCCGGGATGCGCTAAAAAAGCCAGTCGTTGGATCAGGTATCTGGAGATTCAAAAAAATTGTGGGAAAAAATCTCAGCACTTATACTTGTATGAAAGATGGAATCCGGGTTATCCGGCTGGACGAGGAGCATCGATGCCCATTTCTTGCCAAAGACAAACTGTGCCGTCTGGTTTTGGCGTATGGGGATTCGATTCTCTCGAAACCTGCACGACATTTCCGAGGGAAGTGCACCGGTTTGCAGATCATGAAGAAGATACATTGATGCCGGGATGTCCGGCGGTGATTGATCTGTGGCGGCATAAAGAGATTACGTTTCCATCGGTCGTGCACAGCAATGCAGACATTTCAAGTGAAAACACGTGGACAAATGTGTCGGAACATACCATGTGTGTGGAAAAAGACGAAAATAAAATGGCGTTTCTGATCCGGGAACATATTCTGGCGTTACTGGGGATCATACGGTTTTTATCGAGGAGGCTCTGCTGGAAAGTTTTTATATTCTGCTGGAGTTGTATAAAAATCAGTCCGTCACACCGGAACTGGTGGAAGAATATTTTTTCTCCGGAGACGCTGCAGCAACTGCGCACCGCAATCACACAGGCAAAGAGCACAATCTCTTCGCTGGAAACCTGGGAAGAATGCAATGAACTTCTGCAGGATCTGGCGGTCAATTACCGGAAAGAGGGACTGTATGAGAAGTTTTTGACACCAGTGATTACACAGGCAGAATATTATTCCCAAATTTTCGGAAGGCAGGGAATCCATGTGGGAGAAGATATGGATGCCACTAAGGGGGAAAAATGAGGCAGGACAGCTTTGGGATCGGTGGAGACAGTTCCGGAATGCATTTGCATCGTATGAACCGTTGCTTCGTAATTTCCTCAGAAACGAAGTGTTTTCGGATCTGATTTTGCCGGAGAATTTTGAGACGGAACCGGAAGAGGCAGATAATCTGGAGCACATGGTGCTGCAGATGCAGTGATTGCGATTGCGTATGCGGCAATCCGGCAGAGTCTGTTTTTGAAATGGTGTCTGGATGCAGATGGGATACCAGCAGAGGAGGCACTCGATTATGAGACGGTGCGGGAGTATATGGTGGTGATTTCTCGTATGACCGGGTATGAGGATGAGGATATCCGCGGGTATCTGGAGAATAGTTTTGCGGAACTTATATGGGATTGGGGATATTTTGCATTGATCATTTAAATTGCTGGTTAACTGCGTGGTCTGGGGCCTTTGGGGTTTGGCAGGAGGGACGGATTTGCGGGGATTGTTCTAAATATAAGTTTTTTCGATGTGACGGAAGAAGGGGTACATTCTCTTTCTCCAGAAAAATTTACAAGTTAGCTCTGGCGTTGGTTTCAGGTAAGTGGAGTAAAGTTTTTCAGTTTACGCAATTCACTATGGGTTGTGAGTGCCAGAGCAAGTTGTAAATTTGTTCTTCCGAAAGAAATGTTCCCCTTCTTCCTGTGGATTGGAAAACTATAAGAAAAAGAATGATGCCCGCAAATCCTGTCTGTGGAACAAACATAAAGGCACCGGAACTTGCAGTTAAGGGAACGCCTCAAAAGGAGCTACGAATCCCATGAACTGGAATAAACATAAAAATACCCTGTTAAATCACTTGATGATAAGGCCGGGTATCTATAGATGAAAAATTAAAGTTTTAGGTGACGGTTTTTCGAAATTTTAATGCTTGAAATCAGGAAATGTCACCTATATAGTAAAAATTGCCTTTCCAGATACCGTTTTTTTTAGAAAAAAGTGGTATCTGGAGAAGCAATTTTTGATCTATAGAGACTTTCCGGTATCTGAATGTTAAATTTTCAGCGTGTAGGTACCATAATGGTATCTTTTACATGAATTTTATTGGCATAGATACCACGGTGGAATTTTTTACTGAATTTTATTGGCATAGATACCACGATGGTATCTTTTTACTGAATTTTATTGGCATAGATATCACGATGGCATTTTTCCTATGAATTTTGATTATATAGTCCCCCCATTTTTCATTTATAAGTTTATAATGCCCGATCATATAAAGGCTTCAATAGAACGATTGTTTCAAAAAATACCAGCGATGAAATTTCCACTTATTAGCAAGTCAAGCTTCCCAAACATTTATCACTTTGCCGTAAACGCTCATTGCACGCATTTCCTTCCGGGAGCGCCTTTAACTGCAAGTTCTGGTGCCCTTATATTTGTTCCACAGACAGGATTTGCGGAAATATGTTTCTCAATTATATTATCTCCAGCCAACAGGAAGAAGGGGAACATTTCTTTCGGAAGAACAAATTTGCAACTGCGCCGTAGTTCCATCACATAACGCTAATGGCATAAAAGTAAAATATTTGTCAAACTTACCTGAAATCAATATCGGCGCTAACTTGCAAATTTTTCTGTAGAAAGAGAATGTCCCCCCTTCTTCCGTCGCATCGAAAAAACTTATATTTAAAACAATCCCCGCAAATCCGTCCCTCCTGCCAAATCCCCAAAGACTCCCAGACCATGTTGCCGTTAACCAGCCATTTCATTGTCCATAAAAAATTCCGCATTGAGATTCCAAGTAAAATTAATTTTTTCATGGTACCGTAGAAAAAAAGTGAAAATTATTCACAATACCTATTGACATGATAGGAATTAAGGGGTATGATAAACGAAAGTCAAGGGGGAGGCGGAAACATGAAGCGAAAAACATTTCAATGGTAAAGAAAATAACTGCTGTCCATGGCAACAATTCTGTTGATTGATGTACCGGATGCGGAAGCAAAAAAAAGTCATGTACTGACAATCACTAACGTCTCCTACGATCCGACAAGAGAATTTTATGAAGCATATAATCCTCTGTTTGAGAAATATTATAAAAGGAAAAAACGGGAAAAGAAAAGGGATATTATTCAATCACACGGAGGTTCCGGTGCACAGGCACGCTCTGTTGTGGAAGGATGCAATACTGATGTCGTTACACTGGCACTGGAGCATGATATCACACTGATCGAGCAGAACCGGACTGATTGAAAAGGCTGGGAACAGGAATTTGCCGATGACAGTTCCCCATACACTTCGACGATTGTTTTCCTCGTCCGGAAAGGCAATCCGAAACAGATCAAAGACTGGGACGATCTGGTAAATAAAAAGGTCGAGATCATCACGGGCCGAAGAGCAGTGGTGGTGCCTGCTGGAACTTTTTAGCGGCACTTTCCTATATAAAGGAGCAGACCGATGATGAGAAGGGAACAGAAAGCATTTCTGCAGAAACTTTTACTCGCAGGTTTCCGTCATGGATTCAGGGGCGCGCGGTTCCACAACCACGTTTGTGGAAAACCAGAAAGGGATGTGCTGATCGCGTGGGAAAATGAGGCAATTACCACGATGAAAAGTTATCCGGATGAATATGAGATGATTACGCCGAGTGTCAGTATTCTACGCACAGCCGAGTGTGGCGATTGTGGATGACAATGCGGATGCCAACGGCAATTTGCGGAAGTCAGCAGGGAATATTTGAATTATCTGTACACCGATGATGCGCAGCGGCTGGCGGCAGAGTATGGTTACCGTCCGAGCAATGAATCAATTCTGAAGGAATTTTCCGACCGTTTTGACCTGAATGTGAAATTATATACGATCAAAGATTACGGCGGCTGGAAAGAAGCATATAAGAACTATTTTTTGACGATGGAGCAATGTTTGATGAAATCTACGGCAACGAATAAGACAAAAAAAGTACGTGTGATACCGGGTATCACCTCACATTGGGAATTACAGTGACAATGCTTTCCTGATTGTGCGATCCCGCTGGCATCTGTGATGGTTTCCGCATTAAAACTGCGTCCGGCAGAGTTCTGATCTGATCACGAAGCCGACCGTGCGGCATGCATTTGCGACCAGCATCGGATGTTCGTTTATTGCGGCACTTATAAACAGTGTGTTCGGTGTGATCATTGCCTGGGTGCTTGTAAGATATGAGTTTCCGGGAAAACGTATCCTCGATGGCTGTATTGAGCTTCCGTTTGCACTGCCGACTTCGGTAGCAGGTATCACACTTTCTAAAATGTATTCCGAAAACGGAATCCTTGGGGCTCCGCTTGCAAAACTTGGCATCAAAGTATCCTACACACATCTGGGACTGGTCATTGCACTGGTGTTTGTCGGAATTCCGTTTGTCATCCGTGCCGTGCAGCCGGTGCTTGAAAAACTCGACGGACAGTATGAGGAAGCGGCATTTATGCTTGGAGCCAACCGGTTTCAGACCTTCCGCAGAGTGCTTCTGCCGGAGATGATGCCCCCGGTTTTAACCGGATTTGGGCTTGCCTTTGCCAGAGGGATTGGTGAGTACGGAAGTGTCATTTACATATCCGGAAACAGTGCAAGGAACATACGCAGGTGATCTCCTATGTGATCATGCAGAAGCTTGGGTATATTGATTATGCGAGTGCCACGGCAATCGCGCTGGTAATGTTGATTTTATCGTTTGTTTTACTGCTTGCTGTGAATATCGTACAGATGAAACAGGCAGCCAGAACCAACAATGTGTAAAGTACAACGGGAAACCAGCCAGTTTGTTTTAAGAAAGGAAGTTCGTTTTTATGGAACAAAAGAAAAGTACGAAATACATCTTAATAGCCATCAGCGTTCTTTTCATATTTGTTATGCTGATTCTTCCCCTGTTTTCGATTCTCTTCAGTGCATTGAAAGAAGGATTTGCTTTTTACATACAGGCGGTCACAACCGAATATGTGCGTTCGGCTCTTTTGGTTACATTGCTTGCAACTGTGATCGCGGTAGTTGTCAATACGTTTTTCGGAATCATGGCGGCATGGCTTCTGACAAAGTTTTCTTTCCGTGGGAAACAGGTGCTTGCCACGCTGATCGATATCCGTTTTCGATCTCCCGTCATTGTAGGTCTTGCCTTTTTTGATGACCTTCGGACGACTCGGCTGGACGTATCCGGCAATCCGGGCGATCAACCAGTTTTTCGGAACAAACATCCGCATTACGTTTGCGTTACCGGGTGTGGTGCTTGCCACAATTTTTGTCACTTTCCCGTTTGTATCGCGTGAGATCATCCCGATCTTAAATGCACAGGGCAAAGACGAAGAAGAGGCTGCAGCATTGATGGGAGCCGGGGATTTACGATTTTCCGGAAAATTACCCCTTCCCCAGATGAAATGGGGACTGATCTATGGTATCATTTTTTATGTACGGCGCGTGCGTTAGGCGAGTTTGGAGCAGTCAATGCACTCTCAAAGACCAGAGGGCAGACATTTACCCTGCCGCTGGAGATTGATGCCTTATATATGTCGGGGACGGATACTTCCATCACCTCCGCATTTGCGGTATCTTCCATTCTGGTCATTATTGCAGTGATCGTGCTGATACTCAGAAACATTTTTGAATACAGAAGCAAAAAACAGTAAAGGCATACAGTAAGGAGTCAGGCTATGTACGTGGAAATGAGAGAATATTTGTAAAAAATTACGGAAACTTCCGGGCTTCCGACCATGTCAGCTTTGGCATTGAAAAAGGAAAAATTAGTCGCACTGCTTTTTACCTTCCGGAAGCGGAAAGACCACACTGCTTCGCATGATCGCGGGGCTTGAGACACCAAACAGTGGCGATATCTATATTGACGGGCAGCGTGTCAACGATGCCGGCGGCAAAACGAGGCATCGGTTTTGTCTTTCAGAACTATGCATTGTTCCGTTATATGACCGTCTATGACAACGTAGCTTTTGGTCTCGAACTTGCCAAGGTGCCGAAAAAGAAATCAAAAAGCGCGTGACCGAACTGTTGGAACTGACCGGATTAAGCGGAATGGAAAAGCGTTATCCGAACCAGTTGTCCGGCGGGCAGCGTCAGCGAGTGGCATTTGCCCGCGCACTTGCACCGTGAATCCGCAGGTACTTCTTCTCGATGAGCCGTTTGCGGCAATCGATGCAAAAGTCCGCACTGAACTTCGCAACTGGCTTCGCGAGATGGTTGTAAAGCTTGGCATTACAAGCATTTTTGTCACCCATGATCAGGATGAAAGCCGTCGAGGTGGCCGATGAGATTATCATCACAAACCATGGACATATCGAGCAGATGGGAACACCGATGGAAATTTTAAATCACCGGACACCCCGTTCGTGGCACAGTTTATCGGCCGTTCCTCGATCGTAGAGCATTATGAGCGTCTGCTTGATTTGATCCGGTCGAGGGCGCAACCCACGCAGTTATCCGTCCGGAATTTGTCCGCATGTCCAGAAGTGCACCGCCGCAGCACATGAGCCGCCGAGGTGGAATCGTAAAAGATGTGATATTCCGAGGAAATCATCTGGATGTTGTCGTTGATGGGGGAGGTATCGATCGTCACCGAGCGCTCACTTGAAAAAAGATCCGGTTGAAATTGGAGAACAGGTATATGTCTTAATTTACCGCCTGTATATTTGATGAAAACCAGACCTATCTTGTAGAAAAAATAAGGAAATGCAGGAAGGCGAGGTCTTCTACATTTAATCACAAGGAAGGATTACTTATGAAAATCGAGGAAAAAAAAACTCCATACGGATGTCCTCATCATCGGCGGCGGCACGGCAGCTGCTACGCGGCAATGACCATCCGTGAACAATCGGTATTCCATAATCATAGCAGAAAAAAGCCAACATCAGGCGCAGCTGCTGGCAGCCGGAGTCAACGCGCTCAATGCCTATATCACCAAAGGTCATGTTACGCACAAAGATGCAGGCATCGTCAGCGGACTGTGACCATGTCGAAGAACAACCTATGACCATAAAATGGAACAGCTTGGTCTGGTCATCTTAAAAGACGAAAACGGCAGTATGTGGCAAGAGGAAACCGCAAATATCAAGATCAACGGCGAAAACTTCAAGCCGCTTCTTACCGATGCTGTCAGCAAATTGAACGATGTGACCGTCATCAACCAGTTAAACATTACCGATTATCTGGTAAACAATAATAAGATCGAAGGCCGTCGGTTTTTCCATTGCAGACGACAGTACGGCCTACGAGATCCGCGCAAAGGTGCTGATTGCAACCGGAGGAGCCGCAGGACTTACCGTCGAACAATCCGGGTTTTCCGTCATAAAATGTGGTATCCGCCGTTTAACACCAGACCCGGATATGCCATAGGAATGGAAGCCGGAGCCGAGATGACTCCACATTTGAGATGCGCTTTATCGCCCTGCGCTGTAAAGATACGATCGCTCCGACCGGAACGATTGCACAGGGGGTCAGGGCAAAAGCAGATCAAACGCACGGAGAAGTGTATGAGACAAATACAGTCTGACGCTTCCCAGCGTGTGTGTACGGAACTGTTGAAGAAAACGTACAGGGACATGAGATATGTTATCTTCGCACCGAAGGCATCTCCCGCAAGAGCAGGATGAATCGCTCTTAAAAGCATGCCCAAACATGGCACCGGGACAGACGCTCAAGTGGGTGGAATCCGGGAAAAAATCAAACGAACAGAACATGGAAGTCGGGGAACCGAGCCGTATATCGTAGGTGGTCATACCGCCAGCGGTTACTGGGTGAGACACCAGAACGAGAGACAACGATCCACACGGACTCTATGCTGCCGGAGATGGCGGCAGGCGGCTGTCCACAGAAATATGTAAAGCAGCGCACTTTGGAGGGCAAGATCGCAGCCCATTCCCATCGTGCAGAAATTAAACGAAGAACAGGTGGCAGATACGGCGGCTTGATGAAGAAGCGGTTCTTGAAAATAAAATTGCCAGTATGATGCATTTCTTACAAAGCAGGACCCGGCATTTACCGTTGAGAACTCGAGGAAGCCATGCAGAAAGTCATGGACGAATATGCAGGCGGAATCGGAACCCATTACCAGTTCAACGAAAAGCAGCTTGCCATGGCGGAAGAAAAGATAAAGAAACTGCAGATCCTTGCAAAAGGACTGCGGCAACCGATAACGCGAACTGATGTTTATCTATGAGCTGAAGGAACGCCCTGACCGTGTGCCTCAGGTGCTGATCACTCATCTGCGTGCACGAAAAAAGAAACGCTGGCACAGTTTCACGGAGAATTGGATTATCCGGAGAAACAGACCATGCATGAAGCTTGCTAAAAACTCGAAAAATTCCAGAACGGAAGACGGAAAGCCTGTATCCTGCTCCGATTCTGGTGAAAGGAGGAGAAACCTATGAGCATCGCGATTTCCATGAAATGCAGGGCATGTGGAAAATGTCTGTCTGTCAAAAGGAAGCCTGATCGTGCGCGGCATAGACAAAAAGCCGTGATCCGGTATCCGAAGGACTGCTGGGGATGCGCCCTCCTGTATCAAGGAGTGTCCGTTTGAGGCAATTTCCTATTACCTGGGTGCCGACATCGGCGGCATGGGAACCATGACCGTTCATACGGAAGGAGATCTGTTACACTGGCGAATTAAAAAAAACAGATGGTACAATAGAAACAAATTGTTGTGAATAAAAAGCGATCGGCTATGAGGAAGATCATGAGTCAATTATTCTATCTTGATGCACTCGAAGCGGAAGCAATCTACATTATCCGTGAGGTAGCGGCAGGTGTGAAAACCAGTAATGCTTTATTCCATGAGAAGAAGGACGAGTTCAGTAATGCTTCATCTTGCCAGCAAACTTTTTATCCGGGAGAAAGCCGCCATTCCATTTTACATAATGAACACGACATGGAAATTCAAGGGAAATGATTCAGTTCCGTGATGAGACGGCAAAAGAAACTTGGGATTAAATGATCGAATATATCAACGAGGACGGTGTAAAGCGTGGCATCAATCCGTTTGATTACGGCAGCCAGTACCCGACATCATGAAAAACACAGGCATTAAAACAGGCGTTGAATAAATACGGATTTACTGCAGCATTCGGCGGCGGACGTGTGATGAGGAAAAAATCCGTGCAAAAGAAAGAGAATTTTCTACTTTCCGTAATGAGAATCATGGGGCCGAGCAGAGACCGGAGATGTGGAAACTTTATAACTCAAGATCAACAAGGGTGAGAGTATTCATGTGTTCCCGATTTCCAACTGGACGGAGACGGATATCTGGGGAGTACATAAAGAGAAAAAACATCGATATCGATGCCGCTTTATTTTGCAGCAAAGCGTCCGTGATTGAAGCGTGACGGACAGATTATCATGGTGGATGATGATCGTCTGAAACTTCATCCGGTGAGAAAAATTGAATACAAGAATGTGCGTTTCCGTACCCTGGGCTGTTATCCACTGACCGGGGGAATCGAATCCAACGCGACCACATTAGATGAGATTATTGACGAGACCTTGAGTGCTGTAGAGTCTGAGCGGTCACCCGTGTCATTGACAACGAGGCAGCCGGCAGCATGGAACGAAGAAAGAGGGAGGGTTATTTCTAAAATGAGCGGATTATTGAAATTTATTACCTGCGGTAGTGTGGATGATGGAAAATCTACACTGATCGGACATATTTTTATACGATTCCAAACTGCTTTTTTACGCAGATCAGGAGAAAGCGTTGGAGCTGGATTCCAAAGTAGGAAGCCGCGCGGCAAATCGATTATTCCCTCCCTTCTGGACGGACTGATGGCAGAGCGTGAACAGGGTATCACTATTGATGTGGCATACCGTTACTTTTGGCACAACCGAAAAGAGAAGCTTTATCGGCAGATACTCCGGGACATGAGGAGTACACAAGAAACATGGCAGTCGGTGCATCCTTTGCAGACCTTGCCGTTATCCTTGTGGGATGCAAAGCAGGGCGTGCTCGTACAGACCAGAAGACATGCAAGAATCTGTGCACTGATGGGAATCCGTTACTTTGTATTTGCTGTAAATAAGATGGATCTTGTCGATTACAGTGAGGAGCGTTTCAAGGAGATCGTTGACCAGATTCAGGAACTTTCCAACTGCATTTAGCAAGTGTCAAGATCATTCCGGTATCTGCAACCGAGGGTGACAATGTCACCACCCATTCCGACAATATGCCATGGTACACGCAGGAGCCACTGCTTGCTTACTTAGAGAATATCGGATGTGAGCGAAAAAGAAGCAGGAAGAAGGCTTCTATATGCCGGTACAGCGTGTCTGCTGTCCGGATCACACGTTCCGTGGTTTCCAGGGACAGATCGAGAGTGGCGCTGTATCGGTCGGTGATAATAGTGACTCTGCCAAAAACAATGAGCATGCAAAAAGTAAAGAGCATTTTAGTCGGAGATAAAGATGCACAGACTGCAGATGCAGGCCGTCCAGTTACCATCCAGCTTGACAAGGAAGTGGATGTATCCCGCGGATGTGTTCTCGCAAAAGATACGAAGCTTCCGGTCAGCAAGAAATTTACCGCAACAATCCTCTGGATGGACGATGAGAACTGACCGTCGGCAAAGATTATCTCGTAAAAACTCGGGACACGTACGATTCCGGGTATCTTAAAGGAATATCCAGTACAAGATTGATGTCAACACCGGTGAATTTATTCCGGTTGGCCGCCTGCGCAAGAACGAGATTGCGGTCTGCGATCTGGTATTGCAGGAAGAGATCGTCATTGATGATGCTTTTGCAAAGCATAAGACATTGGGAGAACTGATCCTGATCGACCGTATTTCCAATATGACCTCCGCATGTGGTGTTGTGGAAAATCCAACGCTCGATGAGACCAAGGGACTTAAAGTGTGCGTTTGCCCATGGAAATCTCAAGGCAAACGGAGATATCTTCGAGGAATATTACTATGACCTTGAGGCGATGAACGTCTTTAAGGTACAGCCTTCCGATAAAACTTACACGATCGGTGATGTGATTCCGGTCAAGGGTGAGACGTATCAGTATCCGGACAGCTTTGATGTGGTTGTTCTGCGTGAGCAGGTAGCGGTATCCATCCGTGACCAGAAGGTTACTGCCATTATTCCGCTTGCTGACTTTGCATACAACGATGTTGCCTGTCATCAACGGCCGTGGATTTGCAGTTCATGTAACAAGTGCCGCAGATATTGGATGCGTTCAAGAAGGAGCTTTCCGCAGAGGGCAGTGAGATTCTCTGAGAACTTCTTTAATAAGTGGGTTGATTTTTGGAGACTTACCGCCGCATCGTATTTAAGGATGAGCACTGACAGAATAATAATTTATTATGAGAATGGAATCCTGCTGGTTTTAAACCAGCGATTTTTTTGCCGGAAAAAATAAGTGGAAATAAAGGTTGACAATAGGGTATGATTGCGGTATATTAACTATAACATATTAAAACCTATTAGATAAGTATGAATTAGGGAAATGAAATGGGATTCAACACAGAACTACTACATGGTACAAAAAACCGGAGATCCGGTGACCGGAGCCACACTCCTACCCCGGTGTACCAGTCCAGGTGCTTTCTTTCAGCCATCGGCAGAAGGCAGCATGAGAAGCTGTTTCACAACAAAGCTGCTGGATATTCTTACACAAGAATCAATAACCCGACCATCGCAGCATTTGAAGAACGCATGACGGTTCTGGAAAAAGGTGTGGCATCCGTTGCCTGTGCATCCGGCATGGCGGCAATTACCAATGCCCTTCTGAATATCGTAGGAAGTGGTGATGAGATCATCACAAGCACCAGCCTGTATGGAGGAACGATTGATCTTTACCACGATCTGGAAGCGTTTGGGATTACAACAATTTTTGCAGATACGAATGATCTGGAAGATCTCCCGAATCCAAGATCACGGATAAGACGAGAGTCATCTTCGCGGAGACGATTGGCAATCAAAGCTGGATGTGACCGACATCCCGGCACTTGCAGGGATCGCAAAGCGGCACAATCTTCCGCTCATGATCGATAATACGGTAGCTACCGCGTTTCTCGTTCGTCCGCTCGAACTTGGCGCAGACATCGTGATCAATTCCACATCCAAATACATCAACGGCAACAGCAGTGCCATCAGTGGTGTGATCACTGATGCGGGAAGATTCAAATGGGATCTGGGCGGTATCCGGGCATGAAAGACTATAAAAGTTTGCAAAATTTGCCTTTACTGCAAAAACTGAGAAACGGTTGTTCCGCAACATGGGAGCCTGTATGGCGCCGCAGACTGCATACTATATAATCTGCTTGGTATGGAGACACTGGGGCTTCGTATGGAGCGGGCGTGTGACAACGCAATGCAGCTTGCGGCTTATCTGGAAACCATTCCGGGAATCAGCGTAAACTATCCGGGACTTGCATCAAGTCCGTGGAACGGTGTGGCAAAGCAGTTGCTGGATGGAAGATTTGGAGCAATTTTAACCATTCGCGTGGGAAGCAAAGGAACGCGCTTTCGCAATCATGAATGCGCTGACCATTCCGCAGATCGTATCCAACATCGGAGATACCAAGACACTGATCGTACATCCGGAATCCACACTGGCGGCACACTCAACCGAGCAGGAAAAGATTGACGCCGCCGTATTTGATGATATGATAAGAATAAGTGTCGGGTATTGAGGATATCGAAGATCTGAAGCAGGATTTTACAGCAGCAATCCAAAATACCGTCGGATAAACAAAAGAAAAATACACAAGGTTTAAAGGAGAGAGTAATGGCTGTTGATTATGCTACATTGAAAAAAGGCGGATTTATGCGCCAGAAACAAAAAAATAATTTTTCCCTGCGGCTGGCTGTGGTAGGTGGAAATCTTACAGCAGAGAATTTACAGATTATCGCAAAGGTTGCAGAAAAAATACGGAGACGGACACGTACATCTGACTTCCGTCAGAGTGTGGAAATCCCATTTATCAAACTTGACGATGTAGAAGAAGTTAAGGAAGTGCTGGCAACCGGGGGATGTAAGCCGGTGTGTGTGGGCCATGCGTGTCCGTACGATTACAGCCTGTCAGGGATCGGCGGTATGCCCTAGTGGAAATATTGACAGTTATGATATTGCAAAAAACTGATGAGCGTTATTTTGCAAGAGAACTTCCGCATAAGTTTAAATTTGGTGATAACCGGATGCCAGAACAACTGCTTAAAGGCAGAAGAAAATGATGTCGGAATCAAGGGTGCATCTATTGTGGAATGGGAGGAAGCAGCCTGCATCAACTGTGGGATCTGTGAGAAGACCTGCCGCGTGGATGCAATCAGCACCGTGGACGGAAAAAATCGTTCTCGATGAGGAAAAATGTAAACAACTGCGGACGCTGCTGTAAAGGCCTGTCCGACCGATGCATGGAAAGCGACACCTGCATTTGAGGTATCTTTCGGTGGACTGTTTGGAAACCGCGTATACAAAGGCGAAATTATTATCTTCCGCTTGACATCCGAGGAACAAAGTTATTCCGCATTACCGATGCGGCAATCCAGTTCTTTGATGACAATGCCAATCCAGGAAAAAAGCATGACACCTCGACAGAAAGGGACTTGAAAATTTTATATAAGAAGATAAAAGGGAGGCATACAATGGCTGATTTTACAATTGATGAAACTGTAGATATTACGGATGTGGTCTGCCCGATGACGTTTGTCAAGGCAAAGGTATCCATGGAAGAGTTAGAGATCGGACAGGTGCTTTCCGTACATATGAATGATGGAGAAAGCCGGTGCAGAACGTACCGAGAAGTTTCAAGGAAGGGGACAGCATGTTTCTGATCGACAATGAAGATGGAACTTATGACCTTATTGTAAAGAAAACTCGAAAGTAGACAAAGAGAGGTTAAGCGCATGGCAGCAAAGTAAAGATAATTTTGAAGCGGAGGTTTTGCAGGCTTCTATACCGGTACTGGTGGAGTTTTATTCCGATTCCTGCATTCCGTGCAAACAGATGTCACCGATTCTTGGCGATATCGAAGATGATTATGAGGATCGCTTAAAGTGGTCAAAGTCAATGCAAATTTTGACGGGGAACTGGCAAGAACAGTATTCCGTTATGGTTTCTCCGACCATCCTGTTTTTCAAAGATGGAAAGGAAGCAGAGCGTGTGCGCGGTCTGATTAAGAAGCCGGAACTGGAAGAAATTGTGAAAAAATATATTTTAGGAGGAGTTACCGATGAAAGTAACAATCGCAGGAAACGTAAAGACATCAAAGAGGGAACCACGCTGGCACAGCTCGTTGTTGACGAGAAGGTTGAAAATCCGGAATATGTGACCGTTACCGTAAACGATGATTTCGTAGAAAATCACGATCTTGCAAACGTAACATTAAAGGAAAACGATGTAGTTGAATTCTTATACTTCATGGGAGGAGGAGCATTTTAATGGCATTTACGAATGAACAGATGGAGCGTTACAGCCGTCACATCATCCTTCAGGAGGTTGGTGTAAAGGGACAGAAAAAGCTCCTTAACGGAAAAGTTTTGATTATCGGTGCAGGCGGACTTGGTGCTCCTGCAGCGATGTATCTTGCAGCAGCCGGAGTGGAACGATCGGTATTGTTGATGCGGACGAGGTCGATCTTTCGAACTTGCAGCGTCAGATCATCCACGGCACAGCAGATGTCGGAAAAAGCGAAAAGTAAAATCCGCAAAAGAGACTATGAATGCGATGAACCCGGATGTAACTGTAAATACATACCGTGAGTTCGTTACATCTGAGAATGTTATGGAGCTTATAAAGGATTATGATTTCATAATTGACGGTACAGATAATTTCCCTGCAAAATTTTTGATCAATGATGCCTGCGTTATGGCTGGAAAGCCATTCTCACACGCCGGTATTATTCGTTTCAAGGGCCAGTTAATGACCTATGTACCGGGAGAGGGCCGTGCTACCGTTGTGTATTTAAAGATCCGCCGCCAAAGGATGCTGTACCAACCTGTAAGCAGGCTGGTGTCATCGGTGCTATGGGCGGTGTTATCGGATCCTTACAGGCGATGGAAGCCATCAAGTACCTGATCGGTGTTGGCGATCTCTTAACCGGAAAGCTTCTGACTTTTGATGCGTTAAAGATGGAATTCCACACGATCAAACTGCCAAAGGCAGATCATAAGTGTGCAATCTGTGGCGATCATCCGACCATTACAGAACTGATCGATTACGAGCAGATCGAGTGCCCGGATCATTGAGGTATCGCGTAAGCGATATCTCCCTACGCAAATCGCCTCTGCGAAGCAGACTTTATATGCGATTTGCTCCTTGAAAAAGGAGGAAAAAAATTTTATGCTTACCATGAAAAAAAGCAGACTATGAAAAAATCTTAGCTCATGCGAAGGAAAACCTTCCGGAAGAGGCATGTGGTCTGATTGCAGGCACCAAAGACGGTGACAAAAAGATCATCGAGAAGGTGTACCTTCTGGAGAATGTGGATCACACCAATGAGCATTTTTCACTGGACCCGAAGGACCAGTTAGCAGCCGTAAAGGATATGCGTGCAAACAAGCTGGTACCGCTTGGCAACTGGCATTCCCATCCGGAATCGCCGTCACGTCCGTCCGAGGAAGATAAGCGTCTGGCATATGATCCGACGGTCAATTACCTGATTCTTTCCCCTGATGGATAGGGATCAGCCGGTGCTTAAAGCTTTTGACATTGACAAAGAGAAAAAATGTGACGATTGAAGAACTGGTTATTCAGTAAAGGGTATCCGTCTGCGGATAGATTTTCTATCTGGGGTATCTCGCGTAATCGATATCTCCTATGCAGCTTAGAAATTGCCGAATAGAAATGCTGCCTGTACAATATTGCTGTCAGGCAGCATTTTTCGGTAGTATGGTGCAGAGATTATATTTTTTACATGATCAGTAACAAAAATGCCAGACCGTAATAAGTCACAACAGCCACAAGGTCATTGACGGTTGTAATGAGTGGACCGGATGCTACTGCAGGATCGATCTTTATCTTATGGAAAAACATTGGAATCACAGTGCCTACAAGACTTGAGATCACCATTGCCACGAGAAGCGAGATGCCGACGCAGCCAGAGATGCCAAATGCTCCGATCCAGGTGTATCCCTTAAACAGGTGGATGTAGATGCCGAGCAGTGCAAGTGCCATTATACCAAGAATTCCACCATTTAAAAGACCGATTTTCATTTCTTTTACCAGTAAGAAAAGTTTTTGTTTTCCCGGTGAGTGTTTCATCCATCAGGACACGGATGGTAACAGCCAGGGACTGGGTACCAACGTTTCCGGCCATGTCAAGCACAAGGGACTGGAAACAGATTACAATCGGAAGTACAGCCACAACATGCTCAAAAGACACCTACAACAGAGGAAACGATCATCCCAAGGAACAGCAGGATGATCAGCCATGGAAGACGTTTTTTCATGCTTTGTGCCGTGGTTTCTTTGAGATCTTCTTCGGCGGTGAGGCCGGCCAGTTTTGCGTAGTCTTCCCCCATCTCATTGTCAACTATCTCTACGATATCTTCGGATGTAATAACACCGAGCATATGACCGTCCTGCGACAGGACAGGAATGGAATCTTCCGAATAATCCATGATTTTTTCCATGCAGTCATCAATTTTTTTCGTGATCGGTTACCGATGGATAGAGCGGGACGATAATATCGTCAAGCACATCATGTTTTCTTGCAATAATAAGATCTTTCAGATCAATAGCACCGGCAAATTTCAGGGATTCATCCAGTACATAAATGGTTGAAATATTGTCATTGTTTCCGGCCTGACGGACCAGTTCGCTCATTGCCTGACGGACGGAAAGTCCCTTTGGAATGCAGATGTAGTTGGTTGTCATGCAGCTTCCGATTTCGTCATCGTCATAGAAAGCAGCATTTTTACATCTTTTTATGGCAGCTTTGTCCAGGTTTTCCACGATTTCATATTTCTTTTTTATCGTCGAGTGTTTCGAGGACGTCAACGGCATCATCGGAATCCATCAGGGAAACTACTTTGGCGGCATCTTTGATGGAGAGTTCGGCAAAAGTAGATTTGTGGTTCATCCAGATATGCGAAGATTTCCGCAATTTTCTGTGCCCCAGAAGCGTATAAATACGTTTCCTTTCTTTTTGAGTCATAACCGTAAGCATATCGGCAATGTCGTTTTCGTGATAATTAGATAAGCATTTTAAGATTTCATGGTCATTCTGTTTGCTTCGGATCAGCTTTGTAAGCTCTAAATATTTCTTGTTCATATGAATTCTCCTTTCCTTGTGTGCAGTCATCATGTGCAACAAAAGCTACATCATGCTGCGGATATGCACAATAGAAAAGGGCTCAGGTATACAGTTTTATATATTCAGGCACAAAAAGCACCTACCGGTGCTTTAAACATCATGAATCGGCAAAATTCATTTTCCAGTGAAAACGATAATTTTGCCAGTGAAAAAAGCATCGGTATTCAAATGTCTACTTCGCCCAAAACTATCGCTACTGTCCATGAATTTCACCTCCATTACTCAGATTTTTATGATTGTGGATTTAAATCCTTGGTTATGGTAGCATTTGTAAATGGATTTTTCAACCCTGAATCACGTAAAATTTTTTGTAAAAGGAGCATATTTTGTTATTATTGGAGAAAAGAAAATAGCGCATTGTATAGGGGTATGGTAAAATAGGAAAGAATAAAAAATGCCATTATTTATGAAATAGATTTTTTGAAAATCAGGAGGAATAACATGCACGATTTAGTCATTATAGGAAGCGGTCCGGCAGGTCTTTCGGCAGCTGTTTACGCAAAGCGCGCCTGTCTGGATGTGGTTGTTTTTTAGAGAAAGAGCCGATGGGTGGCGGACAGATGATTTATACGCAGGAAGTTGATAATTATCTGGGACTGCCGGAAACCAATGGGTTTGATCTGGCACAGAAATTTGAGCAGCATGCAAAAGCGCTGGAGGTTCCGTTCATCAGCGATGAAGTGGATAACGTAGAGAAAAAATACAGACGGAACGTGGAAAATCACCGGTGCTTCCGGAACTGTTTATGAGACAAAAAAACAGTACTGCTGGCAACCGGAGCCGGACACCGGAAACTCAGGGGTGCCGGGAGAAGAAACACTGGCAGGAGCCGGGGTGTCTTACTGTGCAACCTGTGATGGAGCTTTTTTCCGTAACAAGACAGTGGCGGTTGTCGGCGGTGGAGATGTGGCACTGGAAGATGCCCTGTATCTGGCAGCCGGATGTGAAAAAGTGTATCTGATTCACCGCAGACAGGAACTGCGTGGCACGAAGGTATTGCAGGAACAGGTGGCAAATGAGCCGAAGATCACCTTCCTGCCGGATACCGTGGTGAAAGAAATCTGTGGGGAGCAGATGGTCGATCATCTGGTAATCGCAAACACCGGAACAGGAGAAGAAAAAAGAACTGCCGGTCAGCGGTATCTTTATCGCAGTTGGTATGAATCCGCAGACCGATGCGGTGGTTTCTGTGCTGGATTTGAGATCATGGCTATGTGCGTGCCGGAGAAGACGGGGTGACGGAGCAGCCGGGGCTTTTTGTGGCAGGAGATGTCCGCACCAAGAAGCTGCGTCAGATTGTGACCGCGGTGGCGGATGGTGCCAACAGTGTGACAAGTATTGTAGAGTATCTCAAAACTTTATAAATTGCTGGTTAACTGCGGGGCTGGGAGCCTTTGGGTTTGGCAAATGGGACGGATTTGCGGGGGAGTTGTTTTAGATATAAGGTTTCTCTATGCGACGGAAGAAGGGGGACATTCTCTTTCTACAGAAAAATTTACAAGTCAGCGCCGATGTTGATTTCAGGTTGGTTTGGCAAAGGTTTTACTTTTATGCTATTAACGTTACATGATGGAACTACGGCGCAGTTGTAAATTTGTTCTTCCGAAAGAAATGTACCCCTTCTTCCTGTGGATTGGAAAACCATAAGTAAAAGAATGATGTCCGCAAATCCTGTCTGTGGAACAAACATAAAGGCACCAGAACCTGCAGTTAAAGGGACGCCTCAAAAACAGCTACGAATCCTATGAACTGGAATAAACAGAAAAATACCCTGTTAAATCACTCGATGATAAGGCCGGGTATCTATAGACGAAAAATTAAAGTTTTAGGTGACGGTTTTCCGAAATTTTAATGCTTGAAATCAGGAAATGTCACCTATATAGTAAAAATTGCTTTTCCAGATACCGGTTTTTTAGAAAAAGAGGTATCTGGAAAAGTAATTTTTGATCTATAGAGACCTTCCGGTATCTGAATGTTAAATTTTCAGCGTGTAGGTACCACAATGGTATCTTTTACATGAATTTTATTGGCATAGATACCACGATGACATTTTTTACTGAAGGTGGCTGTATATTTGTTCCACAGACAGGATTTGCGGAAATATATTTCTCAACTATATTTTCTCTAATCCACAGGAAGAAGGGGGACATTTCTTTCGGAAGAACAAATTTGCAACTGCGCCGTAGTTCCATCATATAAAGCTAATAGCATAAAAGTAAAACTTTTGCTAAACCAACCTGAAATTAATATCGGCGCTAATTTGCAAATTTTTCTGTAGAAAGAGAATGTCCCCCTTCTTCCGTCACATTGAGAAAACTTATATTTAAAACACTCGCACAAATTCGTCACATTGAGAAAAACTTATATTTAAAACATCTGCACAAACCCCCATGATAGTGCTATAATGATACAAAATTGTATGTCGGAACAGCAAAGGAGAAATGCCGTGCAGATACTTTTAACATTAGATAAAAAAAGATTATGAAGAGGGAATGCCCGTGTTCGAAAAAATACTCGACACGCGGCGTGATTATTCGTGATGGAAAAATTGCAACACAACATGGCAGTGCCGGAGATTATAAAATCCTCGGCGGAGGTGTGGAACCGGGCGAGAAGCTGGAAGATGCACTGATTCGTGAAGTGGGGGAGGAGTCCGGGCTTATTGTGATTCCGGAATCCATCCGTCCGATTGGAGAAATTGTGGAGCGGCGGCGCGATCTGTTTGAAAAAAAACAAGATCTATGTCTGCCACTCCTGCTTTTTTTTCTGTGATGCAAAAAAGAAGAAATGACACAGACGCACATGACCGAAAGCGAGATCGCGAAAGGATTTCATCTGAGTGGGCAACCGCACAGGAGATTATCAATGGGAACGAACCATTTTGTGAGACGCAGCCATGGAGTTTCCGGGATCGGGAATTTGTTAAAATGCTTGTGGAAAAAAAGATTCTCACCACATAGTTTTTTACAAACAATTTACATAGGGAAGAAGTCTGTATTTACACACCCTTTATCCTGTAGAAAAAGTGGAGAATAGAATAGGATAGATATAACAGAAAGCAGGGGAAGGTAAGTTATGGATGAATTAGAAAAAACTCTGGAAGCACTGGGAAGATGATAATTTTCAAAAGAAAACATGCACTGGCAAGAGAAATTGTGGTAAACCGGCTGCGGGAACTGAACCGGGAATATGAAGAAAAAACAGGACAGGGATTTGTACGTTTTATCGAAAACACGGATGAAGACGCCGGAGAGCATTGCAGAGAAGCTGCAACGCAAGGATTATGACGTGGATTTTGATACCGCAGTTACTGCACTAAACGATATTTCCGGGGTTCGCTGTATTCTGCTACAGTGTTCAAGGAAATCTACTGGATTGCACGGCAGATCGGAAAAACAGACACATATACCGTAGTAAAGGCAAAAGATTACATTCGAAAACCAAAGAAAAATGGGTATGAGAGGAGTTACCATCTCGTTCTGGATATCCCGATGTCTTACAAAGGAAAGACAACTGTGGTTCGTGTGGAATTGCAGCTGCGGACGATGATCATGGATGCGTGGGCAGGAATGGATAACCGGGTTTCTTACAAAAAGGAGTTCCGCCGGAAATGGAACGCCGCATTGAAAAATATGCCAGGATCGGAAGAAGACTTGATAAACTGATCCAGAAAACGCTTGATGATTCAAAAACCGTATAAAGGTATGGAATCTCCTGAAAATATGTGCTAAAATGCTTTTTATATCATGAGCACAGGGATTAACCTGTACAATACCGACTGCATGGGGTTAGGGAGATATACACAGATGATCGACAAAAGAAGTTAAAAGATGTCATGAAGAAGCAGGATCTCAAGCAGGAGAAACCAACAGATCCAAGCATGACACTTGATGTAAAAAATGAAGATGTGGAAGCACAGATAGATTCTATATCTGAAAGAAAAAACCGGTGAGAATTTAAATGCCCTGATCGAGCTGATGCGAACCAGACGTGTGCTTGTTCCGGCAAATTTAAATGATGAAAAGAAGCCGGTTCCGTGTCTGATCAACAGTCCGAAAAACGGAATGTTTCTTCAATTTATACAAGTAAAAAGGAGATTCCGGAATCTCCGAGGAGTGAAGCAGTTATAAACATGCCGTTCCTTGCAACGAATAACATGGTTTTTCAGCAGGATGAAAAGGTATCCGGAATAGTGATCAATCCATTCACACAGAATCTGATTTTAAACGTGCATTGGTGGAAAAAATCGAGGAAGTGGAAAAGAAGCGTAAAGAGGGGAGCGCAGCCAAAAGAAGATGCAGCTTACACAGGAACAGTATCTGTTGTTTGAACGTAAGCAGTTTGAATTTGGTTTTTAATGCCAAAGCGCTTTTTTGCGCAGGGCAAACAGATGATGGATGACCTCTGTGAGAAGAAAGAAGAATATATGGATCAGTTTTTTTGAGGAATGTTATCAGCAGAAACGTATGTATCCGTATCTGCCGGAAGATTTCTCCGTTATGGTTATGGATTTGTCCGACAGTTTACTGATTGTCCGTGTGGATCTGCCGGTACGCGATATGGGAGTTCCATCCTGTTTCCGTGTATATTTTGCATGGAATGACGAAACGCAGGAGGGCAGATATTTTTTACGATTGAACGGACCCAGGATCCGGGGAAAACATCTGCTTGGAGAATTCAAAAAAAAGACTGGAAGCATGTTGACTATGGAGAGGCTCCGGCAGGGGAGCCGAGTTGCAGCGTGTGCTGGATATTATCCGGCAGCCGGGCGAAAATTAAAAGAAAAAAGTGTGTCAGGGAAATAAATCTGGCACACTTTTCTTTTTATGGTCTGGCAAGGATATCCGCAAAAGTAGCGCGGGACAACCCGTGCCAGATCCTGAGGGGTCAAGCCGGATGCTGGTTCCGATACGGCCGCCGCTTACATAAATTTCAGAATATTGCCTGGCAGAGGCATCGATAACGGTTGGAAATGCTTTTTCATGCCAAAGAGGACTGCAGCCTCCACGGACATAACCAGTGATTGCAGTTAAATCTTTGACATGGATCATTTCTACGGATTTCTCGGAAACTGCACGCGCGGCAGCTTTCAGATCAACCTCTTCGGCAATCGGAATGACAAATACGTAGTATTTTTTTTGCTTTTGCCCTGCATGACAAGTGTCTTGTAAGTCTGGGCAACCGGGGTGCCAGTGGCTTCGGCAGAATGAATTCCATCTATAAATTCGTCACATTCATAAGTCAGCAGTTCATAGGGAACCTTATTTCGTTCCAGAATACGCACGGCATTGGTTTTTTACTTCTTTTCCCATGATATTCACCTCCGCGCACAGTATATCATTTTTTAGAGGAAAAGTTGAAACAATAAAAAGGAAATGTTATAATGTTGCAAAAGATATTTCAAAGGGGGCATCATTTCATGAGAGAATTTTTGAAGCGGGCAAAGGCGGAGTATCTGCTTTCTTCTGTTTTGTGTATTGTGCTTGGAATTATTTTTTTGTTGTGTGGAAAGGCGGAGTCATTGATGTGATCGGAACACTTCTTTCGGTTGCAATGATCATCGTTGGAATTATTTATCTGGGAAGCTTTATTTTGAGCCTTGCAACATTTGGAGCATCAACGATTGTCGGAATTCTGGTACTTGCAGTTGGAATCTGGTTTCTCATCCAGCCGTCGCTGATTGTCAGTCTGGTTCCGGTTATATTGGGTGTAGGACTTGTATTTCATGGAATTCGTGCGGTGACGGAGGCTGTGAATGCCAAAAAATACGGATATGAAAAAGTGGGGCATGGATCTTGTATTTGCTATCATCTGTCTGGTCTGCGGTCTGGTCTGTGTTTTCTGTCCGCTTACCGTATTGAAAAACAGTTTATTATGCTGGTAGGAATCGTGCTGATTATCAACGGAGCGCTGAATCTGTGGATTGCTGTCACAGCAACGCGTGCAGCGAGGGATTACAGACGGCGCACAGAGACTGTTGATACAGAGTTTGTGGAAAATGAAGGTGACCGTGATGAGACAGATGGAATTTAAAATGGAACGTCCGGGACTGACCAAAGCAGGGGATCATCTGAAGGTGACAGAGGGAAAACTTCCCACTTCCTATTATTATACCATTGAGCATGCAATAGCAATGTCGGGAAATTATGCGGTAGGCGAACGTTTAAAAAGCCGGGAAGGCGATGTGATTGATGTGAAGGAGACAGAAAAAGGGTACTTTGTGACCATGGAATTTGACGAATAAGGATAACAGACGAAATGGCAATACAGGGCAAAACCGATATTGACCAGCTGCTTGCAAAAAGTTTGAAAGAGATTGCTGTCAGGCGGCCGGTAGAAAAAATTACAATTAAAGAGATAACTGATAAAGCAGGGGTCATCCGGCCAACGTTTTTACAATCATTTTCAGGATAAATTTGAGCTTATTGAATGGATCATCCGGACAGAACTGTTAGAGCCGGTAGAACCTCTGATCCGGAATGATATGATTATAGAAGCAATGGTTCTGCTGTTTACCAACATTGAAAAGGACAAGGCATTTTATTCACAGCTGGTAAAAATGGAGGGATCGGTCAAATTTCACGATATCGCAAAAAAATGTGTGCGGGAAGTATTGCTTGAACTGATTCAAAACGAAAGCAGCGGAAGGGTTTCAAAAACACAAATGGCTGACGCCGGAGGTGATATCTTCCTATTATGCACAGTCCATGTGTTTTGCAACAGAGGAATGGATCAGTATGGGAATGATCATCTCGCCGCGCGAAAGGGCCGAAGATATCATATCATGCTGACCCGGTGTCTGACCGACATCATCAAAGAATTATAAAAAGAATATGCGATGACATTTTGAATGATTTTTGTATACGAATTCATACAAATCACTCAAAATGTATAATCATGCAGTACATGACGAAAAGATTGAATATTTTCATATTCGGTCTTTTTTTTTATGATAGGCTGAGAGAAAAATAGAGGATGGTGAAAAAAATGATTAAATTTGGAAAAGGAGTCGTTAAATGTCGGTTTCTGATTTTGATCCTGGCTTTTTACTGCTGATTCCATCCGCGATCGGCTATATGAAAACCAGAATTAATTATGACATTTTGTCCTATCTGCCGGGACAGATTGAAACGATGAAAGGGCAGGATATCCTTCTGGATGAATTTGGAACAGGCGCGTTCTCTTTTGTAGTTGTTGAGGGAATGCAGGATAAGGATCTGCAGAAAATAGCAGATAAGATTGAGGATGTACCTCATGTAAAAAATGTTATCTGGTATGGTTCTATTATGGATTTTAGTATTCCAAGAGAAGCACTTCCGGATGATATCTACAACTTTTTCAATAACAAAGACGCAGACATAGCCAGCTGATGGCAGTCCTGTTTGATGAGTCCATGTCGTCGGACGGCACCATGGATGCGATCCAGACGATCAATGATCTGGTTGGAAAGCAGTGTTTTGTCAGTGGTATGGCATCGGTGAACAATGATATCCGAAAACTGGCAGAGAATGAGAGTGTGATCTATGTTCTGATCGCCGTTGTGCTTTCTCTGATCGTATTATCACTACGATGGATTCCGTAGTTGTTCCGTTCCTGTTTTTGATCAGTATCGGCATGGCAATTATTTACAATCTGGGTTCCAACGTATTTTTTTCGGGGAGATTTCTTATATTACCAAGGCACTGGCGGCGGTATTGCAGCTCGGTGTGACAATGGATTATTCCATTTTCCTGTGGCACAGTTATCAGGAGCAGAAGGAGCGGTTTGACGGAGATAAAAACCGTGCCATGGGACATGCGATTTCCAATACCATTACTTCCGTGGTCAGCAGCTCCATTACAACAGTTGCCGGATTTATTTTCGCACTGTGTTTTTATGAGCTTTACCCTTGGAAAAGACCTTGGTATCGTTATGGCAAAGGGGTTGTCTTTGGCGTTATCGGATGTGTAACGATTCTTCCGTCCCTGATTCTTGTCTGCGATAAGGCAATCGAAAAGACCAGACATAAAGTAATTCTTCCGATCTTAGTAGAATTGCAGGGGTTTATCACAAAACATCATGTGGTATTTGTCATTGCGTTTCTGGTTGTGCTGATTCCGGCAATCTACGGATATACACATACCAATGTATATTATGATCTGACTGGTACGCTGCCGGAGACTTTCAGCAGTAAAGTCGGAAATGATAAGCTGTCCGAACAGTATCATATGGGTGCAACCCACATGGTTCTGGCAAAAAGCAGTCTGTCTGAAAAAGACAGTATGAATATGATCGATGAGATCAAAAAAGTAGACGGTGTAAAACTTGCGGTTTCGATGGATTCCCCTGACCGGACCGATGGTTCCGCAGGATGTCATTCCGGACGATGTGAAGGATATCTTCAAGAGTGGAGATTACCAGATGATGGTCATTGTTTCGGAATATGCATCTGCAACGGATGAAGTAAATAAACAGTGTGATGAGATCAATGCGATTATTAAAAAATACGATAATACAGCAATGCTGATCGGTGAGGCGCCATGTACCAAGGATCTGATTGAGATTACCGATGTGGATTTCAAAAATGTAAGTATTATTTCTATTGCAGCTATTTTTTTATTATTATTTTTTACTGACATTTAAGTCCATTTCACTTCCAATCATTCTGGTATGTGTTATTGAATTTGCAATTTTCATCAATATGGGTATTCCGGCATATACAGGAACGGTGTTGCCGTTTATTGCATCCATTGTAATCGGAACCATACAGCTGGGAGCTACGGTCGATTATGCAATTCTTATGACGAACAAGTATAAGAAGAACCGTTTCCGCGGTATGGATAAGAAAGAAGCAATTACCGATGCATTGAGCAAGTCCATTCCAAGTCGATCATTGTCAGTGCGCTCAGCTTCTTTGCAGCGACCTTCGGTGTCGGCATGTATTCCAATATTGATATGATCAGTTCCCTGTGTATTCTGATGGCACGCGGAGCAATCATCAGTATGTTTGTCGTAATCTTTATTCTGCCAAGCATGTTCATGGTATTTGACCGTGTGATCTGTGCATCAAGTGCAGGATTTCGCAACAAAATCAAATAGGAGGATGGAATTATGAAATTATCAGAGTTAAAAACCAGACTGAAAAATAAATATGTAGTCCGTATTGTGGCAGGTGTGCTGACCATTGCACTTCTTGGAAGCAGCATGACAGCAGTTGCCGTGCAGGCAGATCAGAAGAAAGATGCTGCAGTTCAGACAGAGCAGAAAGAGGATTCTTCCGATAAGAAGGATGATATTGAGGATCTGCTTCAGGTATCTGTCAGTGATAAAGAAATCGGAAAAAGATGAAAATGTTTACCTTATTTCCGATGCAACGGGAAGTGTGTGTATGATACCATTGTCTCCGATCATCTGATCAATAAAAACCAGTCCGCTACACTGGAGGATCAGTCCAATCTGACAGATATCAAAAATGTGAAGGGAAGCGAGGAGTTCTCACAGAACGGAGAGAAGCTGACCTGGCAGGCAGATGGAGCCGATATTTACTATCAGGGAAAAAACAGACAGTGAAGCTCCGGTTTCTCTGAAAGTTACTTATTATCTGGATGGAAATGAGATTGCACCGAAGGATCTGGCTGGAAAATCCGGAAAAGTTACCATACATTATGATTACACAAATAATTCTTCTTATGAAGAAAACCGTAAACGGAAACAAGCAGACGGTAAAGGTTCCGTTTGCAGCAGTAACGGCACTGGTATTGGATGACAGGTTCAGCAATGTGGAAGAACAAGGAAAAGTTCCAGAACGGGGACTTTCCGATTCCTTTTTGGGTTGGGCTTGTTTGCGTTTCATCGGAACTAGTTGAAAGATGGCAGGACGCTACTTGCTTTGAGGGGATCAGAGCTTGTTTTTCTCAATGATTGATGTATCCAGAGACCCGGAGGTGGGGCGGATAATGGAGTCTTTTCGGAGAGGATCCTTTTCTGAACGGAGTTATGGGAAACCGCAATGCTTAGAGGATATCAGGGCGAAGAAGGAAAAGGCTAGGCAGGGAACAAAAAAATACCGGAGTCCGGTATCGCAGGCTGTTTAAAAGCATTTTGCAGGTTATGGTGCAGTGAATGCGGGAAGAGAATACAATGATGTGGAAATATCACAGAGAACCTTCCGGGAACAGTATCTCAAACCATTCCGTATGGCAATGCATGCAGATCCGGCAATGGTGATGACAGCGTTTAATGCAGTTGACCGCAGACCGGTCAGTGGAAACAAGGAAACTGCTTGAAGGCACTCTCAGGGAAGAAATGGGTTTCAGTGGCACTGTGATTTCAGATTGGGGATCCATAGGGCAGTTGGAGGAACAGAATGTAGTGTCAAGCCAGAAAAGAGGCCGCAGAGGCCGCAGTCCGTGCGGGAGTTGACATTGACATGATGAGTCCGGCATATATTTCCATCTGGAAGAACTGGTTAAAGAAGGGAGTATTCCAACTTCGTTGATAGACAAAAGTGCATGGAATGTGCTGGTGATGAAGAATCGGCTTGGCTTGTTTGAAAATCCATTTGCAGGAATGCAGGAGAAGAACCGTTGTCTGCTGAGGCAAAGAAAACCGCGCTTGCGCTGGCATGTGAGAGTTCGGTTCTTCTGAAAAAATGATGATATGCTTCCTCTGAAACCGGAGAGGAAGGTATTTTTGGGCGGACCTTATGTGGAGTCAAGGGAATTGCTGAGCAGATGGGCAATTTTCGGCCGTTATGATGATGTGGAAACGATCAGAGAAGTCCTGAAAGCCCGGAAGATGCCGGTTCGTTTTCTGCCAGAATGTGAGATTCTGACAGAAGAGGAAAGGAGGCTGTGGCAGGCTGAAAACTGTAGAATTCAGGACAGCGGAGAACAGGATAAAGAGATACCTGAAATATGCGTGAATAGTGGAAAACAATATGCCACACTGGATGAAATTGAACCGGAGGATACCGTGGTACTTGTACTTGGAGAACATGAGGCACAGTCAGGTGAAGCCGCGAGCAGGGCATTTCTTGATCTGCCGGAAGGGCAGCAGAAGTTTTTTGATGCAGTAGCTGGCCGTACCTCCGATATTGTGACGGTCATTCTATCTGGCAGGCCGTTGGATATACGGAAAATAGCGGAGAAATCCCAGGCTGTCCTTTTTGTCTGGAGACCGGGAACAATGGGAGCTGAGGCTGTTGTTCGCTTGGTGTATGGAGAAGAGACCCCATCAGGGAAACTGTCTGTGAGCATACCATGGTGTGTGGGACAGGTGCCTGTCAGTTACTGGGATGTAAAGACCGGACACCGGATGGTAGAAACGAATCCGGAGAATCGCTTTACGAGCCGGTATATGGATATTCCGAATGAACCGCTTTATCCATTTGATTCGGTCTCTCTTACACAGAGTTCACCATTACGCCCCCCATATTTGAGAAACAGGAAAGAGAGGATAAGATTGACATATCCTGCAAGGTGAAGAATGTGGGGAGAAGTGCCTGGGGCAGAAGTCGTGCAGTGTTATGTGGAGACACTTTGTGCTCCTGTTGTGCGGCCGGATAGAGAACTTATCCGGTTTCGGAAAATTTTTCTGTTGCCGGGTGAAGAGCAGGAAGCAAAATTTACGGTTAATCGGAAGGAACTAGCTTTTTATGGAGAGAATATGGAACTCATAGATGGAGATGTCCAGTTTCGTTTTTATTGTTGGAAACAGTAGTAGGTCAGAAGCGGGGAGTATCCTTTATGCCTTTTGAGTTGACATTTGATGAATGATTCTCCGGGCATTTTGAGAATCTCAAATGTCAGGAAGAACATAATTTAAAGCAGGGGACATTGTGATGGAAAGAATCACAATGTCCCCTAAAATTTTTTTCGGGATATACAAATCCCTACCCCAAAAATATGAAGAAAGTATTATGGACAGAAAACATCAATGGACAGGAATCATTTGTAAAATCATGGATAGAATATCGGAAGAAATATAAGTGCAAAGACAGAATGTTTGTGGTATGCTAAAGACAGGAATCTGGTCGTAACGGTTTGTTGGTAAAATGGTGGATGGTTACGAATGACATTACGGAGGTGTTAGGCATGGGAAGTTATCTGAATCCGGGCTGCAAAGGCTTTGAGGAGAGCTTAAATTCCGCAATTTATGTAGATATAAAACTGGGTTAATCGAAAAGGTTAATGCGGTTGTTGACACACAGCAGAAATATATTTGTGTCAATAAATCCGCGGCGATTTGAAAATCTATGGCGACGGATTATGCTGGCAACATATTACGATCAGAGCGTCGATACGGCGCGGTTGTTTGATACTCTGCAGATTGCAAAGGCAGAGACTTATCAAAAATACCGGAATCAATATGATGTGCTGAAAGTGAATATGCAGGAATTTTTTAAGCATGACGCACAGTATGGATGAAATGCTTGCGGTTTTCAAAAACGCATGATTGCAGATCTGAAAAAGAGGATATCCTGATTTATGTCATGGATGGAGAAGACAGTCTGGTGTTTGCGATGAAAGACGTATATGCACATACGAAGTGCCCGTTTATCATACTGATCGACGAATGGGACTGTCTGTTCCGCGTACAAGCAGGATAAAGAGGCGCAAAAAAAATATCTGGATTTCCTGCGGGTATGGATGAAAGATCAGGAATATGTGGCACTTGCCTACATGACCGGTATTTTACCAATAAAAAAATATGGTTCGCATTCGGCATTAAATATGTTTACAGAATATTCCATGACCAATCCACGCGAGATGGCGGAGTTTTTCGGTTTTTACCGAAGAGGAAGTGCACGCATTGTGCGCAACATACAAGCGCAATTTTGAAGAAGCGCAGGCGTGGTATGATGGCTATGAACTTGTCGCAATGGGACGGAGAAAACCCAAAATCTATTCCATGTACAGCCCGAAATCAGTGGTCGATGCAATGTTAAGCGGTCTGTATGATAATACTGAATCAGACCGAAAACATATGAGGCATTAAAAATTTATATCCAGATGAATTTTGACGGGTTAAAATGCCATTGTGCGGATGCTTGCCGGGGATCGTGTGGAAATCAATACAGGGACATTTTCCAATGATATGACAACATTCCAGAACCGGGATGATGTTCTGACACTCCTGGTTCATCTGGGTTATCTGAGTTATCACTGGATGGACAAAACGGTGTCGATTCAAACAAAGAAGTGTCACAGGAATATGTAAATGCAATCAGTACCATGGACTGGCATGAGGTGATTGATTCTGTCGAAGCGTCGAAAAAATCTGCTGGAAGCGTTATGGATGCAGGACGAAGAGGCAGTGGCAGCAGGCATTGATAAAGCGCATCGTGAGATTTCCATTTTGCAGTACAACAATGAAAATTCGCTTTGGCATGTACGATCAATCTGGCGTTTTATTTTGCACGGGAATACTACGATCATAAGGGAATTTCCGACAGGAAGATCACGGCGGAACAGTTCAGATGGACTGGGTATTGCAGTGTCCGGCTTTACCCGGCGAAAGATAAAGCAAGGATTGTTATTGCGAAATGACGAACCAGCTGGTACTGGATCTGAGATTTCGACACACTTAACTGCTCCCCCCTTTTCATCTTATTTTAATAATTCTTCTACACTATCCGTTCCTGAATATTTTTCATCTTCCGGCAACTTCAAATTGCATCTGATGTAATTTGTCAATTTCGCTTTGATATGTTTTTGCATATTTCTGCTTTATTGCATTTTTTTCTTCTGAATTATCTGCATTTGCTATTTCTTGTGAGTGCTGCACATTACTACTTGAAGTATCCCTGTTTTTCGTTTCCGTAATTTTTATTCTATAGGAACCTTCCCCGGAATCCGATGTCATATTGGAATTTTCTACTCTGATCACATAATCTGATGTAACGCAGTCCCAATTAGGTACCGTAAGCTGTTTATTACCATGTCCATCATCTGTCGCTATTCCAATCTGATTGCCATATAAATCGTACAATACTAAATTATATGCCTGACTATTCTTGCTTTCCAATGAAATCGTTATCTCTGAAGATATACCCATTTTAGAGTAAAAACTTTTTTGCGGATAAGAAAAAGAATAGTAATCTACATCATATTTTTGAATCGATTGTTCCCTCTAAATAACTTTCATTATTATGCAACAATGTTCCTATATCATATGTACTGTAATAGGATCTACCTGATCATCGTATTTCGTATGCTGATGATAACTATCATTCTTATTTGTTTTGGCATTTTCTATTAACACCGTTTGCTCATTTAATTCTTTCATCGGCGATTTAAAAAACTTTTGCTGCATTTCCTGTCTCATATTTTTACTATCTACTATTCCGCCACCTATATAATGTATCATGGTGTCCCATCTTATC
>VOFK01000979.1_pt1 | contig 46264 bp, 52 predicted proteins | sample 5384121 | NCBI WGS metagenome assembly VOFK01 (sample SAMN12384730, study PRJNA508395) | human gut metagenome | isolation source: healthy gut J | host: Homo sapiens | reverse complement strand
TATTGCTTTCACGTTCGGTTACGTATTGCTGATGAAAAATTATCTAGCAAAAAGCGAACTGAGGGAAAACATTACAATGTTGCAATATCTCATGCAGTAAAAAGCTAGTGAGAGTAATCTATCATTTACAGAAAACGGGTCAGAGTTACCAAGCCGTTTGAGTTTATGTAATACTGTATTTTTAATATTATTTTTTTTTTAAGCAATTTACTATTGCTTTATTTGACATACAATTTTCTAGTTTCCTTATTTGACCGAAAAGATTTTAACTTTTTTTTTTTTCTATTGACTTTTAATAGTTAGTCTGTAAAGGTGGGGTCACAGACGTCAATGCTATAATAAAACAAACCGCTTTTGTATCACTCCCACCTGTCAGCTGGGGTCACAATTATAAGCCATACATATCGGCAAGTATTTTCCTTTTTTCAATACTTGCATAATCGGTTTTGTTGGTGTCTTTATAATTATTAAATTTACTGTTTCTCATATCATCCTTTTTCTGTCCGCTTCTCTCCTCCCACTGAAGTATAGCTAGATAATGGTTATTATACTTATATCCCTTAAGCTCCAAGCCTTCCGAAAACGTCTCTATCCACTTTTCCCAGTCTTTAGGCAGCTTTTCTCTTAGCTGTTTAATCTCTTCTTCTGTTAATAACACATTATTGTATTTTCCATACTTGTGTTTTAACTCCTTGCACTCTTCCGCTTCCGGCACATCATTTACTTTACTTTTATTTACTTTACTTTCTTTTCTTTCCTTTATTTTTACTTTGTGTAAAAAATGTATACATTTTCTTCAGAAATGTTAACATTTTCGCCCTTTATGTATACATTTTCAAAGCTGTCGGGCACACTAATTAAAAAGGTATTTTCTTCTCGACTTCAAAACGCTTCCTTCTTGAGCACATTTTCATACATCTTTCCTGTATCCCTTTTGATGTTAGAATTTTGTACTTCTCATACAGCGTCTTGTCAAAAATACCTCTTTTAAATGCTGCGTTCAATATTTCAGAAACGGCATTGACACCAACCCCTGTTTTGTGGGAAAACATCAATGCAACCTCTTCATCAAATTCACAGTAATAACCTCTGCTGCCGTATATTCTCATCCACAGCTTAACGATTACCACAAACCCTATTAACCCGAATTCTGCTTTATAAGCTCCATCTTATCACTAAGATGCGTCTAAAGGAAAGAAATCAAATGCTTCTTTTCCCATAAGAATTCTCCTTTGGAACAACGCTGCAACCCTATTTATACGAACGGCAACGCCACCCTGTTACGGAAACAACATTACAACCCGCCTTTTCAGCAAACGGTAATGCCACCCCAAATTTTATATTATTTTTTTTAAATTTACGCTGTCAGTTATTATAACCGCAAAACTGCTGTGAATTGTTATTTCGCATGACAGCGGAGCATCATATATATGAATCTATTATCATTGTAAATTAACTTTAGTGCCAGTGCGTGACATAGTATAATATACTTTAATTATCAATATATTTTATTAGTCTTAATTTACTTAAGTATCATATATAATTCTGAATTTAAGTTCTGATAAACAATTAATCCCCAATTTGGATTTAATCAGAAAAATCGTTTTTATCGGTTATGCCAATTCTAAATACTTTATTGCTTTATCCATAACACCATTAATTATTTTGTTTCATCTTTTAAATACATTTAAGTTTTTAAAAATACAGTGAAGTCAACTGTTTCTGATTTATGCCCGGCTGATTGGGTAAATGAAGATTTTTCTAAGATGCTGAATTTATAAAAAATATAGTAGAAAGGATTATTGAGCATAGAATATTCTAATAATATAACCTGATACGGTATGGGGAGAAAATTTTATATTTAATTATAATGACAAAAAAATTTTTGTATAGTCTATGTTAAACTACAGAGTGAATTTTTAACATCCCTAATTTTTATTATTTTCAAAATTTATATCATAAAAAGTATCAAATATTAAATTATTTATATATCTTCTTGTAGCCAAACATTTTTTTAATATGATATATTATTTCTGTAGATTTTATATATTAAACCATTTGTTATTCCAAGTATTTATAATATCCTCTTTATATTATTTACTATATTTTAATATAATTTTTTTATTTTTTAACATTTTTTAAAAAAAAAATATATTGCTTTTATATTACATTATGTGATATAAAAATAAGTAACAGAAAAAAAATAAACATATTTAGTATAAGCTTAAGAAATTAAACCAATTAAAAGTTATAAATATAAAATTATCTCTAAAAAGATATAATAAAATTATATAGGTGAGAATGGTAAGCTCACATAAAATTGCCGGGAGGTTCGCACCATTAAAAAAACAATGATATATAATAAAAAATGTATGTAATAATTAATCTTATATTATTATATTTTTTGCTAAAAAAAAAAATATACTAGATTAAAGGAATACAAATATTATTTTTTATATATTTTTGCAGTCGCACCCTACACGGGTGCGTGGATTGAAATTCTCTTAACATTTTTTTTGTTAATAGGTGGCGCACTTTTTGTCGCACCCCTCAAGGGTGCGTGGATTGAAATAAATAAATCGCGTCTTATGACAGTCTATTAAGTCGCACCCCACCCACGGGGGTGCGGAATTGAAATGATGTATCATCTCGTACTTTTCCCAGGAGACGTAGGTCGCACCCCTCACGGGTGCGTGGATTGAAATGCATTTTGCCGTAATGCTATCCGCATTGGCTCCATGTCGCACCCGCACGGGGTGCGTGGATTGAAATGCAAAATCTCTGTATAAGCGTATAATCGCTATACACGTCGCACCCTCAGGGTGCGTGGATTGAAATGGACAATATTATATGGTGCCTTATGAAACAACTGTTGTCGCACCCCACATGGGTGCGTGAATTAAAAATTCGTTGTATACCCATTTAACAGAAAAAGCTTGAAAATCCGTCCCTGCACGGGTGCGACTGTGGGATGGAAATGTAAAAAAATATTAGCAAAAAGAAATAGATAAAAACTTTTATTGGCATTACTGCAAGTAACAGTATGAAGATAACAAATAAATCAAAGCATTTTATATTATTGGTGATATGGCCGGCTGAGCAAAAAAACGTAATACTGTAATTATGTATTAGACGTGCTTCAAAATCCTGCAAGATTAGGTGATATTAGAAAGTTGAAGAATGGAAAAAGCCAAAGATTTATTGGCGACTTGTTAACGCCTGCCGTTAATCATGATACTCAAGTGTTAATACAGGTTAAACCAACGACCGGAAGGAAGAAGTTTAAGTGATGATTATTACTGAGAAACAAAAAGAACTTGTGAAAAAATATTTGAAAAAGTCATATACTGATATTGATTTACTATTGACCGAATTAGATGATAAAATAACAGAAATTGGTTTTGATGAGAATTACGACATTAATGAAGAGGGCATATTATTGCAAAGATTATATGATGACCTCTACTATCAAAATTCTGAAATATAAATAAGCTCCGATAAATCGGGGCTTTTTTGCCGCACCATTGCAGGGGTGTGAATTGAAATCATAATATATTATAATATCAAGTTTAATTTATTTTTTGTTGTTCACTACATGGGTTTGTGAATTGAAATCTCTTTCAGGACGTGTGTAAACGTTTTTTTATTTTGCCGCCATCTACATGGATGAGTGAATTAAAATATTTATATAAAATTCTCCTTTATTAATGTAATATAAAAATATTATACAGATTAAAGTAAGTATTTTAGTTGATATTTTTTACGTTTGATGTTTTTTACTTGCCTATAACGGTGATAAAACAGACGGCGGCAAGTACCGCTCTTTGTTATTGTTCCGGAGCTGGCTAACATTAGTCAATTCTTTTGCTTTGTTGGCAATATCACCAATGAATTCCCTATCTTTAGCCGCACCCGTGTAGGTTCGTAAACTGAAAAATTCATACCTAAAATAACACGGTTAAAAGCTTTGTGATGATGTGGATTAAAATAATATTGCAATAATATATATTGTATAAAAGACAATCCATCTGCCCGGGATACTTGAGTTGAAATAAATTTAATCAAACTTGTTCACTCAATCAAATTCTGCCCTGTCGCACAAATTTATGCGAATTAATATACACAATATCAGAAATAAAAAAATCATCAATCCAAACTGTGTGCGTTAATCTGAATTTTTTTATATCCCCAAATTGCTTAACACTTCAAACAGCCGTTTATAAATAAGATTGAAATGAAACACAATTAAAAAGTCCTACAAATATATCACTCACGGCTACCGTAGATTTACTTGCAGTATATCGCTAACATAAATCTATTACAACACCCCCATATAATTTATAAACATCTATTTTTCATTTTAATACGGCTGTCAATTTTTTTAATTCACGCTTATAAAGAAGTGCATACTAAGATAACCCCTTCGCATTTGGGAGTGTTGTTTAAGTTAAATTTTGCAGTCTAACCAACTTAAAACAATAAATAACTACGGATATATCCTCAGATTATACGACTAATACCCATTTTATCAATAAATACAATATCATAATATGAACTGACACAATAAAGCAGATACTAAAATTTAAAACAGCAGATATGTCAATCAAATGTCATCTGTCGCAAACTTTGAAAATCAGTAAATTAAAAATATGATTTATAACAAAAAAATTTGAAATAATTATAGGATATAGTTGGATATTTGATATACCATGATAAGATTGTAAAGATTCAGATATACAGATACAAAAAGCAATTATATATAAAGAAGTTAATAAAAAAATTAAACCGCCTATAAAAACGGTAATCTTGAAAACACGGCAAAGCACAAAATATTATTGATAAAATTGCAATTCTAAACAATTTAAATATCTTGCATTTCATTCGGCAATTTCAGGGGCTCCTGCAAAACCGCAGGTTTTGTAAAAAAATGAGAAGCGGCGGAACGGACAATTGTTTTTTTGATAAAAAAATCGGAGCAAGCAAAATCTTACCCCGATAATATTGGAGGCGCCACCAGATTTGAACTGGGGAATAAAGCTGTTGCAGAGCTCTGCCTTACCACTTGGCTATGGCGCCTTATTTAATTATATTTTTGTATTCTATAATTATGCACACATTTTAAAAAATTTTTATCCTGCTTTAATAATTATGATAAAAGACGCAAAAATATGCGTCTTTTTATCAGTTGGAGCGGAAGACGAGATTCGAACTGCGACGTTCACCTTGGCAAGGTGACGCTCTACCACTGAGCCACTCCCGCAAAAAATGGTGCCTTTTAATGCTTAAAACCACCGACACGGGATTTTCAGTCCCCCACCGACTGATTTTATTTAGGCAAAACAGCTTAATTTGCTTAAGCTGTAATGGCGATCCGGATGGGGTTCGAACCACGACCCTCCAGCGTGACAGGCTGGCATTCCTAACCAACTGAACTACCGGACCACAAATGGTGGGAACAAAAGGGCTCGAACCTATGACCCTCTGCTTGTAAGGCAGATGCTCTCCCAGCTGAGCTATGCTCCCATATGTTAAAAAGATAGTGGTGGGAACAATAGGGCTCGAACCTATGACCCTCTGCTTGTAGCAGATGCTTCCCAGCTGAGCTATGCTCCCGTTTTTCGTGTGCCGCACTTAACAGCAACATCGATTATTATACTAGTTGAAAGACCAAAAGTCAACGCATATATTTCCGATTATTTTCGATTAAATTAGTAATGATTGATATTTTCTCTTTTTTTCTCGCTGTTTTATTAAAATACTTTTATTTTCATGAAATTTACATTTTTATCATTTTAACTATATGCGGTGATTTTAATTTAATTCTGTTAATTTATATATTTTATAATTTTGTTTATGTGTATATCTGCTGTCAGTCGTTTGGATAAAACAAATTTATTTCTTTTAACGAAAAAATTTGTAATAAAAAGGATTATGACAAACCACAATAAGTGAATATTCACGCCCTACCGATGTTCACCATAAACACCGCATTAGATAATAATTTATATAAATATGTGGTTTTACATACTTCGGAAGTAGGGACGCAATACGTCACAACTAAGTAATTTATTATAGGACAACTAAGTTAATTATTGGCGCTTAAAAGTATATATAACATTATATGGTTTGTATAACATACACTTTCAAATAAAAGTGTAGCCACAATTGACATTGAAGGCTATAATAAGACAAGCCGCTTTTGTATCACACCCACCAAAGTTGGGGAATATCACAACTAAGTGATTTATTGACATTTTAGATTTAATGGTAAAGAGGATATTGTAAGCACACGCACCTTTCAGGTGCGGTCGCAGTCACACCTACCGATATTCACTATATACACCGCATTAGATAATAAATATATATTGTTCTATGATAATTATATAAAAATGGTTTCGCAAGCTTCGGTAGGGCTGTGACCACACTTTTTAAGAAAAGTGTGTGTTATTACATACTCATTTCTTTACAACCTACAAAGTCTGACCCCCACCAGTATGGTGGGTGTGATACAAAGTGACTTGTTTTTGTCAGCCTACAATGTCAATAATATGAATACGCAAATATTAATATGTATACTCAATGAAGATGAAATCTGCCTCGTAAGGCGCGCAGTCATGGATGAATTTGCAATTAAAAAGGATTATAACAACTTTCCATAAGTAATTCACGCTACGCGTGAGATGACGGCTCACCTAACGCGGCGCATAAATGCGCCCCTACCGATGTTCACCATATACACCGCATTAGAGAATAAATATATAATTGTTCTATAATAATTTATATAAAAAGCAGTTTTGCAAGCTTCGGCAGAACTGTGACCACACTTTTAAGAAAAGTGTGTGTTATACATACTCATTTCTTTACAGCCTACAAGGTCTGTGACCCCACCTTTGGTGGTGTGAGCCATAGAAACTTGTTTTGATTAACCTTCAATGTCTGCGACTACACCTGTAGTGCAGGTGTGATACAAAGTAACTCGTTTTTTGATTAACCTACAAGGTCTGTGACCCAGCCTGAAAGACTGTCTATAAATCTTATTTTATTGTTATTTATATTGTACGCAGGCGCTTTTATACGTTCTAGTATAGGATAGACGCACATATAATCAACTGAGGTGATTTATGTGTTTTTTGCTGTTAAAAAGAATAGTTTAATTTTAATAGGATTAGGTACGCTTATGGTGATTGCCGCCATTTGTATAATGATTTTCGGCTTAAATGACGACCCTGCTGTTACTACTAATGCGGAAGTAAGCGGAAAAGTTATTGTTATAGACGCAGGACACGGCGGTGTTGACGGCGGCGCGTCCGCAAGCGGAATTCTGGAAAAAGACATAAATCTGGCTGTGGCGCTGAAACTCCGCGATGTTATCAACTCTGACGGAAACACCGCGGGTTTAACCCGTGACAGTGACGAAGTTAAACTGCTCAATAACACCAGCGGCAAATATGTCAAAAAAAGACGACCTGTTATATAGGTTATCGCTGATTGAAGATTCCGGCGCTGATTTATTTATAAGCATACATATGAACAAATTTGAAAATCCAAAATACAGCGGCGCTCAGGTTTTTTATTCACAGAACAGTGAAGACAGCAAAAAACTCGGAGAGCTTATACAAGCGTCTTTAATAAATAATCTTGACAACAACAACCGGGTCGCCAAAAAGAACGAAACCGGGATATATATTCTGAAAAACGCTAAAGTTCCGGCAGCGTTGGTTGAATGCGGGTTTTTATCAAATCCTGAAGAATTAAAAAATCTGACAGATGAAGAATATCAAAAAAAACTTGCAGAAGCAATTTATACCGGAATATGTGAATACTTTAAATAGAATTATCAAAAATATCCGCCGAATACATCACCTTATTTCTCCGGCGGATATTTTTGTCTTTCCAATACCACCACTTGAGTTTTTCCATATCCCGCTCCTCATTTTCAGCATAATACACTGCCAACCTAAACACACATACAGAAGGCACGGATCGGATTTGACCCCTTTACAGCCGCGTCTCTTAGATATAAATCCTCAGGGTCTCTGCCCTTTAAATCATTAACACAATTTATACCTATATCTATTAAATCCTGCTCTATTGATTTCCCGACGCCGGGAATATTTCTTAAATCAGTTTTCATACTTCATTCCAATCCTCGCCGCCTGTTATTTTGTTATGTCTAAAAATTCGGCTCCTATCAGCTCCGCCAGCTTTCCTGGAGCCATTTTAATCTGTACTCCCATTCGGCCGCCGCTGAATATGATCTCTTCCCGCTCCTCTGCCGTCAAGTCTATCACTGTTTTAAACTGCTTTTTCATACCGATTGGACTGCATCCGCCCCTTATGTAGCCGGTAACCTTCGTTATATCCTTAACATGTATCATCTCAAGCGATTTTTGACCCACAGCAGCCGCACATTTCTTTAAAAATCCAGTTCTTCTGCCACCGGAATGACAAACACAAAATACTCGTGATTTTTTGCTCTCTGTCACTAACGTCTTATATACGTCCCTTAAATCCTGACCCAGCTTTTCAGCTACCGAAACCCCATCCATAAATCCATCGCTGTCATAGAATACAGCCTCAAAATTTATTCCCGATTTCTCCAATATCCTCATAGCGTTTGTTTTAACTTGCTTTTTCATCCAAAGTGCCTCCCAACAATTCGTTTTTTGATGCCTCAGCAGCATAATCTTTTATCAAAAATGGCGGCAGGATATACCCTGCCGCCATAAATAACATTACTTTAACGCCTGATAATACTTAACCAGCTCTTCCACAGCACTGTCGGTTATATGGTCGCGGTTATTTTGTATATCCTTTAAAAAGCTCCTTATTATCCTCATACTCCCGCCTGAGCCTTAGAATCGAAACTTTCGTCCGGGCTGACCCTTGGCTAACGGCTTTTCAATTCCAAATCGGACTATATTCAATATCCATTTATAAACTCCGCTCAGCCTTTCCGTATTAACTCCGCCCCTGAACATAATAAAACGGCTTATCAATATCATTTCTCTCAATCAAGCTTTTGTATAATGCTGTCCGTGCCTTTGCACATACCAACGCCGCATATCAGCTTGATATCAAAAAAATCCTTTAGCTTTTTATAGCCCATTATTTTATTAGCCCTTATCCAGCCAAAGAATACAATATTGCTGTTCCTGCCAAGCCCTTTTTATATTCTTAATGTCATAACACGGCACCCCAAACGATTTGAGAACAATTCCGCACATTTTTTGGCATGACCGGTATGAGAACAATATACAACTGCCTTCAAACCGCCGCCCATCGATACATTATCCATATTAGCCCCCTAAGCGCTGACATATACTGCAATAAATTTTATTTCAACTTTTCTAATTTCAATAACGGTCTTTAACATTTCACTGTACTTTTTCACCTTTCAGGCGTTCTTCCTCCACTACCGCGGCAGGCGCCTTTTCGGTAAATCCCTTTATTGTTCAGCTTGCCCTCGACACGCGCTTTATCTCTGATTCAAGATGTTTTTTTCCTTTTCAAGTCTCTATCTCTTTGCACGGTCAACCAGCTCGTCAAGCGGCATCAGAATCTCAGCTCCGGGAACTACAACAGACACGACGTTCTCAGAACGCTGCCGCCGTCTTTTATAACATTAACTTCAGACGCGTACGCCAGCTTCTTAAAAAACGGTATACCGTTTTCAAATATCTCCGGCTCCTCAGTGATTATAAAAGATTCCGGCTTTCTTGGACGGCGGAACATTCATCTCATTTCTGATATTTCTGATTCCTTTTATTGCGTCCATTATCATCTGCATTTCTTTTCAGCGTTTTCGTCTTTTATACTCGCTATTATATACCGGGAAGCTGGAAATCATTATGCTTCTTGCCCCTCATGAGGCAAAGCCTCGCCATATCTCCTCGGTTATAAACGGCATGAACGGGTGCAAAAGTTTCAGCGTGTTAGACAGTACATAAACAAGCACCTGCTGGGCGGTTATATTGCTCTCGCCCTCTTCAAAGAATCTAGGCTTTACAAGTTCAATATACCAATCGCAGAACTTATCCCAAATGAAATCATACAGCTTTGAAAACCGCTATCCCTAACTCATACTTATCAAGATTATCTGTAACTTCCTTTACCAAATCATTGTATTCCACAGAATCCACCTGTCTGAAATCTCCAGCTTATCTCTGTCTGACAGTTCGCATTTATCTATAGAAAGATTCATCAAAACAAATCGTGACGCATTCCATATCTTGTTGGCAAAATTACGGCTCGCCTCAACTCTTTTCAGTATAGAATCTCATATCGTTGCCCGAGAGTTTCCGGTAGCCAAAAAGTAAATCTTAAAGCGTCTGCGCCGTACGTCGTCTATTATCTCCAGAGGGTCAATACCGTTACCCAGCGACTTTGACATCTTTTTCTGCCCTGAGAATCTCTCACAAGACCGTGGATATACACGTCTTTAAAAAGGAACCTGACCCATATGCTCTATTCCTGAGAAAATCATTCTCGCAAACCCAGAAAAATATAATATCATAACCCGTTACCAAAAACCGAGGTAGGGTAGAAATATTTCAGTTCCTCAGTATCATCCGGCCAGCCCAGGGTTGAAAACGGCCACAAAGCGCTGCTGAACCAGGTGTCAAGCACATCGTCGTCCTGCTTAACTTTTCCGCCGCACTTTAGGGCAGACCTCAATGTCCTCTTTAGAAACAATTGTCTCACCGCAGTCCTGGCAATAAAACGCCGGGATTCTATGCCCCCACCAAAGCTGACGAAATACACCAGTCATGAACGTTTTCCATCCAGTGCATATAAGTCTTAGTAAACCTTTCCGGGGGATAAACTTTGTCTCGCCGTTCTCAACAGCTTTTTGCCGCCGGCTCAGCCAAAGGCTTCATTTTAACAAACCATTGCTTTGAGGTGATAGGTTCAACAGTTGTGCCGCAGCGGTAACAGCCCCCCCACATTGTGGACATGCGGCTCAACCTTAACCAAAAGTCCCTGGCTGTCCAAATCTTCAACTATGGCTTTTCTTTTTTTTTTTTTTCTTGCTTCATACCTGTCCATACCCTGGTATTTGCCGCCGTATTGATTGATAGTTGCGTCATCGTTTAAGACTTTGATTTCCTCAAGACCATGTCTCTTTTCCAACTTCAAAATCGTTCGTCATGAGCCGGCGTTATTTTAACACAAAGCCGGTACCAAACTCCTTATCAACGTATTCGTCAGCAATAACCGGTATCTCTTCCAACCAGCGGAAGAATCAGCATCTTGCCCACCAAATCCTTATATCTTTCATCATCAGGATTTACGGCAACCGCAGTATCTCCGAGAAGCGTTTCAGGTCTTGTGGTGGCTATCTCAACATAGCCGTCACTGTCCTTTATCGATATTTAATATGCCAAAAATGGCCTTCCCCTGCTGCCGAATATTCAACCTCTGCGTCGGACAGGGCGGTCTTGCATGACGGGCACCAGTTGATTATCCTTGTACCCTGATAAATAAGGCCTTTTTCGTATAAGTTAACAAAAACTTCTCTGACCGCCTTGCTGCACCCTCGTCCATGGTGAAGCGTTCCCTGTCCCAATCACAGGAACAGCCTATTTTTTTCAATTGGTCTATAATTGTTTCCAAACTTCTTCTTCCAAGCCCAAACTCTTTCCAAAAACTTTTCTCTGCCTAAATCATATCTGGTGAGCCCGTTTTCATTGACTCTCCTCATATCCTCTTCAACTTTTATCTGAGTAGCAATACCTGCATGGTCAGTCCCCGGAATCCAGAGCGCATTATATCCCTGCATTCTCTTTGGTTTCTGATTATAATATCCTGAAAAGTTTCATCCAGCGCATGTCCCATATGAAGCTGACCTGTCACGTTAGGCGGCGGAATGACGACAGTAAACGGTTTTTTCGTTTCATCAACCTCCGCATGAAAATACCCGCCGTCTATCCATTCCTGATATACTTTTTTCCTCAACCGCCTTAGGGTCATAGGTTTTTTTGACAGCTCTTTAGCCACAAAAATCGCTCCTTTTCAATATATAGCTTTTGACATTATAACATTTGGAATATTATAAATCAAGTAGTTTCCGCATTTTTTGTTTTTGGCTTTACCATATATTAACATGCGTATAATGTCGAATGTAACACTATTGTAATTGCTGATTAATTGATATTAAATATTTGAATGTTATAATTAATTCTATGCTAATGTTTTTACACAATTTTTCTTGTATATCAGGAGGTTAGTTATGAAGAATAAAAAAAACTGAACAATCTAGTCTGCGGTCTTGTTTCCGCCGCTGTGTTAACTACCGCAGTTTCAGCTCCTGCAGTCTTTGCTGCCGGAGAGAATAATAATGAAACAATCACAACAACAGACACTGTGCTCACTGATGAAACTACTAAAGCTACGGCTTCACCTGAACCGTCAGCCACCGCTGAACCCGAGGAGCCTACGGTATCTCCTGAACCCACAGCCACGCCCGGCGCTCAGGAAATGGATATGAAAGTCACCGCAACAGTTTATACAACCGATGAAGACGACGTATATAAGGTAGTTTTTCAAAACTGCGTCATCACTGCCTGAAATTTTAGGCTTTGAGCTTACAGCCACTTTTGATATTGCGGAAATTAACTCCGTATCCTTTGGTGAAAAAGCTTTGCCGGTAACGGTGAAACTTCAAAATCCATAACGGACGATAAAACTATAACTTACGTTTGAAGAACGGCTCAACCGCCCTGAGCGGCGCGGTTGTCCTGTCAAACGCGTCTGTTACATCAAAGAATAAAAATCACCTCGCATAACATGTCTATTGACAAATTTACAGCGACTTTAAAAAGACGGCTCCGAGCTTGTTATTAACCCAACGCTGTCAGTGGTTGAAGGCACAAATATGCCTGACCTTACTGAAAGGAACAGTCATCCTATGATGCTCTAATGGCTCTTGCCTGAAATATCAGCACTGACATTTTATAAGGATGAAGGAAAAAAGGACGATTTATATGATATCTCAAGCTACTATTCTGCACGAATAGACACCGCTGTTGAGCTTTATGATTCTATGATGGAAACAAGCAAAAAAAGAATCGATACCGCTCTCTCAATCAGCAATAAATCAATTACTGACTTTTATACCCTGCAAAAAGCCGCTAAAGCTATGCAGGAAGTTTCAGGGATTATGCAGATGCCGGAATGTTATGACGGAATAACTGACGACAGCTCGGCTTTTTAAACTATGAATACTTAAAGACCACATTTGACAATCTTTCAACCTCTGTTCCAAGCGCACTCAAAAGAGCCGCAAAAGCAACAGAAGAATACAATGAAGTGGTATCAAAGCTAACAGATTATAATAAATATATTGAAACAGCGCTGAAAAAAATCTTGAAGACAAAACGGCTGAGAATTATAACACAAAAATAGCTTCTCTTGAAGTTCAATACTCAAAAAGCCAACAGTTACAGTCTTCATATATTATATAAAACATATCTGTCATCGCTGAAGACTATAGCGCAAAGTTTATATGATGATGTTAATAAAATTACAGCGGCACTTATAAAGAAAGAATATATGCTGTCTTCAATAGAAAAGATTATCAATAAAATTGAGGACGGAAAACGTTGTGAGCGACAATCTGCCCACGTTCTCAATCACTAACGGTATAAACATAGGATACAGCTGGTCTGTTTCCGTCGAAAGAAGAAAGGCTATAATAGACCAGGACGCAACCGTCCAGGTATACGCATACAACTCAAAAGGCGAAGTTATCCAAAACAGCAGTGAAAAGGCTTTTAAAGCCGGAGACGATTTCAGTTTCCGTAAGTTTGCCTTCTACCACAAAGATGTATAAAGCCGGGGACGTTGTTCATGTAAAATGCTATTACAAATATAATGACATCTCATATTATTTAGGTGAAGATACAGTAACAGCTTATAAAACTGTTAACCCGAACAAAAATCAGGGCGGAAGTACCGGCGGCAATACCGGCGGAGATACTAACGGTTCCGGAACCGTTTATCCATCATCCGCACCGACTGAACCGAATCCCACCAAAGCGCCTAACTTTGCAGACGAAAATCCATATACTGATTTGGACGGATATGACTGGGCTTTAGAATCTATTATCGGTCTTACAAATGCCGGTATAGTAAACGGTATGGGCGACAATAAGTTTGACCCAAGCGGAAACGTCACAAGAGAGCAGTTCTGCAAAATGGTAGTTCAGATGTTTGGCCTTGACGCCACAGACACAACCTCACATTTTAATGATGTGGACGAAACTAAATGGTATGCTCCATATGTTACAGCAGCAGTCAACGCCGGATATGTACAGGGTCAGTCAGATGAATACTTCGGTATCGGAGAAGTTATCATGAGACAAGACATGGCTACTATTTTATACAGAGCAATAAACAAGAGCGGTGACGGCGTGATACTGGAATTCACTGACAATTCAGATATTGCCGCATATGCTAAAGACGCGGTTGCAGAACTTGTAGGTCTCGGTGTTATGAACGGATATGAGGACGGAAGTTTCAAACCCCGCGGTTCTGCCACGAGAGCGGAAGCTTCAAAAGTTATATACGGAACATATAAAATAGTTAAATAAGTTCGGACTGTTTTCATCACAAGATTGTTAAATTACTAATAGCCGCTAATCTGTACGTCTGATTGGCGGCTAAATTTAAAAAAGAAACATTCAATGAGAATCATAATCTTGATATACTGCGAATATGTGGATAATTTAAAACATACTAAAAAATTTCCACACACGTATATGGATAAAAATAGGTACTAAACAAAACTTATTGTTGCTAACCACATTCGATACGTAAAGAAACACAGCCGTGCACGAAAGAATGTTCAAGCAAACAGAAAGTTTCATCTAAAGCATACGGCTGCATTCAGCGAAAAATACTGAATTATTTAATTTCATAAATAAATGGCTGTAATAAAAATATAAAACAGTTCGGCAGATTTTTCCATATGAAAACAACGTTTAATTCAGAGAATAAAATAGTTTATATATTTAGCCGACTTTTGTTGCTTTTTGGTTCAATTCAGACTGCAAAAACTACACCGCATAGTATCAAACAAAATTTAATGACTGAAAATTTTTAAGCTCAAAATCAAAAATATTAAATAATGATAGAAAATCAATAAATATGTCTGACTTGTTTGTATATATGATTTTTAACCGACTGTTATTTACAAACAAAATACAACATGTTATAATATAAAACAAATTGGATAATAGATTGGGCGGATAATCCCAAATATTGTCCGGAACAGCAGGAGAATTATAATGAAACACGATTACACCTATAACGAATTAATAAGTGAAATAAAAATCCTCCGAAATACCTTCGACATAGTCAGAGTTGTCGACCCTATTATCTGCAAAGTTATCTCTGAGGAAATACTGAAAGAATCGGATACTGTGGATAAACTGATGCCTGAATTATTATCGGCCGGCCTGACCGGAAAAAGACGGATTTTGTTTTTTAACGTTTGGTCAAATGAAAGCCGGTGCTCCAACTGTATTTCTGCAAGAACCTTGATAGACAAGGATTTTTTATGTTAAATTTGAGAATATAAATAAAATTTATATTATAATAATATCCAAATATATCAATGTAGACGGCCGCAGTTTTGCACTTGAAATGGTTAAGGATATCAGCCGGAACTTTATATTCAGCGAAGACGAAATGTTTAACACCATACTCGACCTAAAACATAAAAACAAACAGCTTATCACCGATCCGCTGACAAATGTCTACAACCGCAGATATGTTGAAAGAGCATTTTATAAACAGCTACAGCAGAATGAAAAAAAGTTAAACCGTTCAGTCTGTTTGGCTATTTTAGACATTGATAACTTTAAAGAAGTCAATGACAATTATGGTCACAGAACCGGGGATCAGATTTTAAATTATTTAGCTGAATCCTGGAATAATTCACTTAAAGATTATAAAAAAAACACGTTTATCGCAAGATATGGCGGAGACGAGTTCATTATAGTATACGAAAGTGAAAATTATGACGAATTCAAAAATGATTTTTGATATTTTTTTTACACCGGCATGCAGCTATTCAACCGACGAAAACGGCAATAATATAAAACTGACTGTCAGTGTTGGATGCGCCGGTTCCGACGAAATAGAATCCGATGAGTTTTATGATTTATTTAATCTTGCCGATAACAGGCTTTACCAGGCGAAAGCCTCAGGCAAATCCGCAATAATAAGCAAATAAAAACAAAGGGCAGAAAATTTTGAAGCACAAATACTTCAAAATTTTCTGCTTATTTTATATCTTATTTGACTTATATATCTTATATTACTCGTCTAATTTTTTTATAAATTATATAGCTTGTATATATTATATGATTTGTAAGTCTCATGTGATTTATATACATCATATAATTTTATATGTCTCGTATAATTCTGTAGAAAGTCTTCAATAAAAGCTAAACATAAAAGAAAAGGTTATATATTAAAAATAAAAAATATATAAAATGTGGTTTTGCAAGCTTCGGTAGGGCTGTGACTACACTTTTTTAAAGTGTATGTGATACAAATTCCTTTGTATTGTTAAACCTTCAATGTCAATAAATCACTTAGTTGTGATGTGCAAACATAGTTTGCCTCGTAAGGCGCGCGCAGTCACAAGCCAAATTTGTATAAAAAAAGAATAATCTCAAATCGTTTCATATAGGTTCACGCTCCGCGTGAGATGATGGCTCACCTAACGCGGTGTGCGTAAGCACACCCCGATGTTCACTAAGAACTCCGCATATTAGATTATAAATATATAATTATTCTATAATATAAATATAAAAATGTGGTTTTGCAAGCTTCGGTAGGGCTGTGACCATACTTTTTTAAAAGTGTGTGTTATACATATCTCTTTGTATTGATAAACCTTCAATGTCAATAAATCACTTAGTTGTGATGTGCAAACGTAGTTTGCCGCGTTAGGCGCGCAGTCACGGCCAAGTTTATATAAAAAGAATACTTTCAAATCGTTTCATATAGGTTCACACTCCGCGTGAGATGGCAGCTCACCTAACGTGGTGTGCTTGCGAACACCATGCCGATGTTCACTAAAAACACTGTTTTTGAATATTGATTCTAAAAATTTTTATGAATAAAATGGTTTTGCAAGCTTCGGTAGGGCTGTGACTACACTCTTTTTAAAGTGTATGTGATACAAATCTCTTTGTATTGATAAACCTTCAATGTCAATAAATCACTTAGTTGTGATGTGCAAACGTAGTTTGCCTCGTTAGGCGCGCAGTCACGGAAAAGTTTATATAAAAATAATACTTTCAAATCGTTTCATATAGGTTCACGCTCCGCGTGAGATGACAGCTCACCTAACGAGACGCGCAAGCGCGTCCTGCCGATGTTCACTAAGAACTCCGCATATTAGATTATAAATATATAATTATTCTAAATAAAGATATAAAAATATGGTTTCGCAAGCTTCGGCAGGACTGTGACTACACTTTTTTAAAGTAGATGTAATACAAATCCCTTTGTATTACACCACCCTTCAGGCAGGGGGAACACTTCCGAGGTTTGCAAAGCAAAACCCCTTAATTTTCTGCCGGCTTTCCTTTTTATATTTCATATCATTTTATATAAGTTATATAATTTTATATTTCTCATCTTATATAAATTATCTAACTCTTCATATATATCACCGAAACATGCTCAGCCAATACTGAAAAACATATACAATATCATTTTTCATATCATTCCAAAACTGCCTTTTTAGACGGCCGCGCCAAATCTATATCGCTGTTTGCCAGCAGTTCAAAATTTCCATAGTTTTCGCCGTTTACCGTCACCGTGCCCGTACCGACCACGTCGCCGCTTTTTATTGGAAACTTCATATTCTCGCTGTCAACATTTGTGTCAACGCTTACGCTGTCGTTTTCACAAACCGGAAATGTATATGTCTTATTCGGGCTGACCCCTGCATATCCCAGCATTCCGCCGGCTACAGAAATCTTATCTATTATCATTTCAGTTGAGGTCAAAACATTTTGGCTATATTTCTGAAACATGCTGTTCTGAAGCGACGCGTGGTCAGCCCAGTCATTCGGGTCATTTAAAGTCACGCATATCAATGTCATATCGTTTCGGTTTACGGCAGAAACCAAACACCTGCCTGCCGCCTTTGTAAATCCGGTCTTAACGCCTATACAGCCCTCTAAACTTCCCAAAAGCTTATTATGATTTGTCATGCTCCTGTCATAACCCTTGCCCTCCCAGGGTATCGTCTTGCTCTTTGTCGATACTATCTGAACAAACTCCGGCATACTCATAGCATACCTGGTTATTTTCGCCAGCTCTAAAGCCGTGGTGTAATGAGTATCTGACGGCAGACCGTTAGGGTTGTCAAAATGGGTATGTGATAAACCAAGCTCTGAGGCAGTTTTGTTCATCAGCTCGACAAATCCGTCCACTCCGCCTCCAATATGTTCAGCTATTGCCACGGCCGCATCGTTGCCCGAGAGAAGCATCAGTCCATACAGCAAATTTTCTAAAGTTATCTTCTCACCGCACTCCAGATACATGCTTGACCCTCAACTCCTGCTGCAGTCGCGCTAACCTCTATAACATCCGAAAGATTGCCGTATTTCAGCGCCACTGCGGCGGTCATTATCTTAGTAGTGCTTGCCATCGGCAGTTCCTGGTCGGCATTTTTTTTGTTATACAGCACTCTCCCTGAGTTCTGTTCAATAACGGCGGCAGCCTGAGCTGATGTCCCCACCGTCCCCGTATCCTCAGCTCTGACGGCATAAAAAATTAGTAAGCAAAACAGAGGCCGTTAACAAAAAGACCCCTATATATTTAATTGCCGCATTATGTTTTTTAATACCCAATTTATCATCTCCGTTTTCAAATGACGTAAAAACAATCAATCATACAAACATTACCTATAAAAATAAGAATTGATTATCCATATAAATCAATATATTCAAAGTTTCCTCAACTATTGACCCAAAAAACTTTGACAAAATACGAGCCTTACACCAAAAAATAAATACGGACAAACATATTGTCCGCATTTATAATATTATTTATGTTTAATTATCGAACCTCGTGTGATACTGCCGCTTCCAAAATATTGTCATAAGCCCAGAATCCAGGGAGCTATATCCGTAAACGGATTTTCTTTCTGAGTGCTGCAAACCGGGAATCTTCCGAGTATCCTATTCATCATCATAACAACCGAAGAACGTATCATGTCGTCATTTGGATGGAACTCGCCGTTTTCATCACCGCCGACGTAACCATTATTTCTAAGAGCGGCAATGGCCGTCCGCCATATGTCCTTTGCAATCGCTGAATCCGCTTTCTCCGCCCGGCTGAAGCCCCAAATACCTGCAGGCAAGAATAGCGAACTCGGCCCTTGACATATTGTCGTCAGGCCTATATGTTCCATACACGTCTCCGGTTATGAACCCAACTGAATTCAAAAACGCAATATACTTATAATACCACGCCCACGCCGGCACATCGCTGAGCGTAGTGCTGTACTGCTGATCCGGGTCAAAACTATCGCTGAGTTTTGCCAGCATTGTAGCAGCTTCCGCACGGTTATTGTTCCCGACGGTCTGAATGTGCCGTCCTCATATCCGTTGATATATGCGTTAATCATATGTTCTGTCAACATTGCCCTCAGATTTTTGAAGCTGCAGACCATATTCCTCAGCAATTCCTCACATCGGCGGCCGCCAGCTTTCAGCGCAAATGTCGTTATTATAGTAAATAAGCTCGTCATAACAGCTTAAGTAACAGTGCTCGACAGAAATCGCCGGTATATCACGGTAAGCGCACTCACGCATAACGCCTGAAAAGTCAGCTAACCTCTCACCGTCCCACCACATGTTTCCTGTGGTTGAAGCCTGAGTATAAACCCCGGCTGACGTGTCTATACCAAGCCCCGCCAGCTCCGATAATATATTATATCCCAAATCGGGCTTAGTATATTCCCAAAGCCCTGACGCGCAGACAGCGGCGGCATGAACAGACCTGTCCGAAGACGAGTAGTGCAGGCTTACTACCACATCAGCCCCAACTCTCTGAGCATAATCCGCTCTTTCAGCGTTGGTCCATATGGTAGTCGGCATATCTGGTCATATTCACAGATACGCCGCTGTATTTTTCTCAATTCCAGCTGTATATACTGGGCAAAGCTTAAACGTGATATTCTTTTTCCTGAAACTCCAAGCCTCCGACCGAAGTCGCACCATAATCCAGTGCCGCCGTGACCCGGGTCCAGCACAATATTTTATAACTTGATTATCCGCCGCATATGCAGGCTCTGTACCCACGAAACAAGCCGCAAAAATAAAGATACTCAGCATAAACGGCAGAACTTTTCTCTAATCAGCATTAAATAACATTACTCCTAATCATTAAGTCTAAAACGCAGACCGCCTAGCCTTCAAACGAACCTGCAACATAATCATCGCTTTCATCATCCGGAACATAACTGTCAGGCTCCGCTGGTTCATGATCAACCACCACATTGCTTCTTTCCTTTGGCTGAAGAAATTATCTCGCTAATCTTGTCTATAGCCGTCGGAACCGCGTCTATAATCCTGATCATAGATACTGTTCTCCTCGCTGACCGGAACCATTCTTTATAGTGCCGTTGCCAAACAACCAAAAAATCCCACAGGGGTCAAAGACAGTCCGCCGCCTGTTCCGCCGCCGAACAGGTTATTGACCTCTTCCCTGTTCACCGCTGAGCAGTTTTTTTGTTTTTAGGAAACCTCAGAGCCTCCGACTCCAAAACCCCAAAGCCACCTTTGAAATAGGCATTATAACAGTTCCGTCCGAAGTCGTAATAGGGCTGCCCACGATTGTGTTAACGTCAATCATTTTTTGAGTCCCTGCATTGCAGAAGACATCAACCCCTCAATTGGATGCTTGTCCGATAGTTCTGACATTCTCAACACTTCCTTTTCTCTTTTTTTATTAAATAAGACACAAGAGCTATAACTGCGGCATTGATAATATGAGCCGCCCTTGTTTTAATTATACTTCCCACTTCAAATTCAAAGCACCGGGTCACATAGTTTGGGGTCAAGAAACGGTTTTGGGCTGTCTTTCATCTTGAAAAACTTTTTCAGCAGAGGACTTATGCTTCCTGCCAAACCATACAGCGCACCGTATGTCATACCGGTTTTATCAGGCTCGCCTGTCCCAAAACGAATATACAAATCAGTCTGTTAATCCTAATCTTATGCTTCATATATCCAAAAACTTATTAAGCCCGTATTTTGCCGCTTTTTATTATATTAGTATATTTTAAAATCACTTCATATATCCGCGGAATATCAAGATTGTGGTTTTCACTGTCCCAAATACTTTTTAAATCCTCTTTAAAGGTTCCCATAAAACTTTTTATTTTTCATAAAATCCTTTATCTGTTTCAGGAGGAATTATTATCTGAGCCGCCGGCCTTATCAGCTTCCTGCTCTTTTAAAATCTGATCTGTTACTATGAAATTCTTTTTTCATCAAATTCTTTTTCCCTATTGAATCATTGTCTGCACTATCAGCCGTCCCGGCTTTCTGCTCCGCAATATTTTCTTCTATTACCATGAAATTTTTCAGAGAATTCATTTCCCATAGTTTCATTTTCTGTGGTATCAGCTTTCTGCTCCGCGTCAGGCTCCTGCTTGTCCTCGTCTAATTCGGATGGCTTCGGCAAAACTATTTTTCACTATTTTAAGAAACCTGTACATATACTGGCGGTAATAATAGTTTTTTACCGTTAGAGGCCATATCCAGCGTAACGGTTGACCATAGCACAAAACAAATGATAAATACTATTATACCAAGTATTATCCAAACTACGTGCATTATACCACCTCTCAGTATTATACATCGTCTCACGTCTAAACAGTTTTCTAATAAAACTCATGCGTTTCAAACAAAAAAAGACTTATATCCCTTGCCGAATAAAAATTACCCCTGCATTTTCAATATTTTTATCGGATGTTTCAGTTACCGCGGCTTCCTCAGAAACGGCGCTGTTAAACTCCAGCTGTTCCTTGCTTCTCATCAATCGTCATCTGCTCCATGTCAGTATCCTCAGGCACGGCCAAAGACTCAAATTGGAAGGTCGCTTATACTCTCTATACCAAATGTCTGCAAAAACTCCTTAGTGGTGCCGAACAGTATCGGTCTGCCCGGAGCATCTTTCAGCCGTCCCATCTCGGCTATAAATCTTCTCTATAAGCCGGTTCACTATATAGTCACAGTTTACGCCTCTTATATGCTCTATTGTAGCCCTTGTAACAGGCTGTTTATACGCGACAATCGCCAAAACCTCTATAGCGGCATTAGAAAGCTGCAGCTTTCTGCCCGGCTTCATCAGCATTGAAACATAATCCTTATATTCGCCTCTGGTGCACATCCTGTATGAATCCTCAAGCTTTATTATATGGATACCGCGCTTTTCATAATTATAGGTATCCATCATTTTTTTTATTATTTCTCTCAAAGATTTTTTATCAACATCCACTATATCGGCAATCTTTTTCCAGCTCCACCGCTTCCCCTGCCGCAAACAGCAGGCTTTCCACAATGGCCTGAATTTCCCTGATTTCCATCTTTATCTTCTCCTAGTCCTCAATCGCGCTTAAATCAAGTTCCCCGTCTCCGCTTTTGGTTACGATAGGATTTGATATGTCTCCGCTCTCATCATACTCGACTTTAACTTGATTTAGCTTTATCATTTCAAGAACCGCCAAAAAAGGAAGCAACGGCCCTCAGGCCTGGATTTTGTTCCTTTTAAAAGTTCTTTGAAAAAGACCTTCGTTTTTCCGAACATCCTGCCCCAAATTTGCTTAACCTTTGAGCGCACAGAAACTTTTTTTCACGCCCCACTATTCCGTCAAACGAATATTTCGGCGGCGGAAGTTTGCGTTCCATCTTCTGATAAGCCTGCTTATAAGCTAAAAAAGCAGGTTTTCAGGGAGTCAGCTTGGAATAATTCCATTCAGCCGGAGGTTTCTCGATTTTGTCAGGTTCTTTGAAAAACATCGACTCCCCAATATGCTTTCTGGCTTCAAGATACTCCGCGGCTGCTTTAACGCGCCGGTACTCCTCCAGCCTTTTAACAAGCTCTTCTCGCGGGTCAGTCTCGTCTTCCTCAACAGGTTTCGGCAGCAGCATTCTCGACTTTATTTGCAGCAGAGTAGCCGCAAGCACCAAAAACTCACTGGAAATGTCCAGGTTATATTCCTTCATTTGACGCATAACGCCAAAAATACTGCTCCACTATTGTGGAGATAGGTATATCATAAATGCTGACCTTATTCTTTTTTATAAGGGCCAGCAGCAAATCCAGAGGGCCCTCAAAGTCCAAAACCTTAAAGTTTAATTGTTCCATTTATCAAAATCACTAATCCCCGCTAAAATTTATCCCTAATGAATGAACAGTGAGATAATCTGAGAATAAAATCCCATTATCCCATACACGCACATATTCAGCAATCTGCTGAAAAACGGCAGGTTTATCAGCAGGATAAGCAGTATAAAACCAAACTGTTCATACTGCATATATTTAAAATACAAATCAGTAGGCAGCACAGAGCTAAGCACCTTTGAGCCGTCAAGCGGAGGCACCGGTATCAGGTTAAAAATTGCGAGACCAAGGTTCATAATAACCATATAGCTGCAAATCATATAGAAAACCGAAGCTATATCATAACCAATATTCGCAGACCTGAATGTTATGCTCCCAAGCGCAGCAACGCCGATTTGAGCGATAAACGCCAAAATAAAATTGGTAAACGGACCGGCCAGCGACGTCAGCACCATACCGCCCTTTTGATTTTTAAAGTTATATGGATTAACCGGCACAGGTTTTGCCCAGCCGAATCCAAACAGAAAAAGACAGATAGCGCCGATAGGGTCAAGATGATGCAGTGGGTTAAGACTGAGCCTGCCGCTGCTTTTCGCGGTATAGTCACCCATAGCGTAAGCCGCCAAGCCATGTCCAAGCTCATGAACAGACAACGACAGAAGCACACAAAAACACCAAAACTAATATGGTGAGCAGCTTCTGTCCAAAGTTCATCGAAGCGTCACCCAAAACACTAAATAACATAAAAATTCCTCCGGTTTACAGGTCGTTAGCAATCAAATCGTCATATGATTCGCGCTTTACGGCTAATCTTGATTTTCCGCCGCTCACCATTACTATAGGCAGACGCGGTATTCTATTATAATTGCTGGCCATTGAATAATTATATGCGCCGGTATGCCAAAACCGCTACCAAATCACCAACTTTGATTTCAGGCAGCTTAGCGTCCTTAATCAAAATGTCTCCGGATTCACAGCACTTTCCGGCCAATGTTGCCGTAACTGTTTTTTCAGCTAAAGGATTATTTACTCTGACAGCTTCATACTCGCTCTGATAAAGTATATATCTCGGATTGTCTCCCCATACCTCCGTCAACCGAAATGTATGTTCTGACCCCCGGTATCTCTTTCACAGCGCCTACCCTATAAACAGTGAGACCTGTTTCAGCGGTTATAGAACGTCCGGGTTCCATAACTATATAAGGCAGAGGTATTCCCTCTCCTCAGAGATACGGCGGACAACCTTAGACACCGCCTGTATATACTTGTCATAATCAATAGGAGTGTCGCCCTCAGTATACTTTATGCCGTAACCGCCGCCCAAATTCAGCTCTTTATAGAAATATCATATTTGTCTTTAAGGTCGGCTATAAACGTCATCATCTTCTCGGCCGCCAGTTCAAACGGCTCAAGCTCAAAAAATCTGAGAGCCTATATGGCAGTGAACTCCGACAACATTCAAGTTTTCCATATCGTCAGCCATCTTTATTATATTTTCAGCCTCGCCGTTTTCAAGCGAAACCCCAAACTTTGAATCTATCTGACCTGTTCTGATAAAGCTGTGGGTATGCGCGTCTATACCGGGTTTTATTCTAAACAATATATCCGCGGTCTTTCCCATTTCCCCTGACAGTCTGTTAAGGCTTTCAAGCTCAAAAACATTGTCAACAACTATTCTTCCAACACCGTTCTCAAGCGCCATTTTAAGCTCGTCGTCAGTCTTGTTGTTGCCGTGAAAGTATATCCCTTTCAGCCGGGAATCCGGCTTTTAAAGCAGTGTACATCTCACCGCCGGAAACAACGTCTATACCCATGTTCTCCTCTTTCATCATTCTGTAAATATACTTGCATGAAAAGAGCCTTTGCTGGCATAAAGAACGATACCGTTACCGCCGTAATACTCCTGCATCGCCCTGTTGTAAACACGGCAGTTTTCACGAATCTGGTCCTCATCCATTATATACGCCGGGGTTCCATATTCCTCAGCTAGCGCGGCAACATCGCATCCTCCAATAGAAAGATTGCCATTTTCGCCGACGCTCAAACAACTCATTACAAAAATCCATGGTTTTTCCTCCTAGTTCTGTTGGTTTTATCCCAAAGTGCAAGCCCGTTTTAACACAGACAAAAATTCTAATCAATTATCTTGTAATACTATCATAAACGATAAAATTTGTCAACAAGCAGACCTGAAAAATACTGAATAAACGTTATTTTTACAGTATCCGCAGAAACGATTCTTAAACTAATAATTTATCCCGTGTCTGTTTTTCTATTAAGTAAAAATCAGTTTCGATTTGAATACATATACGGTAAGTTTAAAAAATAAATTGGAAACGCACAAGCTTATATTATGCGCTTCCGTACAGTATATATGAAAAGAGCGACAGATAAGTGTTTAAACAGGCTGATAGGTTGATTTATACTTAATATAGTTAAAACACAAAAAACAATAAAATACATTCATAATTATCCACGTCGTATATTTGGCGGATATTTATCAAGCGATATGTTAGATGCACTCAATTTGTCATTTTAATTTTTGGATATATATAGCAATTTATATACTTAAAATAAATGTTGCATTTATTCTTAAACACTGTTAGAATATATGTATTTATGAAATATCTGTATATTGAAAGGGGCAGTAAAAGTTATGAGTGAAATGATAAAACTTATAAAAAACCGTGACCTGAATAAAATCAAAAAGAATTATTAAACGAAAATCCAAAGAGAATAAATGAAGAAGACGAAAACGGCGTCCCTATGTCTTTTTATATAGCCCGAACTGGAGATTTTGAAATGCTGCGTTTTCTTATTGAATACTCTTTCGCCAGCTTTAATATCGGAGACAAGAACCATAGAACCTGTCTGCACGAAGCGGTTATGTCAGGCAGTCTTGAATGTGTGAAGTATTTGGTTGAGCGTGTTGGAATGTCTCCCTGCGACGCTGACAAAAACCTTGTGACCCCGTATCAGCTTGCTCACGAAAACGGACTTTGCTGAGATAGAGGCCTATTTTGAAGAGGTCACCGGAGCCAAATATGAGGATATGTATCACAATCCGATAAGACGCGGATTTTTCGCTGACCCGTCTATCGTTCGTGTGGGAAGTGATTATTATATGGTTAACTCCTCGTTTATCTTCTTCCCCTGCATACCTATCTCTCATTCCACAGACCTTGTGCACTGGGAAGTTATAGGCCATGCAATCACAAATCCCGACTGGGCGCACATAGATGATTTGGAAGGCGGCAGAGGCTACTGGGCGCCGGATATTTCGTACTTTAACGGAAAGTTTTATATCACGGCCACCCTCAGATATAATGATGACGTAGATGTAAAAGCGCCGCCAAATCGTGGTTTCATCCGAAAAACCTGAGGGACCGTACCTCCGAACCGGCATTTATTGAAGAGGACGGAATCGACCCGTCTATATTTACCGACAAGGACAACAGACGGTATATGCTCCTGAACAGGGGGTGCCAGAATACTGGAACTGGGAGAAGACTGCACGAAAAGATTTCAGACGCGGAGCTTTATACTACGGAACCAATAAACGCGCTCCCGAAGGACCGCATCTATTATATAAAGATTATTACCTCTTTGAAGCGGAGGGCGGCACCGGGCTTATGCACCAGGTTACAGTTTCAAGAAGCAAGACCTTAAAAGGCGTTTATGAACCCTGCCCATACAATCCGATTATGACCCAGAGGGATTACGACGCTCCAATCACATGCTGCGGACACGGCAAGCCTGTTGAGACTCAAAACGGCGAATGGTATATGGTATATCTGTGCAACAGACTGCTCGACGGCGAGTATGGAATTTTGGGCACAGAGAGACATGTCTCGACCCCGGACATGGACCGCCGACGGCTGGCCTATCGTTAACAGCTTGAACGGCCCCAGCTATCTGCAGAAAAAACGCAAACCTCCGGCTATGGATACAGAAGAAAAATCAAGATTTGACGATTTTGACGGGAGACAAAATTAAAACCCTGACTGGATATTCCCAAGAACGCCGGAAGCAGACGGAATCACTGTTAGGACAGTAAGCTGATAATAAAAGGCTCACGCTGTCCGCTAAGTTCAACGTCCGCTAAAAATATTACGGTCAGAAGACAGCCGGACTTTAATTTTGACGTTGTATGCAAGCTGGATTTGGGAATCAAGCTGGACAGCGAACAAAATTATGGAATGACCGGATATTATGATGAGAATACATACTTCACATATGGAATATATAAGAACGGTGACGGATACGCGTTAAAACTTTGTTTGAAAAAAATAGACGAGGACGAGAAATATACCTGCACCGTTGATATAACAGAGGTAACCGACAGCCTGTACCTGAAAATTTCAACCGAAGAAGGATTAAAACGCACATTCAGCTACAGCCATGACGGCAAAACTTTACAGAGGTCTATGCTGCCGAGAACCTGTATTACCTTTGCAGTCAGGCAATCAGCAAGGGCAAACGCTTTACTGGCGCTATGATTGGTCTATATGCCTACAGCGGAACTGAAAGCAATCTATTTATCCCTCGTTTGACAGTTTCGAATATTCAGCTAAATAAAATGGAGAAAAATATGAGAATAGGATTTATAGGAGCAGGACGGGTCGGCACTTCACTCGGCAAATATCTGTCTGAAAATGGCCTTTCCGTCTCCGGCTTTTATTCAAGAACCCAAAGCTCGGCTGAGGAATCCGCAGAATTTATCGGCGGCTCTGCCTCTGCTTATTCCGGAATAAAAGAGATAATCACAGATTCAGATTTAATATTTATAACGGTGAACGACGGCGCTATTGCCGATGTAAGCATAATATAGCCGGTGAATGCAGAAAAAATATGATATTGATATAAGCAATAAAATTTTCTGTCACACCTCCGGCGCGCTTTCCAGCACAGTTTTGTCCGAACTCAAAATATTAAAAGCTGAAACCGCAAGTATACATATGCTGCTTTGCAGTGAATGATAAATTTACAAGCTATAAAGATTTTAGAGAAGCATTTTTCACCGTTGAGGGAAGCGGCGTTCCGGCGGAAGTTTTAAAAAAGTGCGGCAGCCGCTTTCAAATTCTCAGCGCCGAAAACAAAAGCAAATACCATGCCGCCGCTGTTTTTGCAAGCAACTTTGTTGTGGCTCTCGCTGAACTTTCCTGCGAACTTTTAGAGGAATGCGGTTTTTTCATATGACGACGCCTTCGCCGCCATAAGACCTCTGCTGAAAAAATAATATGAACAATATTCTAAAAACGGACCTAAAAACGCTTTGACAGGTCCTATAGAGCGGGGCGATTTTGAGACAGTAAAGAGACATTGAATGTTTCAAAAAACTCCGAACCGGACATCACAAAAAAAGTGTACGCCGCAGTCTCGGAAGCACTGATACGTCAGACCGGCAGACAGCCTGACAGCGAGACTGCCGAAATGCTGAAAAATAACTAAACAAAAGGAGAGCAATATGATAAACAGTAAACAGCGCGCTTATCTCAGAGGCCTTGCCAACAGAGAACCGGCGCTATACCAAAGTTGGAAAAGACGGTATAAACGATAACATGGTCGCCCTTATTCTAGACGCACTGGAAGCCAGAGAACTGATAAAAGTTCACGTGCTTGAAAACTCAATGCTAACCGCCCGGGAAGCGGCGGGGGAGTGGCGGAAGCCGCCTCCGCAGACGTGGTTCAAGTTATAGGAAACAAATTTGTGCTCTATAAAGAATCTGAAGAAAACAAAAAAAAAAATAGAGCTTCCAGTCAAAAGCTAAAAACAATATATAATTTAATCATATTATTAAAAACAGAATAAAACATAAAACTCATATAAATAAAGAATAAATTTCTTTATAAATATGAGTTTTGTATTTTATAAATAGCTTTGGCATAAATTAAAATTATGTTTCAGCAAGCATCGAAAGGGCGCTGATAGGCGCCGTCTGCCATACCGATGTTCGCCAAAAACACCAGCTTATTTTTTATTTATATTTTTATTATATAATCACACTTTCAGGCAAGCATCGGTGCAGGGCGCTGATAGGCGCCGCGTTAGGCGCGCAGTCGCGGAATAAATTTTATAAAATGGATTATAACAAATGTTATACGTATGTTCACGCTTCGCGTGAGATGACAGCTCACCTAACGCGGCAGACAACGTCTGCCCTACCGATGTTCGCCAAGACACCAGCTTATTTTTATTTACATTTACATTTATATTTATATTTTTATTTAATTATATAAATCACATTATCAAAGGCAAGCATCGGCAGGGCGCTGATAGGGCGCCCGCGTAAAGGCGCGCAGCCGCGGAATAGAATTTTATAAAAGGATTATAACAAAATGTTATACGTATGTTCACGCTTCGCGTGAAATGACAGATCACCTAATGCGGCAAACAAAGTTTGCCCTACCGATGTTTGCCAAAACGCCGGCTTATTTTTATTTATATTTTTATTTTATTTTATTATATAAATCACAATTTCGAACGTTCGGTAGGGCGCTGATAGGTCCGCCGCGTAAGGCGCAGCCGAATAGATTTTATAAAAAGGATTATAACAAATGTTATATATGTTCACGCTTCGCGTGAGATGACAGCCACCTAACGCGGTGACGACGTCTACCCTACCGATGTTTGCCAAAAAACACCAGCTTGTTTACATTTACATTTACATTTATATTTTTATTTTATTATATAAATCACAATTTCGGGCAAGCATCGGTAGGGCTGTGACCACACTTTTTAAAGTGTGGTAATACATATGATTTTATTTTGTCATACCACAAGGTCTGTGACCCCACCTTTTGGTGGGTGTGATACAAAATGACTTGTTTTGATTAACCTTCAATGTCAATAACATGAATACGCAAATAATAACATGAATATTCAAAAGAATATTATGAATACCAATGAAGCTGGTAAGCGCCGCGTTAGGCGCGCAGTCTCGGGTATATGTAACAAATACTTAAAAATGAGCCGTGCTTGAAAAGCGCGGCTCATAGACATATCACTATATACAAATTAATAATAATGTATATTCACTTAAATATAAAAAATTTGCTGCATACACAGCAATAATTATATAAAAATAATATTGTTTTAAAATCCCTATAGATCTCTCACATTATTTAAAATATTTTAAAGTTTTAAAATCGTATTCCCAGCTGATTCCTTACACAGGCTTCTCCCACTCCCTGCCAAATATCTCAAACTCTTTCTCCCCTAAACTAAACGAAAACACCCTGTTAATCTCAGAGCTTACTATATAATCTATCGTGTTATACATCGCGCTGGTAATCTCGACAGTGTTCTGCCTGGGTTTTGCGGAACAGTTTCCGCATAAAAAACACCGTTCTGAATATCAAAAAATTTTATATTTTCATTTTTGCCGCAGGAAAGCGCAGCCGTCGCAGTTTGGCGCAAACCCCGCTATTGAAAGCGCACGGAAAAAGAAAAACGCACTCGGCTTTGAGCGACTCCGCCGTATTTTTCTTCCTTTACAGACAACAGTCTCTTTAATACTCTGAGCAATAGGCCCAACAGTTCGTTCTCCTCTGTGCCGTCGGTGCATATATGATTGGCTATGTCACAAAAGTATGACGCGTATGCCATATTGTCAAGAGAATTTCTTATCTCAGAAAAAATGACTCTATAACTTCTCCCTCATTCAGCTTCATAAGGCTGTTCTCACGCCCTTTTAAACAGTGTGAAATTAGAATAAGCAAAAAAGCTGTGTTGCAGTCAGCAAACCTGAACGGTTGGTTCTCGCACGGCTGGCAAGAACCGAAACCTTGCCTTATATCCTTAGCCAAAACAGTCAGTATCCCGTTGTTTTTCACCATATTTGACCTCCCTGGTTACCAAACCGCAAACATCAATATTAGGCATCAAAGCCCTCCTTATTCATTCGCTGTAATCATAACGCTCGTATTCCATAGCTATAAATCAGAGTTCTGTTTTCACTTTCTGTAATCATCTCTTATAAACGGCTCGTCTATCTTCTCAGAAATCAGTTCTTTATATTTAAGCGGGACGTCTGTAGGCGTTTCCATGAACTTCATTCTTTCTGTATTCACGTATCTTATCCATAGGAAACTGCGCCAAATATATCCCCTCAGCCTCTCCGGCCTCAACTATAAGCGTGTCTCTGGCCTCAACTGTGCCGGGGCGTATCCTCCGTAAGCCATGCCGTCGAAAGCTGAAGAATGACCGTTGCAGTCGGGCTGGCCATAAGCATAATTTGCTGTGGCGATTCCCACCATATTTTCAAACGCCCTTGCCCTGAGCTGTGACAAACGGTTTATCTCCATCGGGCAGGCGTTGGGAACAAGAATGATTTCCGCACCTTTCAGCATCAGAATCCTGGCGCTTTCCGGGAACTCTCTGTCGTAGCAAATCATAGCCCCAATATTTACTTTCCCGTTTTCAGTATCTAGTTCTGTCACATAAAAACTCATCGCCGGGAGTTAAATTTTTCTATATCAAAATCGCAGGTATGCACTTTCGCATATGTAAGACATTTCTGCCGTGCCTGTCAAAACCGTCACGGTATTTCTTGGCAAAGGCTTGTATTTTTCCAAATATGTCACAGCTATTGCCATTTCCAGCTCGGCAGCCAGCTCTTTAAAAAGTATTGACAAACAAGCCGTCCTGGTCCTCTGAATTCCCTTTCCATAACCTCCATGTCATAGGAGAAACTGTAGCCGTTGTTCCACATCTCAGGAAACAAAGCCAAATCCGCCCCCATAGCCTTCGCATTTCTGCAAAACTCCACGCCCTTGTGCAGATTTTTCTTCCTTTGTCCCTGCAGACGTCATCTGCAGAAGCGCAACTTTAAATAACGACATATTTATATCCTCACAAATCACATAAAAGTCTTTTTACTGTTATTTTTTTTATCGAATCCCATTTCGGTGATGAAATTATCAAGATTTCTCCAGTTCTCTTTCACCTTTACCCAAAGCTCAAGATAAACCTTTTCACCTAAAAATCTCTCAATATCCTGGCGTGACTGTCTTCCAATATCTTTCAGCTTCTCTCCGCCTTTTCCGATTATTATCCCCTTATGGCTCTGCTTTTCACAATATATTGCCGCCATAATATCATAAGTCCCGTTCTCTCTTTGGCTCATTTTTTCTATTTCAACAGCAATACCGTGCGGCACCTCTTTATTAAGCAGCCTTAAAGCCTTTTCACGGATAAACTCAGCAACTATCTGCCGCTCCGGCTGATCAGTTATAATATCATCCGGAAAGAATTTTGGGCCCTCGCTCAAATATCCCCTCAAGGATTTTTTAACAGCCTGTCCACATTTTTCACCCTTTTTGCGCTGATATGGGAATAATCTCATCAAAATTGTATATCGACTTCAGCTTGTCCATCAGCGGCAGCAAACTCAGCTTTTGAACAGAGTCAATCTTGTTGACAGCCAAAACAACAGGTACATTTGATTTTTTCAGCCCGTCAAGCGACTCCTTTTCAAGCTCAAGTTCCCTGTCGGAAATGTTGCAGTCCACAACATAGACCAGCACGTCAATATCCTGGGTCGCTGAGTATATATACTTCTCCATGCGCTGACCCAGCTTGTTGTGGGGTTTGTGTATACCAGGGGTATCAATCAGGACAATCTGACAGTCCTCCTCAGTGTGCACCCCTAAAATTTTTGTTCTCGTTGTCTGCGGCTTTTTAGAAACTATAGCCACCTTTTCTCCTATTATCCGATTAAGCAGAGTAGACTTCCCTGCGTTCGGCCTTCCGGTTATAGCGACAAATCCTGATTTCATAATTATTTCCTTTCAATATTAGTCTTAGGTACTATACAAAATATAAATACGATACTCAAAATTATATAAGCCACAGTAAAAATTAATTTAGGCATAGTAAACAGCTGCAGAAAAGTCCAGCTCAGCCTGTCAAGATCGTTAAATGACATCACCGCAACAGCCACCGCCGCTATTGCCGAAAGCAGAACAGCTCCAGCCGCCGCGTCTTTGGCGATTTTGGCAGTTTCCGATCTTTCAGGCGATAAAAAATCCACCGCCTTCTCAATCGAGGTGTTGACCGCCTCGGTTATAAACACGAGAGCAACCGTCAGCACCAAAACCGCAAGATGAACATTGTCAACGCCATACAGCCACGCAAAAACAAACACCGCCAAAGCGGCAGAGATATGTATACGGAAATTCCTCTCGTATATTATACACGCCCACAGTCCCGAAAAAGCGTAACCGAAACTCTTTATCAGTTTTTTCATCTCGTCAGCTCCATCTGCTCAAGTATCTCTCTCTGATAGTCAAACATTTCTTTCTCTTCTTCCTCTGTCATATGGTCAAACCCCAGCAAATGAAGCATAGAGTGAACAGTCAGGAACCCGACCTCTCTCTCTCAAACGAGTGACCATACTCCTCAGCCTGTTCTTCTGCGCGCTCCAGAGAAATAACAATATCGCCCAAACATATTTCTCCCATTTCATTCAGCTCAGCATAATCCTCGTTTATCTCCCCGGCTTCATTATACTCAAACATTGGGAAAGACAGGACGTCGGTCGTCCTGTCAATATTCCTGTGAAGTTTATTAAGGTCGCGTATACCGTCGTTGTCTGTCAGCATAACGCTTATCTCAACATCGGTTCTCAAATCAAAAAATTTTAGCGCCGCTTCCGCCGACCTTTTTATCAAATCTTTCAGCGGTTTTCCAACCTTTATCTTATCCTGTTGATTTAAAATTGCAACTTTCATAAGCAATGCCTCTTTTGTATATCAAATATTAATTCTGCGCGCGTCTCTCCCTGCTGTTTCTGTCACGTTTCTGTCTTAAAACCCTCTCGCGCTCCATAGTCTTTTTTTCTCATAAGCCTTAACTATCTTCTGCACCAGCGGATGACGAACGACATCCTTTTTCAGACAAATACATAAACTCTATGCCCTCAATATTTTTTGAGGACAATTTCCGCGTCTCTCAGTCCCGACTTTTTTATCCCTCGGCAGATCAACCTGAGTAACGTCGCCCGTAACCACTATTTTAGAAGCAAATCCCATACGGGTCAGAAACATCTTCATCTGCTCCTGAGTGGTATTCTGCGCCTCGTCCAGGATTATAAAAGCGTCGTCAAGAGTTCTTCCTCTCATATACGCCAGCGGAGCAACCTCTATCTGCCCTCTCTCCAATATCTTATGAAACGCTTCAAAGCCGAACATTTCCCCCAAAGCGTCATACAGCGGTCTCAGATAAGGGTCAACCTTTTCCTGCATATCCCCGGGCAAAAATCCCAGGCTCTCCCCCGGCTTCAATTGCCGGTCTCGTTAAAACTATTCTGTTGACTTCCTTATTTTTAAAAGCCGACACCGCCATTGCTACTGCCAGATAGGTTTTTCCCGTTCCTGCCGGCCCGATTCCAAACACAATGAGGGTTTTTCTTTATCATCTCAACATACTGCTTCTGACCTAATGTTTTAGCCTTTAAAGGGGTACCGTTAGGTAATACAAATTACGTCTTTCCCCCAAATCAGCCAGTTCCTCTTCTTTTCCGTCGTCAATCTGACCCATGACATAACGGACCTCCTGCTCCCCTATCGTTTCTCCCGGGAAGCCACGGCCAAAAGCTGGTTTACAGCAGCCACTGCCTTTCAACCTTATCCGGTTCTCCGCCTATTTTAATTTCAGAACCACGGTTGATTATAGCAACGTCAAGCTCCTTCTCTATTATCTTAACATTCTCGTCAAAACTGCCGAACAGATTTATAACGAGATCCATTTTTTCAACTTCTATATGTCTCTCCATTAAAAAAACCTCTGTTTTTCTTTTGTATTTCAAAAATCTTATGATTTTATCTGCCGCCGGAATTATCTTCCTCGGCTTTTTATATCATAATCCAAATTGTCGTTTTTGTCAATCAGACTTTTATCGATTTCGCTCTCTTTTGCAATATTTTCTCTGCACTCATAGGTTACGGTCACAGACACCGCATCCCCGGAAATAATATTATGGTCTGTTTTTCTTGCAATTATCTCAGCGTCTTTGGGCACAGAGTTTTCAACTTCCTTTGTCATTTCCTTTCTGCCCGTCTCAACCGCCTCCTGTATAGTTCTTTGCTTTTCCACCTCTTTATATTCAAGAAATTTTTTCAACAACACCTCCGAACTCAACATTATTCCCAAGCCAGCTTCCGCGATACACATATTCTTCCGCCTGTTCATCATAATTATCGTCCGGTCTCATCGACGGCGGATACAGCTCTATCTTATTTCCAAAAAAAAGATTCAGACCAAATCTGACCTTTTTTCCTCGCCGCTGTATTCCTTTTTCAATATAGTTGAGCTGGTATTCCTTGGTGGCAGTATACTCAGTTCTTGCATATACTTCGCCGTATGAATGAAGACCAACCTGAAAGCCGCCGTATGCGCTGTCCATTATGCCGCTGACAAGAACGTCGCCCTCGCGCACTCCGTCGCCCTTTTTAACCATAGTCTGTCCCTGGCCTACCTCAAGTTTTTCTATAACCCCATCCTTTGAAGCGACCAGGTTGCATTTTCCTCCGTCAGATGCGGCACGCTCTCAGTGTCTATCCTCTCGGTTATCTCAACATACACCCTGGGCCTCGGACATTTTACGCCCAGCCACGCTATTTCGTCATTGTTAATTATCATTTGGTTTCTTATAGTATCAGCGTTCAGTCCGCTTACGCGTTTTCCAAAAACTCACCCCCAACATCCCTAAGCTCGCTCAGAACCTGCTCTGTAGGTATCCTCTGATTTCCCTCCACACATCAACACTCATTATATGGGTCGAGGTGAAAATGCACAATAGCTATAAAAAGGATTAAAGCAAAAAATATTGGCCACCTGTTTCTGTATCTAATCAATAAAAAGGCAGTCCCTGTGCTCCTTTTAATCCGAACTTTTGAGTTTGTTATCCGCGCAATATCACGAACCTTATAAAAATCCTTTGTTGCCATTTTTGCCATAAACCCGCCGTTTTTTCGGCTTACATCCCAAATCAGAATATTCCTGTGGACGCATATGTTTATAAATCTCTCGGCAAAAAACTCCGTTAATTGTAATAATAAGATAACCTTTTATGTAATTTAGTATTCGTATGAAAAGCATTCGAACCTCCCGGTAATATATAAAAATTCATCAGTCATAGTTTTTAGTTCTAAATTTTTTGCGGTTATGCTTACATTAACCGCCTTACATTTTATTCTGATAATATCCTCTCCATATTCTATTATGCCAACATAGTTTTCAATGGTAAGCTCTCTGTCTCCAACCATAGTCACGAGAGGAACGCCGAGCATGACGTTTTGAAATATCAATAGCGTCTGCAAGCTTTTCTTTAAGCGACGGTTGGTTATTCTGATTGTCTCTTTTCCTGCTAGGTTTGTTTTTTGACATTCTATCAGCCCTTTATTTGTTTTAATACATCATATGCAAATTTTGCGTGATAATGATATTTAAATTAAAATACCCCGCCAAAATAGGCGGGGCAAACTGATAAAAAATATTAAACTCTGCTGTTTTTATTAAATAATCTCAGCCGTACGTATGCTGACAAGATTTTCAAAAATAAATCAAACAAAAATTGACCACATTATGTCATATCGTCGCGCAGGGCGTCTATAATATTTTCCTTTTTTATCCTGCTGACTGCATACAGCATAGTAATAAAAAATAACAAGGAACACTCAAGCACGCTGATAACAAGACTGACCCACGGAATATAAAACTCACCTCCGCTCCGCCGACAAATAAAAATTTATAAATCAGCCAGGAGATAAGCACCGCTGTCGGCACTCGAATATCAGCGTTCTCATTCCATAAAATATACACTCAAAATTCATCATTTTATTGATTTCACGGTCCGACATACCCACAGAGCGAAGCATTGCAAGCTCCCTTCTCCGCAGCCTGATATTGGTGGAAATTGTGTTTAAACACATTAGCTACCGCTATCAGTGAAATCATCAGTATAAATACATAAGTAAACAGATTGACAATAAAGATAATATTGCGGTTTTGTTCAAACATTTCATACACGTTATAAAGAGTATAATCAGATGAAATACCATAATTATTTATTATATTTTCCATCTCTGCAGCCGATTGAGACGGGCTGCTGGATAAAAATGTCAGTCCCATTTCTGTATGGGTGTCCTTGGTAACAAATCTCTTTCAGCTGATAAAGGTGCAACCCCATAAAACGTATGGTTTAACCTCAGACGGCTTCTTTGGAAGAGTGTCAGTCGGGAATTGTGTCTACAAACGTTATGTTTATGTTCTGTCCCTGCTCTGCCTGCGGCGCGTTAGTTGGTTTCGGGAATAATCTGAAAATTCATATCCCGGCTTTCAAACATATCAATCAGTTCGGTTTTACCTTCTTGCTCGGTGCTCTCTCTTTTTTAGCTTTGGCAACAGCAATCATTTTTGCGTTCTGACCTGTGTATTCCTCAGCCGGCAAGCCCAACCCCTCAATAAAGCTCAAATATACGCTGTCTTCAAGAAACTGAATATCCATAGGCATATCCATAGCTTCTCCGTCTCGGTCATGATCCGTTGATTCCAGATAAACATCCGAAAAATCACTTGGTTTTACTGAGCATGAATATGATGAAATTGCCTGATATGAGCTGTCGTAAACTCCGGGAACAGCCTTGATTCGTCATAAAGCCTGAACATTTCTTCCTCGTCAATATCCTGTGAATAGAAACATAAATCATAGTCAGTTCCTACAACGGTGCTCTCCGCCGCATTTTTCAGATACATTCCAAAAAGAGCTTTGCCGCCACAAACAGCACCACGCTCAAAGTGAGCGACAACACAATACTTTTTTATAACGCTTCTTGTTTCTCTTAAAATTCTTTAATGCCAAAATGCCTTCCAAACCGAATAAACGCTCTGAGATTTTTTTGACGTTTTAACAGCTTTAGGTTCAACCTTGACATCATTTGTTTGGCGGATACACTCCATAACAGGAATACCTGCCGCCTTCCGCGCAGGAATATATGCCGAAATCAGAATAGTGACCAAACTTATCATAGCTGCGGCTATAAGCGCCGAACCGAGATTGACAAATTCAAAGGCACATTGCTGTACAAAACATTGCCAAAATATTTTGCCGCAATAAAAGCACCAGTTTTATACTGGGTATTCCGATAATAATACCAATCGGTATTCCCACAGCTCAATGCAAAGCCCCTCAAACAGCACCGACTTCCTCAGCTGTTTTTCTGTGGCTCCCACAGACATAAGTATTCCGAACTGGCGTGTGCGGTCATTCAGTGAAATTGTGAATGAGTTATAAATCAGAAAAAACCGAGCCCAGCATGATTAGGATTATCAAAATAATTCCGATTGAGTACAAGAGCGCGTTAAACAAATTATCATCCGAAAGGCCCATAAAACGCAGTACATCATCGTTAAAAAAAATATAAGCCCCATTCCCGGCCGTGTCTCTTGCGTAACTATGAACCTGCCACGGATTTTTAAGAGTCACAAACACACTGAGACTGTCTGCCGTTGCTTCGGAGTCCGACGCTGTTATTAAGGTGTATCCCGGCGCGGAATATTCCTCAAATGCAGGCCTTGAACAGATTCCCACAACAGTGTAACTTCTCTCAGTTTCCGGCACAAATGTTTCCCCTGCTTTTTCCCGTCTCTTCTTCCGGAATATAAGGGTCGTGCTGACCGAGTCTCCTCCCGGTCTATGAATCTTTTATCGGCAAGCGAATGCTCCGCCTTGACCGAAAGCTTAACTTTGCCGTCTGTTTCGGCATTTTTACCAAGTTCCCCGTTATTCTGCACTCGGCTCCCGATATTAAGCGTAACAGTATCTCCTACCGAGAACTTCACCCCCGCCGTTTTCGTCAAGATGCTGCGGAATAAGAAATCTCTCCGCTGTTTTCAGGAAGTCTGCCTGAAAGCAGTTTTATAGGCAAATTATCAAAAGAGCTTTCATTAAATCCTGCTATAAAAATGTATGGCTTGTTTGGATTTTTTTCCGCCGTCAAGTTTGGCGAAACCTATATTTTCAATTGATGCAGAATTTAAAACCTTATCATCAATTGTCCGTTCCTCAGCGAACGAAGGCGGAACGTCCAAAAAACCACATGCCAGCTTCCGTATTTCTGAATTGCCCCGTTGACCATATAATTTTGGAGTGAAACGGCAAAGGTGGCAACCGCCGTTATCATTGCGGCTGACAGTATGACACCGATAATTGTTACTATGGTACGGGTACGGCTTTTCTTCATACTTTGCAGAGTGACCTTGTTGAAAATATTCATGACCGCACCACCCTCTTCTCACTACCCGGCCGTCTGATATGCCGATAATGCGGTCCGCCTGCAGGGCAATACTTTCATCATGAGTTACGATTATAAGGGTCTGCCTGTATCTTTTTTTTGACTCAGCTTCAGTAGTTTTATAATTTCATGACCGTTATGACTGTCCAAGCTGCCTGTCGGCTCGTCAGCAAAAGCATAACCGCCGGCGCGTTCATTAAAGCCCCCTGCCGATAGAAACACGCTGCTGCTGTCCGCCTGAAAGCTGATTGGGCAAATGCGTTCTGCGCTCCTGAAGACCAAGCAGGCCGAGCAAATCATTCAAACGCTCCTCGTTAACCTTCCGCTTGTCCATAAGTATAGGCAGTGTGATGTTCTCAACCACATTCAAAGTTGGAATCAGATTATGAAACTGATAAATCAACCCTACCTGCCGTCTGCGGAAAATGGCGAGCTTTTCATTGCTTCCGGCATATACATCCTGTCCGTTCAGATACACCTTTCCGCTGGTAGGCACGTCCACGCCGCCGATAATATGAAGCAAAGTGGACTTTCCGGAGCCGGAAGAACCAATAATCGCAGTGAACTCACCCTTTTCGATTGTGAGTGAAACATGGTCGAGCGCGGTGACCTTATTTTCACCCTTGCCATAAACTTTGCATAAATCTTCAACTTTTTAAGAACTCCATTATGTGAGCCTCCTTTTTCTTAGTCTACCCATATAATAGAACCTTCAGCTTACATCTCTGTGACTTTTTAGGTGAGAGATTTGTCACTTTGGGAAACGAATAGTAAACACCGCCCCGCCCTGAGGATGATTTTTGCACTGACTGTTCCGCCCTGCCGCACTATAATCATTTTGCACAGAGCCAGTCCTATACCATAACCGGAGGCGTTTTCACTGTTTCCCCGATAAAACCTGTCAAACAAATGCGGCAAGTCTTCTTTTTTTTAAAACCTGCTCCGCTGTCATGAATGGAAATCTCAGTAAATAACGGATTGTCAGTGCAGCTAATTTCTATCTTCCCATTATCACCCACACTTTTCAATACAGTTTTTAAGTATATTTTGTACCGCCTCAGAAAGCCAGCTTAAATCCCCTATAATTTTATGCCGTCCGGTACGTCTGACTTTAAATCAATATTGTGAAGCTCCATAGAAATCAGAAACGGATGGACCGCAGATTTTATCAGACTGCTCACGTTTACCTGTATGCTTTGAAAAACCACAATTCCTGCGTCAAGGCGTGATAATTTCAGCAGAGTTGTCAAAAGCCAGTCCATCTGCACAAATAATTCTTCTGTTTCTCTCATCAAATTTTTTCGCTCATTTTCATCGGGAGCATTCTCCAGCAATGACAGAATTAAGTTAGCAGACGTGAGAGGGGTGCGGAGCTGGTGGGCTATATCTGCCAATGAATCCGCCAAATGTTCCTTTTCCTTTCTCAAAGCGCTGTTCTGTTCACGAATGCGCATAGTCATCTTTGTTATCTCACTCTGCAGTATTGAAAGTTCTCCCTCCTCAGATTCGCTGATATAGATTTGGTCGGCATTGTGAAGCACAAGGTCAATTTGGTCTGAAATCTGCGCAATACTCTCATATCTCGATTTGGTAAAGATAAAAATGCCGTGCCAAAAAGCGGCGGCGGAAATGATAGAAATAATTCCTGCCGCCGTATTGAATACAAAACTAAACGTTACGGAAACCGCAGCTATAATCAGAAATAGAAATGAAAACCTCTTAAACTCCCTATTTCGAAACATATCCGTCCCCCAATCTGTAACCGGTTCCGCGTACAGTAAGAATAATCTGCGGATTTGCAGGGTCGTTCTCTATCTTCACGCAGGCGTTTAATATAAACAGTCAGCGTGTTGTCATTGACAAACTCACCTGCCGCGTCCCAAAGTTCGTCAAGCAGTCTGCCCCTTGTGATAATACTTTTGGGATTATTTATAAACACCAACAGTAAACGGTATTCCAAAGCTGAAAGAAAAATCTCGCTGCCGTCTTTTTTAACAACGCCGCTTGCAGTATCAACATTAAGTCCGCAGATTTCAAACGCAGGCCCAGAACGGCCGCTTTTTCGCAGCGCGGTTTTGATTCCTGGCTATAAGCTCACGGGGTCTGAAAGGTTTGGTGATATAGTCGTCCGCTCCCCATATTAAGCCCTGTAACAACGCTGGCCTCATCCCCGAAGCCGTCAGAAAGATAACAGGAATATCCTGAGTTTTCTTTAATTTCCGTGCAAACCGTGAACCCATTTCCGTCAGGCAGTGAAATATCGACCAGCGCCAAATCAAACCTATTCACGCTGACCAAATCAATAGCCTCGCTTTGTGTTGGGGCGTGAGTAACCGTATACCCCTCTGAGCGGAGCAGAAGCATAAGATTTTTTAGCAATAGCCTTATCATCCTCAACTAAAAATATCCGTTTCATATATTAAAATCCCCTTTACCGCACTTTCTGTTATATACGATCTCTGCCGGAATATTCTCCGGATTTCATTTACCAAACCATCATCTCCTGGTTTTCGTTTTGTTTCGCAATAAAAAGCGCCTATTATGTAATGCTTTATTTTAAAACCAGCATATATAAAATATTATTTACGTTTCTACACACAGCACACATAAATAAAATATTACGTCAGAGAAAATAAGACGTTTTATGTATTTATTATTTCTACAATAGTATCACAGACTACTGTACGCATTGATGCTTTACCGGCATCAACCTTAATTAAAATATATCACATATCTTTCACGCAATATGCTGTCATATAAAAAAAAAAACATTTCACTGCAATAGAACAAGACGTCTTATCTATTACTCTATCACCATGAATCAATCCTTAAATTATATGATTCTATTATATTTCTTTTTAAACGTAATTTACAAGCCTAAATATAAAATAAAAAACGCGGCGGCGTGAATAGTTTTACACGCCGCCGCAAACATTTTCGTTTATATTAATTAGTGTTAAGCAGTTAAGAACGTTTTTGTCCTATATACTTTAATTCTCAGTACCTCATCAATATTATAAAACAAATAACACATACCTTTTCAAGCCTTACCTTATAAACATCCGCAATAAAAAATCCAAGAAAAAAAATACTGAATAAGATATAACAAACAAGACAAAAATTATAGGTGTTTTTTGGTGAACATCGGTAGGGCATGACCACACTTTTTTTATATTTTTATAATAGAATAATTGTATATTTATAATCTAATATGCTGTGTATATAGTGAACTGCTGGAGGTGTGACCCCACCTGTATAAGACTAACTATTAAAAGTCAATAGAAAAATAAAAAAAGTTAAAATCTTTTCGGTCAAATAAGGAAACTAGAAAATTGTATGTCAAATAAAAGCAATAGTAAATTGCTTAAAAAAAATAATATTAAAAATACAGTATTACATAAACTCAAACGGCTTGGTAACTCTGACCCGTTTTCTGTAAATGATAGATTACTCTCACTAGCTTTTTTACTGCATGAGATATTGCAACATTGTAATGTTTTCCCTCAGTTCGCTTTTTTGCTAGATAATTCTTGAAGGTTTCATCCCAATGACATACATATTTTTTGCTGCATTGTATAATGCGTACCGAAGGTAACGCGATCCTCGTTTCTCCATGTGTGAATAGCTATTGGTTATTTGTCCTGACTGATACGTTGATGGTGACATTCCTGAATACGCAAGTATTTTATCAGGAGATGAAAACTTACTGAAATCACCTATTTCTGCTACTATCATAGCTCCCATTGTGTAACTGATACCCGGGATAGACAGAATAGGCGTGTTTATGTTATCCATAATATGCTTGATTTCTGCTTCTATCTCCTCAATTTCTGCTGTAAGTTCTTGTATTAGCTTTATGGTATGCTTTAGCTCAAGAGATTTTGCTGGCATGTCTGAACCGATTGAGTTTTTTGCGGCTTCCCTAAAACCAATTGCAGTATCTTTGCCATATCTGCCTCTAGATGCAGTATGCAGCAGGTTTGTAAGCTTCGTTAAGTGGGCTTCTGCAATATGATGGGCTGACGGGAACTCTGAAAGCATAGTATAGACAGATTTTATATGCAGCGAAGGAACAAGTTTTTTTTCAAGTTCCGGGAAAAGTATGTTCACAAGCCGGGAAACAGTGGTTTTGAGTTTTGCTCTTTCAGAAACTTTATAAAATCTGTATCTGGTTAGTGACTTTAATTCTTCGTTGTGATATAATATATCTGAGTAGGACTTTAAGTCTACATTAGACATTAACATCATAGCGATTGTATGGGCATCAATTTTATCCGTTTTAGTCTTTCTGAGGCTGAGAGACTTTCTGAAGAGATTGGTATTTAATGGATTGATAACAAAGGTAGTCAAACCTTTATCAAGAAGATAACCCAAAAGATTGTATGAGTAATGTCCTGTAGCTTCAAGCCCTACTTTTACTTTGTTAAAATCTTTTGAAACAGATTCAATTCTTTGATAAAGAGAATTAAAACCTTCTATAGTGTTCTGAATAGTAAAAGCATTAAATAAAACCTCGCCGTCAGAATTGCAAATGAAGCAGTCGTGCTTGTCCTTTGCAACATCGATACCAACAAAAATCATACTAAAAACTCCTTTGAAAAATATTTGATACTGTTTTTTAGACCACAGATACTCTTTACGATTGTAACCTCGTTCTAAATAAACCGTCGTGCGGTATCTAACTAATTAACAAATGTATAAAGAGACTGTGGTTAGAGCCTTCAAGAAACCATCAAGTGGTAGGTGGGTGTAACTAATCCACAGTATCTAATAACATTATAGCACATGCCCTTAAAATCGAACAATATTAACTACTACTTTATTATACGAGGTGGGTGTGATGCAAAGTAACTTGTTTTGATAAACCTTTTTGCCATTACCTACAATGTCAATTGTGGCTACACTTTTAGTTTAAAAGTGTAGCCACAGCCCTCTGAAGCTTGCAAAACCACTTTATTATAAAATTTTTTTAGAATCAATATTCCAAAAAACAGTGTTTTTAGTGAACGTCGGTAGGGTGTGCTTGCGCACACCTCGTTAGGTGAGCCGCCATCTCACGCGTAGCGTGAATTACTTATGGCAGATTGTCATAATCCTTTTTATTATTAAATTTCCCATGACTGCGCGCCTAACGAGGCAAAAACAACGTTTGCCCTCCGAAGCTTTTTGCAAAACCACTTTATTTATAAAAATTTTTTAAAATCAATATTCCAAAAAACAGTGTTTTTAGTGAACGTCGGTAGGGTGTGCTTGCGCACACCTCGTTAAGTGAGCCGCCATCCACGCGTAGCGTGAATTACTTATGGCGGCAGATTGTCATAATCCTTTTTTTATTATTAAATTTCCCATGACTGCGCGCCCTAACGAGGCAAACAACGTTTGCCCTCCGATGCTTGCAAAAACCACTTTTATTTATAAAAATTTTTAAAATCAATATTCCAAAAACAGTGTTTTTAGTGAACGTCGGTAGGTGTGACCCCACCTGTGAATATGGGTGTGATGCAAAGTGACTTGTTTTATCAAACCTTCAATGTCAATTGTGGCTACACTTTTAAATAAAAGTGTATGTTATATAAACCGTATAATGTGATATAAACTATAAATGCCAATAATTAACTTAGTTGTTATATAATAATCAAACTTAGTTGTGATGTATTGTGCGCAAGCACACCGCGTTAGGTGAACTTTCATCTCACGCGGAGCGTGAACATATATACAAACAATTTGTCATGATCCTATTAAATAATAAACTTTTCAGCGACTGCACACGTCACGCAGCATACTTCATACGCACACCCAACCGATGTTTGCTAAACAACGCTCTTATATTTTTCTGCCTAGTTTTCTTTTGACACTACATAACTTCCGTATCATAACAAATCTAAGATAATCCCCTAACATATTCAAGCATAATATTATAAACTCTGTTAAGTAATAATAAATTCATTTTAAAATATTCAACTTAAAGAATATTCACTTACATAAATATTAATCCCTAAATCAATTCTGCTTTCTGACAATTGGCATATAAAACGGAACGCAGCATATACCTGTGCTGACGTTATATCTTTGCGCCGAGCCTTGAACCTCTTTTTAAGCTCTTTTATAAGCTCTGCGCCGAGATGCTGACCGCGGTATTCGCTTTAATACCGCAAGCCTGCCTATCTTTGCCGTCTGCTCGTCCGTCATAAAACGCGCGCCGTTGCGGCAGGTGTGCCGTCAACCGTTAAAAAGCAGATGATCAGCATGTTTTGTCGTGGTCGTCGAATTCGACGGAAATAGGGTGATTCTGCTCATTCACAAATTCCTTTTTCTGATTTCATCGCCGTCGGGGCAGACTGTGCCGCCCTAAAAACCAAGTGCTTTATCGCCAGCTTAAAATAACCCTAACCTTTCCGGCTCTCGGGAGCTTATCTTGTTATCGAGCTATGGCAAGCGGAATTCCGATCGGTGATCGTCTAGTACAAATCTGTATTTCATAAGCGTGTCCTGACCGCAGCTCGCCGTGCCTGTTCCGCGAACAAAACCGTCAATTATGAAACAAACAATGGTGTCCTCATTGTATTACGCGTCCTCGCGGTGA
>VOFK01003122.1_pt1 | contig 46337 bp, 76 predicted proteins | sample 5384121 | NCBI WGS metagenome assembly VOFK01 (sample SAMN12384730, study PRJNA508395) | human gut metagenome | isolation source: healthy gut J | host: Homo sapiens | reverse complement strand
AAAATCCTCATCGGAGGGTGTTATAATAATAAATTTTCATAGTGCTGACAAGATGAATGCGGCAAATCATTCGCTTGTCCGGCACTTCTTTTTTATGTTGTAACAAAATAAGATAAAAGAGGAAAAAGTATCGAAGAAACTATGAAAGAGTTAGATTTGGACACAAGGAAAGCGTACCGAAGGTGTCCAGCAGTTTCAGTACCTTTTCCTGGATTGCCAATGTGTCTATAAGACTTTGGTATTGGTCTTCGTTAAAATGGACAATATGATGATTCGGCAAAGTGTGGCAGCCGTAGCTATTGGTAGTCAGGTGATGCAGACAATTACAGGTACATTCCTTGGGTATTACCACCGGGACAACAGTGTTGATTGATTGCTGCCATACCGGAGCTAAAGACAATCGGAAAAGTAGTTTACTATCGGTCTTCCGTATGGTTGTTTTCAATAACCGGCGTAGTAACTTTAACCATGGCATTCATAGTCGGATAAACCGATGCACATCCTGTAGAAGTTTTCATGGCAGCATACGAAAAACTATATTTCGGTCTGGGTATTCTGTTTATAGTAGGATATAAATGTTGTATGGGTATTTGCGTGGATTGGGTGATTCTAAAAACACCACTTTATTTTTGCTGGGCTGGCATGTGTGATAAATATAGTGCTCGATTTTATATTGGTTATTATCTCCATTGGGGGTTACGGAGCGGCTATATCGCCACTGTAACTGCACAAGTGAGTCAGCTTTGAATATTGTTCTTATACCGGCACGGATTCCATTTTGACTTTTCACGGAAAGATATTCGGTTGAACCGGAATCTGTCTAAAAAGATCATGGTATTGGGAGCACCTATTGTTTTGCAGGATGCTTTTAATCAATGTTTCTTTTCTGGATTATCACTGTCATTGTCAATCAGATGGGAGTCATTGCATCTGCTTCCCTGGGTGTTGTTGAGAAAATCATCGTGTTTGCTATGTTGCTCCGATGGCTATATCATCGGCTGTGGCAACCATGACTGCACAGAATTATGGAGCGGGACTTATCAAGAGAATGAATAAATGTCTGGCTTCAGGGATTAGGATTGCTCTTGTTTCAGTGTGTCGGTTTGCGTGTATTTCCGCAATTCCTGCCGGAGACTCTTACTGCTTTTTTTTACGAAGATGCTGCTGTGGTGGCAATGGCGGCGGGTGTACCTGCGGGTATAGCATCGACTGCATCGTGGTTAGTTTCGTGTTCTGCATTAATTTTATTTCAGCGGACAAGGAAACTCGTTATTCCCGATGATTCACAGTTTGATAGCGACTTTCCTGTTTAGAATTCCGTTGTCGTACTGGTTCAGCCAGATAGATAGCTTCTTCCCTGGTTATCATGGGGTTTGCTCCGCCTGTTTCAACAGTGGTTTCATTATTGATATGCATTTGGTATTTAAGGTATACACGGAAGAAAGTTTATTTGAAAGGCACAATGATGCCTGCTATGTCGAATTAGGTGTTTTTAAAGTGGCATATATTAACTAAAATCAATTTTGTATGGAAGCTTATTTGAAGAAACTCTGTTTTGAGTATCAGGTTGAAGAAAGGGAAAGTGAAAGAACTGTTGGCTCGCATGGAAATGGTGTATCTGGATAAAGGAGAAACGATTGCATCTGCCACAATGCCCGAGCAGAGCTTGTATATTATTGTTTCCGGCATTCTGCATACATACACGACTCATGAAGGAGAGGATAGAACCAATCCGGTTTTTCTCTGCGGGTGATGCTGTGTTATGCTATAATTCAAGTCAGTATTCTATCAAGACACTGACGAAATGTGCTGCTTATTACATCAGCGAAGAGGAGATTGAAGAGTTGTGCGCAACATCTATTTCGTTTGCCAACTTGGTTCGTCAACTGATGGAATATCAGTTCTATTTTAAAGAAGAAGAGAATATGAATGCCCGCAAACTGACAGTAAGGGAAAGGTACCTCTCTTTTATTGGCAGAAATCCCAGATATTCTGTACAGGGTGCCATTGAAGCACATTAATCATTACTTGGGGCAGATGTAACCAGTTTGGGATATATGGCTGGAAGTTCTAAATAGGAAATATAACCCTGGACATCTATTTTTTCTATGTATTCCTTATCAGATGGTTCATTGACTATTCGAATCGAATTGAGTTTGAAAAGTCTTTGGATTATTTGGTAAGGAATATTATTTTTGTATTCCAAATGAAAACTCAATACCTCGATATACTTTCTATAAGAATAAGTATGGGAGTGAACTTTTAGGTAGATGTCGTCGAACTGAAGTATGTGAAGAAAGTTCCTGGCTAAAAAGTGCTGTCCACACTCTAAATTATTATGATATTACTTTCTATAACAGAAGGTAAGGGAGCTTTTTCAGTCGATAACCAAACCTATGAAGTAACCCCATGTGACGTTCTATTCTCTAAACCGGGAGGAAATCCGGAACTGGGATACGCGTCATATCATCAATGGTTATGCGCTGATTTTCGAGGAAGAGTTCTTGTCTTCCCTCTTTAAAGATTCTTTGTTTGTACAGCATCTTTCGTTTTTTTCAGATAGAAAGTTCTTCATCGCTACTACATTTGTCTGATGAGCTTTATACACGCATACTTGAAACCTTGCATGATATAAAGATGGAGATTGATTCGTATCAACAGGGCGATGTACACGTTTTGAGAGCATTGCTTTATGAAGTCCTGATGTTATTGGACCGGGCTTATCTTAAAATGACTTCGATAGAGGAGGGCAGGAGCAGGGAAGCGTCTAATAATCATGTAAGTAAATTCATGAATTTGGTTGCTACACATGCAAAAAAGAGCAACATTCGGTTCAATATTATGCGGATAAGCTCTGCATTACTCCTAATTATCTGAATGAGATGATAACCTCGACCATGGGAATCAGCGCAAAACAATATATTCAGAGCAAGGTGATGGAAGAGGCTAAGAGGCTGCTTGTTTATACGGACTTTCCTATAGCTGATATTGCATTTGAACTCTGTTTTTCAACGGTTTCTTATTTTATCCGTAGCTTCCGGCAGCATACGGGAGAAACTCCGTTACTGTATCGTAAAGCACATAAACCGTAAAAAGTGCTATTTCTTTACCTTTCTTTTTATTGCATTGCTTTCCTGGCATTTCTCTACTTTCGCATCAGATAATAAACCAATAATAAAAAGTAAAATGATGAGAGACGCGGAAAAAACAGTAGGCAACATGATTGATAAGCTGAAAACAGCTTTTATCGGTTCGATAGACAGTGAAGGATTTCCTAATATCAAGGCCATGTTGCAGCCAAGAAAAAGGGAGGGGATAAAAACGATTTATCTGACAACAAATACGTCGTCCATGCGTGTGGCGCAATACCGTGAGAACAACCATGCGTGTATCTACTTCTGTGATACGAGATTCTTTAGAGGTGTCATGCTACGCGGTACGATGGATGTCTTGACGGATAGTGCCAGTAAAGAGATGATCTGGCAGGAGGGAGATACCATGTATTATCCGGAGGAATGGCGGATCCCGATTACTGTGTATTGAAGTTTACTGCTATTTCAGGACGTTTCTATAGTAATTTTAAATCGGAAGATTTTGTGGTCGAATAAGGTGCAAGATGGGGTGATTTGAATGGTAATAACGGAGTGTGTCAAAACGCAGATTAACGCAAATTATCGCAGAAATAATTTTATAAATCGTTGATTAATATATCAATATAATTGGAATAATCTGCGATAATTTGCGTTAATCTGCGTTTTATTATTCATTATGACACACCTCCTTATATAGTATCTATACTATTCCTCATAACACAATAAGTTCTGCAATTGGTTGATGATGTTTTGTTTCCATTCTTGCAGGAAGTCAGCAAAAGCGGCTTCATCTTCCAAGAATAAAGATACTATCAGGTTCTTGGCAAGAAATGGATAGCTCAATAGGCTGTAGACAGTCAGAAATACAATATGTATCGGAACCTTTTTAAGTTTACCGTCTTCCATTGCTGTCAGTATACTGTCTTTCACTTGGGATAAAGCATCTCCGAACTGAAGTTCTTTGCAGTGGCAAGCAAGTGGTTTACATCACGCTGTATTTCCCCACAAATGAACCTGGGAAGACAGGGATTACTTGTGAAAAGCTCAATATACTCATCCAGAATCATGCTTAGTCGCTCCATAAATGGGATATCCTGTTTTACTATATCCTGTATTTTCGGCATTAAAGACATGACTATCGAGCCGAACACGGCTTTTGAACATCTTATCTTTGGTTTCTGAAATAATAATGTAAAAAGTGGGCCGGTTGATTCCTACCGTTGCAGCAATATCACTCATGCTGGTCTCCACAAATCCTTTTTCTATAAAAAAGTTGTTGGGCAGTTTTTTATTATTTGCTGCTCTAAATCGCTATGTTCCGTTGTAGCCATAATTTTAGTTGTTTATGTTGTCAATAAAAAGTAATAATCTGTTTGTTATGTTCACATCGCTGACGCTACTGTCAAAGTCTAAAGATAGTATATTCATTTGAGGGCACAGCGATTTTATACGTTTTTCTATTCCTTTTTCTACAATGTGATTGGCAATGCATCCGAAAGGTTGCAAGCTAATGACATGATTGACTCCTTTGGGAAGCAAAGGATAGTATTTCACCGGATATCAGCCAACCCTCTCCAAACTGGGTGCCCAAGGAGATGACTTGTTTAGCTTTTTCTGCCTTTTCAAAGATAGATTCGAACGGTATGAAGTAATTGAAACTTTTGCCGATTTCATTCACCTTTATTAATTTGTTTCTGGACTTTCTTTGTATAACCAGTCTATAACAAAGTCGGGGGAGTGAGTTTCGCTGCAAGTGTTGGTTCTGTCTCACTTTCAGGTTGACAAATCCCTGCATGAAGAAATCACTTATCAGTGGCGGAATCACTTCGATCTTCTGGTTGATGAGCCATGAGGTGACATCTTTTTGAGCAAAAAGGGTTGAAACTTCAGGAATATTTCCCCAACAATACCTACTTTTGTGACAGGATCTCTGTTCACAGATTTTGTTGAAAGTCTTTGGCAGCGAGGTATAAGTAGCTTAACAAGTCCTCCGGTTTATTTTTCTGGATGATGGGCTGTGCTGTATCCAGATAAAGATCGCGCAGACGAGCGGCCTGTCCCCGTTCCTTCTCACGAACGACAGCTGCATAATAGAATTTGGCAATGCAATCACTGTATAACACAGACGCAAGTATGATTGGTAAAACCTTGAGCCAGTTTACCTTAAAACCGGATTGCTCATTTTCGATACCACTGCCGAAAAGCAAGTGATACCACCGGTGTATTGGTGTATCCATTCTCAATCAATGCCTTTTTATCAGTGAAATATAGTTGCTGGCACGACATTGTCCACCGGTTTGTGTGATGGCAACGCACGTATTGGCAGGATCATAACGTCCGCTTTTTAAAGGCTTTTACTATGTCGCCGACAATCAATGTTGCCGGATAACATACCTCATTATTGAGTATTTCAATCCCCAGTCGCAAGATGCGGTGTCGCTCAACGGTAACGTTTCCATTTCATATCCGGCCACTTTCATGATGGATGGAATGAGTGGTGAAATGAAAGGCGTAAAGAATGGAGCGAGGATTTTTCTTCTTTTTTGTCTTTCTTGGTGAAAGGAGCAGTTGAAACAAATGGCTCGATCTTTCGCTTGAGAATGTTTCAAACTGAAATTCAAGCTTTCCACCAACGAGCGGACTCGTAATTTGATGGAGCCGATATTATTAACATCGTCTATCTTGAGCAAAGTAAGATTCTTGCCGTATCGCTTCAGCAAGTTACGTACTTCATCTATAAGGAAAGCATCCGGACCGCAGCCAAAAAAGAAGTCATCTGCATATATTGTATGTCACCCTCTTGCATTGCCGCCCACTTGGTTGCTTTCAGAATACGGTTGGTAAATGCCCATTGAGAGAGGTAATGAGTTTTTTCCAATGAAATCTCCTTGCTGACGGACAATATCATCAGTTATCACATAAACTCCCATCGCAGCAATCATATCCGAAACCTTGTGTTGTATCAGTGGATCGCTATGGTAAGGGCGTCCGGCGAGTAAGATAATCAGTTTGTGTTTTTCCCCGTCCCTCGTTCAGAACTTCCTGATTATAGGCAGCAATTTTTTCTTCGAAAGCATATTGTTCCTGTAATGCGCGTGAGAAGGCATTTTTTTGCATACCTCATCCCTGATACCCAAAGATTTTAGATATTCATTGCATTGTTTATACAGCAACGCTTCATCTTTGAAGGTGATAGTCGGAGCATCTATCGGTATATTCTCTTCCTGTACACTTTTGATGACTTCCGAATAACCGGAAACGATGGGGCAATTATAGCTGTTTTGCTGTTGCTTATCCTTTTTCTCGAAAAACAACGAACGGCATAAATATCCGGTTGACGTTTTGCTGTGTCAGGTTACGGATATGACTGTGCACAAGTTTGGCAGGGAAGCAGATGTTATCAGACATCACCATGCCGGCAGCAGTCTCGTATTTGCTGAATGTAGAGGGTTCCGACAACTGTACCTGAATGCCGCAAGCAGTAAAGCCAGGTATGCCAGAAAGGGTATTCCTCATACATGTTCAGAATACGTGGAAAAGGTGAATAGGGGTTGTGGAATGTCTGCGCCCGGTCGAATAATAATTCCATTTTTTTATCATACGTATTACATGCCTTGTCCGCATGGCTTCCTTTATTGAAAACACCTTCTCACATCGGTTGCCGGAGAAGTAATGGTTTTTACTGTTGAACGTATATCGCATGATGGCACTGGTTCTGCACCCCCCGGCATTGGCTGCTTGGAAGTATATTGTGCCCATTGGAGCATCTCGTTCAGCTCAAATCACCGGGCATTTTCGATTTGTTTGGCATATAGGGCACAACCAAGAGCACCCATCAATTCAGGACAAGTTACTGCGGAAGGTTTGTTTCCCGGTCAGCTTTTCCAGACTTCCCGTACGATGGAATCATTACGCATGGTTCCTCCCCGCACGACAATATGGTCGCCAAGCATCTCCGTGTCTTTTAATTGCAGAACCTTATACAGGCAGTTTTTAACAACGGAATAAGATAATCCGGCAGCTATATCCGCTACGGACGCTCCTTCCCGAAGTACCTGTTTTACTTTGGAGTTCATGAAGACTGTGCAACGTGTACCCAGATCACATGGTGCTTGCGAAAAACAAGCTGCTTTTGGCAAAGTCCTCCACACTGTAATCCAGCGATTGCGCAAATGTGCTGATAAAAGAACCGCAACCGGAGGAACAGGCTTCATTGATTTCGATTCTGTTGATTACTCCGTCGTTCACAAAAGATGGCTTTCATATCCTGCCCTCAATATCCATAAAAAGAAACTTCTTTGCTGATATGTTTGGCAGCAGCATAATGAGCGATGGTTTCAATGATTCCCCGCATCCATGTGGAAAGCCGCTTTTTTATCAGATCTTCTCCGTAACCGGTAGAACATCCTCCTTTTTTATGCGCAGGGTAGTTCCTCGTCTCCGGCATTCTTCATGTAGTTTCTGCAAGCCGTTCTCTACTGTTTTTTTATAGGGTTTCCGTTGTTGTCGTGATAATAGGAGTAAAGGATACGATGATTGTTGTCGAGTACTACGATTTTGGTGGTAGTAGAGCCGGAGTCTATGCCGATAGTTGCTTCCCTGTAATCCGGGACGCAGACTGGCATATTGAATTTTATACTGGTCTTTTTCTTTTTTTTTCCATGACCGATATTCTTCCTCACTGTCGAATATAGGAGAAAGATCACTCTGGAAAGGTGAGGTAACACTTTTTGTTTTTCTATTACCTGTATCAGGTTGGAGATGAATACTTTCTTCATTGTTCTCTGCCAATGCTGCTCCCCAGGCAGGGATCAGATTTTTCCGGTAATATGAAATCTGTATCTTGTGACAGATTCGATAGTTGTCAAATGCTTTCCGAAGGGCCGGAATAAAAGTCAATGGGCCACCGCAGAGTAATACCGGAGCGATATTGCAAATCGCGTGCAAGTGTGACAGTGGTCTGTACGGCTACCGCATGGAAAATGGAAGCTGCCATATTTTCTTTTGGATATATTTTTGGCTATCAGATTCTGTATGTCCGTTTTGCAGAATACCCGCAGCGTGAAGCGATAGAGTATACCTGATTGGAACGAAGTGCTAGTTCATTCAATTCGTCGATGGAGACCAAGCAGAATAGCCATCTGGTCAATGAAAGCCCCGGTTCCGCCGGCGCAATTTCCATTCATGCGCAGGTTGTAGCCTGTCCGTCCCGAAAGAAAACAACTTTCGCATCTTCTCCTCCAATATCGATCATAGTGGCTGTGTGCGGATGCTCCCGGCGCAATATAGTTTGTTGCAGCTACAACCTCTTGCACAAACGGCAGAGAGCATTTCTTGAAATTCCCATTCCAACAGAGCCATGTAATGTGGAAAGATAAAGGAATATCACCCAACTGTTCCTTTATTTGATAAAGAAATCTGAGTAAACATTCTTGTGTTTTGCCTGATGCCTTTTTGTATCCGGAAAACAAGACTGTAGTTCCATCTTTTATCCAATACTACCATCTTAGTGGTAGTAGAGCCTATATCTAAACCCACTTTATATACATTCATATACCAAATATCTTAAATTAGACCTCGTGTTTGATTACTGTGTCAGACGCAAATGTATGTAAAATATGGTAGATACGGCAAATCGTAATTGAAGTTTTTGGATTTAATTAACGAATTGGGAAAAGAAAGATGGAATGTGAGAGAGGAAAACGATCGTAAAAAAGACGTAAATGAATAATTGTGTATTTATATTACTGTTGGGTTGTGGCAGATTCTTTATGGTGAATCTTAGAAATCTTGTTTACTCTATTTTTTGACAAAAGGTAACGTGGATTTTAATAAACTCGGATTCTGCTTTATAGTAAACTTTTTGATAGTAGTACAGAGTTTACATAAAGCTATTGTAAGAACAAGTTTTTGGGATCAGACAGGATTTTAAGCTGAATTATGAAGCAAAATGGGGCCAATCATTGCCAAACTATTATACAAAATAACAGTTCTTTGTTTTTCTACTAGCTGCAAAGAATCATTTGTCAAGAGTCTGATGAGAAGAAGCCTGAACTTATCAGGATGAAACAGATGAACTTGCTTCTAATATCTTCCGGTACATTCGGCTTTATTACAGAATCAGGATTGGGTATAAAAATCCAGCAATTGATATACAATTCCATTCGTTTTATCGCAGTAAATTTTGCAATCAGAAGTTTAACAATGAAAAGATAGGAAGATGGTGATAAAAACAATTCTAAGTGTGTTTTGTCTTCTTTATTCGCGTTATGTTATCATGCAGTATGACAGGGAAGTGGATATAAACAGCAAAGCCTTCCTATATGTGCGCCAAATTACTCTATGGCGGCTGACGGTATTGTGCGGGTTATCGAAAATCGAGGTTTATCTGAGTATCTTGGAAGAATATGCGAAATATGCGACCGAAGTGGTGAAGTTCCCTTGCGTACTGAACCGAGTGCGACTATGTATGCCGTCATGAAAAAGAGAATCCCTATGGGGACAACTTCATTCTTGAAACTTACGCGAGTCAGGAGGCTTATAAATTTATATTTATCGGAGCCATTTTCAAAAGTATGCCAAGGAACGCTGCACATGGTTAAGACTCGTACCTCCTGACCAAACAATCGCTTAACCCCCGCAAATTGCATTAATAACTTCATTCAATAAACGAAATGATTATGAATAAAACTCCTTTTTATTTTCAGTATTTAGTATTTTAACACTCAATGTTATGGCACAAGAAAAAGATAGTACAGACGGCAGGACGCGACCAGTTAGGGAACGTTTGCCCCAAGTTTGCGGAACTTAAGACGATGTTCTCTTTGGAGAAGTTTGAGCCGCACTGACAAATCCTCGGTCTGCGACCGCAGTTTAGTAACTTCATTACCTCCCTTTATCAATGTATGGGAATCAATCACGGAATTCGCTCGTTTATCATCTTCAGTCGGCGAAGAAGAACGGCATCACCTGCATCGCAGATTATCACCATATGAAGTTTCTATGCAGGTTGGCCGAAAGCGTGGGCAGTTCAATTTGGCAAAGGAGTGCTGGTCTGAAGCTGGTGAGGATGCCAAAACAGCTTTCCAGTGAGATGATTTTCCCTATTGGCGAGCCCACAGCCTATGCACAGTATTTATTGGTAACAGTTATTCCTTGTTCGGTTTCGCGCGAGCAGGTGAATATTCTAACGTTACTTTTGAACCGGCAGTTAAGCCGTATTAACTGGCATATTCACCGTGCAACGAAAGGTGGCGGACAGATGCTTATCGGTGTAGCCGGTCGAGGCTGGTATCAGGAAGAAGGTAAACCGGCGGTAGAGACTTGCCTTACGGTTATTCATTGGCTCCTGCCAATGTGAAACACTGGCACGGAGCTGCTGCTGATAGTTGGTTTGCTCATCTGGCTTCTGAAGTTTCCGGTGAAAACACTTCCAATGAGTGGCTTGAACCGGTTACAGATGACGAGTATAATAAACTCAAACAGATTCAAACGATGATTTTTGCTAATCCTGCTTTATCTTTGAAAGGAAATAATATGGACTAATGAGGAATTTAAGAATATAAAGACGCGCGCAAGCGCTTATCACTGGAGAAATACATCGTTTGATGGACGATATGAGCAATTATCAAAGTATTAGAAGAATGAAAACGCCTGTGGGTTACCCATCGTGATAATGTCTAAACTAATTAATGATAAAAATATTTAAAATCAAAAAAAAATGAAACAGATTATATTCATATTTATGAGTCTCCCTTTGCTTTAGCTGCTCACTCAAAAAGCGCAGAATCAGACAAAGCGGATACTAATGTACAGTCCGGATATAAAAAATCCTGGTTGCCTATTTCTCTTGTACTGGAACTACAGAAAGCCGCCGATGCCATTGCAAAAAACGGTTAAGGCAACTTATCAGATAACTCCTGCCACAGCTCATACCGGCAGATCCTCGACTGGAACAAGCAGCTTCTGTAGTTCACCTCGAATGACGACCGAAAATTCACGTCCGGAATTGGGGGAGAAGCGCTTGAACTGAAAAATTACGACGTGATAGCTCGCTTGGTTACCCGATATGGTGGAATTGTATGTCCGCGTCCGGTCAATACATTCGCTTGAGAAATATGATTTCTCTGGTAAAACTGTTATTCCATTTGCTACTTCCGGAGAAGTTTCACAATTCAATAGTGTAAAAACAAATTCCAAGAAATCTCTTAAGTCCAAAAATGTATGGGGGAGAAAGCCGATTGTTGAACGTAGCGTCGTTGCGTCGGAGAGGGCGAAAGCGAGTAATATAAAAATGGCTACTGAAAATATATATTCACTAAATATGAGAAGTTAAATAGGGCGGAAGTAATAGTGAATATATTAAATGAGTAAGTATATTACGAAATTATTACATTTAGATGCTTAGAAAAACTACTTAAAGCGATTTAATTATAACCATTGAAGTACTTTCAATTTGAAGGAATCTGTTATTTGACCAATATTTTGAACGAATATTGATTAGTAAAGGTACATTTTTGGTCAAGGAAGGAGAAAATAGAGAGGTATAGTTATTTCGTTTTTGATGGAATATTACGTTGTTGGCTATTAAATCATAAAGGAGAAGAACAAATCTTTTGGTTTTGTAAAGAGGGTACGTTCTCAATGTCGAACATATCTTTTACATTACAAACAAAGTCTGCGTTTAATGTAAACAATTGTAGATAGCGTTATTTACCGAATAGACAAAAAACAAGAAAATGAACTATACACCGCTATACCTAAGGTAAAAAACTGTATTTGAAGATTTGAATGCTATATTGCTGAATAAACTCTTGAAAAGAAATATCGACTTGATTAAATATTCCCCTGAACAGTATTATCTACAGATGATTGAAGAATATGGCATTACACTAAACTATATACCGCTAAAAGATATAGCTTATTTGGGTATCACACCACAAGCACTAAGCAGAATCCCGTAAACGTATTTTTTAACTTAGATTCAGTGCTTTAAATGTAAAAGTTCCGAACTTTGTAGCTTTAAATAGTAATTACAATTATGATTAGAAAATTAAAGTTACAGATCATCCACGTTTGATGGAAATCTGGGAAAGTGCAGTATTAAATACACATGATTTTCTTAAAGAGGAAGATTTTCTATACTATAAGGAACAACTTCCAGTATATTTTTCAACATGTCACTCATTCGGATTTGAACAAGAGGAATCTTTAGTAGGATTTATGGGAATCGCAAAAGGAAATCTTGAAATGTTATTCATGACAATAATTATCGAGGCAGTATAGGAATAGGAAAAAAATTAATCACTTATGCCATAGATAATTTGCTAAAGTAACAAAAAGTCGAGATGTGAATGAGCAAAAATAATCAAGCTGTCGGTTTTATAAATATATACTTTAATTGGGATTAAGTCAAAAGGTCTATTTTTGAGAAAGGTAAGGTCACTTATTTTACTTTTTGTAGAATTAAGTACCACAAAGCAAAGGGAAGAATAAGCCGTTTCATGGTCGGCCAAGGTCTTTAAACGGAAGATTATTACAGTCTGGTGACGGCAGACCGTACAGCTCCATCGTAATGGACTGTACGGTCTGCTGTGTGCAGTGTGACTATACAGTCCGCCGCCGAAGACTGTGTAATCTGACGGACAGACAGGCAGCTAATAGAAAGGATGAAAAAACGCTTAGTCCGCCCGTGACCCCATGCGTGACAGGCATGTATTCTAACCAACTGAACTAACGCACCAATATATTTGTTATCGAAAAAAAGTTGCGGTGCGTACGGGACTCGAACCCGTGACCCCATGCGTGACAGGCATGTATTCTAACCAACTGAACTAACGCACCAATGCCATATTTGTTATCGAAAAAAAAAGTTGCGGTGCGTACGGGACTCGAACCCGTGACCCCATGCGTGACAGGCATGTATTCTAACCAACTGAACTAACGCACCAATATTTCAACTTGTATTTTTCAATGCTTTCTCTCTTGATTGCGGGTGCAAAGGTAGATGTTTTTTGTAAATCTGCAAATGTTTTGATGAAATTTTTTTTTCAATAAAAAGCAAGAAAAATGCTTAGTGTCTCATTTTGAGTACTTTTATAAAGAAAAAAAGTTGTTTTTCCTTCTGTCAGGATGGCGACGCTATCCGGTCGTCATAGTGACGCTATCTTGATGGGATACCGTCACTATCCGAAGGTGATAGCGTCACCATCCTGAAACTTGTCATCCTCATCATAGGAAATAACTTTGGATATCTTTCTATCTGTAAGAAATCACCGTTTTTATATCAACTTTCTGCTTGAATAATTCGTAGTTTTGCAATAAATCGTTATTTTTGCGGACCCTAAAATAGGAGAGGTAGAACATTTTCTGCCCGGAATAGTAAATTAGTAAAAAGAATGATGACTACAGCCAAACTGTTATTGCACTGTCCCGATAAACCGGGAATCCTTGCGGAAGTGACAGATTTTATTACGGTAAACAAAGGAAATATTATTTATTTGGATCAGTATGTAGACCATGTGGAAAACATATTCTTCATGCGTATAGAATGGGAGTTAAAAGACTTTCTGGTGCCGCAGGAGAAGATTGAAGATTATTTCAGAACGCTTTATGGGCAGAAATATGAAATGGATTTCCGTCTTTATTTCTCGGATGTGAAACCGCGTATGGCTATATTTGTCTCTAAAATGTCCCACTGTCTTTTTTGATATGCTGGCTCGTTATACGGCAGGCGAATGGAATGTAGAAATACCTCTTATTATAAGTAACCATCCGATTTGCAGCATGTGGCTGAACGTTTCGGTATTCCTTTCTATCTTGTTTCCTATCACCAAAGAGACAAAGAAGAACAGGAACGTAAAGAATGGAATTGCTTGCCAAACATAACAGTACCTTTATCGTATTGGCACGTTATATGCAGGTGATCTCCGAACAAATGATTAATGCGTATCCGAATAAGATTATTAATATCCACCACTCTTTCCTTCCGGCATTTGTGGGAGCAAAGCCTTATCATGCCGCATTTCAGAGAGGTGTGAAGATTATCGGTGCAACCAGTCATTATGTGACTACGGAACTGGATGCCGGTCCGATTATCGAACAGGATGTAGTGCGTATTACACACAAAGATTCTATAGAAGATCTTGTAAATAAAGGAAAGGATCTGGAAAAAATCGTTCTTTCGCGTGCGGTACAAAAACATATCGAACGTAAGATTCTGGCTTATAAAAATAAAACAGTAATATTTAGTTGATGAAAGTAGCAGTCGTAAAATACAATGCTGGAAATATCCGTTCTGTGGATTACGCCTTGAAGAGGTTGGGAATAGAAGCAGTGATTACTGCTGATAAGGAAATCTTCAATCTGCCGATAAGGTGATTTTCCTGGGTAGGAGAGGCGGGAAACTACCATGAATCATTTAAAGGCAACAGGACTTGATGAACTGATTAAGAATCTGCGTCAGCCTGTGTTCGGAATTTGTCTCGGTATGCAGTTGATGTGCCGGTATTCCGAAGAAGGAGGAGATTGCCTGAATATCTTTGATGTGGACGTGAAACGTTTTGTTCCGCAGAAGCATGAAGACAAAGTTCCGCACATGGGTTGGAATACAATCGGGAAAACAAATAGCAAACTGTTCGAGGGATTCACCGAACCGGAATTTGTCTATTTTGTGCATAGCTTTTATGTGCCGGTTTGTGACTTTACTGCTGCTGAAACTGATTATATTCATCCGTTTAGTGCGGCTTTGCATAAGGATAACTTTTATGCCACCCAATTCCATCCGGAGAAAAGTGGAAAGACGGGAGAGAAGATTCTGAAGAACTTTCTGGATCTCTAATAAACGTTGCAGCAGTTTATAATAAACTCCGCTATCGTTTATAATAAACTCGGTTGTCGTTTATAATAAACTAAATAGTAAATCGTAAATTATCAAATTGTAAATAGACAGATGATAGAAATTATTCCAGCCATTGATATTATTGACGGGAAATGTGTACGCCTTTCTCAGGGAGATTACGACAGTAAGAAGGTATATAACGAGAGTCCGGTGGAAGTTGCCAAGGAGTTCGAAGCGAATGGAATTCGCAGGCTTCATGTGGTAGATCTGGACGGAGCTGCTTCTCACCATGTAATCAACCATCGGGTATTGGAGCAGATTGCTACGCGTACCTCTTTAATAGTAGATTTCGGTGGTGGAGTAAAGAGTGATGAAGATTTGAAGATAGCTTTCGAAAGCGGTGCTCAGATGGTGACGGGTGGAAGTATTGCCGTGAAAGATCCGGAGCTGTTCTGTCATTGGCTGGAAGTATATGGCAGTGAGAAGATTATCCTCGGAGCAGACGTCAAAGAACATAAGATTGCTGTAAACGGCTGGAAAGACGAAAGTGCCTGTGAGCTTTTCCCTTTCTCGAAGATTATATGAATAAAGGTATCCGGAAAGTTATTTGTACGGATATTAGTTGCGACGGGATGCTGAAAGGGCCATCTATTGACTTATATAAAGAGATGCTGGAGAAATTTTCGGACCTCTACCTGATGGCTAGCGGCGGGGTGAGTAATGTGGATGATATCATTGCCTTGAACGAAGCCGGAGTCCCCGGAGTTATCTTTGGTAAAGCATTGTACGAAGGACATATCACGTTGAAAGACCTGAGAATCTTTTTATAATCGGGTTTTCGGATAGAAAAATTGTGACAAATTGTCAAATAGTAAATAAGATAAAATAGTATTGTGTTAGCAAAAAGAATTATTCCTTGTCTGGATATAAAAGACGGACAAACCGTAAAGGAACGAACTTTGTCAATTTGCGTCAGGCCGGTGATCCGGTGGAACTGGGGCGGGCTTATAGTGAACAAGGGGCTGATGAACTGGTCTTTTTGGATATCACTGCCAGCCACGAGGGTCGCAAGACTTTCACGGAACTGGTAAAGCGGATTGCTGCCAATATCAACATCCCGTTTACCGTAGGGGAGGGATCAACGAATTGAATGATGTCCACCGCCTGCTAAATGCCGGTGCAGATAAGATTTCAATTAACTCTTCTTCCTATTCGCAATCCCTCAGCTGATTAATGATATTGCCAAGAATTTCGGGTCTCAGGTTTGTGTGTGGCGGTAGATGCCAGACAAACGGAAAACGGATGGAAATGTTATCTGAATGGCGGACGTATTGAAACCGATAAAGAATTTTTGACGTGGACCAAAGAAGCGCAGGAGCGTGGAGCCGGTGAAATCTTGTTTACGAGCATGAACCATGACGGTGTAAAGACCGGCTACGCAAACGAAGCGCTTGCCTCTTTGGCGGAGCAACTTTCGATTCCTGTGATCGCTTCGGTGGTGCGGGACTGAAAGAACACTTCCGTGATGCCTTTTGGTGGGAAAAAGCAGATGCGGCATTGGCTGCCAGCGTTTTCATTTCGGAGAAATTAAAATTCCCGAATTAAAATCGTATCTTTGCGGCGAAGGAATAACCATCAGAGGGTGAGGTACCCCGGGACAGGGCTTCCATGCAGATGGATTATATAGAAGATAAATAACAACGGTATGATGTCACACAAACGGTAGTAATTTTTGAAATAGTAATTAGAACTTAAAATAAGATGGAATTGGATTTCGATAAGATGAACGGACTTGTTCCGGCTATCATACAGGACAACGAGACACGTAAAGTCTTGATGCTGGGTTTCATGAATAAAGAGGCCTATGACAAAACGGTGGAAACCGGAAAAAGTAACTTTCTTTCAGCCGTACCAAGAATCGTCTGTGGACGAAAGGAGAAGAAAGCGGTAACTTCCTTCACGTTGTTTCTATCAAAGGCCGATTGTGACAATGATACGTTATTGATTCAGGTGAACCGGTAGGTCCTGTTTGCCATACGGGTACGGATACTTGCTGGGGTGAAAAGAATGAAGAGCCGGTCATGTTCTTAAAACTGTTGCAGGATTTTCATCGACAAGCGTCACGAAGAGATGCCGGAAGGATCTTATACCACCAGCCTGTTCGAATCCGGAATCAACAAGATTGCACAGAAGGTGGGAGAAGAAGCTGTGGAAACAGTGATCGAAGCGACCAATGGAACAAACGAACGTTTGATCTATGAAGGAGCCGACTTGATTTATCATATGATTGTGTTATTAACTTCAAAAAAGGCTATCGTATCGAAGACCTTGCACGTGAATTGCAGGTAAGACATAGCGGCACATGGACGAAACATTAATTACATATAGTAATGTAGAGATCCACCAACAGTAACTCTGTGTGCTGAGCGATGTAAAATCTTGAATTGCGCAAAGGAGAGTTCGTCTATCTGATCGGAAAAGGTAGGCTCGGGAAAACAAGTCTGCTCAAGACACTGTATGGCGAACTGGACGTGATCGACGGTGAAGCGGAAGTATTGGGCTATAATATGCGTTCAATCAAACGCAAGCATATCCCGCAGTTGAGCCGGAAGTTAGGCATTGTGTTTCAGGACTTTCAGCTGCTGACGGATCGTACCGTATACAAACAACCTGGAATTTGTACTTCGTGCCACCGGTTGGAAGAATAAACAAGAGATAAAAAGAAACGTATTGAGGAAGTGCTCGATTTGGTGGGAATGTCTAACAAAGGCTACAAACTCCCCTAATGAACTTTCCGGTGGCGAACAGCAGCGCATCGTAATAGCACGTGCCGTACTCAATTCTCCGGCTATTATTCTGGCGGACGAACCGACCGGAAATCTGGATGTGGAGACAGGCAAGTCCATTGTTGAATTGTTGCACAACATCTGTGAATCGGGTTCTTCCGTGGTGATGACGACGCACAATCTGCAATTGCTGAAAGAATATCCCGGCAGGGTATACCGTTGTGCCGAACATCATATCACCGATGTGACCGACGAATATATGCCCCGACAGAGAACAATAGAAATAGATTTAAATATAGATAACTAAAACAGTAACGAAAATGAAAGTTTTAAAGTTTGGAGGAACTTCCGTAGGTTCTGCTCAGCGCATGAAGGAAGTAGCCAAATTGATTACCGATGGTGAACAAAAGATTGTTGTCCTTTCAGCTATGTCAGGTACGACAAACACATTGGTGGAAATTTCGGACTATCTGTATAAGAAGAATCCGGAGGGTGCCAACGAGATTATCAATAAGCTGGAGGCTAAATATAAACAGCACGTTGATGAACTGTACGCAACTCAGGAGTATAAACAGAAAGGTCTGGAAGTCATCAAGTCTCACTTCGACTACATCCGCTCCTACACTAAAGACCTTTTCACTTTGTTCGAAGAGAAAGTGGTTTTGGCACAGGGAGAGCTTATTTCTACGGCTATGGTGAACTTCTACCTGCAGGAATGTGGTGTGAAGTCCGTGTTGCTCCCGGCTTTGGAATTCATGCGTACTGACAAGAATGCAGAGCCGGACCCTGTATATATTAAGGAGAAACTGCAGGCACAGCTCGAACTTTATCCGGATATGGATATTTATATCACACAAGGTTTTATCTGCCGCAATGCTTACGGTGAGATCGATAACCTGCAGCGTGGTGGCAGCGATTACACAGCTTCCCTGATTGGTGCAGCCGTGAATGCTTCCGAAATCCAGATATGGACAGATATTGACGGAATGCACAACAACGACCCGCGCATTGTCGACAAGACTGCCCCGGTTCGCCAGTTGCATTTTGAAGAAGCAGCCGAGTTGGCTTACTTCGGTGCAAAAATTCTGCACCCGACCTGCATTCAGCCTGCTAAATATGCCAACATCCCTGTACGTCTGTTGAATACAATGGACCCGGATGCGCCCGGAACGTTGATTTCCAATGACACGGAGAAAGGCAAGATCAAAGCTGTAGCTGCTAAGAATAACATTACGGCTATCAAGATCAAGTCAAGCCGTATGTTGCTGGCTCACGGTTTCCTGCGTAAAGTCTTCGAAATTTTTGAAAGCTACCAGACTTCGATCGATATGATTTGTACTTCGGAAGTCGGTGTGTCTGTCACGATAGATAACACGAAACACCTGAACGAGATTCTGGATGACTTGAAGAAATACGGTACAGTGACCGTCGACAAAGAAATGTGTATTATCTGTGTAGTAGGCGACCTGGAGTGGGAGAACGTCGGTTTCGAAGCAAAAGCGCTTGACGCCATGCGTGACATACCGGTACGAATGATTTCATTCGGAGGAAGTAACTACAACATTTCTTTCCTCATTCGGGAATGTGACAAGAAGACAGCATTACAGTCGCTGAGCGATATGCTTTTCAACAACAAATAATTCCACAAATAATACTGAGCGCTTTTACCGAACTGATAAAAGCGCTCTTTTTTAACTAACTAAACAAGTTTTTTGAGTTATGAAAGGAATATTTCCAATCGATAAGTTCCGTACTTTGCAGACACCTTTCTATTATTATGATACGAAAGTGCTGCGTGATACATTGTCGGCTATTAACCAGGAGGTTGCCAAATATCCTAGCTATTCCGTACACTATGCTGTCAAGGCAAATGCCAATCCGAAAGTGCTTACCATTATCCGTGAAAGCGGTATGGGAGCAGATTGTGTGAGTGGTGGAGAAATCCGTGCTGCTATCCGTGCCGGATTTCCTGCAAGCAAAATTGTCTTTGCGGGAGTAGGCAAAGCCGATTGGGAGATTAACCTCGGACTGGAATACGGAATCTTCTGTTTCAATGTAGAATCTATTCCTGAACTGGAAGTGATAAACGAACTTGCTGCTGCTCAAAATAAGATAGCCAATGTGGCTTTCCGTATCAATCCCGATGTCGGTGCGCATACTCATGCCAATATTACGACCGGTCTGGCCGAGAACAAATTTGGAATCAGTATGCAGGATATGGATAAAGTGATAGATGTGGCAGTAGAAATGAAGCATGTCAAATTCATCGGACTTCACTTTCACATCGGTTCTCAGATTCTGGATATGGGTGACTTTATTGCCCTTTGCAACCGTGTCAACGAATTGCAGGATAAGCTGGAAGCCCGTCGCATTCTGGTGGAACACATCAATGTAGGCGGTGGCTTGGGCATTGATTACGGACATCCCAACCGTCAGGCAATTCCCAACTTTAAGGATTATTTCTCAACCTATGCCGGACAACTGAAACTGCGTCCTTATCAGACTCTGCATTTTGAGTTGGGGCGTGCAGTCGTTGGCCAATGCGGTTCATTGATCTCCAAAGTGTTATATGTGAAACAGGGAGCGAAAAAAATTCGCTATCCTTGATGCAGGCATGACGGACTTGATCCGCCCCGCCTTTATATCAGGCATACCACAAAATGGAAAACATCACTTCTGAAGAACCGGTAGAATCTTATGATGTAGTAGGGCCTATCTGCGAATCGTCGGATGTTTTCGGAAAAGCGATCGATCTGAACAAGGTGAAGCGAGGCGACTTGATAGCTCTTCGCTCAGCAGGTGCCTATGGTGAGATTATGGCTTCCGGTTACAACTGTCGTGAGTTGCCGAAAGGATATACTTCTGACGGGTTGGTGTAAATAAAATGTGAATGTAGTTTAAAAATACAGGGGAGTCGGAACAATTTTAACTGAAATCTTGTTATTTTTGTAATGAGTTCAATAAGAAACTACATTAACAACTTAATAAAAAGATACGATTATGATTTCAGAAAAATTACAAAAGGCAATCAATGAGCAGATCACAGCAGAAATGTGGTCGTCTAACCTGTATTTGGCAATGTCTTTCTTCTTTGAGAAAGAAGGTTTCAGCGGTTTTGCACATTGGATGAAGAAACAGTCTCAGGAAGAAATGGGACATGCTTACGCAATGGCCGATTATATCATTAAACGTGGTGGAATGGCCAAAGTCGACAAGATCGATGTGGTTCCTAACGGCTGGGGTACTCCGCTGGAAGTGTTTGAGCATGTTTAAAACATGAATGCCATGTATCGGAAATGGTAGACAAGCTGGTAGATGTGGCTGCCGCTGAGAAAGGACAAAGCAACTCAGGACTTCTTGTGGGGATTCGTTCGCGAACAGGTAGAAGAAGAAGCTACTGCACAGGGAATCGTGGATAAGATCAAGAAAGCCGGTGATACCAGGAATTTTTTTGTTCAGACTCACAATTGGGACAGCGTTAATGATGTTACTCTGAAAAATAGTTCTTTAATATATTATAGAAGCTGCCTGAATTCCTGTTCAGGTAGCTTCTTTTTTTCACTTATTTGGCTTATGTTCGAAAATAAACTACCTTTGTGTTACGAGTCGGAGAGAAATTAATCCCAGTTATTATAAATGAATGGTTTTGAACAGAGGAATTATAAGATTGCTCCTTTTATCTTTATTGCTCGCTTTTAGGGGTGAGTAGTTGTTCTCAAAGAGGAACGACGTATTTTAGTTGTCCACTCTTATGAGGAGACTTACGCGGCTTATCCGAATTTAACCGGATGATAGCGGAGCAATTTGAGAAAGAGAAAATAGATGCTGATATTCGTACCGTTTATTTAGATTGCGAGTCCTACAGGGAAGAGCCGGAACTTGAGCGGATGCGCTTTCTGGTTGATTCCGTATCGAAAGACTGGCGGCCGGAAGTGATTCTGGTGAATGAAGATCAGGCTACTTATTCATTGATGAAATGCGGAATTCAGTTGGCGAAAGAAGTGCCTGTGGTTTTTGGTGGTGTCAATTATCCGAATTGGGGATTACTGAAACATCATCCCAACGTGACAGGCTTCCATGACAAGATAGCCTTTAATGAGAATATCAGTGTGGCAAAAAGAGCTTTTCGGTGAGCAATGTTCGTTTGTTTACCATGCTCGATACTACCTATATCGACAGACAAATCAGAAGAGATGCAAAGGAACAGTTTAAAAGGTCATAAAGTGACCGGATTCGTCGATAACCCCGAACTTTCTCCTGAAGAACAGATACGTTTGACGCAGGAGGAAGGTTATACTCGTTTCATGGCTATTCCTTTACGTAATGCCAGAAATCATTCGGACGCCACCTTTATGTGGGTGTTGAACAGGAGTTACCGCGATCAATGTTATATCCAGTTGAAACGTGATTACACCACTATTAATATTGGGAGTATCTGTGGTAGTCCTAGTCTGACAGCTATTAATGAAGCCTTTGGGTTTGGTGAGAAGTTGTTGGGTGGATACATCACTTCGCTGCCTATTCAGGTAGAAGAAGAGGTGAAAACTGCCGTTCGCATATTGCATGGCGCAAGTCCCTCGGATATACCCATTGTTGAAAGCCGGAAAGAGTATGTCGTAGACTGGAATACAATGAAACAAATAGGTTTGAGTAAGGAAAGTATTCCTGCTAACTATCGTATTATCAATATTCCGTTCAGAGCTGAATATCCATTTTTGTGGGGAGCCTTAGTCGCTTCATTTGTTCTTTTCCTGATTTTACTTTTTATGCTTCTCTTTGGTGGCTATACCTTCGGGAACAGATGAGGAAAAAGACAGGCTCTTATAGCATTGGCTGATGAAAAGAAACATTGTCATTAGCCATTGAGGGTGGAATGACGTATGCTTGGAGATTGGATAAGGGTTGTTTTGTTTTTGAAGATGCATTCTGGGCGTCGCAAGGGTTAAATCCTAGACAACTTTCGTTTAAGGAATTCATGAGCTTTATTCATCCCGATCATTGGGAGGGAGTGAAGTTCAACTGGCGAAATCTGAAAAGTGCTCATAAAAAGATTGTGCAGGAGCTTTGTAACTTCGACGGCAAAGGCTATTAGTGGTGGGAGTTCCGTTATACTACCAAACAGCTACCCGGAGGCGAATATAAAACCGCAGGTTTGTTGCTCAATATACAGGATATAAAAGATCGTGAAGAAGAATTGGAAGCAGCACGCTTATTGGCTGAAAAGGCGGAATTGAAACAATCATTCCTCGCAAATATGAGCCATGAGATACGTACTCCGCTTAATTCAATCGTTGGCTTTTGCCAATATTCTGGCATTGGAAGATGGATTGAGTTCCGTAGAACGCGAAGAATACATCGGCACTATTAATAAGAACAGCGAGTTGCTGCTCAAATTGATTAACGATATTCTGGAGCTTTCTCGTATCGAATCAGGCTATATGTCTTTCTCGTTTAAGAAATGTAGGGTGAGAGAGCTGATTGATGACATTTATAAGACTCACCAAGGTATTGATTGCTCCACGCCTGGAATTCCTGAAAGAAGTGGATAATATACCTTTGGAAATTAATGTGGATAGAGAGCGTTTGATACAAGTTCTAACAAATTTCTTGAATAACGCCAGTAAAATTTACGGAAACCGGATATATCAAATTAGGGTATATTTATCTGCCGGATGAGGGGCATGTGCGGATTTATGTAGAAGATACCGGAAGAGGGATTCCGCGAGAAGAACAACGGATGATTTTCAGCCGTTTCTACAAACAGAACGAATTTTCGCAGGGAGCAGGATTGGGGCTTTCTATTTGTCAGGTAATTATAGAAAAACTGGGTGGAAGGATTGAACTCAAATCCGAAGTAGGCAAGGGAAGTCGCTTTACGGTCATCCTTCCTTGCCGGGTAGTGTCTTGATAAAACTTAATAGGAGGGATTGTCAACACGTGTTATTTCTTGTTTTTTCCTTTCTCCATCGTTCCCAAGTAAATCTCCAGTGAACGGGTGGAAATCTGTATCTCGCGGAAAGATACGCCCAAAGAAGCGATCAGCAGAATCAGTGCCAGTCCGAAGACATAAGCGGATAATAATTGCAGTCCGATATAAATCAGGAACATGCTCACTACACAGAAAAACAGGCTTGCAATGCCCAGCCCTTGCATGGTACGTGTCAGGTTCAACCGTTTCCGTAAATTCTCGATTTGAGCTTCAGTGATATCCGAAGGGTTCTCCACGTAGCGGTCACGCAGTTGGCGCACAAGTTGGGCATACGATAAGAAACGGTTGGTGTAAGCCAACAAAATCAATGAAACTGCCGAGAAAAGTAGGGCAGGAGTAGTGAGAGTCAGTTCTTCCATAATCTATTTTTTATAGTCAAGTAGCGGTTCAAAATTCATTTTATAAAAGAGAATTTAGGTGCAGATTACATAGATTTCACGTATTATACGTTTTTTAGAATGAAGCTTGTTATAAAAGCAACTGTGTAAGATACGTGAAATCTGTGTGATCCGTGTAATCCGCGCCTGAAATATAGATTCCGCAAGGAAACCTTGCTTCGGAGTTATTCCGTTTTCAATACGTTAAGCTCTTTGCCTACCTTGATAAAGGCAGCGATACACTTGTCAAGATGTGCTTTTTCGTGTCCTGCAGAAATTTGTACACGGATGCGTGCCTGATCTTTCGGCACTACCGGATAATAGAAACCTGTCACATAGATTCCTTCTTCCTGCATGCGTGCAGCATAAATTTGAGACAGTTTCGCATCATACAACATTACCGCACAAATAGCACTTTGTGTCGGTTTAATATCGAATCCGGCAGCAGTCATCTTGTCGCGGAAGTAGTTTACATTTTCAACCAGCTTGTCATGCAGCGCATTGCTCTCTTTCAGCATCTTGAATACTTCAAGACTTGCACCGATGATACCCGGAGCCAATGAGTTGGAGAACAAATACGGGCGACTACGTTGACGGAGTAAATCAATGATTTCTTTACGCCCGGTGGTAAATCCTCCCAGTGCACCGCCGAAAAGCCTTACCCAACGTTCCGGTATAAATATCTACACGTCCGTGAGTCTTATACAACTCGCTTACGCCATGACCAGTGGCACCTACCACACCGGCAGAGTGCGATTCGTCTACCATAACTAGCGCATCGTACTTCTCGGCAAGATCACAAATCTGATCCATCGGCGCTACGTTGCCGTCCATAGAAAATACACCGTCGGTAACAACAATACGGAAACGTTGTGCCTGCGCTTCTTGCAGACATCTTTCCAGGTCTTTCATGTCAGCATTGGCATAACGGTAACGTTTCGCTTTACAAAGACGTACCCCGTCAATGATAGAAGCGTGGTTTAGCGAGTCCGAGATGATGGCATCCTCTTCAGAGAAAAGCGGTTCGAATACACCGCCGTTAGCGTCGAAAGCAAGCGGCATACAAGATCGTGTCTTCCGTTTGGAAATAGTCCGAGATGGCAGCTTCCAGTTCTTTGTGTATATCTTGCGTTCCACAAATGAAGCGGACGGACGACATTCCGTATCCACGGTTGTTCATCATTTCCTGCGAAGCCTTGATTAATCGGGGATGATTGGACAATCCTAGATAGTTGTTTGCGCAGAAGTTTAATACTTCCTTACCTTTTACAGTGATGGCAGCTTGCTGCGCACTTTCGATAAGTCGTTCTTCTTTGTAAAGTCCGGCTTCCTTAATTTCAGCCAGTGTTTGGCGGAGATATTCTTGCATTTTACCGTACATAGTGTTTGGGTGATTAAGTTATATTGCAAAGGACACAATTTTTCTTGGAATAACAATGTCTTTTTTTGATTAAAATCTGAAAAAAAAGTGCTTACTTTTGCGCACTATTTAAGCTTGATATTCTAAGTCAGAAGAAAAAAAATGGAACACATTTTGATTATTGGAGCTACCGGACAGATAGGGTCGGAGCTAACGATGGAGCTACGTAAACGTTACGGAAATGCAAATGTAGTAGCAGGTTATATTCCGGGTGCAGAACCTAAAGGGGGAATTAAAGGAGTCGGGACCGTCGGCTATTGCTGATGTAACGGACGGCGAGGCGATTGCATCTGTAGTAAAAAGAGTATCATATCGATACGATTTATAACTTGGCTGCTCTGTTGTCTGTAGTTGCCGAGTCGAAACCCAAGCTGGCTTGGAAAATAGGCATCGATGGATTGTGGAATGTGCTGGAAGTGGCACGTGAACAAGGGTGTGCAGTGTTTACTCCGAGTTCTATCGGTTCGTTTGGCGCTAGTACGCCTCATACAATGAAAACACCGCAGGACACCATTCAACGTCCCCGTACCATGTATGGAGTCACTAAAGTAACGACAGAGTTGTTGAGTGATTACTATTTTAATAAATACGGTGTCGATACCCGTGCTGTCCGTTTTCCGGGCATTATTTCGAATGTGACCCCTCCGGGAGGAGGTACGACCGATTATGCTGTCGATATTTACTACTCGGCAGTGAAAGGAGAAAAGTTTGTGTGCCCCATTAAGCAAGGCACTTTAATGGATATGATGTACATGCCGGATGCGCTGAATGCAGCAATCACACTGATGGAAGCTGATCCGGCAAGATTGATACACCGCAATGCTTTCAATGTCGCTTCCATGAGTTTCGACCCGGAAACGATATATCAAGCTATCAAGAAGCATGTGCCGCAGTTTGAGATGATCTATGATATAGATCCTTTGAAACAGCGCATAGCCGATAGCTGGCCCGATAGTCTGGATGATACCTGTGCTCGTGAAGAGTGGGGATGGAAGCCGGCCTACAATTTGGAAAGCATGACGGTGGATATGCTTGAAAAGTTAAGAGAGAAACTGAAATAATGAAAAAACTAATTGCAGGGGTCATACTGCTCGGTATAATGAGCTCTTGTGGAAACAAGAAAACAAATATTGACCCCTTCGCATCTATTACTAAAGAGGTGGATTCAGTCCGGCAGATAGCCGATTCTAGCCACCATGATAAATCGCCGGAAGATCCGCAGCCTATACAGGCGGATGAATCTTTCGATGATTTTATTTACAATTTTGCTTCCGATGATGTGTTACAGCGTCAGCGTGTGAAATTTCCATTGCCCTACTACAATGGAGATAAGAAGTCAAACATCGAGGAACGCAACTGGAAGCATGATGACTTGTTTACCAAGCAGCATTATTATACACTCCTGTTTGATAGGGAAGAAGACATGGATTTAGTAGGAGATACCTCCCTCACTTCTGTGCAGGTAGAGTGGATGTTCGTGAAAACACGAATGGTGAAAAAAGATACTATTTTGAACGTATCAAAAGGTGCATGGATACTGGAGGCAATTAACCTGCGTCCCATTAAGCAAAATGATAATGAAAATTTCGTGGAGTTTTTTCGGACACTTTGCCGCAGATAGTCTTTTTCAGAGTAAGCGTGTGTGTGAGCCTCTGGCTTTTTGTAACCACCGATCCGGACGATGATTTCTCTATTCTGGAGACCACCCTCGATCTTAATCAGTGGTTCGCTTTTAAACCGGGACTTCCTGCCGATCGTCTTTCTAATATCAATTACGGGCAGCGGAATGACGATGATTCGCCAACGAAAATTCTGGCGTTGAAAGGTATCGGTAATGGTTTTTCCAATATCCTCTATTTCCGTCGCAAAGCCGGAGAATGGGAATTGTATAAGTTTGAAGATACAAGTATCTGATACAGGTTAAGATGCACTATAACAGTATAACTTATAACTAAAAAAAATATATGTATTCTCTTTTGCCCTACAATACATTCGGTATTGATGTCAGTGCCGCTCGTTTTTTAGAGTACACTTCGGTTGAAGAACTGAAGAAGCTGATTGTGCAAGGTGCCGTTACGACACCTTTTTTGCATATTGGTGGTGGCAGTAACCTGTTGTTTACCAAAGATTACGACGGGTTGATATTGCATTCCCGCATTGAAGGAATCGAAGTGACGGAAGAAGATGAACACTCTGTGTCGGTACGAGTGGGAGCGGGAGTAGTATGGGATGACCTCGTTGCATATTGCGTAGAACATGGATGGTATGGAACGGAGAACCTGTCGCTCATTCCCGGTGAGGTGGGGGCAAGTGCAGTACAGAATATCGGAGCCTATGGCGTTGAAGTGAAAGATCTGATAACAGCTGTGGAAACGGTGAACATTCAAGCTGAAGAACGCGTTTATTCAGTTGGTGAATGTGGATATACCTATCGCAACAGTATTTTTAAGCGTTCGGAAAACAAATCGGCTTTTGTTACTTATGTCCGTTTCCGGCTAAGTAAAGAAGAACATTATACATTAGACTATGGCACCATTCGTCAGGAGCTTGAAAAATATCCGGCATTGACGCTTTCTGTTGTACGGAAAGTGATAATTGATATTCGTGAGAGCAAGTTGCCCGACCCGAAGGTAATGGGAAATGCCGGCAGTTTCTTTATGAACCCCATTGTGCCGAAAGAAAAACTGGAAGCCTTGCAACAGGAATATCCCCGCATACCTTACTATGAGCTGGCCGACGGCCGCGTGAAAAAATTCCGGCAGGATGGATGATCGACCAGTGCGGCTGGAAAGGTAAGGCCTTAGGTCCGGCTGCCGTACATGATAAACAAGCGCTGGTGTTAGTGAATTTCTTGGTGGAGCAAAAGGTAGCGATATCCTTGCGCTTTCAGATGCAGTTCGAGCCTCTGTCCGTGAGAAGTTCGGCATTGATATTCACCCGGAAGTTAACTTAATAAATTGAGAAGTAACAAGTGAAAGTAAGAATCATTGGAAGTGGAACATCGACGGGAGTCCCCCAAATCGGCTGTACATGTCCGGTTTGTACTTCTACCGATCCGAAAGATAACCGGTTGCGTGCATCTGCTATTGTTGAGACAGATGATGCGCGGATTCTGATAGATTGTGGTCCCGATTTCCGGACACAGGTATTACATCTCCCTTTTGAGAGGATAGATGGTGTGCTCATTACGCATGAACATTATGACCATGTGGGCGGGTTGGACGATTTGCGTCCGTTTTGCCGATTTGGTTCAGTGCCTATTTATGCGGAAAATTATGTGGCACAAGGCTTGCGCTTGCGTATGCCCTATTGTTTTGTTGACCATCGTTATCCCTATTGGGACCATCGTTCCCGACATTCCTTTGCAGGAAATCTCGGTGGGACAGGCTTTTCAGTTAACCACACAGAAGTGCTTCCTCTGCGTGTGATGCATGGCCGACTGCCGATTCTGGGGTATCGTATCGGGCAATTAGGTTATATCACGGATATGCTGACCATGCCCGAAGAATCCTATGAACAATTGGCGGGAATAGATGTTTTGGTAGTGAATGCACTTCGGATTGCCACGCATCCTACTCATCAGAATTTGGAAGAAGCATTGGCAGTGGCGCAGCGCATTCAGGCAAAGAAGACGTACTTTATACACATGAGTCATGATATGGGCTTGCATGCGGAGATTGAAAAGAGCCTTCCGGAAAATATTCACCTGGCATTCGACGGATTGGATATCTATCTTTGATTATCGGTGAAATTTTTAGCAAAAGTTTTGTTTTCTTTGTAGAAATTATTATTTTTGCCCCTAGCCGATAAACAGCAAATATTATGAAACTTCGTACGATAGTGAAAATAGCGATCACGCTCTTCTGTTGTACTTTTTGTGCTCAGGTTTCGCATTGTACTCTTTTTTTTAGACTGTCGGCGGCCGAAGGGCAGAAAGATTTTGATCTTTATGAACTGGTGCCATCCACAACTTCAGCAGTATTCGTTACTGATGACGTGCTCGAATTTGTAGCAGAGGTCGATGAGCTGACTTGCAGTAAAAATCAGCAATATCTTTATGTATCCAAACTTTTTTCTTATCTGAAACAAAGCCTTTATGCCCTCTCGGAAGATACTCCCCATGGCTTGAGTCGGCAAATGAATCAGATGCTGATTAGTTTCCACGAACCGGATAACGAACGGAACCAGGTACTTTATTGCAGATTGGGAAATGGGGATAAAGAATTGGTGAACAGGTTTGTGCGTAAATATATATCTTCGCTTTATCCACCGAAAACGTTTGTTTACAAAGGAGAGGAAATAATCATTTACCCGTTGGCAGATGGTGATTTTCTAGCCTGCTATCTGACGTCTGATTTTTATGGCGTTAAGTTTTCAGAAAAAACTGATTGAAAACGTTATTGATGCGTATAAGAGTGGAAAATCGTTGGCTGATGATCCGACCTTTACAGGAGTGCGTGCTCCGAAAAAAAAGTGTAGCGGCCGCCACAATCTATACCCGTATGAAAGGGATGATGGGATGGACGGAATTTGACATGAAGATGAAAGATGATTTTATCTATTTCTCCGGCATCACTCATGATGCAGATACTTGCTTTGCATTTATAAAACAACTTCGCCAGCAGCAATCAGTCAAAGGCTTCCCGGGTGAAGCACTGCCCTCCACTGCTTTCTATTTTAGCAGACAGGGGATTACGGACTGGGCGTCTTTACTTTCTTATGGAAATGCGCAGGAGCAGAACGGGGCAGTCCGCACGAGTGAAGTGCAGAATAGAGATAAGGAATTTTCTCACGCTATCTGATGGAAAATGCCGGGCAAGACCTGGTTGCCTGTCTCTTCCAGCGTGAAAGATACGTTGCAGGATGCAGCGGCAGTCTTGAGCCTATCTGTGGCAGATGTGACGGAAGCTGAAAGGATGCTTCGTGCCCTTGTCAATACTGCTCCGGTAGATGAAGGAAGAAAACTCCCCGTATTACTTTTTGGTTATACTGTAAATAAGGCATACTTGGTCTATCGGTTGCCTCAAACAACATTGTTTAAACAACTGACCAGTTTTTGTGGAGGCCACTTTGGAAGTGTATGCGGCGTTCTATGGCGGGCGTTTGTTGCTTGCTCCTGATGAGAATGCCCTGTCACAATATATTCGCCAACTGGATAAAGGCGAAGTGCTTAATGGAGCAATGGCCTATCAGGCAGGCATGGCATGGATCACCTTGTCTGATTCATACCACTTTATGTTGATGGCGGATTTTGACCACATATTTCGGCAATCATTTTGAAAACCACGTTCGTTTTGTACCGGATTTTTTTTCTGCGTAACGCCGATTTTTTTTCCATAATTTCACCCTCTTTTTGTTTTCTTTGTTCAGTTTGCCTGTACAGACGGGAGTGGTATATCCTAACATTGTTTTGAAATATAAATCAGAATAAAAAAATGACCGTTTGTTTACAATCGTTTTTCTAAAAAAAACTCCCGATGGAGTTTAATCTATCGGGAGTTTTTTATGCTTATTCATCGAACGAATGACTTTCGGTTTAGAATGGCAGATCGTCTTTGGCATCCCCCGGAGTAAATTCCGGCATAGCCGACGGAGGTGGGGGAGGAACGGGAGAACCGGAAGCCATCGGAGCACCTGCACCAACACGTTCTACTTTCCATGCACGGATACTATTGAACCAACGATCGTTCCACTGACGGGCGTCAACGTCGAATGATACAGTTAGTTCTTCGCCCATTTGAATGTTGAACTGCTCAATTTTGTCTGCGCCAAATACGTCGAAGCACATCTTGCGCGGATATTGGTCGTGGTTTTCGATAACGTACTCTTGTGATTTCCACTCGTTGCCGCTAGTTTTTGAAACTCCGCCTCTCGGGGGGAGGATAGCGATGATTTTTCCTGTAAATTCCATTGCGATAATTTTAAATTCTGCGGCGAAGTTACAATTTTTTAGTAATATCCCTCACACAATGCCTGTTTTTTTCCTTTTCGTTTTCTTGGGCAGCACGAATCTTTTTTCGTAACTTTGTGCGATAGAACATTTAAAACTTAAATACACGAAAATATATGAAATTTATCGTTTCAAGTACTGCTCTTTCCAGCCATTTACAGGCCATCAGCCGTGTGATAAATTTAAAAAACTGCGCTGCCAATTCTCGATTGTTTTCTCTTCGAACTGGAAGACGGAACATTGTCTGTGACTGTTTCTGACAGTGAAACGACTATGGTGACTACCGTAGAGGTAAATGAAAGCGATACAAACGGGCGTTTTGCCGTAGTAGCAAAAACATTGCTTGATGCACTGAAAGAAATTCCGGAACAACCACTTACATTCGATATCAATCCGGATAATTATGAAATAACAGTGCAGTACCAGAACGGAAAATACAGCCTGATGGGGCAGAATGCGGATGAATTCCCGCAATCGGCTACACTGGGTGATAATGCAGTCCGTGTAGAAATGGAGGCAAGTGTACTTCTGGGAGGTATCAACCGTTCGGTGTTTGCTACTGCCGATGATGAACTTCGTCCGGTGATGAACGGTATTTATTTCGATATTACCACAGAAGACATCACAATGGTTGCTTCAGACGGTCATAAACTGGTACGTTGCAAGACATTGGCAGCCAAAAGGTAACGAGCGTGCAGCCTTCATCCTTCCAAAGAAACCGGCTACCTTGCTTAAGAATCTTTTTGCCGAAAGAACAAGGCACAGTGACGATCGAATTCGATGAACGCAACGCTGTATTCATGCTTGAAAGCTACCGGATGGTTTGCCGCCTGATTGAAGGACGTTACCCGAACTACAACTCGGTAATTCCGCAGAACAACCCGCACAAAGTGACCGTAGACCGTCAACAGTTGGTAGGAGCTTTGCGTCGTGTGTCTATTTTCTCGTCGCAGGCAAGCAGTTTGATTAAACTCCGTATGCAGGAAAACCAGATTGTGATTTCCGCACAAGATATTGACTTTTCTACTTCTGCCGAAGAAACACAAGTTTGCCAGTATGCAGGTGCAGCAATGAGCATCGGTTTCAAATCGACATTCCTCATCGATATCCTGAACAATATTTCAGCAGACGAAGTAGTCATCGAACTCGCAGATCCTTCACGTGCCGGAGTAATCATCCCGGTAGAGCAGGAAGAAAACGAAGACCTGCTGATGCTGCTGATGCCGATGATGCTAAATGATTAATAGTAATCACCGCAAAATAACACAGAGTTCTACAGAGCAATAAATACATAAAACACTCTGTGGAACTCTGTGTTACTCTGTGGTGGAAAAAATAATTAGAAATGAAATTAAACCTGAAAAATCCCATTGTTTTTTTTGATTTAGAAACAACCGGAACCAATATCAACACAGACCGAATTGTTGAAATTTGCTATCTGAAAGTATATCCGAATGGAAATGAAGAAGCAAAGAACATTACGTATCAATCCTGAAATGCATATTCCGGAAGCATCCTCTGCTATACATGGTATTTATGATGCCGACGTAGCAGATTGTCCTACTTTTAAAGAAGTAGCGAAAAACATAGCCCGAGACATTGAAGGTTGCGATTTGGCAGGATTTAATTCCAATCGTTTTGATATTCCTGTTCTTGCCGAAGAATTTCTTCGTGCCGGAGTAGATATTGATATGACGAAAACGTAAATTTGTAGACGTTACAGGTCATCTTCCACAAAATGGAACAACGCACCCTGTCTGCTGCCTATAAATTCTATTGCGACAAGAATTTGGAAGATGCACACACTGCCGAAGCAGATACACGGGCCACTTACGAAGTGCTGAAAGCACAGCTCGACCGTTACTCCGATCTTCAGAATGATATTGCGTTCCTGGCAGATTATTCAAGTTTCAGCAAGAATGTAGACTTTGCCGGACGCATGGTGTACGATGATAATGGGGTGGAAGTGTTCAACTTCGGAAAATATAAAGGAATGTCTGTAGCCGAGGTTTTGAAGAAAGATCCCGGATATTACAGTTGGATTTTGAATAGTGACTTCACGCTGAACACCAAGGCGGCATTGACAAAAATCCGTTTGCGTGAAATGAGTAATTTGATTACAAAATAATGCTAAAAGGAAAAAAATAATTCTTGGAATTACCGGCAGTATTGCCGCGTACAAAGGCGTGCTATATCATTCGCGGACTGATAAAACAGGGAGCGGAAGTGCAGGTCGTAATTACTCCGGCGGGAAAAGAATTTATTACTCCGATCACTCTTTTTCGGCTTTGACCAGCAAACCGGTCATCAGTGAGTTTTTTGCCCAACGTGACGGAACGTGGAATAGCCACGTCGATCTCGGTTTATGGGCGGATGCCGTATTGATTGCGCCGGCCACTGCCTCTACCATCGGTAAAATGGCCAACGGAATAGCCGACAATATGCTCATAACAACTTATCTTTCGGCAAAAGCTCCCGTGTTTGTTGCTCCGGCAATGGATCTCGATATGTTTGCCCATCCTGCCACCCAGAAAAATCTGGATATTCTGCGTTCCTATGGTAATCATATTATCGAGCCGGGGACAGGAGAACTAGCCAGCCATCTGGTAGGGAAGGGGCGAATGGAAGAGCCGGAAAACATCTTCCGGGTATTGGATGAATTCTTCGCTTCGAGTGACGAACTATCCGGAAAGAAAGTGATGATTACAGCCGGACCGACTTACGAAAAGATAGACCCGGTGCGTTTCATCGGCAATTATTCTTCCGGAAAGATGGGATTCGCGTTGGCAGAAGAATGTGCCCGTCGTGGAGCACAGGTGACATTGATAACAGGTCCTGTGCAGCTCAAAACGAAACATTCCCTGTATCCGGCGTGTAGATGTGGAATCAGCAGAAGAAATGTAATGCGGCTTCACAGATCTATTTTCCAGATGCTGATGCAGGTATTCTTTGTGCGGCAGTAGCCGACTATCGTCCGGAAACAGTAGCCGATAAGAAGATTAAGCGGGAAAAAGAAGAAGAACTGACCCTGCATCTTCGGGCAACACAAGATATTGCTGCCTCTTTAGGAGCACTGAAAGGGAAAAATCAGTTATTGGTTGGCTTTGCCCTCGAAACCAATAATGAGCAGCAGAATGCCGAAGGAAAGCTCGAACGCAAGAACTTCGATTTTATTGTGCTCAACTCGTTGAATGATGCAGGAGCCGGTTTCCGCCATGATACCAATAAGATAAGTATAATCGACAGGAAAGGTCGTACAGACTATCCTCTGAAGCCGAAGACGGAAGTAGCCCAAGACATCATCGACCGTCTGGTAGCCACCCTGTCTCCCGGTTTTTAATTTTTAATCTTTAATTAAAATAGAAGGTGTTACGTTCACTATACATTCAGAATTACGCATTGATAGAAAAACTGGATATCGGTTTTGAAACCGGGTTCTCTGTCATCACAGGTGAGACAGGAGCCGGAAAATCGATTATTCTGGGAGCAATCGGTCTGCTGCTGGGGCAGCGTGCCGATGTGAAAGCGATTCGCCACGGAGCTTCCAAATGTATCATAGAGGCACGTTTCGATATATCTGCCTATGGTATGCGTCCGTTTTTCGAAGAAAACGAGTTGGAATATGATGAAGAGTGCATTTTGCGTCGTGAAGTGCAGTCTTCCGGTAAGAGCCGGGCATTCATCAACGATACTCCTGCTTCGCTGGCACAGGTGAAGGAACTGGGCGAACAGCTGATCGATGTGCATTCGCAACATCAGAATCTGCTGCTTAATAAAGAAGGATTTCAGTTGAATGTGCTTGATATTCTGGCGCATAATGACGCTGCATTGGCGAAATATCATCTGTGTTATGACGAATGGAAACAGACAGATCGCGAACTCGCTGAATTAGTGTCACTGGCAGAGAAAAGTCGCTCCGATGAAGATTATATCCGCTTCCAACTCGAACAGCTCGAAGAAGCCTGTTTGGTGGAAGGCGAACAGGAAGAACTGGAGCAGGAAGCTGAAACATTAAGTCATGCAGAAGAGATAAAAGCCGGACTTTACCGGGTGGAGCAGTCGTTTGCTTCGGATGAAGGTGGCTTGCTTTCTTATCTGAAAGACAGTCTGAATACACTGAATAATCTGCAAAGAGTATATCAGCCGGCCAAGGAACTTACCGAACGTATGGAGAGCGCTTATATCGAACTGAAAGATATTTCGCACGAAGTCTCCTTTTACAAAGTGACCTCCGTTGAATTCAATCCGGTCCGTCTGGACGAAGTGAATGAACGGTTGAATCTGATTTATTCCTTTACAGCAGAAACATCGGGCACAAACCCTTGACGAATTGATAGCGCTAACGGATGAATACCGCAGCAAATTGTCGGACATCACTTCCTATGATGAGCGTATCGCCGAAGCTGACTGCTCGCAAAGAGGAACAATATAAACAAGTGAAACAACAAGCAGAACTGCTCACCAAAGCCCGTACGAAAGCTGCGCGTGAAGTGGAAAAACAGTTGGCTGTCCGGTTGATTCCATTAGAATGCCGAATGTTCGTTTCCAGATAGAAATGGGACTGAAGAAAGAGCCGGGATTGCAAGGAGAAGATACAGTCAACTTCCTGTTTTCCGCCAATAAGAACGGCACCTTGCAGAATATCTCTTCTGTAGCTTCAGGAGGTGAAATCGCCCGTGTCATGCTTTCTATCAAGGCAATGATTGCCGGGGCCGTCAAGCTGCCGACTATCGTATTTGATGAAATAGATACCGGAGTCTCCGGTGAAATAGCCGACCGTATGGCGGACATGATGCAGGAGATGGGTGACCGCAACCGCCAGGTGATCAGTATCACGCACCTGCCGCAGATTGCTGCTCGCGGGCGCGCTCATTATAAAGTATATAAGGAAGACAGCGATACGGAAACTAACAGCCATATCCGCCGTCTCACTGATGAAGAACGGGTAGAGGAAATAGCTCATATGCTGAGTGGCGCCACTCTTACAGAGGCTGCTCTTAGCAATGCCAAATCCCTGCTTGCCCGCAACTGATAAATAGTGAATAGTAAATAGTAAAATAGTAAATCAACCAGATGTTAGATAAAAGTGAAATGATTTTCGGCGTTCGTGCCGTCATAGAAGCCATTCAGGCAGGAAAAGAGATAGATAAGATCCTCGTCAAGAAAGATATTCAAAGTGATCTTTCCAAGGAGCTTTTTGCAGCTTTGAAAGGCTTGCTGATTCCTGTTCAGCGTGTGCCGGTGGAGCGTATCAACCGTATTACCCGGAAAAATCATCAAGGAGTGATCGCCTTCATTTCTTCTGTGACTTATCAGAAAGCGGAGGATCTTGTTCCTTTCTTGTTTGAGCAAGGAAAAATCCGTTTTTTGTTATGCTCGACGGAGTGACCGATGTACGCAATTTCGGGGCGATTGCACGTACCTGCGAATGTGCGGCTGTCGATGCTGTGATTATTCCTGTCCGGGGGTAGTGCGTCGGTCAATGCTGACGCCGTGAAAACATCGGCAGGAGCGCTACATACTCTTCCGGTATGCCGTGAACAGAACCTCCGTTCGGCTCTGCAATATCTGAAAGATAGTGGTTTCCGCATTGTGGCTGCTACCGAAAAAGGAGATTATTATGACTATACCAAGGCCGATTATACAGGTCCGCTCTGTATTATAATGGGGAGCGGAAGATACGGGTGTATCCTATGAAAATCTGGCTCTCTGTGACGAATGGGTGAAAATTCCGATGCTGGGCACTATCGAATCCCTGAATGTCTCTGTAGCTGCCGGTATCCTGATTTACGAAGCTGTGAAACAAAGAAACAATGACTGATATGAAGAAGATTTTAATTCTACCTTTGGCTGCTTTTCTCTTCTGGTACAGAGAAGCTGGCACAAACCCCGAAATGGGTGGAGAAGGCGAAACGTGCTGTATTCTCAATAGTGACTTATGACAAGAATGACAAGATACTGAATACCGGGAACGGATTTTTCGTGTCCGAAGACGGGTTGGCTCTGTCCGATTACAGCCTTTTCAAAGGGGCCGAACGTGCGGTGATTATCACGGCTGAAGGCAAGCAGATGCCGGTCAGCCTGATTTTTGGGAGCAGATGATATGTACGATGTGATTAAGTTCCGTGTGGCCATCACCGAGAAGAAAGTGCCTGCACTGATCGTTGCCAAAAACAGCCCCGGTGACAGGAGCCGATGCATGGATGCTTCCTTATTCTACACAAAAAGTATTGCTTGCGTTACTGGTAAAGGTGAAAGATGTTTCCAAAGTAGCCGGAGAATACCATTATTATACATTGAGCATGCATATGAAAGATAAGATGGTGAGCTGTCCGGTGATGAATGCGGAAGGTCAGGTATTTGGTATTGCGCAGAAATCATCCGGTATCGATACGGTGACTACTTGTTATGCGGCGGGAGCAGCTTTTGCCATGTCGCAGAAAATCAGTGCTCTTTCTTTGGGAGACGCTGCCTTGAAAAGCATTGGTATCCGGAAAGGTTTACCCGAAACGGAAGATCAGGCATTAGTGTATCTGTTCATGGCCTCTTCGAGCCTCTCGGGCGAGGACTATGAAAAGCTGTTGGATGACTTCATTCGCCAGTTCCCTGCCAATGCAGATGGTTATCTCCGTCGTGCCAATTATTATGCATCTAAAGGCAAAGACGACCAGACTCTGGTATGATAAAGCAGTTGCCGACTTTAATCAGGCTTTGAAAGTAGCCCAGAAGAAAGATGATGTATATTATAATATAGGTAAGCTAATGTATGCTTATCAATTATCGAAACCGGAGCAAACTTATAAAGACTGGACGTACGATACGGCTTTGAAGAATGTCCGTCAGGCAATTGCTATTGATCCTCTGCCAATTTACACTCAAATGGAAGGCGATATACTGTTTGGCCCAGCAAGATTATGCAGGTGCTTTGGCAGCTTATGAAAAGGTAAATACCAGCAATATTGCTTCTCCGGCCACTTTCTTTAGTGCTGCCAAGACGAAGGAACTGGCGAAAGGTGACCGAAAGAAGTGGTAGCTTTAATGGATAGCTGTATTGCCCGTTGCCCGCAACCGATTACGGTCGACTTTGCTCCATATTTGTTGGAACGTGCACAGATGAATATGAATGCCGATCAGGCACGAAATGCAATGCTCGATTATGATGCTTATCATACAGCAGTCAAAGGAGAAGTGAACGACGTATTCTATTACTATCGCGAACAGGCCGCTTTGAAAGCACGCCAATTCCAACGCGCCTTAGACGATATTGCCAAGGCCATCGAGATGAATCCGACAGACCTCACCTACCAGGGCAGAGCATGCAGTTGTAAACCTCCGTGTAGGACGGTATGAAGAAGCCATTCAGATTTTAAATAATATATTGAAGACTGATCCTAAATATGGTGCCGAGGCTTACCGTTTACTGGGACTTTGCCAGATACAGTTGAAGAAGACAGATGAAGCTTGCGGTAACTTTAAGAAAGCGAAAGAACTGGGTGATCCGAATGTAGATGAGCTGATTACCAAATACTGCAAGTAAAAAGATCATCTTCTTGAAGATAAAAAAAATGAATCCCTGCCAACTCGAAAATTGGCAGGGGTTCTTCGTTTTTGGGGACGTTGTATAAAAAACTCTCTCTCTCTTTTTAATTTCCCACTTCACTTGTTAAGTTCAGGTTGTAGGTTTTAATGATATATGGTTTGATTTCCCTTTTTCCCCTCTTTTTTATAAGTTAAATGCACGCTTATTGAAAATACTGCATGACTTCACTTATTTTTTTTTAGAAATAATTTGAATTTCTATCTAAAACAGTAAGTAAATTTAAAATCGTGGTTCATTTTATCTATAATCTTACTATATTCCGCACGTTTTTAATAACACGTATGAGATAAGTTATAATTTATGGAAAAAAAAATCGATTTACTATTTGTGCAAACAATTACATCGATTGTTTGCGACAAGAGGGTCGTTATTCTACTGCCCACGTGTATAAACACGCTATTCGTTCTTTTTCGCAGTTTTGTGGAACTCAATCCATCACGTTTAGTAAGATAAAACCGTGAAACTCTAAAGAGGTATAGTAACTATCTGATGGCTTCCCCGTTTGAAGCCTAATACGATTTCTACGTATATGCGTATGCTTCGTAGTATCTACAATCGCGGAGTTGATACGCATCAGGCTCCTTATGTACATGGCTTGTTCCGGGATGTATTTACCGGGGTGGACACACGTCAGAAGAAAGCTATCCCGATCGGCGAACTTCACATGCTATTAAACAAAGATCCTCAATCGGAAAAGCTTCGCCGGACGCAGGCCATTGCCAATCTGTTATTTCAGTTTTTGTGGAATGCCTTTTTTCTGATTTAGCCCATTTGGAAAAGTCCAATCTGGGCAGCGGGGGCTTTTGAAGTACAATCGTACCAAGACCGGTACTCCTATGAGTATAGAAGTGCTGGAGTCAGCGCAGAATGCAATTGGGGGGATTGTATAATAAATCTGACGCCCGGAGTTCTGGCTATCCTGATTATCTTTTCCGGATATTAAGCGGAGCGTACAAGCGGAATGAAGAAGGAGCCTATCGTGAGTATCAGTCAGCTTTGAGACGTTTTAATAATGAGTTGAAAAGCCTGTCCAGAAAATTAAGGCTACATTCGCCCGTCACGTCGTATACGCTTCGTCATTCTTGGGCTACGACTGCTAAGTACAGAGGTGTTCCTATCGAGATGATTAGCGAATCACTAGGGCACAAATCTATTAAAACAACACAGATATATTTAAAGGGTTTCGAATTGGAAGAAAGAACAAAGGTTAATAAATTGAATTATTCTTACGTATGTAGTTTTAAAATGTTCTGATTAATATTATTAAAGCATTATGGATTAGGGACTTAATGCTGGTGTTACTTCTTAGGTAACGGAAATATATTCGCTACAAAGATAGGTAAAAATATTAATAGCAAACAAGCAAAAAACTTCTTTTTTTCCTTTTTCTCTCAAATATGCAACATGAATCTATCTGAACATGAAAGATAACGCCTTCATGCTCAAGGGATTTTTATTACCTAAATTCAAAAAAGTCTTATATTGAATGTTAGGTACCCGCTTTTATATTCCCTCATAATCGATTTTTTTCCTTTTTCACAGCTATGTGTATTCTATATGTGTGTTATCCGTTACCTAAGAAGTAACGGAAAAACATGGGGTAAAAAAATATGATTTTAACGAAACCAAAATCAGTAAATGCCGGGCCTATTAGTGGGACAGGGGAAGGCGTAGCACACTCAAAACGCTGGTATGTAGCACTCGTTCGAATGCATCACGAGAAAAAAAGTTGCCGAGCGTTTGTCTAAGATGGGAATTGATTCTTTTTGTTCCCGTTCAGCAAGAGCTCCACCAATGGAGCGACCGTCGAAAGATGGTTGATACAGTCTTGCTTCCCATGATGGTTTTTGTTCATGTCAATCCAAAAGAGCGTATGGAGGTCCTTTCATTTTCTACGGTCAGCCGTTATATGGTGATGCGTGGTGAGAGCAGTCCTGCTGTTATTCCTGACGAGCAGATGGCCCGTTTCCGTTTCATGCTTGATTATTCCGATGAAACAGTCTGTATGAATGATACTCCACTAGCGCGTGGTGAGAAAGTTCGTGTCATAAAAGGTCCTTTGAGTGGACTTGTTGGCGAACTTGTGACTGTAGGCGGGAAGAGTAAGATTGCCGTTCGTTTAAATATGCTTGGCTGTGCCTGTGTAGATATGCCTATCGGTTATGTAGAATCCACAAAAATCACCAATGACAACACGAAGAAAATTTAACGTATTTCTATTCATTCTGTTGCTGGGAGTTTTTTCTCCCTTAATGGCTCAATCTATGAGTGACTCCCAGGTACTTGAACATGTAAAGGATGGTATCAAGCAAGGGAAAGAACAGAAACAACTTGCCTCTGAACTGGCACGCAAAGGTGTGACCAAAGAACAGGCAACTCGTGTGAAGCAACTGTATGAACAACAAAACAATGTTAATGCTTCCAATGCAACGGGTACCGATGTCAATGAATCACGTCTTCGTGAGGAAATGAAAGAAAACACTTCCGATATGCTGGAAGACCATCCGAGTACTCAAGATCTTGCACGTAGTAATCAGGTTTTCGGACGAAATATTTTCAACACCCGTAACCTGACTTTTGAACCCAGCGTCAACATCGCCACTCCCTTGAACTATCGTCTTGGTCCCGGTGATGAAGTGATTATCGATATCTGGTGAGCCAGCCAGAACACTATCCGCCAACAGATTTCTCCTGACGGCACGATCAACATTCAGAAAATAGGTCCTGTCAACCTGAACGGACTAACTATTGCTGAAGCCAATGACTATCTCAAAAAAAGACATTAAACAAGACAATATATAATGGTCTTAATAATACGAATGACCCCACCTCTGACATTCGTCTGACTTTGGGTAGCATACGTACTATCCAGATCAATGTAATGGGTGAGGTTGTCCAACCGGGTACTTACTCCCTCTCTTCTTTTGCTACAGTCTTCCATGCACTTTACCGTGCGGGTGGAGTCAGTGACATAGGAAGCCTTCGCAATGTACAGCTGGTACGTAACGGCAAAAATATCGCCACGATCGACGTCTACCAATTTATCATGAAAGGAAACATTCAGGATGACATCCGTCTTCAGGAAGGCGATGTAGTAATAGTCCCTGCCTATGACGTATTGGTTAAGATCGACGGAAAAGTGAAACGCCCCATGCGTTTCGAAATGAAAAAAAGGATGAGAGTCTATCCACTCTTATCAGCTATGCCGGTGGCTTTGAAGCCGACGCCTACACCCGTTCCTTACGTGTCGTACGCCAGAACGGACAGGAATATGAAGTAAACACAGGTCAAAAGACCTTGATTATAGTGTCTATAAAATGCGAAATGGTGATGTTGTGACCGCCGAGGCTATCCTTAACCGCTTCACTAATAAGCTTGAAATCCGCGGTGCCGTTTACCGTCCCGGCATCTACCAGTTGAATGGAAAACTGAATACAGTCCGTGAACTGGTAAACGAAGCCTCAAAGGCCTGACTGGTGATGCTTTCTTGAACCGTTCCGTTCTCTACCGCCAGCGTGAGGACTTGACTACCGAAGTTGTTCCAGTAGACATTAAAGCTATCATGGATGGTACTTCCCCAAAACATCATCCTGATGAAAAACGACATCCTTTATATTCCTAGTATTCATGACCTTTGGAAGACAGAGGCAACGTCGTAATCCACGGTGAAGTAGCCAAACCAGATTCTTATCCTTATGCTGATAACATGACCCTTGAAGACTTGATTATTCAAGCAGGTGGATTACGTGAAGCCGCTTCTGTAGTCCGTGTAGATGTATCCCGTAGAATTAAAGAATCCTCGTAGTACAGTGAATAATGATACTATCGGCCAGATATATACATTCTCCCTAAAAGAAGGTTTTATTGTAGATGGAACTCCCGGCTTTGTCCTTCAACCTTACGATGAAGTTTATGTACGTCGTAGTCCGGGTTATCAGGCTCAACAGAATGTGGTTGTTGAAGGTGAAATCCTGTTCGGAGGCTCATACGCCATGACCAATCGTGAAGAACGTCTTTCAGATTTGATCAATAAAGCTGGAGGTGCTACGAATTATGCCTACTTACGTGGTGCAAAGTTAACCCGTGTAGCCAATGCAAGTGAAAAGAAACGCATGAGTGATGTGATCCGCTTGATGAGCAGGCAGTTGGGTGAGGCTATGATGGACTCTTTGGGTGTTCGTGTGGAAGATACTTTTAGTGTTGGCATTGACTTGGAGAAAGCATTAGCTAATCCTGGCAGTACAGCGGATATTGTCTTGCGTGAGGGTGATGTGATTTCTATTCCGAAGAACTAATAATACAGTTACGATCAATGGTGCTGTGATGGTTCCTAATACGGTTTCTTATATAGAAGGAAAGAATATAGATTATTACTTGAATCAGGCTGGTGGTTATTCTGAAAATGCAAAGAAGAGTAAGAAATTTATCGTATACATGAATGGCCAAGTGACTAAAGTGAAAGGTAGCGGTAAGAAACAGATCGAGCCGGGATGTGAGATAATTGTACCTAGTAAGGCAAAGAAAAGGACTAATATTGGCAACATTTTAGGTTATGCTACTACATTCAGTACTTTGGGAATGATGGTTGCTTCTATCGCTAATCTGATAAAGAAATAAAAAGAAAACAGCTTATACCATTATGATAGAAGGGGAATCTGAAAAAGAAAAAACAGGGGCAGAGTAACCATATAGATAAAGAGACCGAAATTGATTTGATGGATGTTCTTCGTAAGATTATAGCTATTCGTAAGACAATTTATAAAGCTGCTGGTATTGGTTTGGTAATTGGTGTTATTATAGCAATTTGTATTCCAAAGCAATATACAGCTGAAGTCACCCCTTTCTCCGGAAATGGGTAATAACAAGGGTGGTGGTTTATCTGGTTTGGCTGCTTCTTTTTTAGGAAGTGGGGTTACTATGGGAGATGGTACTGATGCCTTGAATGCTTCCTTGTCTGCTGATATTGTTTCTTCTACTCCTTTTTTATTAGAACTTTCTACAATGGAAATACCTGCATCGAAAGGTGAGAACATGACTTTGAGCACTTACCTAGATGAAGAATATATCCCTTGGTGGAGCTATGTAATCGGATTTCCAAGTATAATAATTGATGGAGCAAAGTCTTTGTTTATCGAAGAAGATGAATTAGTATCTTCTAATAGAACAAATCAAGGTATAATTGAATTATCTAAAAAGGAGTCGAAGAAGAAGATTGAAGTTTTAAAGAAAATGATTACTGCTATTGTAGATAAGAAAACATCCATGACTACAGTTGCTGTAACTTTTGCAAAATCCTAAAGTTGCCGCAGTGGTCGCTGATTCTGTTGTGAAGAAGTTGCAGGAGTATATTATAGACTATCGTACTACCAAGGCTAAAGAGGATTGTATTTATTTAGAGAAACTATTTAAAGAGCGCCAACAAGAATATTATGCAGCCCAAAAAGAATATGCTAATTATATAGATTCTCACGATAATATTATCTTTGCAAAGTGTTCGTGCCGAACAGGAACGTTTACAGAATGATATGAGTTTGGCTTACCAGTGTATAGCCAGGTGGCGAATCAACTTCAAGTTGCCAGAGCTAAAGTTCAAGAAGAGAAGCCTGTGTTTGCAGTTGTAGAACCTGCGGTAGTGCCATTGGAACCTTCAGGGGGCCAGTAAAAAAAGTATACGTTTTGGTGTTTGTTTTCCTGTCTGTTTGCCTTGTTGTGTTTTGGAAGTTATTTGGGGATGATTTTCTGAATAAAATTAAAGAAATACGAGCTTAATTTTCATTAGTAAAGTAATATGGCGTCAACTAACCAAATAAATAAAGTAGTAGAACTTATTGCAGTCTTGGGAGATTTGATTATCCTCAACTTTAGCTTGTTTTTACTACTTTTCTATTGGAAAAACGTATTCATGTATTCTGCTTTTTCTTTGTACCACTTCTTTGATGATGACTTCGCTTAGCCTTTGTTATTTAGCATGCTCTGCATCTCGTGGAAAAGCTTGGAGTAGTAGGGAAATTCGTGCAGATCAGCTTGTTTTGCGTGTGTTGAGAAATGTTATAACTTTTTCTATCTTTTGGGCATGTATCATGACTTTTAGTGGGATCTCCATATTCTCCCCTTTTTTTTTGTTGTTTATTTTTTTTATTCTCTTTGTCGTTTTAAGTATCTATCGTATCATTATTCGTCATTCGTTGATTATTTATTGTGCTAAGGGCAAGCATAGACGTTATGCCGTTTTTATAGGTGGAGGTAATAATATGCAAATGTTATTTGAGGAAATGGAGGGGTTCTTTAGCATCTATTTATGAAGTAGTAGGTTATTTTGATATTGTACCTAATGACATTTTTTTTTCATCCCAATGTCCTTATTTGGAAGTCCTGACAGCTTTGCTGATTTTATGTCTGGAAAAACGTCTATAAAGCATGTGTTTGTTCATTGTCAATGGAGCAAGGACGATATAATTTCTATTATGAATTATTGTGAGAATCATCTTGCTTTTATTTTCATGGTGTTCCTAATGTTTGCAAAGGTTTTCCCCGACGTATCTGGCATAGTATGGTAGGCAATATGCCGATTCTAAATTTGCGGTATGAACCTCTTAGCAAGATGGAGAATCGTATCTTAAAACGGATATTTGATATTGTTTTATCTGGTATTTTTTTGATTACAATTTTTCCTTTTGTTTTTCTCATTGTGGGAAGTATTATAAAAGTTAACTTCTCCAGGGCCTATACTTTTTAAACAAATGCGAACAGGTTTGAATGGTGTAGATTTCTTGTGTTACAAATTCCGTTCAATGAAAGTAAACGATGAAGCTGATAGTAAGCAGGCGACAATTGATGATCCTCGGAAAACTCGGTTTGGAGACTTTCTTAGACGCTCTAATATTGATGAATTTCAGTTTATAAATGTCTTTAAAGGTGAAATGTCAATAGTTGACCTCGTCCTCATATGTTGTCTCATACGGAGACTTATGCCCAACTGATCGATAAATATATGGTGAGGCATTTCATTAAACCAGGAGTGACCGGATGGGCACAAACACATGGTTTTCGTGGTGAAACAAGAGAGCTTTCACAGATGGAGGAGCGGGTTAAAGCTGATATTTGGTATATGGAGCATTGGACAATATTGCTTGATTTATATATTATTTATAAGACTATAGTGAATGTGGTTGTTGGAGAAAAGAATGCGTATTAGGGACAATGAATTTTTGCAATCTGTTTGTCTTTAAAAAATAATTTGTTTAATGAGAATATTATTACTGAATTGTCTATATCAGTTATTGT
>VOFK01004252.1_pt1 | contig 46351 bp, 48 predicted proteins | sample 5384121 | NCBI WGS metagenome assembly VOFK01 (sample SAMN12384730, study PRJNA508395) | human gut metagenome | isolation source: healthy gut J | host: Homo sapiens | reverse complement strand
TAGCAGGAACGGGAACAAAAAACGGATGATGGTTAATGTATGTATCATAGTGAATTCATTTAGTTATTTGTATTCTCAACGTGTTCCTGCTCTTTTCTCTGGATTGACTCCAACCGTTCAGCTATGCGCCTGTTCAACCGGACATTATAGCTGAACGATTTCTGGTCAATAGTGGGGTCTTTTGAAAGTTCTTCATCCGTTTCGATGAGAAGATTCAGATAAGAATCCAAATTGGAATCGTGATTCCTTTTCTCATCTCCTATGGCATAATCATCAGTCAATGAAGTCACCTTGTCCAACGTATCAGGGTCAATATCATCGGCCAGGTCATAGGCCCTTTTAATGCTTCTCATAACCATCAGGCAAGAGAATATGAGGAAACACAGTATAGCCTTGATTATTATATTCAGGTCAAATACCATCATCGCCAGTACAGCCAGCAGGATGACTGTAAAATAAAAAACATAAATTTTCCTGTTAGTATTCATAATCGTCAAGTTCAAGTTTTATTATACCGAAAGAAGCTTTCTCTATAATGTATTCGACATCACGCAAAGTGAGCGCATCATGCTTAATCCGTTCAGAGGCTGAAGGGTCTTTTTTGCAGAGAGCCAACAGACCCATGTTCAAATCGTATTCATTGATGTTCCAGGTACAGGACCTCTTGAAACAGTAATGTTCCCTGTAGCTTTTCAAAGTGATAGCTTTAAACAGCAGCGGCTTCAGCATTCCATCCTGAAGTATTCGCATCTCTACCAGTTTTTCTGTACCGATAACCTTTATCCATGTCCTGTTTTTCTGTATGATGTCTGCAATGAGGTAATACGTTTTCCTGTTCATTCAAAGTCCGCAGTTGAAGTCATTCATTATCTGGACATGCTCTCGCTTTTCTATGAATTTTCCACGACGTTCATGTAGTCGCAAATCTTCAAAAATGTCAGCAGACATAACCTCAATGGAATTGTAGATGGTAACATATAACTCATGGATAAGACCGTCCGTATGTGTCTTGCAGTTTATCTTGAACATACGTTCCGTCACCGGATAACAGTAGGCGCAGCATTCATGTCCGTATGCGGTAGCGGATGATGGCACTATGTGGTAAAGAATGGCAAGATCCGCATTCATCTCAAACATGTCCAAAACCTTTTCGAGAGGCTGAGGTTCGTGTACTTCATAAGGAAGTACGGCATAATCTTCGTAAGTCTTGATTTCCCCAAGCCAGTAATTATCAATAATGGCTGGCAACAATATGGGACCGGATGATCTGAATTTTAAAATAGCTTCCTGTAACATGATATTTATATGATTAGATGGTTGATATGTATAATCGAATTAGCTGATTCGGTATTTTTGTGGTCACATCCCGATCGATTAAGTGTTTGCTGTCTAATCTGGAAATGATAGCCGGATAATCCTTTTGCCATATCCGTCATAAGCCGAATCTGTTCCGGTGTCAGCATTGTTATGGCAAGGGCATCTATCGAGAGATAAGGTTGTAACATCATCCACAAGTAAGCATTGGCATATTGCGAATCCTTTACTATACCACGTTTCAGTTTCTCATGACAGACTTTGGCATTCAGAAGCAGACGGCGGCCTGTCCTCATGGACATATAGGTAATAGTTTCATCAGCCTTGATTTTACCATTTGATGCTTCCTTATAAATGCTGTCACAAATATTGGCCGTCATATCAGTAATATCCGCCATACCTAAAGCTGAGCACTCGTCAATGGAAGCAAGAAAGCTTCGGAAGAAGAAGTCTTCCATACGGATAAATCGAAGAAGCGCATCTTCTGAGTGTACCCCATGTAATTTATATGAAAGCAGAAACTCTGAGTAATCGGCAAGTAAGTCTCTAATATTCCCGGTATATACAGGAATGCTATCCAATGAGGAAAAGAATACTGTTGCATGTCGCTTTAATGAGTCAAGTTCCTTATCCTGACCATAGATAGAAGTATGAAGTTTTTGACATATGCCACATCGCTTAGAGTAAAGTTGTCCGCAAGCTCCATCAACCTCGTGCGAATGGAATCCGTTATACTGTCAAACCTCATGGTCAGACCGGCATGAGCCGTAAACGAAGGGTCTTTCTGAATAAATTTGTAGACGCTGTGTCTGAGCATTCATACCACAGATTGATAAATGAGGCAAGTTGCTCGGCATTGCACGTTTCCTGTGATCTGACAGTCTTATAAAGATTATCGTATTCATTCAGAGCTTCATCAGAGGACTCAAAATCATATTTCTCATGATTGTTGCATGAGTAAAACAAGAGTACAGAGCATAAAAAAATCAAGTGAAAGATTAAACTCATTTGAGTATTTTTTCTTTCACTTGATTTACTTTCTTTCACTTGTTTTCCTGAACCTGCGTCAGACATACCAATCAAACCGCTACTACAGTGATTCTTACCGATTAAATTTCTATATATCATTGGCATAATTTTGTTTGTTATGTGGCAAATGTATAGATAAAATTCCACATTGTCAGTATAAAATATTCAGTTTATACTAATTTATATTTCATACTCATAATAGTATGGTTTATAATACATATCTATTGATAATAAGAAGTTGTTAAAAAAGAAGTCGATTATAAAATCTGTCATATCAGTATGATTACCAATATGAATATAATTTATACCTTTGCATCAGAGTCGTGTTCATTATACTCTTGGAGAATTATCATACTATATATTTTTCAAGACAAGATAAGACATCTATTTGATTATCAGTCAAAACCTTTATAATATGGCAAAGATAGGTTACATTATGGCAATATCCCAGTATGACAAACTGGAAGAAGACAGGGAGTGGATGAATAACTTCGGATGTATACGCATTGTAGAGGAGTGCGATGAGAACGAACGCAACAGGCCGCTTTGGAAGCAACTCATGGTTGCCCTGCAAAGGGGGGATGAACTTGTTATCCCCAAATTTTCAAATGCCATCCGTGGCAGTCGGGAACTGGCTACTTTCCTGGAATTTTGCCGGGTAAAAGCTATTCGCGTCATAAGCATACACGACCGGATTGATTCCAAGAACCAGCTTTTCCCTGAAACCAAGCCATCGGATGTGCTGGAAATGATGGGTGCCTTACCTGAAGAAGTACTTGCTTTGAGAAAGACTGCCGAGCATATGGTGAACCTGCAGGCGAAGATGATTGCATCATTACCGAAGGTTTCTTCCACAAAATTACAAAAGCTCGACAGAGAAAAGACAGTTATCAATCTGTATGCAGCCGGTCATCCTATAGATGAGATATGGAGAGCAAGCGGCTTCAAAAGCAGAAGTTCTGTGTTCCGTATTCTGAACAAGCATGGCATCAAACTCAATAGAGGAAACCATTCCGGACCTATCAAAAAGAAAAATGAAGAGGATACATCGAAAGATATGGATAAAAGCTGACTATAATGAAAAAGATACTTTTCCTTCACGGATTCTTTGCCACAGGAAGTTGTCCGATGGCAGTTGCTCTGAAAGAAGCATTTGAAAATCATGCCTCCGTCTTAACGCCAGACCTTCCGCTTCATCCCAAGGAGGCATTAAAACAGGTACGCTCAATCATTGAACAGGAATCGCCCGACCTGCTGCTGGGTAACAGCTGCGGATCTTTTCTTGCGCAGATGCTCGCCCCGATAGTCGGCATCCCGGCATTGCTTGGCAATCCGCACTTTGAGATGACGAAATTCTTGAAAGAAAGAATCGGTGAGCATCAGTACAAAGCCCCACGCAAGGACGGCAATCAGACGTTTATCATAGATGAAGCTTTAATCGAAGAGTTTGCCAAACTCGAAAAGATTCAGTTTGACTGCTGTAATCCGTATTACAGAGACCGTGTCTGGGGACTATTCGGCGAACAGGACAGACTGGCTCACTATGAGCCCATGTTCCTGGAGCATTACAACAATTCCCATCATTTCCCGGGTGCGCATACTCCCACAGAACAGGAAGTGAAGACCTGGTATGCGCCCCTTGGCCATGAAGATGCTGATGGAGTTTCCTAAAAAAAGAAGAAAGATATTTCCGTCATTTCAAGGGTGGTACCTATAAATATATCCATTCCGCTTTTGACAGTGAAACTCAGGAGCGGATGGTTGTATATCAGGCTCTCTATGGAGAGAAATCTTATTGGGTCAGACCGGAAAAAGATGTTTTTCGAGACTATAGAAAGGGACGGAAGACGCTTTTCAAGGTTTACGGAAATAGACATCTGAGTGTTTAAGGTTTATCCGCATAGCAGCTATAACCGTAAGACTGCAACGAGTAAAGGAACAGAAGACCATCCCTGTGGCTCCTGTTCCTTTGTTCTTATCACTCAATTTCCGACGTAATGAAATCAATGTGACCGGCAAATATATCATCGGCATCAATCTCATGTTCATTGCCCCGGTCGTTTTTCTCATCTCCTATGATGGTTATTCTTCCATCATTGCTAACCCTCACTGCAAGGATTACCACATCACAAGGCTCATCATAGTCATACGCTGCCACTATCGGGCAATCACCCTCAAAGTGCCATTCATAGCCATCGGCAACCTTCTCACCATATTGGCGAATTGCAGAAACGAGCTCTTCCTGTTCGCGATGCTTTACCTCCTGCACGCTATCATAGATTGAAAAATTCTTCAACCTGGTATCCCTTTGTTCATGTACCTCCTTGCCATTATCTTCATCTATGCCAAATTCATGAAACTGCACCGGAACATAATCTGCAGGAACTGCCATCCATGAAATGTTATTCAAGGAGTAGTCGTGCTCTACAAGGAAAAGTTCAACGTCCTCTCCAACCATATTCTCCGGAACGTTCAAAACATCGATGCGGACATTTGCGCAATCCACAACAATAATCTTCATAGCTGTCCAATTTTTAAGTTATACATTAGTTTTCATCATAAAGTCTTGACAAGAAAGACTGAAGTTCTTTATCCTTTACCTCTCTGAGGGCACAAGATTTGAAACTCCTATCCTGTTCTATCTTCAATAAGCCGAGTCCGTACTTACTCGCATCATAAGTGACATCGGCCATTTCAGATGCTGACATGTAGCCGTACTCTGTTTCATGTAGACCGACCACTATACCATATAGGGTGAAGTCATCTCCTTCGGGCTGTCCTTCCATAATATACCAACGGATATTGCCAAGGTGAAACACTGCGATGCAAAGCGCATCCTTTCCTTTTGCGTCCTGTGAATACAGGGGATAATCACTCAGAGCCTCTCTCAGTTCTGGAGTTACCAGACGATTGTTGAATTTTGTTACTGTCATAATATCTGAATTATTTATTCCCCTTTTTGTTACAGCCTTTCAGCTGTGTGTCGGGAAGATTTTTCTGCATCAGAAGTTTGGAGAAGGCAAATAAGGCAAGAATGGCATGAAGAATACTCTTTAAGTGCCTGTCACTTAAAGGAAGATTGTTCACAAGACACGTCTTGCAGTTTGACAGATCCAAGATAACTTCGCTGAAAAATTTTCCTCTGACACGACAGCGGATGTGCTTAAAGGCAGACATATAACAGGTGAAAATCACTCCGGGACTGCATGTAAGAGTGAGATATGGGCTGTATATAACTGATAAGCAATAACAATATTAAGGAATTTTTGGAGGATTCTCGTTATCTTTGTATCGTTTTCCGGAAATATAATGAGTACAGAGCCATTACGACAATATATAGCCATAGATCTGAAATCATTCTATGCTTCAGTAGAATGTGTTGAACGGGGATTGGATCCACTCGACACATGCCTTGTCGTGGCTGATGCTTCACGAACGGAAAAGACCATCTGCCTGGCTGTTTCGCCGGCATTAAAGAAGTATGGTACCGGAGGTCGTCCTCGCTTATTCGAGGTGATTGAGAAAGTACGTGTGGCAAACAGGCAGCGAGGTAACAGTGGAAAATCCTACTCGAAGAAGGAGCTGGACAGCAATAAAAGTCTGGCCATAGACTATGTGGTGGCTCCTCCCCACATGGCTCACTACATAGAATACAGTACAAGAATCTACGACATCTACCTGAAATATATAAGTCCGGATGACATCCACGTGTATTCCATCGACGAGGTCTTCATCGATGCTACCACCTATCTCGCGACTTACAGGATGACTGCTCATGAGCTGGCAATGAAGATGATCCGTCATGTCCTTTCGGATACAGGCATTACAGCTACGGCAGGAATCGGTACCAACATGTATCTGTGCAAGGTAGCCATGGATATTGTGGCCAAGAAGATGCCACCCGATGAAAACGGTGTACGCATTGCCGAACTTGACGAAATGACTTATCGCAAATTGCTTTGGGAACACACTCCTCTCACAGATTTCTGGCGTGTAGGCAAAGGTATTGCCAACCGGCTTGCCCAGTACAATATCCTGACGATGGGTGATGTAGCCAGATGCTCTATAGAACATGAAGGATTCCTGTACCAGATGTTTGGAGTCAATGCTGAACTGCTTATTGACCATGCCTGGGGATGGGAACCAGTTACCATGGAATATGTGAAAGCCTATAAGCCTGAAAGCAAATCATTGAGTTCCGGACAGGTTCTCCAGTCGGCTTACACTACGGATATGGCCCGTAATGTGATACTTGAAATGGCCGACAGTGTGTCGCTCGACCTTGTGGACAAGAGGCTGCTCACTGACCAGTTGGTGCTTACCGTCGGATACGACATTGAATCATTGACCAACCCTTCAATAAGGGAGAAGTACCATGGTAAGATTACAACCGACCATTACGGCAGACAGGTACCGGTCAATGCTCATGGCACCATCAATATCGAGGAGCCGACTTCTGCAGGCAGTATCATCTCCGAAAAAGTGGCTGAACTGTACGGCCGCATAGTGAATCCTGTCCTACTCGTGCGCCGTCTTAACCTGTCGGTGAATCACCTCGTACATGAGGAGCAGTATAAAAAGCAACCTAAAATCGTCCAACTCGATCTTTTTACTGATTTCGAAGAGTCAGAAAGACAGCGGAAAGCTGACCTGGAAAAAGCTGAGAAGGAACGCAGACGTCAGGAAGCTATCCTGAGTATAAAGAAGAAGTTTGGGAAGAATGCCATCCTGAAGGGCATCAATTATGCCGATGGGAGCAACCCAGAAAGAACGTAACCAACAGATTGGAGGGCACCATGAGTAAATATGACGACATAATCAATCTGCCACATCATGTCTCAAAGAACAGGACACCCATGTCCATGGAGAACCGTGCCGCCCAGTTTGCCCCGTTTGCCACTCTCACAGGACATGATGAAGCGTTAGCCGAAACAGCAAGGCTGACTACTCCCAAGAAGCTCCTTTCTGATGATGAGATGGCAAGTCTTACAAGAGAACTCGCCCGCGTCATTGAACAGGTGCCGGAACAGGAAGAATACACTTTCGTGTATTTCGTACCTGATACTCAAAAAGATGGAGGCAAATACGTGTCAATAACAGGCACAGCCAAGAAATACGAAGAGGTGACAAGAGCACTCACGTTATCGGACGGAAGAGTGCTTCTGATTGACAATATTCTGTCTATCAGAAGACTTGATACTCCGGAGTTTTAACAGGTTATACCAAAGTCTCGTTCACCAAAATACGCAAAGACCCGGCAAGGATAAAAACCTATCCTTGCAATGAAAGCGTGATTGTCCTGTAGAAGCTGACGGCAAGACCGCTCCTACTCACCTGTACTTGACTTATATATCAGGATTGCTATCTGTCTCTTCTGAAATCGTTCCGTTCATCTCCATTCCACCATACTTCCAAAATGTAGAAGAAAAAACGGAACACGAAAAAAAGACAATAATAGTATCAAAAAGTTCATTCATACTCGTTCCATTTAAAATCAATACACATTAATAATCGGGATGCCCCTCGCTCGTGCCTTTTTAACGGTGTAGTATGTTCCCCCTTTCTCACGGCCATCATAATAGGCAATGAGATATGAAGCATTCTCAACCATAAACTTGTCCCGGTCAAGGAAGCACCTCGGATAATAGTAGTCACTGAGCACAATTACCTTATCAGCCAGTTCAAGCAAACCGTCTATAAACTCTTTTTATCATAGATATTATATCTCTGCCTGGCCTTCAAACGGTATGGCTGCAGTCAGAGATATTCCGGGCAAATCACACTTCAGCGATTGTACCAACTGTGCTGCCATCAGATCTATTCCCAAAGCAAATCCGGAAATGAAATTCCTGATGCCATGGTCATAGGCTTCGGATATTGCTGAGGTAAGGCGTTCCTGAATAAATTCCCTTTGGGAAAAGTCATAGAACCGATGTCCTGTAAAAGCAGCTGAGACTGTCCTGTCAAATTTCAAATCATTCATAATTGTCATTTTAGTACGTATTTATAGCTTGTTTTGGCAAGGAAGATGCCGTTGGTCACATGAGCTCCGGCCTGTTCTAATTGGGAGACATAGGCATTAAAGGATGCACCCGTTGTGACTACATCATCCCAAATGCAGACCTCCTTGTTCTTGAAGAAATCAGCATCAATCTCAATGTTGTTCTGCTCATTTATCCGTTTGGCACGCTCTTCCTTTTTTTTATCTTTGTTCCATGGACTGCAGTACGTTCACCGATGACACTCACATGAGAAGAACCCGTCAATGGCTCCGGAAAACTTGCATACAAGCTCGGAAAAATGTCTGTTTCTCATTTCGTTACGTTCCGGACTACTTGCAGGGATGCACGAGAATACCACATTGCATATCTTACGGCCAAACTTCTTTACAAGGAACTTTGCCACGCATTTGGCCACCTCCAGGTGGTTGCGGCCATCCTTGTAGTCATAGACAATCTGACGGTCAAAAACTGCGTCCATTCCTATGTTCTTGATGCGTGAAGGAAAATATCGCAAGAAACTAATCAGTTCCTTGTCTTCCTGACCTTTGATGTAAACATTCACTGTGTTCATACTGCACTCTGATTTTGTTTCCCTTTTGTTAAGTCCTTTCGGACTGTGATCGGGAAGTTTTTTCTGTTTTACAAAGTGCAGACAAACCAATACAGCAAGTCTTCAGTGGACAATACTCTTTTCAAGGAAAAGGAAGATTGTTTACTAAGAACGACTTGCCAATTTGGTGATGGATGCAACAACTTTGCAGAAAAAAGTTCGCTGAATCACAAGTAGGAATGAAGACACAATGGTTAAAATACTAGTATATAGGAACTTTATAACTGAATACAATCCTTATAACTGTAGGTGGGAAATGTCTCGCATCGCCAACAGCAAGTACGGCATCAAGGAGCTCTCCACTATCTTTGATAGCGGAATGCTCTTACCGTACCTTTGACAGAGGGGTGTTCTGGATATAGTCGATTCACTCGACCATGGACAGAATACCTCTATGGCAAACTGTTAGCGAATGCGGACATTGGTGTGGGCGAAGATTACAAGAAAAAGAAAACTCTAAGATTATAAAAGGGAAGCGTCAGCTTATAAAGAAGTAAGAGCATAGCATTACAACTGTCGGGTGGGAAATGTCCTGCAACGCCAACAGCAAGTACGGCATGAGAGAGGCTCTCCACTATCTTTGATAGCGGAATGCTCCTGCTGTACCTTTGACAGAGGGGTGTTCTGGATATAGTCGATCCACTCGACCATGGACAGAATATCTCTATGGCAAACTGTTAGCGGATGCGGACATTGGTGTGGGCGAAGATTAAAGGAAAAAAGAAAACTCTAAGATTATAAAGTTTAAGGCAAGTGTCAGCTGATAAAGTGGTAAGAGCATAGCATTACAACTGTCGGGTGGGAAATGTCCTGCAACGCCAACAGCAAGTACGGTATTAAGGAGCTCTCCACTATCTTCGATAGCGGAATGCTCCTGCCGTACTTTTGACAGAGGGATGTTCTGGCTATAGTCGATCCACTCGACCATGGACAGAATATCTCTATGGCAAACTGTTTGCGAATGCGGACATTGGCGTGGGCGAAGAGTAAAAAAAGTTCTACAAATAACGTTACAGATTCAAACATATATCAGAACTGACTACGTCTTATAAACAGGAATTTTGGCTATGGAATAACAACCAACGACTTTTCAAGGAATATATTCACTACTTTCCAACCTGGAATGTAAGTATTAAAAGAGGTAATCAACCGTCAGCATACTCGATCTTCAAACAGTCCACATCGGGGCTTCCCGATATGGTCTGTTTGAATTATAACTATATCAGTCTATGTCATAACCTATCACACAATCATCATTGATAAGCAGATAATAATAACCGTTACCACAATTTCGGTATTCCTTGCTGAATCCGGCTATCATATCACCATTCTCTTTCGGTTCACACCAAAGTGTCCCGTCATAACCGCAAAAGTCAAACCTATAGCTTGAATACTTCTCTTTCTTTTTGAAGGCTTCCCTGAAGCATGCCATCACCATGTAGCCGCAATACTTCTCGATGGTGCTCAATCTGATACATTTTCCGTCAATACCTGTTCCTGTGGTTATATGGTTCTCGTAAAGGGATTTTGTCAAATCCGCACCTGCAATCCTGCGCAACCAATCATTTGTATGTGTGGCAAGTCTGGCAAGTTTCTGGTATTTGAGAATCATCTTCTTTTCTGCCTCTTCTTCATTTTCAGTGGTCGGATAATAGACTTTCTCAATGCTTGACCAGGCATTGAAAACATAACCTCGTTTGCGTTTACCTTTTGCAATAATGCCAATCACTCCCTCTCCGTCACTGCGGTTAATGAACAACTTTCTACGTTCTCCACTAATTCTGACATACAATGATGTGGGGTTCTTTTCGTTGCGAAGATACTCTTCTGCCGGATGAATCTTTTGTACTTCCATATCTATAAGTATTAAAATTAATCATTTCCCTTTTGTGAAATCATGACAATTTCAAAGGGCTTCAAATTTTCACGCTCCCGATACTGTGAGACATGGAAGATAAGACAAGTAAATGGCTGTAGATTTGTATGGAATACCCAAATCTCTGATTTGCGGAAGGTTGCCATACCAATCTGAGACACATTAGAGAATCGGTACTTGGCGTTCGGACATTCACAGTAATTTTGCGGTGAAAATCTGACAAGCCGTGAATTGTCAGCATACAAAAAGCTCTATGAAATATGCTTTAATCAATTACAAGAAGGCGAATTTAGATTCAACTATAAAGGGTTTATTTCATTTGTCTATCAATGATTTAGAGAATTATCTTTCATTCATCCAATGTCCACATGTATTCATGTCCACACGTTTACATATATACACCTATACAAGTGGACTTATATACATGTTTACATATAACCATGTATTCACGTCCATATGAATACATGTATACAAAAAGCCACCACCAAATCATAAGACTTGATGATGGCTCAAAGCTATATAAGACAATATCAATTGACGTAGGCGTAATTTACGTTGAAATAGGTGTCAGAAACCTTTGCAGTCGTAATGACCATTGACCTGTCTGAGTTCGTGAAACAGTATTCAAGTGTTGCCTCGTTCGCCGGAACAATCAGAGAATAATGTTCCTTCAAATAGTCGATAACCAGACGGCTATTAGCTATCAGCTCTGTATCTATTACCGAATACAATTCCCCATTTGAAGCATAAAAGCTATATAGGATACCCTCATTACCGTTGCCGGTTTTGTAAGTGAGTTGAATAGAACCAGCTATTGTTGCCTCCGATACAAGACCATATCGCTTCATTGAAAACTCCATATAGTTCTTGACCTCGTCTATGGTTGAACTTTCAACATGATAAGGCTCCGTCCATACTTTCAACTCCGGCTGAAGCTCTTCAACATCATCCAAAATGTTGTCTTTGCCACAAGAAGTTAATACCAATGGTACTGCCATTAGGAATACTACAATGGCAAATGAGAAGTATTTATTCATATTCATAATATTTTGATTGTTATTGACTTGAATATATCTGTGTATTCACGTGTACGTGTAAACATGTATATATTGCTACACGTACACATACCTATACGTACACATGGCTACGTGTATACACGTTTACATTACATCATTGATGCTTTTGGACTTGACTTTCCGAGCCTTGCCATGCTTCGCCTCGTATGCCTCGATGCCCTGTTTCATCACATACTCCATAAAGGCACGTATAGTGAAACCCTCCTTGTAAGCTATTGCCTGTACCTTATCTACAAGTTCCCTGGAGCAGATAAAGGAGAAATGCCGCCAGGAATTGTCCAGTTGCTCTTTACGTTCTGCCTTGACTGACCGTTTTTCCTGTTTCGGAATTGGCTTGGTCTCGGGTGTTTGTTCTACTGTTTTATTGTCAGGGCTGATAGCAGCACTGCCCAAAATATTGCCAAGCAGAATGTCCATATTGTTTTTTGCCATAGTTGTTATTGGTTACGTGAAAGAATTTCCTCCGTAAGTGCAAGATAATCCTTTGCACCGTTGGAATTTAAATCATACTCGAATATACTTTTGCCACTACCGGCTGATTCAGCCAAGGCGATATTCTCACGGATGCGGGTATTCATGGTGATACTTTCGTAACGCTCCTTTACAGCCTGTTCCACTACCTTGTTCAGTTTACGATGATTGAATCTGGCGATGAACACACCTCCCAGGCGAAGCGACGGTTTGACACGTTGCAAGGTGGTGACAAATGCGTCAAGCATCCTCATGCCTTTCAAAGGAAGCAGCTCCGGTGTCATCGGTACGATGATCTCATCAGCCGCGATAAAGGCATTGGTAGTGACAATACCAAGAGAAGGCGGACAGTCAATCAGGATATAGTCATAGTCTTTCCTGAGCGGTTCAAGCAGACGGCTGAGCAGTTGCTCTCTTGCCAACAGATTGGTCAGAGCTATTTCCGCACTTGCCATTTCAAGGGAAGAAGGGACAAGGTCAAGATTCTCCCGGATATGTTTTACAGGCAAAGGAACACCGTTTACCAATGAATCAAAAATGCTCGTCTCAATTTCATCCTCATTAGGTATGAAATACAGTGTCAGGTTTGCCTGTCCGTCAAGGTCTATAAGCAGGACTTTCTTGCCTTTCATTGCCATACAAGCCCCGATAGAGGCGGTTGAAGTTGTCTTTGATACGCCACCTTTATGGTTGGCGAAAGTGATGATTTTCTGTGCCATACTATTTGTTTTTATGTTTATATGTTTCAATGTGTTCTTGTATTCCTGTTTACACGTGTACTTGTCCACATGTATCAATGTATACAAAGGTAAATGTATGATATACAAACACCTACCAATGTCTCCTAACAGTTGAAAACAGTCAGGGAAAGTATCAGGGTCATAATAATATGACTTCATCTTTGCTCACTAATCGTTGTGCTCCGCTGATTAACCGTACAAGAAGTTGTTCGTTATACACTGCCACAATTATTCCATGGCTACAGCCCCTGCATGGGGTTATAAGTTCGCAAGATGCTCCAATCAGTTCTGCGCTGTACCTGTCCATATTATCTTGTTTTTTTATGCAAGGACACGAGACTTGCCTCATGTCCTTGCGGGTATGTTATTCGAATGTAAAAGGGTGGATGTAGAAATAGGTCTCTTCGCTTTCGTATTCATAGCTATTGATAAAATCCACCATTTCTTTTTTCACTGCGGGGTCTCCCTGTCCAATACCGGTCTTTGATGTCCATTCAGCTATGGCATCCTCAATGGTGTCAAAAACATCCTCACATGCATCCTCGAAAGGTTCGCCGTATGAACTCACACAACATTCTTCGGGAAAGAAATCCCCCTCGTCATGGGTATAGAACAAATCACATCCACTTTCGCAACATCTGTATGAAATACTCAGTTCATCATTCAATATCCGGTTTATTTCAAAGAAGAGTTCGTTACAGGCATCCCATGCGGTTTCTGTCTCAAATGAAAGAAGGAAATAATCATTCTCTTCGTCTTCTTCATATTCAGCCCAATAGATATGTCCTCTAACACTGATTTGCTTTTTCTCATAGTCAATGCCGTAATGCTCGGCAAGCTTGAACAGCCTTATATCCTTACTATCCACTTCCATGTCCTGAAAGGTAGTCCACAGGTTATTTACTGCTTCACGTGTCCCAGTGACCTTATAGGTCGTTGTTGCTAAATTTGCCATATCATTGAATTTTAAAAGATTACCACTCCGTATAATAACTCTGGTCGTTGTTCTCGCATTCCTCAGCCCATTCTTCATCGGTGAAGTCACTGTGCAGACATTCATCACTGCAATAGTAGGCTACTCCCATGTCAGCACAATACCCGGCACGCATCAGTCTGCCACACTCTGAACATCTTCTGCAAGCCCTGTCTGTGTCCCACCAGAAGTCAGTGAAAGACTCGGCTATGACATCCTCACTGGTGTTCTCGTCCCACTTGTCAAGGTAGAACTCTGCAAACTTGTTCAACTCCGGCTCTATGTAGAGCATCTTTTCAGTACCGCCAACAGCCTTGGTCAGTCGGCTCAGGATTGATTGGATTGTCGTCATAATATCATCTGTTTTTTTTCTTCCCTCTCGTAGATCAACTACTTCGGGAACACATATAAATTTTGTTGCACCAAGAAGGTGTCGGGGCTGTCTCTGCAAGGTTTTGCTCCAAAATACTACCCGCAGGTGTGGAGATTTTGCGGCAAAGCGAAGCCCTGACCTTGCTGATGACAAGACCGGACAATTACCTTCGCAACGGAATTTATGCCAGTTCCCCGAAGTCGGTGTATGAGGAACGAATCTCGGCAAAGAGAAGTATAAGCATAAAAAAAGCGACCCGAAGGCCGCTCTATTGGAGAGAAGAAAGGATTTACTTGCCCTTCTTGGAGTTCTTCTCCTGAGCTGCTGGAGTTTCCTCCTTTTCAACAGCTTCATAGAACCTGGTGGCTACAAATGCCACTCTGTTGCGCTTGACACCGTCGGCATCCTGCCACTCCTCCGGCTTGAAATAGCCTTCAACCGTGAGGAGTGCTCCTTTGACAAGGCGGTCAAAGGATGTAGTATTCTCATTCTTGCGCCATGTCTCGACGTTTATGAAAGCGGAAGTGCGGGTTGTTTCCTCGCCTGATTTCTCAGTGCGGCTGATTGCCAAAGGGAAACGTGCAACGCTTGCGGTTGAGAACTGATGGATGCTTGCATCCTTACCTACAAAACCAGAAACTACGAAAGAATTTTCCATTTTCTTCATAACATTGAAATTTTAGAAGTGAAACATTTATTTTTTACGTTGCCATCAAAGTTGGCAAGGATAGCAATCAGGCAAGTAATTACCGAATTATTTCACCGTCAGGCAGGAAAAGTTTTCCGAAAAGCTGCAGCTGGAAAAGTTTTTGAAAAAATTCAGGGAATAAGGTTCTGGTACTTGCAGTATGCGGCTTGCACTAACTTCGCAACAGGAAAAAGTAAGTGTCACGGCTTCGTCCAAAATGAGATGTGAAGGGAATGGCCTGATATTCTTGTGTCTGGTCATGGTAAAGAATGCTGTTCTCATAGTCAGACTCGACAGGTTTCACAGATCCATGGCAAGCAATCCGGACATAGTGAAAGCGATAACTCCCAAACTTCACCATGAACCCGGCATAGCATAGCAAGAGAAATACGAAACTCCGCACTCTGCATAAAAAGGTCTGAACACGGAAGCTATTCAAGAGGATGGAAGCCAGAGGTGAAGCACAACAAGGCTGATGCCACTCATGTGAGTGATGAAAAGGTGCAAAATCAGCAAGGAGAAAAAGAAAGGCAATGCCTATCAGTCAAAGAGCGGACTTCTGTCCTACTCTGGCTTACTGCAAGTTTAAAGTTTAGATTTACCCATGTATATATACATGTATTTTAAACTTTGGTTACAAACCTGAACAGGTTTATAAAAAGACTGACGAACAATTCATTGCGAATAGAAATATCATATGAGAAAGAAAATGGGAACTACATTTTCTCCTTACTGAAGCACCGACAGACAATGCACAACCATGTAAATATTCTCATAAAGTAGTTAACAGCCCGGATAAAAGAATTTGATAATATAAAGTCGGCAATAAATCGGTTTTTATTGCCGACTTTATATTATCCTAGCAGAACAATGGAATCATTTTACAAAGAGTAAACGTAAATGGTAAGACAATGTTTTATGGTGTGATTTCAGATTGTTGATCGAGAAATATTTACCTCTTCATATTAGGAAACAGTCAAGCAGATAGGTGTAGTTTCGTTAATAAGAGATTCTACTTAATTTCTTAGTCATTTGCGGGATACTTTTAATACTATGCTTTTACAACACAAGAAAAATACCTCATATATTACATAATATGATGAATTCATAATGGTGTTACTTAATATAGAAAAAACACACTAAAGAATGATTAATTGCTCAGAACTTATATATAAAGTCGGCAATAAAGTTTGTTTGTTGCCGACTTTATATTATATTTGCACTGCAATGAGTATTGACGAGAAATATAGTATTAAACAGAGCATATTGAATTATGCTCGAACTTACGGACGGATTGAAGTGCCTCAATTAGTATCAGTATTGGGGATAAAGACCAATACCGCCCGCCAGTATCTCTGTACCTTAACCAAAGAGAACAAGATAGCCCGTACAGGAAATGGTGAATACATGCTTACAGATAAACAGGTGTTCTCATTTGCTCCAACAGAAACACTGAGAAAACTATATGTCGGATTGAAAGAGAAATTGCCATTCACCGATTTCTGCATCTACGATGGCAGCATCTTCACCACACTACAACATCACGTCTCTGTGAACCATGCTATTTATGTCGAGACCAACCGGGATGCTGTAGATTCTGTTTTTTTCTCTGTTGAAGGATTCAGACATGCCCGTTTATAAGCAACCGACAGCAAAGTTCATGTACGACTACGTAAACATGCATGAACCATGCATCATTGTAAAGATATTTGTCACTGAATCTCCAGTAAATAAGGTTGATGGGATGGTTACTCCTACCATCGAAAAGCTACTCGTAGATATACAGAAAGACGAAGACTTTGATTATATGCAGGGCACGGAAATCACTTATATGTATCAGACCGCCTTTGATTTGTACACAGTCAATACTCCCAAAATGCTCCGATATGCAAAACGTAGAGGAGCATACGATAGTACTTATTCATTAATAGAACAATCACAAAAATATGATAAATAAAGAATGCTTTACAGCAAGATGGATTGAAGAAAAATCCAAGGAGCTAAACTATCCGGACAAAAATATCATTGAAAAGGTCATCCATGCCTTTTCATTGCTGGACATGTTGGCGGCTTCAGGTTGCCCATTTCATTTCAAAGGTGGAAGCAGTCTGATGCTTCTTTTTTAAAAGAACAAAGACACAGGCTGTCTATAGATATTGATATAATATGTCCTCCAGGTACTGAAATAGAAGAGTATCTGCAATCATACAAAGACTATGGCTTTATTGACTATAAGCCGATAGAAAGAATTCAGCGTGGAACAGACATACCAAAATCGCATTCCAAATTCTTTTATCAAGTGGCTTTCCTTGATGGCATAGACCGAAAAAGAAACCATCCTGCTGGACGTTCTAAATGAAGACTGTCACTACAACGAAGTCGTGACTTTACCTGTAGAAAGCCGTTTTTTTATAAAGACAGAAGGTGAACTGAATTATGTAAAAGTACCATCCATTGGAGATATTCTCGGAGACAAGCTTACGGCGTATGCACCCAATACAACAGGTATTCCATATATCAAAAATGGTAAGGATGCCAGCATGGAGATCATCAAACAGCTATATGATATAGCCAGACTGTTCGAGAAGACAGAGGTCCTTGAAACAACGACAAAATCGTTTGTACAAATTGCAGAAGTTGAACTCTCATACAGGCATTTGCCAAACAATCCAAAACTCATTTTCGATGATATCAGACAGACTTCGCTGTGTCTGGCAACAAGGGGAAGTGAAGGAAACGGACAATTTGATGCACTACAACGTGGTATACAAAGGATCAAATCCTTCATGTTCAATGGCGGTTATTTCATTGACGATGCGATTAGAGACGCAGCACGCGCAGCCTATATCGCCACAATGATAGAGACGGGCAACACAATAATAGAAAAATACGACGGTAATCCTGCCACCATAGGCTCCCTGGATATAGCACCCACACTTCCTTCGCGACTGAATAAGCTGAAAAGGACTTCTCCTGAAGCCTATTACTATTGGGCAAAGACCAGCCATCTATTACAACAGTTGTAACTATAAACAGAAATACAATTTCAGCAAGGAGAAAAAGACCAATATAGCCCTCCATCAACCAGAACAGCATTCTGACTGATGGAGGGCTTTCTACAAGTTTAAAGTTTAGATTTACCCATGTATATATACATGTATCTTAAACTAAACTTACTTGACTGATTCAGCCATACAACAGGATAAGCCATTGAGTTTACAAGTTTAATAGAACTCATATATGTATATATGAATTGATAAACTTATTTATAAACTTCATCCCTAAGCAGAAAGTAAGTTCTTTATTCCTTTGCTGAAAAATCATGTAGCATAAATTTCTACCATATGCAGGATCAACATAACGTACATCTTTCTGAGAATCTGAAAACCTGTATATATGTGAATACCTACCTTTTTCTCCTTGCTGAAATAATTGGCGACTAAATAAACACAGATGAGATATTGAGAAATATTTTCGATACATATTATGCGAAATAATTGATAATTACCTAATTTTGCAAAATATAGATGCATATTAGAGATAAATTCATTCGCATCTGTGTTATTAAATATTAAACTCTAATAAAATCACATCTAAATCAGGAAAGTGATGAAAAAATTGAAACTTATAAGAAAATCAGAACCGTTCATATTTCCAAATGGATAGAAACGTAAAATTTAATGGCTCAAATATGATTCAATTAGCTGTATCAAATTGAGCATCAGACTGTTTATATAACTGTGTGGGTAAATAGCTGAATGATGAAGACTCAACCAGCAATTACGCATTCAGATTGCTGGCATATAATGCAAAACACTGATAATCAATTATATAAATCATTTTCACAAGTAAGTGGAAGTAATGGCTCAAATACGAGCCAAATAGCCATTAATTATCTGACAAATCAACCATATAACAAATGTATATTGGTAAGTAACTTGTGAAAACAAAAGAAAGCAACATTTATATAGTACATAATAAGCTGATTTACAACTACTTAAACTCTTATTTCCAACAATAAAATCATGGCTCAAATACCATTCCAATACAACCCAACTAACTGACATACAGATTACTAACATCTTTGCATCGGCAAATAGCTAACTATCTGATTATCAGATAGTTATACAGTCAAAACCTATAATTTTCTGATAGAAAATGACTTATATAGATGGAAAATAAGCTGTTTTGAGAACCATATTTTCTCTTTTTAGCATATGTTTTCCTCATTTTTGTCCCCAGTTTGTCCTCTATAGTGGCATCGGGGGACAAAATTATGTCCCCCGATGTATTTTTGAGATTTTCTCTATAAAATCCGTCAAAATCATAAATATTTGATGTCTGAATAATATTTTTTTATTTCTCAGCCTCGAATATATTCAAATTTTATAACGCTGATAAACAAATATATACATTAAAAATATTCGGGTCAGAAATTACAACAGATGATATTCTATTATAGAAACAAATAATATTCTATTGAAATATTTATTTTTACTTTTACATAAGTCAGATCTACGGTTCCAAGTTTAAAAAGAGACATTCAGTAAATGTCCCTTAAATGTAATCATTAAAGTTTCAAACTCAACTGGAGTTAATCCGGAGTTAATCCGGTGCTGCAAGCACCGGTCTATGGGTGTGAAGAATATTGCAACAAGCTTTTTATACTTCAAAGATATTCCAAAGATAGCTTTAATCAACTATTAGATATAAACTCTAATAAGATATGGCTTAGATGTTCTTATAAGCATATATCACCAATCTTAAGATAATACTATCAAATAAAAAAGCCCTCTTTTAAAAGAGGGCATAGGATATCAAGTACACCTGAAGAAGAAGGTTTATAAGGAATACTCTCTTTACCCTACATAACGAAGATACTAATTTTATATAAATAAAACTATTGCTGTCCAATAAAACTTTTCGATTACCTTATAGCTTATTGATATATACACAATTATAAAGCAATCTCAATTTAGAGAAAGGACTTGTACATAAAAACAATATTTATAATCATCCCATCAAATATATTTATCAGACACTAATAATAAAACAAGTCCCGAGGAATTTGCATAACATCTTTAACCTCACAGCCATTATGCATCATTAGATACTATATTTTATGCAGCTATTTAAGAAATTAATAGTCCGAGCAAAATTAGGTATTCCCCAATATGCTACAATTCTGAATATTTTTTTATTATAATATACCTAAATATGTTTTCTCTTTTCAAACATATTGATATTGACTGCGTCTATCAGCTGAAAACATCTTCTATATTCCTCCCGGTTCTTCATGTATATCTCCTGGCTTTCCTCCGCTGCCTTTATCAGTCTCAGATTATCACGCTCAAACAGGAACTTGTCCCACTCTCCATATTCAAAATATGTATCCGGTATGTATTCAGTGAGTGAATTCTTCAGTTCAAAACCTTTCCTGGATTTGAACATATCTTCTATAATCCACATCTTAAAAAATTCAAAATATTCAACAAACTGATTCATCTTCATCTCCTGTCTTGATATGAATGTTTTCACGAAACCACCTTCTTCTCCAATCCAGTCACCTAACAGCATTCCGTCATAGCAGTAACCTCTTACATTCTCCTCTTTTTCTTTGCTGTAAAAACAATAGTTACTGTTGAACAGGAAGAACACCTTCATTATTTCCCGATTTGTAACCGGACGGCTGTCCTTATGTATTTTAAAGAACCTTTCTTTGTATCTGTCAAAAAAATGCCCAGTAAAAATAAGAACCACGTCGTTTGTTACTGCACCTACCAATAATTGTCCTTTATACTTGAATAACATTGTGAATGTGGGATTCAAAATACCAACCTCTTTTTTCGACTCTGCATAAAAAGAAATGTACCATTCGTTGAATCTTCGTGTCTTGATATTCGCTTCCCACAACCACGGGAACATTGTCCTTTTTTGAGCTGTTTTCCTGAATTTCCGTACGTAGTTCTTCCATCGTCCTTTTACTTCACTAAAATCTGTCTTGATTTCTCTTATAAGCTCCTCCAGTGTCATTGTGTCAAGTACCATACAAATCTAATCTTTATTCGGTAAAATATCAAGTCATAATTCTATTTGAATACGATTTGTTATTTCCGGTAGGTTGAATAGTAAAATAATTATTTATCACGCAGAAAGATCAGATACGGGAGAAAGAGGACAAAACACTGATTTTCCTCGTTTTTGCAAAATTAATATTTTATTGAAAACACGATATTATAAGAATTAGAATATTTCTTATCCGAACTTCACAGAAAGAAACTACCGGCAGGAAGTACGACAAGTTAAAACAGGAAGGATAGACTTATTAGGAGGTATTACAATCATAAAAACTATAACCAAAGATTATTGTTTTTAAATAAATGATTATATTTGGGAGTATACATCGGTTATAATAGATAAAAATGAAAACTTTTATACAGATTACAAAAATAAAGACAGTATTACTCTATATTATGCAGAGTTTCCCCAAAGGAGTTGAATGTGCAAAGCTTTTTAGAATTCTTTATTTTGCACAACAGGATTATCTTGTCAAATATGGAAAGGTACTTATAGAAGACTCTTTTATGGCATTGAAGTATGGTCCGGCGCCGACTTATATTTATAGGGTCCTACAGGCTGTAAAAGAAAAGCCAACAGAAGAAAGCTTTAATGATTTCCTTGCCGGAATAGAAGTGCATGAACAGAAAATTTATGCTTCTGCCAAACCTGATATGAACTACATTTCAGGCTCAGACAAGCGTTGTCTGGATGCTGCCATTACCAAATATAAGGATACAGATCCTTATGACCTGTCAGACCTGTCACACGACTTGGCATGGAAAGAAGCAAGGGCACGTATTAAGGATAATCCTCAAAAGAATCTGATTACCATCATAGATATTGCAAGGGCCGGGAAAGCTAATAAGGAAATGATAGATTATATCCGCGAAAAACAAATTGTAAGAAACGCTTTATCTTAAAATTACCGGTACGCTTGAAAAACTGAAGGCCACAATTGCTGAAGTCGAATTAGTAGATATTCCATCATTTATCGGTTTCACTAAGGAAGGAGTCACATCTATGGATTGCTTATAGTAAGATAGAGCCAGTCTTTTTCTCTACGAATAATGAATTTTCACCAAAATTTAACAACTAACTTCCACTTGCCAATAACAATTCGTTATCTCATTTAAATCGTACCATACGTCCCTAGAAACAGGCACACCTTCAAACATAAAATTCTACATTTAAAAGATTTGCAGTCTGCCGTATATTCAAGCTCTCGCAATACACCTCTGCCGAACTATCGGACATTACCTCTGCAAAGTTAATCTGCAGGTCGGAGTTATTGCATTCCTGCCTGTTGAATGTTTCCAGTAACCCGGTACGGACAGCTGCCCGATACCACAGGCTATCCTTCTTACAGGTTTCTAAAAACAGATCTGATGCTGTCATATTACCATATCTGACCAGAACATAGTCCATTATCTCTATTTCACACTTAGAGAACTCACTGTCATCAAAATCGGCTATAGCCTCAATAAAAATTCCACCGTCCCTGAACTCTGTCCTGACAAAGCCTTTCAAAATATAGGGTACGTCTGAAAGGTCAATAAAGACATCCTTTGCCACAGGACCTGCCTGCCACACCTCATATGGCATGCCGATGAATGGAACATGATATTTCAGAGCCATATGTTCCTCCATCAGATACAGAAGTTTCAATAGTTTGTTCCTACAAAGACCTGATGTATGATATGCTATATACACTATAGCATTACCCAGTTTCCGTTTTGTAGATTCAGAGAATTTAAACATAATCAATATATTTCGGTTACAAATTTAAACATTACCCACTAAAATACAAGAAAACAGGTAATGTCTTATAATGATTGCAGCCGTGTAAAACAACAGACAAAGCATTTAGCAAGATAAAAATACAATATAAGCATCTGTTAACCATTAATTAGCGTTATATTTGTCAGATAGAAGAACAAGATTATCATGAAAGAATCTATAATCATAAAGAATTTTGGTCCATTGAAAGAAGTGGAAATAGATGATATCAAGCCATTGACCGTATTCATAGGCAAGTCAGCCGGTGGTAAGAGTATAATTATGAAAGTAATAGTACTTATGCGTTACATCTACAAAATGGTAAATATCCGTTCGTATTTGAAAAATGCGAAAATCACCCGTTCTCCATTCAAGCTCCGTTTCAACTCACTGCTACATGATGGACTGAAGGGAATGATAACAGCACAGACCGAAATATATTACACCGTGGAAATTAATGGGAACAAATATACCCTGAAATATACCAACAGAGGTCTGCAGTCTGACATTAACATACCGGACAAGGACTTGATATTCTTCAAAGAAGCTTATGTTTCCGGAATGAGAAGCCTGATTCCTATATGGGCATCCAAAGCAGTCTCAGTAAAGGGAGAAAACCTGGGCTTCTTCTTTCACGAAACCTTCAATGACTTCAATGATGCTACGGATGTCATTAAAGAACAGAAGCTGGAGTATCTGAATCTGAAAATGAAAGTCCGTAAATCAGGCAACAGACCTAAACTATTTACCATTGAATCTTTGCAGAATGATGCTGTACCGATAGAACTGAGATACGCATCTTCCGGTATCCAGACATCAGCTCCATTGGTTGCAATTGTTCATTACTTCGCCCAAGAGTTCTCATTCAAGGACGCTTTCCAACGTTCTGTATTGAACTATCTGTACAAACAGGACCTGCTTACAAAATTCACTCTGGGAATCAACCGGAACAAATTGGGAAAGTATGTCCATATCCATATAGAAGAAGTCGAACTTAGTCTTGCTCCGAAGATCAAAGAGCCTTTATGAGCAACCTAGTAGAAGAGGTATTCCATAAAAACAAAAAAGACCGCAAACTAGGACTGATGGTATCGACCCACAGCCCTTATATAGTCAATCATCTGAATGTACTGCTGCGTGCCGGATATTTTGAAAAGGCAAGGGAAAACTACCCTTTCCTGGAGAAGGACGACATTGCCGTATATCGTGTAAATGAAGGAAAAATCATTTCACTGATGGCTACAGACAACGATACGGGAGAATATGTAATCAACGCACTTGATATGTCCGATACTATGGAGAGGATATTCGAGGAATATGAGAGTATGGAGGAATAAGGGATTAACAGCACACTGATTGACTTTCTTTAAAAAAGTGCAATCCTCACTTTAAGTCCGGATATTATAAATCAGCTCAGCAGAAAGAAGTCTCATATAAAGAAATCAGCAAAAAACAGGTGTTAGCAAAGACTCGGATTCAACGTTAGTTTGCATACTTTGCTTTATCATATGAAACTTAATAAGGATACGTTATAGAAGATATTCCAATAAAATCCAGCCAAGTCCAACAAACCGATATCAGAAGAAAGAGAGGTGGCTGTCTCAAAATAAATTTGAGATGGCCTCTTTTTTCTTTTTAACACTTTCCATTTGAAACTTGTTACAACCAGTTTTAAAGGGTAAATTTGGCTCAAATATCGTTCCTGTCCCTAAATTTTGCGACCAAATGGCAATGGGAAAATGACATATATGGCATCTCATGCAAAAACTGCAAAAGTGATAAATATGCGCCCGTTGACATGTTGGACACCTCATGAAAATTCCTGCAAATACCTGAAAATTGCTGCAAAGGAAATTTGAGAAATAAGTTCCATATCACGTATTAATTTCTCTCCCTCCATTCTACACTCGTCATAAAGTTCTTTTAGCAAATGATAGTTTGTTGTAGTTCTTGTCACTCTCATGTCGCCTTTATGACGAATAACATAAACATATCCTTTGTTTTCCAGTTCATCGATATAATCCAATATTTCATTATAGCCGATATAACGCATCACCAGCTGGTGTCTCAGTTTGGGGTACTTATGTAGAAGGAACTTCGGCAAATAGAATTTCTTGTTTGGCTTCCTGTATTCTTTGGGCTTTGTAAGAATTACCACATTGTTTAAAAAGCCATCTTCCCTAGCACGACATACTGGTATAGAATCGCATACACCTCCATCCAACATAGGGATACCGTCTATATATTTTTCAGGACATAAAATGGTGAGTGAACAGGATGCCTGACATATATCCAATAGGCGTTCTTTATTTGTCCGTTCTTCAAAACACTCAGATTCACCGGTAATACATACTGGTTACTATAACAAATCTGTCTTTAGAATTCTTGATTGCTTCAAAATCCAAAGGCATATATTTCTCAGGATAATCTTTTATGAGATATTGAAGATTTATATAACCTTTATAATTTCATAGAGTATCCTCATATTGGCTTTTTCATTGCCTTTTCTGTCTTTCATTTTTTCAAGCCATCTTCCTAAAACGCCTATCTGCCAATAACTTTGCTACATTTTTCTGTTTATCACTTTTTATTCGTACTTTTGTATTATAAAACAAAAGGATGGCCACAAACGAAAAAACCCGTTCTTGATGAACGGGTATATCCTTAACTTGGTTACGTGTTTTGACAACAGAGGCTTTACCAAGCATTACGATACAAAGGTACGACTTTTATTTGAATATGCAAAATGAAATATAAAAAAGTAGTCAGATTATATTCCAATTCGAGGGTCGCCAAATATTACAGGGCGACCAACCGCAACAAAAACAAGGCAGTCATGCTCTATTTTGCCAACATGAAAATAGCACAAGCGTTTCATCCGTTACTGTCTTCATTTGAAGTTATATTACGTAACCAACTGCATTATGCGCTGGCACACCATTTTTCCGATGGTAACTGGATTATCAACCAGAAAACCGGATTCATGATTGCTCCTTCTCTGACATATACGAACAAGCGGACAAAGAAAAAAGTTACCAATGACTATATATTGAAAGAGGTTCTGAAAGCAGAAAAGAAAATTGCCGATCGGGGTGTCAGGGTTACGACTGGGAGAGTAATAGCTGAACAGACCCTGGGCTTCTGGAATAGCTTTTATGAAACACACCACTATGCGCTTTGGCTGGTGTACCCTGCCGGATTTTCAAGAAACTGCCTCCCGGATTCGGACGTAAGGAGATTAACGATATTATAGTACAAGTTCGTGAACTGCGTAACCGCATCAATCATAATGAGCCGATATGTTTTGTAAACAGAAAATGTGATTTTTCTTATGTGAAGGGTATGTATACGATAATCAGTGATTTTCTTACATGGATAGACCCTGAGATTATGCCTTCACTAAAAAAGGTAGATAAGGTATGCAAAATCATAGAAAAAGAAGAAAATAAACAAAAACAATGACTATGTAAAAGAACCATTTCTAAGGGATGTTGGCTAAAAAAGGCACTATAAAATATTTTGTGTAAATGGAAAATAGGGGGTTCAAAATAGCGTTCCGTATTTTTTATTTTATACATTTACCAAATAAAGAAGATTATGAAAGAAAAGAATCAAGCAGTACCTGACGAAGTGTTAAGTAAGGAGTTTATCAGCCAGTTCAAGACAGAAGCCGATGTAAGCAAATTCCTCAAGCAATTGCATGCCCAGGTATTGGAGAAAATGCTTGAAGGTGAAATGGATGACCATTTAGGGTATGAGAAAAATTCCATGGCAGGAAACAACACCGGCAACTCTCGGAATGGCAGTTATCCGAAAAAGATTCATACAGGACATGGAGAATCTGTCATCTCCATTCCGTGTGACCGCAACGGTCAGTTTGAACCGATAGCAGTCCCCAAGCATGAAAGCCGGGGCTTTCTATAGAGAACTTGTTATCTCCCTATATGCCAAAGGGATAAGTATTTCCGACATAGAGGAAGAGATGCGTGAGATTTATGAAATATAGTTCTCCACATCTGCCATTTCCATCATTACAAACGAGGTAAACCAAGCTGCCCAGAAGTGGCAGAACCGACCTTTGAATACGGTTTATATGATAGTCCGGATGGACGGTATTGTCGTCAAGGTACGGGATAACGGCAGGATTATAAACAAGACCGTCTATCTTTGTGTCGGTCTGAAACAGAACGGCCTGAAAGAAGTCCTTGGCATGTGGGTCGGCAAATCGGAAAGTTCCTCTTTCCGGATCGGCGTTCTGACCGACTTAAAGGCTCGTGGAGTGCAGGATATACTGATTACCTATGCCGATAATCTGAATGGATTTACGGATACCATCCGTACCGTATTCCCTAGTTATTCACTCAAATCTGTGTGGTACATCAGATCAGAAACTCTTGTAAATATGTCGTTTATAAGGACAAGAAAGAGTTTACGGCAGATATGAAGAATATCTATAATGCGCCCAACAAAGAGGTTGCTGCTGCAGAACTTGACAACCTGGAAAAGAAATGGGGAGGAAAGTATCCTTATGCCATACTTTCATGGAGGAACAAATGGGATGACCTGACTGTTTTCTTCCAGTTCCCGCTGGAAATCAGAAAGATAATCTATACCACAAATCTCATTGAGAACCTGAATGGGAAAATCAGAAAGTACACAAAATCAAAGCTTTCATTCCCTTCAGATGATGCTGTAAAGAAAATGGTATACCTATCGCTTATGGAGATTGAGAAGAAATGGACACAGCCTATTCATAACTGGGGATTGATTATGAATCAATTTATGCTTATGTTTGAAAACAGAATCCAGATATAAAATCAACTTACAGCTGAATCCTGTTTCCATTTACACAGAATTTTGGACTGTGTTTCCAGATTCTATATCAACAAGCACATTATTATCCAGATATATCTTCATGTTCTATCCCCCTTCTTTTATATATCTCGTCTATGATCTTCTTAAATCGCGACGAACTTAACGCATCCAAATTGTCAGCATTTGCCCAATCTATATATTCTTTGATAACCTTCAACAGACCATACACTTGCTCTATCTCTTTCAATTTCATTTCTTCAGGCTCAGCCATGTCGGGATCAAGGTCCCGTAACTTTTCTACTATCTCTGTTTGTTTATCCTTCTTCTCTTTCCAATGCTTAACCAGTTCCACATAGAAATCGTCATCTCTTATCGTATCATCAACCACCACAGGCAGCATCCTATCCTTATAATTGACATTTTCCATAATGCCCGATAGTTCATACATACAGTTTTTCGATCTTAAGTAAGGCCTGCTCAGTACCACTATTACAGTTTTCCCAGCCCTTATGGCATTCATAAACTCCTTGATGTTGACCGTATAAGGACAATCTTTCTTGTCCAACTTAAAAGGAATCCCTCTATTCTCCAATACAAATCCAAGATAATCCACTATATGTGCTGAATGACCTTCCCAATTGTAAGATATGTAAATACCTTCATCCTCTCTCCACGGAATCTCTTCAGCTTTTTCCTCTTCTGTTTTCGTTAAGCGTCCTCCATCTGCTATACGCATAGCTTCATTGATATCGCTAATACCAGAATAAGCTGCATAGTACTTATCTTCAAACCCGATAATATAGCGGTTCAGATATTTATACATTTCGCCCCTTTGGGTTAACTGCCGTAAGTATTGCGTCACCTCCATCAATACATCCTTGCTTTTTATGGCAATCCTTTCCAAAGAATTAAGTATACTATTCAGCATAAAATGACCATCAATCTTATGCTCATAGCAGTAGCGGATAAAATAGCATAGCGATGAAATGGCGTTTGGATTGTCATAGTTAAAGTGGTAGTCATCCCTATATTTTATCATTTCTGGGCGCGTCACAAGATAGTCCAGCGCATCCATGCTGCCAATACTTATCAACAGACGTACCGCATGTTCTAAATCATATCCGTTAAAACTCTTGTATTCTCCTTCCAGCCTTTCTCTCACCCAAACCGATTCCTGCGTATTCCTTATAAGTGTTGAATAACAGAATAGTCTGTCAGACACTTTCAAGCCCGATGCAGCTTTCTTATCTCTTCTATTTTCATTCCTTTCTTAACAAGAGTCTCCATTACGTTTGCAGACAATGAATAACCAGACAATGCGAAGCAAAGCACAAGACTATACCCCTCCTCTATTTGGTTTTCTATGATATAGTTCGAGAATGAATACAACAAAGGGTATTCTGCATTGTCAATATTTGCCCGTAGTTTTTCTATCACCTTAGGAGCTAGGGTTACAGAATCTACTCTCTCTGTTATATATTCAAACAAGGAATACTCACGGCTATAATATTCATCAAAATCCTTTCTGGAAATTGTATAACTGCCAAAACAAAGCAGTGAGAGCAGTTTCTCAGAAGGAATCTCAAACTCACCCTTCAGCATTAGTCCCAAGGCTTCTCGCCAGAAGAATATGGGCTCTCCATCGCTCAGTTTCAAGACAGATGCTTTAGCCCATTTTACAACCCGAATCTTGATTTCCTCTGTTACAGACACATCCATATCAGACCTATCCATCATTCTCGACACTTCCTTCATGAAGAAAGATTCATAAATATCCATGTTCTTAACACCTTTGACAATCTCTCCAATATTGTAATAATTATTGTCATCAACGAAAAGCAACAAAAAACTGAAAGCATACTGATTGTATCCTTCGTCTTGATCGCGCAGTTTCTTATAGAACTCTTTTCTGGAACTATGATTGTCCAATCCTGTCACCATTTCTAGCACAATCTGCTTAAATACAGGATACTCTGTAAAATCCATAAATGCTTGTTGCCGTCTCTCCCGCCCTTTGGTTATTATTTCAGGCTGTGGAAACTTCTCCTTGTAAAGTATTTCTGCACATTCCGCCACTTCGGCATAGGGTATTTCCTGATACCAACTGGCCTTGGCCCAGTCTGTACTGTTGTCTACTGCAAACTTCTTAAAATCATCCTTTACATCTTCTGCCGTCATCCATAAAGCAGCCATAATATAGGCTTGTCTGATATCTTCCCACTTCGAGGATTCTTCTTTTGGAGCAAACAGTTCTGCCTGTCTCTCATAAAAGGTCTTTCTTCCTTTTTCTCGTAAACTGGCGGTCAAATAACAATCCCTAATAACCATCAACAATTCTTGTGTCTGTCTATTTTTATCAAAATGACGGTGATATTCTTTAAAGGCCTTTTTATAATAAGCCTCTATAATCCCTATCAGTTCTGTATGTCCTTGTTTGATGAATTCACTTGCCCTTCCAAACACTCCTTTTATCATGTTGGAATATTCTTCCTGCTCATCATGATATTCATATTGGGAATGATAGAACGTGTGAGTAAGGATTTTTTCTACACTCTGAAGAGAACGAACTTTGGCAAGGGTTGTATAGATGGGCGTTCGAGTTACCATATGTGTAGTATGTCCCTTGTGTTGATTATGAACATACCCTTCTTTATCGAGTATATAGTCTATATATCCATCGGCCTTGTCCGCCTCCCCTATCAGCCTTATCATCGATTTGATGGCATCATAGTGGTTTGAGTCCTTTACAATGGCAAACAAGCGTTCTAAATAGGTCTGCTGAGTAAAAAAGGGATTATCGAAATACAAGAATGACAAATCGTGGTATTTGTCTTCTTTCTCTAGTGATTCAGCTGTCTTTTTCTCCAACACGCTGAAAAGTTTTTCAGTCAAATCAGCGCTATCAGACTTCAAACTATCCCATTTCAGGAAATAGCACAGGCACATCAAGTCTGAATAATAAGTCGTTCCTGTTTCTGTATCACTTAATTCATCCACAACGAACCCCACTGTATCTGTCGAATATGCAAATCGCCACAAATCCTCATAATCGTGCGTCATAATGTTCGACATTCTAATGCCTAGCGATTTATACTCCAATAAAAGCCCTTTGAACACTTCGTTTCGAGTTTCATAGTCTAGCATATCTCGGTCAATGTAGATGATTAAATCCAGACTGGCTTTCTTCAACCATTTTAATATGGCAGACACTTCTTCTTTCTTATCTTTCCCATACATTGACAGCCACAGCATAATGATGTTATACCATTCTGGCTTGATACGTCCATTGGGATGTGTGGCTAGTTGCTTAGCTCTTTCTATACCATATCTGTTCAAATAATTGGCAACAAGCCATTCGCGGAATGCGTTGTGTGCAAATGAATACTGACCTCCCTCATCGCGAATAAGATCATATCGCAAACATTCTTCCACATTGTTATCATCGTTTTGCAAGCATATACGCAGTTCCTCCTTGTTCAGACTTTGGGCATTCATCAGTGATAGCCCAAGGGCTACTCTTTCCAGTAGCCGAACAGACTCTTCAAAACTATGTTGTGCAGATAGTGATACGTTCTTTTCTTTTACCTCTTTATCGTAACTGCTTTTTATAAATAGTTTGTATATATCCGCCTTGGTCTTAGGAAGTTGTTTCCCCTTTCCTTTATATGCATCAATCAATACACTCAAGAAGAAAGGATTCTTGATGAAGTCTTCCAACTGATTGGCAAAGACGCTTCTCATAAACCTATCACTATTAACCTCACGTTTGGCAGCATAGTCTCTGGCATCGTCTATACTTAACTCTTCCAGAAACAATTCTGTAAATAACTCCAATTGGCGTTCCCTGCGGAAGTTACTACGGCACGAGAGCACCATTTTCATTTCTGGGTGTTCGTAAGCATAACCTCCTATTTCCTCCAGCAAGTCTTCATATTTCTGGCCGTTTACCTCATCCAGCGCATCAATTACGAGAACTACCTCCCTGCCATCTACGTATTGTGATTCCGGCAAATCGTCTCTCTTAAGTTTCGTATTGGTTCTAACCTCAAAGCTCACGGGAAGGTAAAGACCACTTTGCTGCAATTCCCAGCATAGTTGTTTCAGTTCTGTTGTCTTACCTGTCTGAGCACTGCTATACAGAACAATCTTATTGGTAGAAGTCTCCTCTACTCCCGTAACATAGTCAGCCAATGTATGACGTTCTTTTTTCCCAAGCACGTAATATATGAAGTTGTTCTCCGATTGGTCAGACGTGCAGAAACGGCGAATATAGCCATCTACCGCTTTGTGTTTTGTCAGTCCTCTACGTATCCGTTGCCCATTCCTAGTTTCTTGATTTGTCAGGGACGCAGTCAATTTGTCTAATTTTTCATCTTTCAAAATAATTCCTTGTGTGGTAATATAATAGGATACTTCTTCATCCTTACTTAATTCCTCAATCCATAAATTAGCAAGACTACTCAGAATCACGCCCTCCTTTTCCCACTTTTCTGTCAAGTAAAGTTTCTTTACTTGTTTAAGGTCATTAAAGTGTTTTTGGGCAATGCGCTGCCTGACGGCATCGTTTGCACACCATCGTCCCAATGCTGTCTGATAGCATTGTTCAATCCTTTCATCCAACGTTGTTTTATCCTTCGTTGAAATGAATTCTCTCAAAGAAGGTAACGATCCTGCCAAATAAGAGGCTATGAAGCCCCATAATATAGAACTAATGTCCATTATTATTCCTTTCTCTAATATAAAAATGGGCGACTTTCTACTCCCCGCATCGCATTGCAGTACCATCTGCTCTTTCGGGTTTTACTTCTCTGTTCGGAATGGGAAGAGGTAGATCCACCACAGATATAATCGCCCTCGATTAATCTTAATAATACCAAGCAGCGAAGAATAGCACTAATGATATGATTGTTGCTATGTTCACCAAGGTAATCAGTAAGTAGATACCGCATACTGACAATACCGCAATAATAAAACATAAAAGCAGCAGTATTTCTACTACAATTATAACAATAACGGCAAAATTACTTCATATTTGCCGTTATTGTTTTACTTTTAGGACTAAACATCGTCAAGCGCAATATGCACAAAAACACAAGCGTTGCCTCTATCATTCCGTAATCTTGCGGTATATAGAACGCATGTGCTACGTAATTGCGAATATTGTATCCTTTAGCTGTGAACACATACTCAAAGAATTCAATATCTTCTTTTCTGAATATTTGCAGTAAACATGGTTCTCTCAGTAGATCATCAAGTAATGCCTGAGAAATACTGTTATCTCGTCCTACTTTTGTAACACAACCTCCATAATCACCAACCATATCACGCAGAATGCCTTCAAAACGTATGGAAAGAATATCCACAGGCAATCGCCAATCAGTTGGTTTTCCTTGCAAAAAACGATTATACTGTTTAATGAGTGCTTCAACTCCGTAATCAATCTGCGAAAACCATGTGGTCGTAACTACTTGACCTGATCTAGTATATTCCAGTTGAATACCAAAACAAGTGTTTTTTAGGAACCATTTCCTCAATTTACTATAGGTTAATTGTTTTATGTTGACTGCTGTAAGAATCATATTTATAACAGTATTTCTCACAATATTCATGAGCCATATACCGTATTTCTGACGCAAATCGAAATCCTTACCTGCGTCCTTGCTGTTTCCGTTGATGTCCATAATCTTATTCTCAAAGCCAAGTTTTTCTACCGTAGATTTGCTTGCAGACATTCGTAGGCGTATTTGTTCGTAAGAGGGAAACAAAAACCTAACGGGACATGAAAGATTCTCCAATAGCCAACTTAGTTTCCCTTCAAGTAGTTCCTTTTCCAAGTTGCCAAAATACTCAACAATCTTCTTATCTGTTTTCTTCTCAATTTTGAAATGCAGCATTACCATTTTTTTCTTATTTTCTCGAAATGCCAGTTCTGCCCTGTTCCTTTTTTGGGTCAACCCCGCCTTCTGATAAAACGCCATAGCTTTTTGGGAATGATCTTCGTTCATCCATGGGATGGCAATATTATTTGGTGCAGTTGCCGGATCAACTAATTGCCCCATTTCCATATCTCCCAACGCTTCATAAAAAAAGTTCATGTACGGCTTTGCCTCTCCCTGAATCTTTGATGAATAGAATAAACCTAACTCACAGCAGTTCTCACGCCAGCTATCTTTGACTAATGACAACAAATCCTTGCACAAACATACGATTTTCTTTGCATCACGACTTGGAAAGAAACCCTTTTCCTTAGCCAACCTTATGCAAACCATTTTTGTGCGGTATCCATAGTCTGATTCCAACACGCCCCAAATCAAATCGGTAGCCTCGGGTATCTTATACTTCACTCTTTTTATCAGTGACATCAGAACCTCTATAGCCTTTTCTGCTACATGCGGATAATCTTCTTTGTCTTTTGGCAATAAAGTGTTAATCACCGCTATCAAAGCATCAATAGATTGCTTAGCATAGCGGTTGTCATTCGTTAATAGTGAAATAAAGTAATTGTATCTGTATTTTAATAACTGGTTATTCGTAGCTTTAACACGTTCATCAAAATAAGATACAATAAAATTCTTATCAAAATTACAATTCTCATCCTCTATCAGCCGTTCAATTTTCCACCATGTAAGAATCTCAAGACGTGCTTTTGGCTGTTCTACCGGTAAAAATGCGTCATACGAGAATCTACTGTCAAGATGACTATCATCCTGTTTTGTTTCAAGGAATTCGTACAATTCAGCTAAAGTTGCCATAATAATTTTACATCTATCCGTTAGACCTCAGATATTACCTGGCCATTTTTTAACAAACTATTGAATATATTATTAATACATTTTTGCGGAATCTTCTCTTGCTCTAGACGTAGGTTGTGAAACTTGACATGATCGTACAGTGCGGCTTCCGCAGGGGTAAGATGGAGAGGCTTTGATACATTGCTTGGTGTGCCTTTGTCGCCTTCAAAATATGTGTCAAAGGTAGTGCGATCCATCAGAAGGCTTTGTGTCTGGGGAAAATAACTGCGGAACTGCGAAAGAATTTCGAAGCCCTGTGCATCAATGTCGCCCCAATAATATAGTGAAGCGTGCCGCATGAACGGAACAGACTTGAGGATGCCAATGGTGAATCCATGCCCCCAAATCAGCAGACTTCCTGCCAACTTGGGAAAGTCAGGAAGTTGATTTTATTCTCCACCACAAACACCTTTTGCACAGGCAACGACAACGCACAGAACTGACTCTGAGGCATCGTAAGATCGTCTACACCAGAAAAGTATTCATTCGCAATCGATGCTTCCAGCACACGAATCCGCACCCATGACTCATCGTATCGCAATCCAAAGCGCTTCTCGAACACCTTCTCATCCGAACAAACATGCTCTACAATGACAATATCCAGCAACTCACGAAGCACTCCCTTGTTACGTTCAATAAACTTGGTATGCACCTCAATGGGCAATTCACGAATGTACAACCTAGGACAAGGGTTTGCCACAAAATAGCGCAAAACTTTCAGCAAATCAGACCAAAAGGAAGCATTTTCCACCACCTTCAGCGGATAGCGTTCCACCCATGAACGAAGCTGCGGAAACTCATCAAGCAACATTGCCACATCCTTACGAAACTGTGATACTTCACCACACTTCTGCAAGAAGCGCTCAATGTCCGATGCACTCTCGAATAACACGCGCTCAGGCAGATCCTGTTCGCCCAATGCTTTCGTTTTCACTGTTTTCCACTCAATCGTGTAACCAAAGCCCTTCACCTCTTTCGATTGCGAACGGATGTCCGTCAGTTCACGTTGATACTCGTCCATCGATGCGCTAGCCTTCTTGTCGCAAGGGATCACAATTGGCTCAAACTCAGAGCCAGCTACCACCGAACGCAAATAATCTACATACTTGCGTTCAGTCTTCTTACGTATTTCTACTGCCGTTATCATACTTCCATACTCCTTTCACGTTCTGCCTTAAACTCACTGATAGGCATATTATAGAGCACAGAACAGTTGCCCTTGCGCTCCACATAATGCACATACGAAATATCGTTCTCCACGATGTGAATATTGTCGCTCGGAGTCACCACGAGCAACTGCAGATGGAGTTGTTTGCAGAGCGAAATCAGATAGCGTGCCTTGTCCTCGTCCTGTGCGCGAAAAGCTTCATCTATTGCAATGAAGCGGAACGAAGAATCTAATCCACTCTTGGTTAATCCGAACTGGTAAGCGATAGCCGATCCCAGAATCGTGTATGTTAATTGTGCTTTCTCGCCACCAGACAGCTGCCCCATCGCCTCATAGGTGTTACGCTTCTGCCCATCGTCTTGGTAAAACTCCTCCGACTTATATGTGTACCATCCACGCACATCCATCACCGACTTTCGCCATGATTCGACCTGTAAGCGAGACATCAGCGGTTCAATATGCTGTTCGAAATGAATCTTGCTTCCATCGATTGTTGAATTCATCTCATGAATATTAGGTATTGCACTGCTCAGCAGGTTTTGAAACTCCTTCACATCCACATTCAATCGTTTGGTTGCTACCAACTGGATATAAGTCTTTGGAGCATCTTTGAAATCAATGCCTATAAGATACGAATTCAATTGGTCGATGGTCTTGGTGATAGACTGACACCAGTTTTGGAAGAATACATTGAATGCACTGACTTTGTTGATGATATTCTCCTGCAAATACTTGTTGAAGCGCGATTCAAACCCTGGTAAATCTTCGTCAAGCAATCGTTGGTAATAGGCCTGATATTCGCCCATAAACTCCACGGCTTCGGGCAAACGGCTCACATCCGAACGCCAATCGTGATACTTCATGGTAATTTCCTCTGCGGGATTCTTGAAGCGATAAATCAGGTTCTTCAAATCGCTATTCTTGCGACTCTTCGTTTCACGCTGTTTCTGCAAAGCTAAATCGATCTCATGTTGTAACGTGTCACGCTTTCCGTTCAAATCCTCCAATGCCACATTCAGTAAATCTGTGTGTTGCGACTCAAAAGTATCCGTATCAACTACGCCTATTTGAGCCAAAGCTGAATTACTTTCGTTTCTCCTTTCTTTGAGCTTATTCTCACGATTCTCCGATAATGTTTTCTTTTTGATAGCTTCATTGTTCTCATCATCAAGTAAACCGATTTCTTTTCTCACCCCCGCCAATTGCTCCTGTAAAATCTTCACCCGATTATTGGCTTCCTCCAGTTGTCGTTTCTGTTCTTGCTTTTGCTGAATGACTAGTACACACGACTGCCAGTCGATATCATCAAATTTATCGTATTTACTAAACAGCGTCAAATAGGTTTCCCGCTTCTTCTGAGCATTCTTTATGTCTTCCTCTAGCTTACGGACTTTAGCTGCTGTCATCTTTTCTTCCTGCTGCAACTGACGCACCTCTGCCTGTAACACGGCAATTTTCTCCTTGTTATCCCAGCCAAGCACATAGTGTTCCTTGCCTCGTATCTCTGGTCGGTCGTCTTTCTCATGCTTACCACCTCTCGCCTTTATCAGCCCCTCTTTGTTACTGCTTTCTCTTGCAGATGGTTGAAGTCCGCAAGCGAATCAACACAACTATAGTTGAACTCAGCAAATAACCTGTCCTCAAGCCAATCCAAATACAAACACATTGGCTTGTATTCAAGCTTACGGAGCAACGAATCCGCTTTCAATGTCCTATCCTCAAACTCACGAATAGTCTCTGCGCCCTGGTATCGCTGATACACGATACGACCTCGCAGATTATGACCATTCACATACTCATTTACCTGCTTGTAATACTTCTCCGGCACTACCAACCGCAATGCAAAATTGTGAAGAATACGCTCAATGGAATATTCCCAATCACGCTCATCATCCTTCACACATATCAGTTCACCAATGAATGGAATCTCTTCGGTAGTTGCACCAACAGCTTCCAGTATCTCATCACGAATCTCAGCCACACGACCGGATATATTGTTCTTATGCTGCTGCAGATAGCGTATGGTGGCCATTCGTTCTTCTATGTTGCTACTGATTTCATCCTGACGGTTTTGTGCCTGACGCTTCTCTTCCATAAGTTGCCTGTCAATCGTCACTTGCAGAGCATCTTTCTCGCGTTTGGCGGTCGCACGATTAATTTCGAATACCTCTACATCAGGACTTTGTTCCATCTTCACCAGCTTTGCCAACTTATCGTATTCTTCGGCTTTGGCCTTGCGGTTATCACGTATCCTCACTCTCTGATTGATTTCCTTTTCAATTTCATGTATCTGCTGACCCACCTCGTCCTTCTCAATAGCCACCGTCAAGCGCATTTGCTCTTGTTCCAGCTCACCCTTCTGCACCTTCAACTCCTTCAACCTATCTTCCAGTTTCCTCAAGTCGCTCTTGCAGCACACCAACTCCTTGTCGCACAAATCCACCGTTCGCGCAGCAAACCAATAGGCTGCCACACTCTTCTCCTGCTCCATTTCAACTATGCGTATGTCTATCTCCTTCAGTTCCTCTGTCAATGCATTGATAGGTTCCAGTTGGGCAATCTGCTCCTTCACCTTATCGATATTAGTCTTAGCCTCCATCAGATTTTTGGAAGTTGTCCTTCAGTTCCTGATACTTCTCCTCAGCCGGCAGTTCCTCGAGCATATTCGTACGAATAAAACTGTCCAGATCGTCCAACACTTTCACACCCACTATCTGATTGAAGAGTGTAAGCGCCTTGTCCGAACGCATACCGAAGAGGGTTATCATCTTTTCGCCATATGCCACCGGACCATCAAAAAACTCTATCGTGCGTTTTGTTTCATTCGTATTGTATTTTTTCGTCAGTCGCTTGCGCCAATCGCCATGCAAGTCAAACTCTGAAAAGTCACGCTCTATAGTCAACGACTCTCGGGCTACACCAAACAGTACCTTTAGTTCCTCGCCAGTGTAGTAGCGCACCTGAAACAGCGTCACCACGCGCTTGTCCACATTGCAGAACGATGCAAGCAATACCGAACGAGCCCCTTTGTCGCGCAATCTCAGCGTGGTTGTGCTCGCTGCACCCTCCTGCTGCTGATTGCCATAGTTGCCAAAGAAGTACGATTCCTCTGTACGGTTGCCCTTCTTCTCCACACCCGATGATTGATTGTAAAATCGTTGGCGCTTCAGTGGCACCATCAGCGTGAGCAGAGCATCTATCAGCGTACTCTTGCCCGAGGCGTTTGCTCCGGTCAATAGCGAGTTGTTACCATGCAAATTCATATGGTACACTTTTTTGTCAAAGGTTCCCCAATTCCACACTTCCAAATAGTCAAGCTTAAAGCCTGCCACTTCCGAACTGGTATTAAATAGGTTCATCTGCTGCATTATAGTCATTAAGTTTGTTTTTAAATTCTAATATATCGTCCAGTGTCACCTTATCCTTGATGATGCGATGTATCTTATAGCGCTTCTCACCCTCAATATGCTTTGCTTCCACCAGGAAACCAAAGCCTGCTATGCTGTCTATATAGCGGTCAAGATCTTTCTCAAACTTGGCACGATTGAATGTGGCGGGAAGAAACAATTCTGCCTCTTCCTTTATTTCAGTAGCAGTTACATACTTGTCCGAAGCCTGCGACTCTGTTGGATTGCTGTCGAAGTCTTCGAGTATCTGCCTCAACACGATGAGTATCACCGAAACCTCAAAACCATACGACCTTCTCGACACCATGTTCAATGTTTTGTCTTCGTCCAATTTCATTTGCTTGACAAAGGCAAAACCTTCATCCTTTTTCACGATGAGTTCCAGTCCCATCACACTGATATAGTCCTGAATCTCGCTTTGGTAGTCGAGTAAATCATTCCAAACTACATCGTCTTTCTCTACGATGCCTTTCAACAGTTTCACTACAGCCCTGCTGTATGGTTGTATATTTGCTGCGTTCATCTTGTTATTATAATTTCGGGAATTGATATGGTTTTATTTTCTGTAAAAATAATATGTTGCTGGCGTTCTTCGCTTACCACCGTCTTATATTCCTTCAGCACGCCAATGTATCCAAACACTTCCGACAGACCTTTCTCCACGCCTTCGTTCCGCTCTATCACCTCTGCCAGGGTCGTCTGCTGTCTGTCGTTCAACACCTCGTTGATGCGGTCTCTCAGCACCTTTCGGTCGATGTGATACGGATTGTAGAGTTTACCAATACTCTCCAAATCAGCCAGACTCAGTCCGGCTATGTCAGGCTTATCCTTATACACAGTTTCTTTTACAGGTGTGAGGGTAAGAGGGCGCTCCAGCGGCAGATTGATGTCAATGGTTTCGTATTCAAGCGAAGCATCTGGCTTTTCTTTCCGTCTGCTGGCTTCGATGAGTAGTTTCTTTATATCGTTGATTACTTGCTTTGTCGCCTCAGCATTCATATGTCCGTTCTGGCGAATGATTCGACTCAGTTTCTCGCTCATGCGGTCGTTGGTTTTCGCAACCTTCTCACCAGCGTCAAACAGATGCTTTTTCATTTCCTTGAGAAACATGTCATGTGCATCAATGCCTCTATTTTCCAGCGTTTTGTAGAGTGCACCAGTCAACTCGTCCCATTCTTTCTGCAGATCGGCCGAGAGCAGAAACTCCCAAAATGCATAGAAACTTTTGCCTTGTTGCGATTGTTTTAGTTCGCCATATGCATCAAAGATGTAGTTCAACAAAGCTTTCTTCTCTGCATTTTCTGTCTGACGTTCGTATATCTCTTTGATAATCCCCTTAAAGTTGTCATCCACCTCTTTGAAATCGCTCAGCAGTTCCTTCGCCAGTTTGTTCAAACTGTTGTATCGTGGTTCTATCTGGTAGTCCTCGTAAACCTCGACCTCTTCGCCCATCTCCAGCCGCTGAATCTGATGCTCTATCTCCATTTTTTTGGTTCGAAGCAATTCTAGTCGCTTCTCACGGTCCTCGTTCGAGTATTCCACCAATTCCTTCAGTTGGGAAAACAGTGTCTTGAACTTTGATTCAGTACCGATGTAATCTTCTTTTTTCAAGCTCACCACCCAATCTATCAATTTGCTTGTGTGTGACGAAATCTCGTATATCACCTCTCCCTCTTCGTTCTGATAATTGGTCAAGAATCCCTTGTCTGTCCAGTCTTTGATGAGCCGTTTCGCTTTCTGTTCGTTAGACTCTACTAGTCTCGTCATTTCAGAATCATCCTCCACCAACGTATTTTCCTGCTCATCCAGTCGGTTCTCCAGTAGCATGTGCAAGCGTTCCTGCATTATAGCCGCCTGTCCTTCAAACGCTTCAATGACAAAGACAAGAAGAAATCCACACTTCTTGATTTTATGAGTCGTACGCTTGGTGACTCTCGTAATATTTGTGTTATTTCTTCTACTTGCATAAATGTTATTCGAAATTATTTTGTTTAAAATCCATCAGTGTCTTAAATATTACATTCAAACACTTTTAAGGTGTTATTTATCTTTACACACAAAACACCACCATTGAATCATTGAAGTTCTATAATTCATTTTCCCCAATCCTTGCGATCAGTTCAGCATTCAGTTTCTCATCTCGTCCCAACAATTGCCGTACAAGCTGATAAATCGTAGTGCAAGGATTTTGATTTGCATAACGTGAATCTGCATATTCTAAATGCTTCGCTTCCGCATACCGCAAGGCGGACTCCATTGAGCCGTAAGTAGTCATTATCTTATAATTGTTAGGATCTTTCTTGGCGTATCTGTACTTTTTCTTCGATTTATATTTCGGAGAAGCATTTACAGCTGTTGAAATCTTCTCTTCATAATCCTTTCGAGACACTCCTGTTATTACATTCTGAAAATGATATAGATACCACAATTCGAATGCTTCATTACTCCAGGCTACCTCAATGCTATTTTTTTGTCCCATCGCAATGGCTTCGTTGAAATCCTTTGCAGGAAATTCATCCCTATCGAAAACAGCCCAAACACGGTCATAGTTATTCTTATTTTTAAGATCAATGGCCTTCTCCACAACATCTTTTGTTCCACGCCCAAGCCCTTTAACCTCGATGTCATATACAATTACCCCCTGTTGCTTTTCGGCAAAAGCTTCAAAGTAATTAGGTTCAGTCTTTGTCCCTTCGCACACAATTAACACAGAGCAACGTATGACTTTCTGTTCTCTCTGCGATTGCCTCCTAAATTTTGAAGAAGCATTATCTATCTTTATTCTCTTTGCTGCCATAGCCTTACATTATTAATCATTCAATATATAAGGAATGGCACCATAACGACCGGCGATATAGTTTTTCTCATAATTTGCATCATTACGAGGTTTGGTCCCGTCTGGGAGTACGATATCAATCAGACTATACAAATCCGTCTGCTCTTTAGAATCTTTCTCCGTGAACCATATCTGGTCTCGTCTTAAAATTTTCTGAGAAAGTAAGTGCGTATCGTGGGTAGTGAATATCAATTGGGCATTCTTTGGATTTGTTTCCGGATTATTGAATAATTCAATAATATACTGAGAAATCAGAGGGTGCATTTTTGCATCCAGCTCATCGATGACAAGCACGCTCCCAGAATAAAGCGTTTCGAATATCGGTCCCGAAAGATCAAATAACTTATTTGTACCGGAAGATTCCCTATCTTCAAACGAGAAGTTAATTGTACCTACTATATTACCTTTATCTGAATATACGTTATGTATAGAATCCAACTCAATACTCTTCTTGCCTTGCGTTTCTCTTTGGAAGAGTGCTCGTAATTCCATAGGCAAGTCCTGAGGAATATTGGGTTCTTCCTCATGAGTAAGAATGTTGTTAAATCCAAGTCTCAATTTCTGGAAGAAGTTGAGAGCATCAACACTCAAAGATTCTTTTTTGTGAAAAAATAATTTTGAATATGCTCTATATTGTTGATTATTCAATCCAGAAATCACATTAAAGTCCGATTGAAACCAAGAAATAACCTGACGAGATATTTCACCGCCTAACTGTTGGCATAATGACAGGAACAAACGGTTGTCATTGGTCTTTTCTTCATATCCGACTCCTTCCGGGAAATTATTCTCATCTACACAAATCCCATCTTCGTTTCTTACGAACATCATCTGCTCTTTAGAACGAGGTGTTGTTTTCCGGAATAACCATTCTTCAACGATACGCTCCAGATTATACCTGAATCCATATCTGTAACAATACTCTCCTTTCAAAATATAATCTCAAACATAGAGGGATGGTGATTGTCCTTCAAAAGAAGAAATGGGTCATATTCCAATTGCTCATTGTCATTTAACTTCACCGACAACAACACGCAACTCGCCATTGCGTGCATCGCACTGACAAGATTGGATTTCCCACTTGAATTGGCACCATACAGCGCAAGCGAACGAAGCAGAGTATATTTATTGCAGTCAAACAAGTTCGTTTCAGTACATTCTTTCAAAGCTTTATCGGCCTCCAATACTAAGGTCTTTTTCCTATAAAACGACCTGTAATTCTCAACTGTAAATTCAAGTAACATATATCTGACTTTTAAGTGTTTCAATTATTTTTCATAACTGTTTTCGAGTACAAAGGTACAAAATTCAATTCATATAATGCATATTTTTGAGATATTTTCTCAAAAATATGCATACAGCATCTATTACATTTGCTGATTCAAAAAAATAACATGCTGAAAATCAGCAGATAATCGTTATCTATACACATAATCATATCCGCATGATTGTGTGCAAAATTATGTAGAAATGAAATATTGTTGAAATTTCTTTTATGCTGACTAAAGGTACTGAACCATTTCATGCATTTGTGTCGCATACAAGACAGTTATTCTGTTATCATCCTCAGCATAGTAAGCAATACAGTGTTCTATTCCATTCAACATATTTTCAAATGCCAAACAAGGGTTCAACCCTCCACTGACTAATGTGTTACCCAAGGCCTTCATTTTTTTGCTCCGAGTAGTAATAGGTTCTGTTTTCAAGCATCCAAGAACTTTTTCTGGACTATCCAAATAACAATAATACAACCAAATCTCAAAACAAGGATTGCTCACGACCCATCTACCTTGTACATCGGTTTGATTACCTTTAAATATTTTCTCCAACTGATCATAGAATTCATCTACATCCGAAAGGAGAAATACTTTGTCCATAGTATCCAGTTGGAAAAAGCTGCGATTCTATTTTTATTTCTCCTGTCAACTGTATTTATTCCCACTTCTCTTGCATCTGATATGGCTGTAATCCTTGTCCTTTTTCAGACATAAATACAACTCTTAAAGAGTTAAGCTCACGCTGTTTAATCAATTCCAGAAGAAAATCCTTTCCCCCCCAGAGAGTACGAATATAAGACTGGTGGAAAGAATCCCTTCAGGCTTTTGGTAAGCAGAAGACACTCCTGATGTTTCATATACCTGACAATTCTCCTTATTTTGGGTTATAGACTGATGTACAAGCTATTTAGGAGTTAATCTTGAGTATTTTGAATATGTAAATTTAGATAAATCCATAACAATATTAACATTTTACATATTCAATTCACCAATAAAAGGAATAGCGCCATAACGCCCCTCCATATATCCGTTCTCAATATTAATTGTGTTGTGAATCTTAAAATCGTTTAATGAATACATATGACTCCCACCATCCTTCTTTTCAACCATCCAAGCTTCATCGGTGCGCAAAAAATCCTGATTTAGCAAACAGGTCTGATGCGTTGTAAAAATAAGTTGTCCATTGGTGTCCTGTGAGGAAAAATAACGGACAAGTTCCCTGACCAAATGTGAATGTATGCTATGATCGAGTTCATCTATGATTACCGTCTTGGCGGATTTCATTGCATCATATAATGCCGGAACAAGCGACAGTAATCTAACCGTACCGTCAGACTGTGCCTGGATATCCATATCCTTTGAAAATCCGTTTTTACCAAATTGCTGGAATAGCATTTGACTTATCTTCTGCACTCCATCTTCTACACTAATAGATCTTGTATTTCTGAAATCAACGACCTCCGACAACACTCCGGAACGCATTTCTTTAAGTTTGTCCATAGGTAGATTACTGATGTCATGGGTACTCATCCAATCTTCAAAATTTTCTGTTTCGACATTAACTCTGTTAATACCAAGACCAAGTACCTTAAATATATCCGAAGCAAATTGATTGATTTCTTTGTTGCTCTTGAATATTCCAATCAGTGCAGGATTGAAAGAATGCAAGCCAATTATTGTAAGTTCGTCCTCAAACCATTTTTGTGCAATACTAATATTTTCATCCGTCAATACCGGCATATCATTGTTTATAGTCAAAAGACTGGAAAATGGATTTTTTTCTATCCATCCCAAAACCATATTGCCTACTTCCTCTGAAGGCGTAACTGCATATTCGATTTTGCCCTCTTTGCGAGTGAAAACATTATGGTTTTCTTCCGAACCCAAACCGGAAATCTGTAGTATTTCGGAAACAATCCCAGTATTCATAATTTCCACAGAGTATATATATGGAATTCCTGTTTTTGTCTCAAACTCTATTGTCAGTTCCATAGGTTCTGTTCCTGTATTTTCTTTTAACGCAAAGATGTACTTACCAAAGGTATCCTTGTCGAGAAAACTTTTGTTCAAAGCTATTGCTTTCAAGAAATTGATACCCTTTAACAAATTGGATTTTCCAGCGCCATTGGCTCCATATATAGCAGCCATTTTCAATACAGGCAGTTTCTCATTAAGCATAGTAATATGGTTAGACAAGGTTGTCCTTTTCATATTAGGAAACATATCAAACTGAACCTCATCATTGAATGACAGAAAATTCTTCAATATAACACGCAGTATCATAAAATAGTATTTAATAAAATAATCAAACAGTAATATCAATGAGACATTAACCTATCTCAATGCAAAGATAATTAAAACAACCAGAAATGTGAAAATTTCACGTGAAAATTTCACGCATTAAAAATAAAGAAAGGCATCAAGATAAATAATATTGCTGGCGAAAAGAGAAAATACAAGATTCTATTAACCAATATCAGTCATTATGAAGTTGTATAATGTTTGGTTTAGAACCTTTTTAAATATACAAGATACTAGACTAAACCTATAATTTCTTTTCTCTAATAAACGGCACTCTATGCATCTTGAATCTGGGTTAGAATTAATACTACTAGGTATCAGATTATGATAACTATGCAGAGAATTCTTCCTTTTTCTTTTGGTTAGCATACGATTTTGAGAATTACTTAGTTCCAAAAAATTATGTTTTCTTTTTTTAGTGTTATTTTTGTATAAATTTTGTCCCCAGTTTGTCCCTCTTCATATAAATAATAGGGAAAAGCATACTAAATATCAATATATTACAAATCAATTTATATTTTCTGCATCGGAAAGTAACTATCTGATTATCAATGAATTAAATTGATTGTAATCGATTAATATGGCGCTCTTTATGGGGCGCCTTTTTTGTTGCACAAGTATCGTTGATAATCGTTGCTAAGCCTTTTTACGCCATTTTTTGTACCTCTTGTGTACCTCACCACGAAAATCTGAGGATTATCGTTGGCAAGGTCGTGGAGAACTTTTACGCCATTTTACGGGATTTTACGGAGTTATACAAAAAAATAT
>VOFK01002944.1_pt1 | contig 46351 bp, 71 predicted proteins | sample 5384121 | NCBI WGS metagenome assembly VOFK01 (sample SAMN12384730, study PRJNA508395) | human gut metagenome | isolation source: healthy gut J | host: Homo sapiens | reverse complement strand
TCAGTACTTCGTTCAGTTACCGTATTACTAACAATGTTTTTCGGGAAAAGACACCGAAAATGCGTACATTGCTCGGTACCATGCAGGATGGCATCAAGGAAATGGAAACACTGGCGGGTATAGACTACTCTCCCGTCACGATCAACCGGTACAAGAACGTGGTGAAGAAATTGCAGCGGCTTATCCCCTCTTATTACGGCAAGGAGGATATCACCTTCCATGAGCTGACACCGGAGTTCATCCGCGCGTTTGACATTTACCTGAAAAACGGAGGGGGGACTGTGCCGTAACACGATAGTCCGCTACATGAAATGTTTCAAAAGAAATTCACCAACATGGCATTGGCAAAGGAATGGATGCGTAAGAATCCCTTTTACGGTTACAAGATGGAACAGGACGAGACCGATCCGGTATTCCTGACCTACGACGAGTTGCAGGCCGTCATGAAAAAGAAATTCACCATCCCACGGCTCGAGCTGGTCAGGGACATATTTGTCTTCGCGTGCTTCACCGGTCTGGCGTTCTCCGATGTCGCCACTCTGAGTGGTGAAAACCTGGTACAGGACAATCTCGGTGACTGGTGGATAAGAAAAGAGAAGAAATTGGAACACCGTAGGAAGGCCTCTTCCATCAGCAATATTCCATTGCTGCCCGTACCCCTCGGCCATATTGGAGAAATACAGGGAACATCCGATCTGCGTAAAGAAAGGATGCTGCCTGCCTGTCATGTGCAACCAGAAAATGAACAGCTACCTCAAGGAAATCGCCGATTTCTGCGGCATTAAGAAGAATCTGACCACGCACGTTGCCCGTCACACTTTCGGGACTACGGTCACGCTTGCCAACAATGTGCCTCTTCAAGATGTTTCCGTCATGCTCGGCCATGCCTCCACACGCATGACGCAGCATTATGCGCGGGTCATGAACAGCAGCCTGAAAGAGGCGATGAACAATGTGAAGGAACGTCTTACAATAAGTATACAAATTCAGTCATTAAGCCGTCCCCCTAGGGATGGCTTTTTTTGTAATCTATAAATCACAATATCCTGCCGTCCTTTCAATTTCTTACCTGCAAATATAGCCATTTGTCGGGTTGATTGCGCAAAGGCGGCCCCTTTCAGGGGCTGGTTGGCTAAAAGAAAATCATCCTCGCTTCGCTGCGGTATTTTCTTTTGCCAAGCCTTGCGCAATCCCCGGCAAAGGACAGCCCGGCAAGTAAGAAACCGAAAAACCGGCTCCACGGAGCCGATAATGTCAAACAAACTTAAAAAATGAAGGTATGAACAGAAAGACGACAAGCAAAGGACAGCAGGAAGCCAATCCGGAAATGAGAATGTTGGTTTATCGGGAAAGGAGCTATCCCGCACGGGAAGTGCAAGGCAAAGATGGGGAACTATCTGGTTTCCGTAGAAAGACTGGAACAGGAACTGCTGGATGGCATCAGAAGCCTTGATCCGGCAGCATTCGATTTGGACGAAGAAATCGCTTACTATTGTTCGGACGAAGAGATCCGCCTGTTGACGGACGATGAACTGGAAGAAATGATTTACGGCTGACATTTAAAAAAGTAATGATTATGAATGAAACAACAGCAAAGGTCTGCGAAGAGCAAGTAGCAGGCCTTACCATAGAGAATGCACACAGGGTCACGATGATCCGGAAAAAGGTACGGACTACCCCCGTACCGTTCCATTTCAGAAAGGAGCATCATGGAACGGGCAACTACGTACACCTGTACGGAAATCGGAAGATCGCAATGAATTGCATTCCAGGGACTTCAAAGACTGGGAAGCCGTAGCGTTCAAACATCCTGGCTATCTGGAGGATATGTGGAAACAGGCTTGCGACGCATACGCCTGGAGTTCCTTCGATCCCGGAGATTCGTGGCGAGACGGACATCATGATCTACGGGGAGGGCAGCTGCACAACGACCTGCAACTCATGCAGGAAGAGGAACGGGATACATACATCGCCGCCTACCGGAAAAGCTATCCGCCCAGCTCTCCGGCCCTCTCACGCTGTGCCAACCCGATGGTGACGGGACGGAGCGGATTTGATTACTACAGGCAGGAAAAAACGAACAGAAGCTATCAGAACCGTTACGAAGAATTCCGCAATTGGCGGAAAAAGTTCTTGAAGCCGTCAGACGGAAAAAGGAAGCCGCACGACCGGAGGAAGAGAAACTGGAAAAGGCATGGCAGACGCTCAAACGCGACATCAAGAGCAGCGCCGACACCATCCACGGGATTGATACCGGACAATGCCGGGGCTATAGCCGTGCCCTGTTTGTCAGCAGCATCTGAACAAGGTATCCACCTTGGCCAATCACGGGGAAGTGGAAATCGTCCGCAGGGCCGTGGACTTCATTTCCGAATATAACGCAAGGCTAAGGAAACCCGTCATCACCCCGAGAAACAAATTCTTCCAATTGCCGGAACTTGCGGAACGGATGCGCGAAAGGCTGAAAGCGGTGCAAAGCCGGGAAAACAAGGAAGTGCCGTTCGAGGGCGGGACACTTGTATGGAACTATGGGGAAGACCGCCTTCAGATCCTGTTTGACAGGATTCCCGAAGACAACAGACGAAAGGAACTGAAATCCTCCGGATTCCGCTGGTCACCCAGAAACAAGGCATGGCAACGGCAGCTCACCTCCAATGCCCTCAGTGCCGCCAAGAGAGTGTTGAACCTTCAAAACATCTGAACCATGAATAACGACAAACTGAAATTCGTAGTCGATTCACGCAGTTTTGACGGCAGCTGCGTGACCACCATGTCTGACGGAATACATGGCGACTACCATCATGAGACACTGGAGGAACTGAGAGACAGGGGAAAAGAACCCGTACCTCACAGCCGTGTCCGGAAATACCGATCCGCAAGATGATACACATCTACTTGCAATCCCTCTGCGCCCCGTTCAGTGAGATTACGGAAGAAAGATATTTCGACTACATGGATGTCTTGCCCCCCATCCGCCATACCCGGAATTTCTTTTTCCTGGGAGAGCCTTATCATGCGGACATCTACCGGTTCTGCTTCCGGGCGGGCGGACGCTACTTCACGGGACTCCGCTCCGTTACCACGCCAAGAAAGGAGCTGGAACGGCAGATGGACAACCATTACCGGAACATTACCTTCAAAGGAGACATCCAGAAAGAAAAGCCGATGGTCATCTCTGACCACGCACGGCATGCCTCTATAATTATAGTTCCTTATCTGTTTCTTGACATAAATGGCGAGAAGAAGTTCATCTGCAACCTGATGAGAGGAACGGACGAATCGTCAGGCAGGGATGTAAGGCTGGAAACCGCCAAAATCCTGCGAAGCCTGCGCCGTCATCATTTCCTCTACTTCTCCGGCTATGAGGGAAACGACGATATGGACAGGTTCCTAGGCGAAGTGATGAAGAAAAAGCACACCCTGCTGGCAAACGGCAACTTCCTCCAATATCCCGTGAACCGGGAGTCCGTGTCGTTTACCGGAACGGTCAGGGAAACAGGCGAGCCGTTCTTCTTCCGGATTTACGACAGGGAGCTGTTCCTGCACCTGTTGTACGTCCTGAGAGGCATCAAAAGGGAAAAAGCTAAAATATAACGTGACACATAACGACGGTATGGTGACTGTCTTTCCGACCCGTCACCATACTAAAAAAAACAATGAAATCATGAGAACTGTGACCGAAGAATCGTTGCGACGCAGGCTGGCCCGTCTGGAGTCGGCCTTGGAAAGCGAAAAAGGCACGCCTGAAAGTATGCGGCGGCATCCCCTGGGGAGCCGGGATGAGGCGTACCAAATGTACCCCCTCATTCCGAAGGGAGGACGAACTGATTGGGAAAATCAAGGCGGTGAGACAGCAACTCTTCCAAATGTCCGCAGGCGGTGACAATCACACGTTTAAAGAAACAGGCAGGTGAATGCCGGCCAATTAACTTGCAAGTCAATAATTTTAAAACCAGTTACGAATATGAACACCCGATTGGCTATAATCCGTTCAGAGGGAAAAGAACATCTCTGCTACCGGGAAGAGGAATGTTTTGTCGATGTATCCTATCCGATGGTGACATTTACCAAAGGGGAGGATGATTTTGAAATTGTCAAATGCGACCATCCGTCCATGGAAGAGACTTTCCTGTATCAGGAAAGCCGTCTCTCAATCGTGATTGAAATGTACCATAACGGCTGGCCGGCATTGTCTCTGAAAGATCCCGTGACCCATGAGATATACACGGTCCTGACGGTCAACTTAGAAGATAAGGCGGCATTCTCACTGCCTGACAGGGCATTCGTGGACATCAACAACAATCCTGATGCCATGGAGTTCCTTCTGTCTAACAAATTGGCTGAGGATACAGGTTATAGACGTCAGAGCGGCTGGGTAAGCTACCCGATGGTCACACTTAACCTTCCGACGTTTTACAGGCTTGACCCACATGCCTTTAGCGCAATATTGAATATCCGGTAATCCTTCCGGGCAATGAATCTGGTATCAACAATCAAATGGAAAGAATCATGAAAAAGATATGACATAAGAGTAAGGTATTCCTTCGAGGGCACTTACACGGTAGCGGCAGAAGACCGCGATGAAGCAAAAAGAATGGTAAATGACGATTGCGGTCCTGTTTTGGGCGGCGATATCCACACGACACGCGATGACGATGAAGTATTGGAGTGGGATTTCTGTATCCATCCCGACACGCGGATTCTCTCCTTGCAGGAAAGAGGCGGAAAAGGAAGTTTACCGTCAGAAGCCGTTGATTTCAGCGGCAGGATCAAGGAACTGCGGGGGGACATCATCGACGCGATACGGCAGTTGCTCCATGCTCACTGCATGAAAGAAATTCGTCTTCCGGAAGAGGATTATGATCCGGTCTGGGTGATATGGTTTGGCAAGAACGGAGAACCATATGAATGCAGGGTGACAGGACTCCGGGTAACAGCGGACAGCCTGACCGTCCTTGCCGAAGAGAAAGAAAGCGGTGACGAGGGTGCAGTGTCACAGCCCGTTTGAACTCGGCGCAAAGAACATAGACTGGCTTTATGAGATGTATGAGGCTGTGTGGCATCAACTGAGAGAAACAAACAATGTAGAATCACAAATAGAAGAACCATGAAATATCAAGCGGAAAATACCGTCTCCAGTTTCTTCTACTACATGTGGAACGCCTGGAGCGAGGAGGAATGCAAAACCGTGTATGGCGGCATGTACCCGCATTTCTGGGAAAAATGGTGCGTGGCGACAGACAAAGGGCACATTCGGCGCGGCGGAACGGTTCTATCTGGAACTCTCGGAAGACAACCGCAGGCTTCTGGTGGAACGGGCCGTCTCGATATATGACGGACGAGGCCTCAGAAACAGGAACAGAAACATAAAAAATCAAACAGCATGCAGGGAAACATTATCAGTCTGATCTGCAACTCATGCGGTTGCGGTCAAACGGAAGCACAGAATACCTGGACTCCGAAATACGGTACCTGCGCGGAATTGCAGGAGGCGGACGACCTGAGAGAAGATGACATGGAAACGGCCTGTCTCAACCTCGGTCTTGACCTTGACTACCGGGAATATTTTATCAACCGCCTCGCAGGGGCATAAAAAACTTATGGCTATGACTTATTTTCAGAACATACACTCTCTGACGGACTTGAAGAAAGAATACCGCCGGCTGGCATTGGAGCACCACCCGGACAAGGGTGGTGACACCGCAATCATGCAACAGGTGACCACCGAGTTTGGAAGGCTTTTTGAGGCTTGGAAAGAAAAACCGGATATTCCCTCGACCTCAACCGGATATGAATATGACTATCCGGGAGCCACGGCAAAGGAATACACCGGGTATGTGTATAACGAATACCGCTGGAAAGGCCGCAATTACAAGGGGCAGCACGCTCCGGAAATCGTGGGATTGGTACGGGCATGGCTCAAGGAGACCTATCCGGGATACAAGTTCTCTGTCAGACGGGAGAATTGCCACTCCATCCATATCCGGTTGATGAAAGCGGATTTCGAGGCGTTCACCAAAGAGTCCGGAAAAGTTCAAGGCGATGTCAACCACCATCATATCCATTCAGACAAATCCTTGACGGACAGGGCAAAGGATGTAATGATGAACATCTGCGATTTCATCATGTCGTACAATTTCGATGACAGCGACCCCATGACGGACTATTTTCACACCAACTTTTACCTGACGCTCGGAATCGGAAGTTACAAACAGCCGTACAAGGTGGAACCGCCCAAACTCGGCAGCAAAGACAAGCCGGAGATATTCAAGCATCCGGAAGGTCCGGCACACGAGGCAATGCGCCGGGCATTGGGCAAAGCGCGTTTCGGCATCATCGAAAGCCGGAAGTATGCCGGGGAAATAATTCTGGGGGAAGACTGTTTCGGCTCACGGGGCTCACGGGGCGAAGTCTATTTTTGGCCGAAGGAATATTCAAGCGCAAAAAATGGCCCAAAAACGCATCGACAAACTGGAGGAAGCCGGAATAAAGTGCGAGCCCACCGGCTATAACGGAGGATACATCCGCCTGCTCGGGTACACCCCTGAGATGAGAGATTCCCTGGAACGGGAACGTCAGGAGTATGCCGCCGCGTATCAGGCATGGTACTCAAAACAGAATTTGAAAACAATCTGATTCAGAAATTATGGATACAAACAATTTGGACAAGTGGTGGTACGGACTTCCGGGAAAACACCAGACAGGCTATAGGAAACGATGGAATATGGGAAAAAACTGGATATGCCGTCCCGTTCGGCGCTACACCGATATTCCCGGCTTAGAATTTACGGACCGGCAAAGGACAGGGATGAGCGAACGCACGCTGCTCAATGAAATCGCGTGCGGACTGGGCGACCTTTGCCCTTGTCCGTAAAAACGGCATCGCGTTGGAGAAAATGTGCAACGGGAACGGGGAATTTTACGATGAATACCAGGAACAGTTCGACATATTATATGACAATTACGGACATACAATAGAAAATATAAGCTGGCCGGACTGGATCGGACATACAATTCCGACAAACAGGGAACTGGTCCGGTTATTGGAACATCACGGTTACAAGCGTATGGAAATCGATACCGACAGAAGAATCCCGAAAACTTTCTATGTTTTCCGTCGTGGGTTGCACATCAACGCAAGCGAGGACTTGTCTTACCACATCGTACCGCAACAGGACAGTTTCGGACTAGGGCGTTTTGCGGTATGCGCTACCAAAGACGGTGAAAGCTCCCAGCTGGGAACTGACTGTGCCCGGCTCTTTTTGAGGCGCTTCCTTGCCTTCCTGAAGGGTGAAAGAAGCGGGAAAGAGATTATAGATGAAATATGCAACAACCGACAAACTGAACGATAGTATGAAAGCAAAAGTATTCAAGTACAGGTCTGACGGAATACCGTCGTGGCTCCTTATATGGAACTGGAGCCGTACGCCGAGAATGTATATCTCCCCTGTCGAGAAAAAGAACGAATACGGGAATGAAGACGATGACTGTTTCCATGTGGTCTGCCGGATTGAAAACGTTTATTTCTCCAGCGGGCAGTATTCACGCCGGTTCCTCAAGGGAGAAGGTTGCAGAGAGGAAGCCGCCACCTATTGCAGGAACTGGATTGCGGATACGCTTCAAAGTGCGGAAAGAGGAGCCTTCGTCAATTTGATCTCCGTCCGCGTGTTCCTGAAGCTCTCGGACTTGACACCACCCCCTGGTGCAAGCCCGTGAGGAATATAAAAAGAATACAGGAGCAGAAACGCAGGGAGCAGAAGGAGAAAGAGGCGGAAGAGCGCAAAGTGCAGGAAGAGCAACATCAGCGACTGCTCAATGAACAGAAACAGAAATTCCTGGACGGGGAACGGATCACGGGAGAAATGTTCCTTGAAATCACCGGAAGGGACGGTTTTGACATCCATATCAGAACCAAAGGGACATTCAACAGGCATGTGAGGGGCATTGACAGGAACGGAACCGTCAGTTTCCGGAAAATCAAGGGTCTGCCGGACTCGGACTTTACCGGTTGCCATAAGGCCGTGGGCGATTATCTTGCATTTATAACAACAAGAAAGGGCAAATAATAAAACCTGGCGGTAACGGTCGTGCCCATGCGGCTGTTACCGTTGCCGGCTTCCGGACTCACAACTTACGGTTCAGCGCCATCGCCAACGGAAACATAAACCGGTTATAGGCCTTGAGCTTTTTGCAAATTCAGCGCATATCCGGCATAGGGGCTGGTCAGATCGGTATAGAAGAATACATCGGTAAATCCCGCGTGTTCCTCCACAATTTCACCATCCAACGGAATCTCCTCCACATTGAACCGCTCCAGAGGCAGCTCTTCCAGACGGGCATGCTCCGCATTGCCCAATACGTTCAGGTTGCGGTTAAACAGCACGAATCCTTTCTTCCTGTAATCCACACGCATACCATACGGACGCTCCACAAGGAAAGCATCCGCCGCTTTCTTTACATAGTTTTCCATAATCCTGAAATTAGAAATTGCAAAAATACAGCATTTGTCCGGCAATGGCGAACAAATCAGGAAGATTATCTAAGGAATCCACACAAGATCCCGCAACAAGGAACAACCGCATATTTTATTTCCCACCCTGCAAAAGGTAGTCCGTGTCCTGTGTACCCGTACAAGGTCAGGCCTGCGGGGTTGGCTGAAAGAAAATCATCCTCGCTTCGCTGCGGTATTTTCTTTCGCCAAACCTTGCGGGTACGGCCACGGGACTGTCAGGCAGGCGAGAAATAAAAATACCGGCTCCCGGAGCCGGACGTGTTTAACAGATAAAACACAAAAGTTATGAAAATCCTGAATGAAGAACATTTCGAGAATGTAAGGCGCTATGCCGAATCCATCGGTGACACCTCACTTCAAAAGTGTCTGGAGCGGTTGAAGAGTTGGGAAGGGAATTCTGACTATCCCAGTGAGATTTCACTCTACTATGACCATGCCCCATACTCGTTCGGCTTTACCCAGCATTATGCTGATGGAAGAATAGGTATTGTAGGAGGTCTGCTCTATCACGGAATACCGGACAGGTCGTTTGCCGTAACATTGCAGCCGTTCCACGGATGGCAGATACATACCTGAAAAACATGAGACTTGACAATGACCGAAAAGCAGACTTCAGAACAGAGAATCCGAGGTCTGCTTTTTCATTTCTCGCTGTAAAGATAGCCGTTTTCCGGGCTGATTGTGCAAGGCGGCCCCTTTCAGGGGGGCTGGGTTGGCTGAAAGAAAATCATCCTCGCTTCGCTGCGGTATTTTCTTTCGCCAAGCCTTGCCGCAATCCCCGGAAAACAGACTGGAAAGACATCAAGAAATAAAAATGCCTACCCATGTAGGCCGTAAGCATTCGATAAACTCCCCCTTTCATTCTAAAAATGTGATATTACTTTTGTAATCAAAGTAAAAAAGCTCAATTGTTATGTCACATCAATGGACCATGGAAGATTTTGAATCTATTTATTCCCGTTTCAAGTCGAGCGGACTGTCAGTTATGGATTTTTGTTCGAATGAATGTATTCGTCCCAAACGTTTCTACGAGTGGCGTTCCAAGCTGTTGCGCAAAGGCGGCTTTATCCCGGTAAAGGTAAACAGTAAGGGCCAGGTCAGTCTTCCCCATAAGGAGAAATCCCTGCTGTCTGCCCCTCCGGTCAGCCCGTCGCCAATTCCCCAGCCGCTATGTGAGATCTCCTATCCCAATGGCGTCACAGTCCGCTTGAACAGCCCTTTGTCACCGGAGGTATTGCAAACCCTGATATTTTTGAATTCAAACCGTTAGCCTATGTTTTCTTTGAATGAATCCAACAGATATTATCTTTACCCGTATCCGACAGACATGCGTAAGAGTTTTTATACGCTTAGCGGCATCGTGACCAACCAGATGGGAAAGAATGTACGGGACGGTGACGCTTTCATTTTTATCAATGCGAATTGTACCTGTATGAAAATCCTCCATATGGAATATGGTGGTCTGGTGATATACCATATGAGGCTGGAACATGGGCACTTCCATCTGCCGGTCATAAATACGGAGGAAGGTCGGGTTAAAGCGATTGAAACCTTCTGGAATGACCTTGTGATGATGGTTCAAGGAATGGACGGCAGCAAGGTCAGGCGTTATAAGGAGTGGTTTTCATGGGTTGTAGTTGTAACAAATTATAACATATACAATGCCGTATTCCGGCTGTTTTTTAGTATCTTAGCATCATATTTAAACGATTATGCCAACCGATAAGGAATTACTGATAAAGGATCTCATGCACAAATGCGACTGTCTGTATAGAGAAAACAGCCGGTTGAAGGAGATGGTGTCCACGCAGCCCCTTAAAGCTGCGGACAAAGAGGTGTATGAGGCTTTATTGTCTGACAAGGATGCCATAATCGCCCAAAAGGAGGCAAAAATCAACAGTCTGGAGCAACGTGTATCCTATCTTGAACGGCAGTTGTACGGTAAAGAAGGCGGAAAAGTTCATAAAGCCTGACGCCCAGGACCGCTGGCTGGATTTTGAAGGCTTTGACATGCTTCCCCAGGAGGCTGAAGCCGCAGAAGAAGCAGAAAAGGAGTTGAAGGCTACCAGAGAAGCGATCATCGCCCGTAAAAAAGCGGGGAAGCAGCATCCTGCGAGAAAATCCCTTCCGGAGAATCTTGAGCGTGAGGAGGTCACATATATATCCCGAAGGGTATAATCCGGAAGAGTGGACGCTCCTTCCCGGAGAGGAAGTGACCGAGATCCTTATGCACGAGCCCGAGAAGTTCTATATCCGCAGGATAGTGCGCCATACAGCCAAACGGAAGGGTACAAACGAGTTCAAGACCGGCCCGCTTCCCGTCATGCCAATAGCAAAGAGCTATGCCTCCGCCTCATTGCTGGCAGACATGATGATAGGGAAATATGTGGATCACATACCGTTCCACAGGCAACTGGAACAGTTCAAGCGTGTGGGGGTACATCTCCCCGCGTCAACGGTCAACGACTGGTTCAAGGATGTGGCGGATTTGCTAAGGCCCCTTTACTTCCGATTATGGGAGCTGGTGATGCAGACTGACTACATACAGTCGGATGAGACGACAATCCCTGTGATGAATGACGAGAGACACAAGACGGTCAAAGGTTATATCTGGCTTGTGCGCAGTGTCATGACCGGACGTCAGTTCTTTTACTATGACAAGGGTTCCCGAAGTGGAAAGGTGGTGCTGAAACTCTTCGGCAAGTTCCGGGGAGCCATACAGACGGACGGGTACGAAAGGTACGAGATGCTGGACGCCAAGAAAGGTATTATCCTTCTTGGCTGTTGGGCCCATGCACGCAGACATTTTTGGGAGGCAAGAAAGAATGACATGCAGCGTGCCGACTATGCGCTCGCACAGATACAGTTGCTTTATGACGTGGAGCGTAAGGCTGACGATGAACGCCTGACTTACGAACAGAGGGCTGAACTTAGGGCACGTCTTGCATATCCCATACTTGTGCGCTTCGAGAAATGGCTGGTCAATGAATATCCCAAAGTAATGAAAGACAGTCCGATCGGAAAAGCCATAAAATATACATACGGAAGGTTCGACAAACTCTCCAGGTACCATCTGGACGGTCGTTACAGACCGGATAATAACGAGATAGAAAATAAAGTGCGGCCTGTCGCGTGCGGCAGACGTAATTACCTGTTCTGTGGCAATAATGATGCCGCTGAAGATGCGGCGGTGCTCTACTCGTTCTTCGGCTGCTGCAAGGCTGCCGGGGCTGACTTCCGTACGTGGCTGATCTACTTCCTTGAACATATACATGATTATGACGATGACTACTCGATGGATCTGGCCGAATTGTTACCTGACAATCTGTTATCCAAGGGCAAGATATTATCCGTTACGTCACCGGAATCTCCCAAGAAAGACTCCTGATACCTTCGTAAATCTCGCCTAAGCACGGGAAAACTACCGTTTTATGCCAATCAAGACGGGAAAATAGGGAATAAAGTGCCGTTTTTATCTTCATTATCCCCGATAAATAGGGAAAATAAGGGAAAGAATACCCTTTTATACCAATTATGGCGGGAAAGTAGGGATAAAAATATCGCTTTATCACATTTGTCACAGGAAAATAAGGGGCAAAGGGGAAAAACTTCCTTTTATCCGCTCCTTTAGTAGGGATAATATCAATTACTATAGAAACCCGCACATCTTTGGGTTGAATTGATGTAACAATAAATCATAGAACGATAAAATGAATAAACGACATTATGAACATACGTTACCCAATATACGAGGGAGTTTATCGAATACTTACCTCCGGTGCGTCCGTTCCATATCCGTGAAACTGATCTGGAAGCACCCATAAGGGTAATTATGTTTTTTTACCAGGTGTACGGCTGTCCTTGCCAGATCGAAATCCTTGTAATTATAGACAAATCCGGCAAACCCGGCCTGTATATACTGGCTTAACAAGGGCTTTCCTATGCTTTTGGTCTTTCCGGAGTTCGCCCCACCATAGACCAGGAAATTATCGAACGGATCGGCAAAGGTTATTTTCCTCCCTCCCCCGGCCGACAGTTCAAAACGGTATTTCTGTCCTTTTTGCTGCTGTTTCCCGGAATTTGGAAGCAACAGCACAACAACGATGATCCCCACCAGGCAGGCGATCCCTATAATAATATACATCATCATATCATAACTCTTTAAACGGGTTTAGAAAACTGCCGATCTGTTTTATCAGCATCATTTTTATATTAGCCGGGTTCTGTATAAGGCTGACGGCCTTTTTCACGTTGCCTACAAGCATCCTTTCCGTCCGGAAGCTATCCCCCAGGATCTCGTTTATCAGCTTTTGTTTGGCCTTACCACCGATAAACCCGACCGTCTTGTCTGCGCTTCGGTGCGTTCCCCTTTCCCTTTCCCGGCCTCCGGTATCTTTGGCGTACCCGGTAAAGGCAAGCAAATCCCGGCGTTCCATAAAGAAAGAACTTTCCCCCTTGATGTAGGTATAGTTTCCGGCCTCGTCCCTTTCGATCGTATATCCCCTCTCCCTCATGGCCTTGTTTATCTGCCTTACCGTCCGGTATTCGGGATTTGCCAGGCACTCCCTAAGATCCTCGTTCCTGACTGCGTACCCATGCTTGTATCGGTCTATCAGATTGATCTCATTCTCGTATGCGTATTTCCGGATCGCCGAAATCGGCACATAGGTTTTCGTTTCCCTATCAAACAGTACATCATAAGACACCTCTTTAAGCTCTTTCCTGTATTTCACCGGATCGGGTTCAGGCATGGGCGTTTCCGCTTCGTTTTCCGTTTCTTCCGATGTGCCTCGCTCCCCGGCGTTTCCTGCTGTGGCTGCTGCGCTTCCTCCTTTGTTTCCGGCTTTCCGGTCACGCTTTTATCCTCTTCCGGCTCGATCGGCACTTTCTGGTATGTCAGGAAAGAAATATTCTTGGCTTCCAGGCCGTTTTCCCGGTAGGCCACACGCCCTCCTGCTTGTACTTTGTACAGGTTAAACCGTTCGATAATGCCCTCCATGGGCGGCTCTCCAGTTTCGATCGGCGAATTTTTTCAGATCCTTGTGCCGTATGCTCACCCGTTCACCCTCCCGTGAAAAGGAATGTACCCCTTTCCGTACCTTATGCGTGTAGCCTTGTTCTTTCATGGCTACGACAATCTGGTTAGCGGACGTGAAACGGTAGTTCTCCAACAGGTTTTTAAGCTCCGGGTTCGTGATCTTCTTCAAGACGGCTTCGGCCGTCGGTTCGCTTTTCACCAGGTTTATTTGATGCTCGTATGCGAACTGCCGGATGGTGGCGAACGATACCGTCGTATGGTTTTGTTCATCATAAACCACTTTATAAGCGACCTCTTTCAAGGCCTTTTCCCCTTCTGTGCTTCATCTTTTACATATGTCGAGAAACTTATATCCTTTACCTGCAAACCGTTCTCCCTGTACCCGGCCGGGTTCGCCTCGTACTTTGTCAAGTCGAAACGTTCCGTTATGCTTTTTAGCTGCTCGTCAGACAGAGGTTGTTCGAACGCTTTCAAGAGCCTGTGTTCAACCTGGAACACTTCACCCTCCCGTGAAAAGGAATGCACCCCCTTCCTTACCTGGTGCGTGTAACCTTGTTCCCTCATGGCTGCGACGATCTGGTTTGCCGCCGTAAACTGCTCGTCCTGCAATATCCTTTTAAGCTCCGGGTTCGTGATCTTCCCGATCTCGGCCGATACCTGCGGACGTACATAAGTTTCCCCCTCTTTGGCCTGGTAATCGAATTTCCGGTTAAAACATTCCTGTACCCTGACTTTCCAGCCCTCATGTGAAAAACCCCGTTTCACCGTCCCCCCTGCCCTCCAGTTCCCAGGTGTTCCCGGCCGATTTAGCCCCCGGAGAAAGTTTCACTTTCCCGTCCAGGCTCTTGCGTGAAACGATTACGTGAACGTGTAAGTTCAGACCGGGTTTAGGCTCTCCGATCCTGGCGATCCCCTGTTTCACCTCTTCATCTTCCGGATGATAGGATCGTTCCGTTTCCACACGTGCGTAATACATGAGATCCTGGCCTCCCCTAATATTGTCCCGTCCGAAGTTCAAGGCGTATTCATCCATAGCCGAACGGGTGAACGCCTCCAGCTTTTGGAAAACCTCTTTTTTCTCCTGTGGTGTAAGTTCCTTAAAATCGTCCACTTTCCGGCCGATAAGGTGCATTTGTTCCGACTGCGACGGATTGAGCGAAAGCATGAAGAATTTAGCGTCGTTAGCCCCTAACGCCTTTTTGTTCCCGTCTATATCCATAATTACCCGTTCGGGTGAAATATCCTGCTCCGTATGGGAGAAAAAACGCTGTCCCTCCCCCGTTTCCTTTTCCAGATAACGCACCAGGTCGTGACAGCTTCCCGTATTTCCGCTTTTCACGTCCTCGGCCGGGTGTACTTTGGCAAACATAGGCTTATCTCTTTAGTTCGTCCTTTAACCTTTTCACCCACATATCCAGCGTATTACGGTCTATCTCATAAACCGTATCGTTGAATGTCGGTATCTTCTTCACCTCGTCGATACGCTCCACGATCTCCAGGATCTTGTGCGTATTGCATCCGACGGCCGGAGTTCCTTTCTCCTGCCGGGCTATTTCGAGATCCGTTTGCAGTTTCCCGGCCTTCTCCCGGTTTTCCCTGGCTTCCTGTTCCAGTTGCTTGAACGCTCCAAAAGTTCCTGTACCTGTGAGATGTGCATATATTCGTCCGGATTGTCCCCGGCGTTTTCACTTCCCCGACAAGCGACAAAAGGAGTTGTTCGATGTTTTTCAGCCTTACGTTAGTGGATTTCTCAATGCCCCGGACAACTTCGATCACCCGGCTTGCCTGCTCTTTGGCCGCAATGTTCGGCGGCATTACATTCGACTGCGGGTGATCCCCGTTGTTTCAAAATAGAGTAACATTTCGGCCACGAACGCATCGTGCGATTTGTTTCCTTTCAGCATATCAAGCCTAAACCTTGTACTCTCCTTTATACGGATAGACGTATCTTTACTTGTTGTTGCCATAATTTCACGTATAGGGGTTTGCATACATAAATATCGGCTACAATATACTATAATTCAATGAATTATCAAAATAATGTATGCAATATGTATGCAATTCGCATACATATAAACAAGTAAACAGTTATATATCAGTGATTTAGAAAATCAGCATTGGACTTAGTCCAATGACTGCTTGCTCACTTTGGTAAACCGTCGTTCTCTCTCTCTCCTTGCTTCGCTCGTCGCTCCTGGAACGCTCCGCACGGCTTCGCTCCAATACATCAGACACCCAGCCCCCAAAATGCACATTACAAATGTACACCGCCCCCCAAAAAAGTGTACATTTGTAAAACGGCGGCAATCGTTCCGATCACCTTATATTTTACAACACAAAAACAAAATTTTACACATTTTAACGCGCGGAAAAATCGCACTAAAGAAACGCTTCGCTCATTTTTTCTCCGTTTCTCATTTTCCGTTTTCAAAATGCACATTTTCCAGCCGTTTTTGAAGCCTGTGATTCCCTAAGATTTTCCTTCTTTGTGAGAATAGTCTTTGTAGAGGTTCTTTGTAAGAAAGCGTTTTTTCATTTATAATTAACTGAAATACAAATCGTTATAAGTGAAAAGACACAACCTAAAATACTCATTTTACTAAAATCCGAAGGGGGAAAATACTTATTTTACTAAAATTACCCCCTCAATAAATACCCATTTTACTAAAGGTTACAATAAAAAGTACTTGGTATTTTTTGGCGGTATCTTTTATTTCTTTAACTTTGTCCCGAACTCAAAAAAAAAGCCTATGGCGACCAACGACATCACCCTCTATATTCCTCCTACGGAGGAAGAAGTAATGTTAATCCAGCCGAATAACGTAACATTCGGCCAGTACTCTGTGACCGAGTGGCAAGAAAAACCTCCTGACGCTCATAAGCGACCAGATCCAGCAAAACACATGACCAGGGAAAAACAACTGCCTAAAGACCTCTTTAACCAGCCTGTCGTCGAGATCAAATGCGACGAAGCCGGGGGGAAGAACAACAAGAGCAAAGTTCTGAAAGAGGCTATCGCCATGATGCGGAAAAACTTTTCCTTTCGCTGGGTGCATCCCAATATCCACCAGACGGTGGAAACGTTCGGGGTGGTGATAACGACGGTACACAACATCAAAGGCACAAACCGGGTAGCCCTGACGCTCAACCCCTGGGCGATCCCTTTCCTGCTCTACTACGGTACGGGTGTCGGCGGTACAAGGTACGGGAAGAACATCGCCTTTAACCCTCCGGGGCAATTACACCAAGCGGCTCTACAAGATCATTTGCAGCCAACGGGACAGACGGGAGTATTATTACTCGATCGACCAATTCTGCAAAGACCTGGAGATCCCGGCCTCCTACTCGAATGCACAGATCGACCAAAAGGTTTTAAGGCCTGCACAGACACGAATCAAAGGAAAGCGAGGCCGATGTATGGTTCGATTACAAATTCATCTGCAAAACGCCTAAAAAGGGGCAAAAACCGAAAGCCGACACGATTATCCTGTTCATCCATGCGAGAAATCCCCAAGAACTGCGAGGCGACCAGCAACAACAATACTCGTTCGTTTACCGTTGGGTTTACGGTGCTTTAAGCTATCCGAGCGACAACACCCCGGTAAGGGCACTCGACAAGATCCTGGAAAGCGGACGGCTGAAAGACGTACGACCGTTGTGCATATTACGACGATAAGGTTTGCAGCGGTGAAATGAGTACAGCCCACGCACAAAAATTCACTGGCAAAGATGCTGCGTGAGGATTTCGGTATCAAGGCCAGGGGGAAAAAAAGAAAGATCCCGACCTGTTTGGTTAAATCCGGAAGATTTTCTATATTTGTGTGCGGCCGGGGTGGTTCCCGTCCGTCTGGGGGCTGACGGCTATGCACGTCAAGCCTTAAAAGTGGGGCGAATTGACGTATTACGACATCCCCACTTTTCATATACCCCTATATTGTAATGCACATTACAATAATACTAAAATACTAAGATTAGTATAGACTTATCTTAGTATTTTTAGTAAAACGAGTATGCTTGAAATCTGCCTCCGGCGGGTTTTACTGGGGGCTTCTGACCTTTGCACTGTTTCCTATTGTTCCGTAAAATCAGTGTCGCACAGTCCGCACCTTAACACCAGCCCGGATTTTCCCCCACACGTTACAGCCGCACCCACAGGTGTATTTCTTCCGCTTTCCGCTTTTTGCTCTCCCCTCGTCCGGATCTTCCGGTTCTTCCGTTTCGTCCCCGTCGCTTCCGGCGATGCGGATCGGCCGGGTAGGTACGGCCGCCAAAGTCGGCTTGTACCTAAGCCGCAAGTTTTGCAGATCCTCCCGGCTTAGCGTATTGAAAACCTGCTCGAACTTCCCTCCCGGAATGATATAATGCGTAATGCTCTGGCCTGTCCTTTTGCCTCCGGCCTCCCCGGTGTCGGACGGCATCAGTCCGACCTGGATCATCTTGTCAGCCCATTGCGAATTATGATACCCTCCCCGGCTCGGCCTGCCGAAATCCTCCTGCCACAAATGGCACATTTCATGTACCAGGGTAGAATGCCAGTCCCGATCTTCCCGGTTCATAAAATCGGGGTTGATGCTGATCTCGTGAACGACCTTTTTTTCCCTGCCCGTCCCCTCTCCAACGGTTGGCGGCGAAAAAGCCGAACGCCCCACCGTGACGGGACATATTCACGATACATTCCGAAAGCTCACCGTTAAAAATTGCGTCGTTGTAAAACTGATACAAGTCGTCCAACGTCTTAAACTGGATCGTCGTTATCATAAGCCTTTTGTTTTTCAATCTGAATGCAAAGATACGGATATTTTTTTTGTAATGTACATTACAAAAATACTAAAAAATACTAATATTAGTATAACCGGATATAAAAGATACCCATTTTACTAAAATACTTGAATAAGTACACGTTACGTTTACAAAATACACTACTGTAATGTACATTACAAAAATACTATTTTTAGTATTTACTAAAAAAGCGCATCTATCCCAAAGATTATTCGAGAGATTTTTTTATCTTTCGGCCGAAGAATCCCGGAACGGAAATATTAAAAATATCCACGTTCCCAATAAACCATATACGCCCATGTTTCCAAATTACAAAGACTTTCAGATAGCTGTTTACTACACGCTGGGAAAAAGCACTTCCCAAGCATATAGAGGAAGTGCAGACGGAGATCATCGAGAATTTCGATATAAAATACAATTCCCCCATGCTCGCACACCCGTTACTGCGTACCCCCATTTACGAGAAAATCATCCTCCGTATATTAGATACAATGGAAGATTTAAAAGAGATCCGCTTTTCCGACGACCGTACCCATGTCGTCCTTACCGGAAGGGGTAAACATCTCCTGGACGAGTACGAGAATGAAATGAATCAGAGGTTGCCTTTCATCATAAGCCGTAAAAAGTTCAAACGTCACACCCAAGAAGAGTTAGCTAAGGCATACCGGGAACTCAATGAATATCCCGATTAGTTTTTCTCCCAGGATTGAGCGTACGAACTAAAATACTAAAAGTAGTATCTACTATTTTTAGTAGATGTAGTATCAAACGAAACGTTTCTTTAAGGCGATGATCGGGTTTATCATCGTCTTGTACATTTCCAGGGGTTCACCCATAAGCTCGCACCGGATTAGGTGTATCAGCCTCTCGTCTTTCGGATCTGTCGGCTGCGGCTGGCAGTCCTTTCCCGTCCTGGTCTGATCCTCCAGTTCGGCCACTAAAATATACTGGAGCGTAAAGATGTCGGCCACGGTTTCCACCTCTCCGGCCACCTGTCGGTATAACTTCCGGTACTCCGGCCAACGTTCGGTATCATAGATATTCGCCTCGATATAGGCGTTTATCTGCGGAGTGGTGGCCGTCTGCTCGATTTCCACACCGGAAAGCCTGCGGATCACCTCTATTTTAAGTTTTTTCCCGGTAAACTTCTGTTTCGGCCTTAACCCGTATTGCGGCATTTCCCCCAGGGAGATAAACGGCTCTTTATCCCCCTTTCTCCGGTAAATGAAATATTCCGCTATCATCGTTCGGGGATATTCAAAACGTGATCCACTAACAGGGCTTTGTCCTCCGGATTTGCCTTTATCCAGAACAGCGACCAATTCAAGGCGTTTCCATACTCGTTAATACCGTTTTCCCGGACGGTCTGCCCGGCTGTCGGGGAAATCCCTTTCAGGCATGAAAGCGCATTATTATTGCCAAACATGGCATATCTGTTAAAGGCTTCCAACTCGAAAGGATAAATATCAAACCTTTTCTTTCCCTGGACGACCTGCGCAACAATCCGGCTATCATAGTCCGGATATTTGTCGGGTTCGACCTTAATCCCCAGGTTCTCCAGCAAAGCCCGGTTTATCCGATCGTCCGTCCCCAAATAAAACTGAAAGAAATCCCCGTCATACCCCCTGTATTTGCCTAAAAGATGCGCATACAGTTCCGCATCCACTTTTCCGTAAATACAACTCTTTATAAAATCCTCGTCGATACGGTTTCCTGCTATCGCATTGGAAACAACATCAATAATCTGTATAATCTTCGGTTTGTTCATATTACATTATTTTATCTACAAATATATATCTATCCAATCAAAAAACGCATTATCAGAGCTATGAAAGCGAAACGGAGTGTAGCGGCAAAGCGTTTTTTGGTTCTTTTTGGGGCGAGTGCCAAAAAGAACTCCCCCCGAAAGGCTGTCCCCCTTTCGGGGGATCTTCCTTGTATCATGCCACCTGTTCCGCTTCATCTGCTGCCGTTTCCTCGCTTTCTACGGAGATATTCAGTTTCCCGGCTATCATCTTGACAATTTTCATAGCGTCGGCCAGTACGTTTAAAATGAACTTGGGTTCTTCCCGGATCGCCTTTATCCAGCTTTTCAGATAAGCTGCGTTTTCAGTGCGTATATGTTCGGCTATCCCGAAAAACATTCCTGCCAGGGCTGCGGCGAACTCGGCCGTTAATTCCTCCTTGCCGTATTCCTCTGATCCGAACGGGTGCGCAAGATCCCGGTTCAATCAGGTGGGGTGTCCCGTGGAATGTCCCATTTCATGCAGAAGCGTTTCGTAAAAGCTCTGCATATCGACGAACTGCGAGCGAAGCGGCACTACGATATAATCGGCTAAAGGAGAATAGAAAGCCCTGTCGCCTTGCTGCTCCCGTATCGGGCAAAACCAGCTTTTCGCCTCCAGCATGGCGTCTATTTCGGGGTGCGCCTCTCCGGTTGTCCCGTCGGGCTGCTCTGCCTGTCCCCCTCTGAACTTCTCCCTTAACGCTTCCCATTCTTCCGGCCTCACGTCCGAAAAATTGGTCTGATCCAGGTTAAAGACCGAGTAATATTTATAGGTCGGTATAACGTTGTATTCCTGTTGCTGCTCCCGGCTTAACGCCTTGTATTCCTCAAAGGTTATTTTCTTGCGTGTTTCCTTGTGGTACACGTAGAAAAGGAAGTAATAGACCGGAAACGATTTCGATCCTTTCAGCACGGAGATCCCGGCCTCTTTCGCCTGGTTGAATGTCATAAATACGGGTGTCTGGTACTGGAATTTCTCGCAAAGGAAAAGAAGTAAAAAGGCGTTACCTCCGGCGTACCTGCGTCCTGTGAGGTTCTGCGGAAAGAAATTGCGTGTATTCGCCGCAATGGTGATCCAGGGCTTTTGCCAATTGTCCTCTACCTGCTGGATCTTCTCGATCATCAAATTTGCAAACTGTTGCGCTGCCTTGTCGAAATAATCAGTTTTCATAACTACGTCCCCCGTTCTTTATCCTGGTGGGTGAGCCAGTTCTAAAGGTTGTTATCTCTTTTTCTATACCTCTAATATAGCACTTTTATTTGAGATATGCAAGTATTTAAACAACATTTAACTAACTATTTATCAGATAATTATATGAAAAAGTAGTATTTTAGTATATACTAAATTTAGTATTTACTACCTGATTTTTTCCGATAGTAAACTCCCCACCTCGCACCCTCTCCCCCCCAAAAAACCTTGCGGATGCCTAAGATTCCGATGTTTTTGTATCAAGACAACCTCATTTTGGTTTTTCGGGGCTGTCGGTGTGGTCATCTTGCGTTTACCTTGAGTTCCGAGGGGTTTTTGTATGAGAACACCCCAAACGTTTTTTTCCATAGCACAAGTTTTTAGGAAAAATACTACCTGGCTTTAGCCAGGCTGGAGATTTTTTTCTAAAAAGCCGCTTGCGGCTCAACTTGGGATATGGAAAGCCGTTTGACCTTTTGCAGACAAAAACCCCGGTCGGAACCTCAAGGTAAACGCAAGATGACCACACCGGAAAAACTAAAATACCTCTCTCCCCTGAAAGGGGGGTTAAAACCGGGTTCGACAATCGGCTACCGGAGTACCCGGATTGTGCCGATCAGTGAAAAGTCAGGCGGCTTTTATCCGGCTGGCTTCACCGAACGGCTCTATCCGGAAATAGCCTACCTTAATCGGGTGGGTGGGTGTATTCATGCGTTAGGGATTGCAGTGGAAAGCCCACAGCCTTTAGGCGAGGACTTGGAGGCGGAAAGCCCGACCGTTTACGGGAACGCCCAAATCCTCCAAAAGAAAAGCGTACTAATATACTAAAATACTAAAAGTAGTAAATACTACATTCCAGGGAACAAGCCTCTATTCTTTTTAAAATCAATCCAGAAAAGCCATAAAATCCTTGTATAAACGAGATATACTCCCTATATTTGCGTAGTAATCCCCTGTTGTCCCTGTCGCAAGACAAACTCCAGAGTTTTGTTTTTATATACTCCCCCCCTATACGGTAGCGTATGGATCTTTTTCCTGAATCACCTTTTTAATCTTGAACAGCCGTTCTTTGGTTAGCGGCTTTATAGTTTCCGGATCCTCACCGTCGAATGTTTCCCCGAAGATCAGATCGTCCACCTCCAGGCCATGATTAAAATTCTCCCTGATACAGTCCCTTAGCAACCAAAGGTTTTTGAGGTTCACCCAATCGGCCGTTATGTTCCTGATCCTTCTAAACATGATTATCGCAGTACGAAAATAATGCCCCACATGATCGTAATCATGGCAAACCCGTTTATCCAGATAATAAACATCTATTTCCTGGTTTTCTTCATCCTCCGCGATCCGGCAAAGGCAGAACGGGATCTGCTCCAGTTTATCCCATTCGATATATTCCGTTGATTTCATATTGTCATTATTATAAATATCATTACTTGACCAGCGATGCGATTACTTTCGTAAACTCCGAAATATCCCCCTCCACGCTGGCCTTTTCCAACGCTTTCATATATTCTTTTCTACGCTCCACCGGAACAACCGTCCAGTTATAGCCTCCAGACGCAAGCATGGCGTTCAAGACGAACCGTCCCATTCTCCCGTTCCCGTCCATATAGGGGTGAATATACACGAAAAAAGTGTCCCAAGACAGCCCTTACCGCCGGGTGCGGCTCATTCTTCAAGAGATCGAAAAGGACGGGTATAGCGTCCCTGACCGCTTTCGGGTTCAACGGGATATGTTGCGATCCCCGTATATAGACCCGCCCGGTACGATAACCCACAAGATCCTCCCTTTGCAAGATCCCCACCGTAACGAACGGCATCCACATCTGCATATACCAGAGGGGATGATCCGCCCTTACCGCTTCCCCTGCGTTCTTTCCTTTCAGTATATCGGCGATCGTCCCCCTGACAGCCTGGAACGCCTGGTAATACCCACGTGCCACCAGTGCGTTTTTATGCTCCTTATCTTCTTCCTCCGGCTTCCAGTTCCCGACACGCACTTTCTCGATCAGTTCCGGGAAACCCTATATCCCTCGATCGAGAGAGAATGATAAGCGTCCTCCGAATACTTTTCATCGACGGATCTCAAATACCCCTCCACGTCATCAATCTTTCCAGGGGCTTCGGGAAACAGTTCTACAATACCTTATCCCTCATGTTCTCCCACATCAGGCGCAAGCGTGTGACGTAAGGCGACACTTCATAAACAAGGGGCGTTCGTGGCTGATCCTCGAACGGATCTTCTTCTCTCACGTCATACCCGAACCCCCGCATCGTGGAAACGATGCTGTCGGCGATTTCGCTGTTCCCGATGTTCCGGAACGCCCCGGCTATTCTTCCGGCACGGAGCGAAGCCCCGTTTCTCGCCAGTACCTTTAATATATCGGCAGCGTCCCGTATCATGGCCAGGCAGGTACAGGCCGCGATCCTCTCCACCTGGAAATATCTCGGCGTGGCATATACCAGGGCTTCGGCAAGCGGATAGAGATTAAGGCCGTATTCCGGCTCTTTATATACCTGATCCGGGATCTCGCTTTGAAACACCAAAAGCGAGGTATCATACATCAGCTTTTGCGTGTTGTTATGGCCTTTCGGCGATTTGATAACCACCTGTACGGGCACGGTCGTTTTCCCCGAATACAGATCCAGCGACTGGTCGGCCGTCAAGCACCATTGTTCCCCCAGCCGGACGGCCGCGTATTTCGCGATAAAATACCAGAATGAGGTGTACCAGACCGTCGTGTCCCCCTCTGTTCCCGGCCTGGCCGCAATATACCAGCCTTTCATTACTTCCTGCAACCAGCCGTTATCCAACAGCCGGGTTAAATGCGTCCTCCCTATCTCGGCCGTCCCTTGCAGGACGACACAGCGGTCTTTCTCCTGGAGCTTTCTTAATTCCTCCAGTGAAGCCGCCATTTTCTCCGCCATTGTTGCCATAACCGTTTTTATTTAGATTCTGATTATTTTCGTGCAAATACTCGTTTTTAGACACGTGTAAATACTCGTTTTTAATTATGTGCATTTACTCGTATTTGTTGCAAAAATACAATATTTGTTCCGATAATCAGCTACTAATGAAGTCTTTTTTTACTTGTTGTATCGTTGAAACGGCCTTTCCCGTGAGCTTCGCCACGTTCCGGATCGAGTAGCCTTTCTTTAACAAGGCGATCGCCTCCCGGTATTCCTCTTTCCTCTGTTCGGCCGTTTTCCGGCTTCCCGGCTTCCGTCCCAGCCTGCCCCCTTTCTGGATGTACAACTCCCGTCCGCTATTAAGGCGGTCAATGATCCCCTGGCGTTCGATTGCGGCCAGTTCCCCCAATAGGGTAGTAATCAGAGAGGACAAGGGGTTTACCGTCTTGTCCGGCCGTAATGTTTCCAGGTTCAAGTTTTGATATACACGCATATTTTATGCGTGTGCAGCGTATCGAGTGACTTTAGGATCTCCAGGGTTGAACGCCCCAGGCGTGAGATCTCGGTCAGCAACAACATATCCACCCGGTTCTGCGGATCTGTGCAGTATTCCAGGCAACGGCTTAAAACCGGGCGTTCGATATTGGCCTTTCGTCCGCTTATCTTTTCCTCAAAGACCGCCGTCACCTCGTACCCCCGTCCGGCTGCGAACCTCTCCAGATCGACAACCTGCCGTTCGGTCGATTGCCTGGCCGACTGCGAGCTTACACGTGAATAAATAACCACATTCATCCCTTTTGCTTTTGTTCTTCCTTATCTATTGTTTTAATCACCTTATCCACCTCTTTCAAGGAGGCATTATTTCCGGATCTATCCAAAAAAGAAATTCGCTAATTAACCTATAATTACTATCTTTGCATTGTAATGCTTGGTAAAGCCTCTGTTATCAAAACACGTAACCAAGTCAAGGATATACCCGTTCATCAAGAACGGGTTTTTCTTTTGCGACAGCCCATTCATAAGACAAAGGATATTATAACAGGTCAGTAATCACAGCCGCCGGAATATCCAGCTTTGAGAAAGCGAACATCTTTTTCCCCAGATCCTTTAACGAGGCTCCGATATGGTACACGTCCGTTTCATCAACGATCAGGAAACGGTCGTGACTGTCCCGGTACGTCCTGATGTCGATAGGTGGGTACTGGCTGTTATGCCTGTCAAGATCAAGTTGGAGTTGCTGCGTGATACGCTGGGTGTAAATGGTGGCCGAGACACCGACGCTGCGTTTACTCAACATGAGCAAGACCGTTTCGTCCACATAGTTGTCGATAAGCACGATCGAACGCCTGGCCGACTTTACCAGATCGGTAGCGAACTTGTACGCATCGAAAATCTGGCCGTTATAAAAAATGCCTTCGACCGGGGGCAAGGCAGTACGCACAAAAAAATCTATCTTCTCGGTATGTTGAGCGACAGTCCTTTCAAGTTCTGACAAACGTTTATTAATGGAATACCCTTTTAAAAGATAGTCCTTTAAAACCTTATTCGCCCATTGCCTAAATAAAATACCTCTTTTACTATTGACACGAAACCCAATGGATATGATCGCATCCAAATTGTAATAAGTCAGATTGCGCATCACTTGCCGTTTGCCTTCCTGTCGAACTGTTCGGAAATCCCGAACAGTTGAACTTTCCTCTAATTCTTTCTGATCATATATGTTTTTTATATGCTCGCTTATATTTGCTTTGCTGGATTGAAAGATCCACAATTTGCGCCTGTGTCAGCCAAACGGTTTCATCTTCCAGCCTCACTTCCAACCTGACCGCTTCATCCGGCTGGTATAATATGATTTCTCCCTGTTCCATTACTTATTTACCTTTTCTTAATTCATCAAGCCTCTGCATCGCACCGCTGAACTTCTCACTAAACATCATATCATCGGGCAAAACAAACCAGGTGGGAATACCTCTCGACTGTGGATTACCTATACATTCATCTTGCCCGTTCTGTTTGCGGTAATCGTCCCATTCACTATAAGCGATGTTCCAACGAATACCTAATTTATAGGTATTTTCCCATTTAATAATAGCCAGTGAATAGGCCGGATCATCTTTGCCGTCATAAATCACTTCTACAACTTCAACCACCCCTTTAGGGGAATTTATAAACTTCGGATTTTTATACGAATAAGTGCTCATGTCTTTTATTTTTTATTTATAGCACACAAAGATACTCAAAAACAAATATATACATATATACATACGTATGATTAACGTATAAAAACATTTATGGTTATTCTAATCTTTGATTAATTCCGGTACAGAAACAAAACGTACCGAAAGACGGAAACAGGATTTATTTCGGTACGCTTCCCCGATCGGTACAAAAAACACGCAAAAAACGAAAATACTACTTTTAGTCTTTTAGTATATTAGTATTTTGACTATATTTGCGGACATGACAACCATTTAAAAAACTGAATTTATGAGCAAAGCAAAAGTAATCTCCGTATTGAATCACAAGGGGGGAGTAGGAAAGACCACAACCACGATCAACCTGGGCGGTGCGTTACGTCAAAAAGGGTACAAGGTTCTTTTGATCGACCTTGACGGGCAGGCCAACCTGACCGAATCGCTGGGCTTCTCTGCGGAGCTTCCCCAAACGATCTACGGTGCGATGAAAGGCGAATACGACCTGCCGATCTACGAGCATAAGGACGGCCTTAGCGTCGTTCCCTCCTGCCTGGATCTCTCGGCCGTTGAAACGGAGTTAATCAACGAGGCCGGACGGGAGCTTATCTTAGCCCACCTTATCAAGGGCCAAAAGGAGAAATTCGATTATATCCTGATCGACTGTCCCCCCTCGCTGTCGCTGCTCACGCTTAACGCACTGACGGCCTCGGATCGGTTGATTATCCCGGTTCAGGCTCAATTCCTGGCAATGCGTGGAATGGCCAAACTTATGCAGGTCGTCCACAAGGTGCAGCAACGTTTGAACTCGGATCTTTCGATAGCCGGGGTTCTGATAACCCAGTACGACGGAAGAAAGAACCTGAACAAGAGCGTTTCGGAACTGGTACAGGAAACATTCCAGGGCAAAGTGTTCAGCACCCATATACGCAACGCCATTACGCTGGCCGAAGCCCCGACACAAGGGCAGGATATTTTTCACTATGCCCCCAAATCTGCCGGGGCAGAGGACTACGAAAAGGTATGTAACGAACTGCTAACAGAAATAAAGTAACCATATGGCAAAGAAGAACGATTTAAAAAACAGTATGTCGGCCGGGCTGACCGGGGGATTAGACAGCCTGATCCAATCCACGGCCGGGCAAAAAGAGGCTCAAAAGCCGAAGAAAGCGAAAACCGTGCATTGTAATTTTGTCATGGACGAAACCTATCACCAGAACTTAAAGCTGATCGCGATCCGCAAAGGCGATTCGCTAAAATCGGTATTGCAAGAGGCTATATCTGACTACTTGGATAAAAACAGTTCCCTGCTATAACAGCGTATCGGGAATATACAGGGCAAACACTCCACAAAAGAAATTCTCCAGGAAAAAGGTACGCAAAAAGCAACCCTACACATCAAAAAGTATATTGAAAATGCGATTCCCTATAAAAAACCCGTTGGCAGGGTTAATCTTGCGTATGTTTAACCTGCCAACGGGTACGATATTAATAAACGTTTGGATTAAGGTTGGACGTTTACGTCTTTATCTGCATCAACCCAGCCTGTTGTCTCTGCATCAAACCGGATCGGATTCAACACAGCCTCTCCCTGATCATCATAACCACCACCGAAAATCAACGTGTAGATATGACGCTTGCCCTGTTCCCATGTATCTCCGAACGGAACATAAATTGTTTTGTATTCGCTTGCTGAACCCAACAGATAAGCTCCGGACTGCCGGATTTTGCAGGAGATCTCCAGATAACATTGCTTCGCATTATCGGCCTCCAACTTGCTTTTGTTGGGTGTTTCGGAAACTTTCCAAGCAGTCAGCTCCTGTGGTATATTCAGCATAGGAGTATTTGTGGTAATATCAATAGCTTCGGTATTGCTATTGACCGTGATGTTTGCGTTTTTCACTACGGTAAATGCGTGTGGAAATGCTAAATCAGACGAACTCCAACTTCCCGTTTCTTCGGCTGTCGCAGGCAATGTGAAGGCGCCGGCAAATTTGAAATTATGAATCTTGATCATGTCGATGTCCACCTGCATGTTATCGTATTGGGTCTTTGCTTTGAATACGACCTGTGACAGAATATGCTTGAAGTTAAATTTCACTATTCCGTTGTTCATGTCTTTTGTCTGGCCTTTGGCCATGGCATACATCACGTCGTAGTTTGCATGAGTACCGCTTCCATACTCATCCATGCAGGTATAACTTATCTTTTGGACATCCTTGGTGGCTTCCCAACTATAAAACACTATCATGTCTTCACTAACCGTTCCGGGATTGAACGCGTAAAAGTCCAAAGCCTCGGAAGGCCAATAACGAAGGTCGTTCGCATTGTCATAATCCCACTTACCATCTTTGTACACGATCTTCACTCCGTCATGTTCAAATTCCGTGTCTACCTTTCCCATGAAGGCAGTACCATCCGTCGTAAAAGCGAACACGTCGAAATCGGTGCTCGTCAAGTTGGAGGGGGTAGTAGGGATAGCCCTCGTTTCCGCCGCATTACTTAACACGTTAAAACCAATCGCATTCTGCGAGGAGGTTTCCACATTCGCAATCTCCTCGTCTGAGCAACCCATGAGTAGTGCTCCAAAGATTGCCCAAAGCATTACTGTACTTTTTTTCATAAATAAAAACAAATAAATAAAATTAATAAATCAATTAAAATAGTTGACATACACCTAATCCAATCCGCACTGAAAACTCAAATATCCGTTTACAACACTATATCCACATTCACATCATCCCAATCATCAACGTCCACATCAAATCCCGGACCGCCATTTCCCGGCTCGGATGGTACCTCATAATCAAAATTCAACACCAGATGCACATCACCGATATGCCCCGCTACCGGGACATCATGCACTTGGTCGCTCACGTCCTGTTCCAATACAGACATGCTGCCTGAACGGTTCTTGATATACAGCCGGAAAACATTGGGCTCTCCTTCAAGTGCGGAATGTCCAAACGTATAGAATCCGCCTATAATCTGATTCCGTGAGACCATTCCATCAAAGAGCAGGCTCTCCGAAAGATCGGCGGGCAAACTGTCGCCGGACATGTTAAGCGAGCCGGACATGCCGGAAAGAGCAGCCCGCAAATCCGCCACCCTGTCCAGTCCCCGAAGACCGTTCACCTCATACGTGTAGTGACATACCATGTTTACGGGAGTTAGCCGTATTATCTTCGTGCTTCCTCCCGGAATGTCCTTGAGGATAACTCTGTCTATATGGTCGCCACACAGCCAGGGTGGGGTGACGGCCATTGTCCGGTTATCCGGCGACCGAACATCACGCGTATCGGCAGTAAAAAGCGTGTAACTGCCGTTTCCTTTCCAAACCATCCCGTCGGTATCGTAGTTGAAGCAAATTACCCGGTAATCATTCTCGGGGAGCTCCACTTCCCCCCCCTCTCCTCCGGGGAAATCAAATATCCACGTGTTGCTTTCATCATCGGTCGGATAAAATACGACCCTCATGCCTTCAGGCTTGTCATGATTGGAAATCTTGGTCCAGTCGAATACTACCCGCACCGTGGCAAAGTGCGGATGATCGTAACATAAATCCTTATGCTCACAAGCCGTCAGTCCCATCCATAAAAATATGAACACCAGACAAAAGCGTATCCGTATCACTGCCTGCCTCCTTTCTTCTCGTTGTAGTTGCCACGGCCCAAGAGCCATACGAGCGAAATCTCCGCCTCCGTGAGACCAAACCAGTGGCGCCGTCGGGTCTCCTTCCAGACATAATGGCCGTCGATAGGGGCATATTTATGGTATTCTCCACCCCAATAGCCCACACCGATGACGAAATCCAGATTCAGACGACGGGCGACGGGCAGCGAATAACCATACTCCAGACCTACCGAATAGTTCATCTTATCCCAAAGCGTACCGCCAGGCTTGCCGCCCATGTAGCCCGTCCCCCCGGTCTCGAAGTCGTAGGTGAATATCCGACCGTAGAGACCGATGTGATGCCCTGCAAGCGGTTTTTCCGACGCTTTCCTGCCAAACCAGCGGCGCACTTCCAGATCCCCGCCATAGAGCCGCCAGTAGTTATGGTGCCGGTCGCTTTTCCACCAGGCATACATCCAATTCCCGGCCAAGGACCAGTTCTTTCCGACGTAAAACTCCACCCCTATATTCGGCACAAGCAACGCATCATAAAGCATGTTCGTTTTCACGGCCATGTAAAAAGGCCCATGTTTTTCCCCAGACTGGAAACCGCCCGTTTCTCCACCGAACGGAGAAAGCTTACAAGGTAAGTACAATGTATCATGCAGGTGGGAGATAACCTGCATGGCGAGGGAACGACTTCCGTTTCGATTCATACCAAATATACAAACAAGATGCACGAAGATCCGGAAACAAATTCCGATACATGTACCGATATGGGATGCCGTACCGCAAGCGTTTCAATTCATTTATCTTGTTCTCCCCGTTTCCACTTGCTTCCACCTCGGAAACAATACCTTGCAGAAGCTCCACCGTTTCCGATTTACCGGGCATTCCGGGATCATTCTCCACCAAACGCAGCAATCCCCTCCAGTCACGCCCCACGAATACCGACGTTTTCAGCGTGTCGGGTAGCGGCGAGTAACCGCACACGTGATCGAACAAACGTTTCGCCCTTAGTTCAGACAAACGCCTGTTCAGTTCGATGCTCCCCTCGGGGGACGCCGCACCGACCACCATAATCTTGCAGATAGAGAAAGCCGTGTCCGGCCTGTATTCCAATATCCGGCGGCTGATCTTCTCTAACGACCGCCTGTTATCCCGTAAAGAGAGATCTATTTCCGTTCTACCCTTGTGGAAATATATTTTCACGGAATCCCGTGTCTCTTTGAGCGGAAACGAAAAGAACGGAACACGATAAAAAAGAAAGGAGAATTACCTTGAAAAGTCTTAAATATAAGGTTTCTACACACACTCGTGTGTGTGTGTGTGTGTGTGTGTGTGTGTGTGTGTGTGTGTGTGTGTGTGTTTATAAAAAAAATCAATATTTCCAACTTTTTTCTGTTTTTTTTGCATATAACTTACTATAAAATATCTGCTACCCCAGAAAGAGCAACTAACCAAAAAACCTTTATACTTTTTTGAAACCTAATATTTTAATTATAAATTCTATACTTACAATTTTGAAAGCCGCAAAGATACATCATTTTTCGAAATTAACAGTTAATACGCAATATTTTCTACATAAAGATACAAAAAAAGAAAGCGATATCGGGGCGTTACACCATAAAAACAACCTATCGGTTATTATAAAATGATATTGCGCACCCGGCTGATCGGTACGGTTCTCCCACCATGCGGACAACATTAAGGTACTGCAAAAGTATCTTTTCATCTGCAAACAAGGATGTTCAAAAAGAACTTGGTATTTCATAAACACTGAATTTAAGATAATAGGGCAAAAAAATAAAAGGTTCGTAAACCCTTTTAGCCAACAATTTGTTATCTTTGTGCGGTCGTAAACCGACCGTGTTTTTACATTTTGAGAAAAAAAGCGTTTAGCTGATTTCTGTGCAAGCGAAAAGTCCAAAAATTGCATTATACACAGAGAAACAGATAAATGCTCCCCGTGATATGCGGGGGGTATCTCCTGTTTGTGTGTATAGGGCTTGGACTCCCTCGCTTGCGGATAGGCGAATGCCCTTCCGCTTTTTTTATGTTTATTGGCTTGGTGTAGGGCACAAGCGAAATCCTTATAGCAATGGAAAAGACACAGCGAAAACAGTCCCTAAACTGCTTGTCAAACACTCCTAAGCTGTTTGACCTCAAAGAACTACTTAGTTCGCTTAAGATCACCCCCGGACAAATGGGAAACATGAAAGGGTTGATATACATCGAAGGGCTGACGGAAAAACAAGTACGCCAAAAATTAAGCCATGCAAAGATCATCGGAACAAATAGATTCGGCATTAATTCCTGCCTGTATTATATCTTCTTTGAGGATGTAAAGGGGAGATATTTGTGCCTGTTTAACGGTGACAGGGAATGTTTCAGAGCGTTGTTTTTCAGTAAGGTATTACTAAATTAACCCCCTATAAGATAGAGTTGTAAAGTTCTTTTCATCCGCAAAATGAAATGAATAGAACGTAATATCTATATTGTTAAAATTTATTAACGGGGTAAATTCTAATTTGTATTTCTACACGCTTTGAATAATAAAATATATACATATTTTTGAACCATTAAAATATAAACTTTATCATGGAAAAAGCAAATATAGGATTTAAAGCCGGGATCATCTTTGAAAAATTAGGAGAAACCGGACTTATAACCATTGCCGAGCTTGCGAGAAGGCTAAATTTTGCGGCTGATGAAACCGCACTCGCCGCCGGGTGGCTCGCACGTGAGAATAAGATATACATCGAACGGCGAAACGGTTTGCTGTATATCAGGAAAGAGTGATACAACGTATCAAAAGGATAAACGATAAACGCTGGAATGTTTGCAGTGCGTAACACTATTGATGTAAAAGTGCTTTTCATTATCCATTTGAAACCATTTATCAATTTATAACAAATAACAAAGTATGGATAAGCACATCATCGGAGAGAACGCAGGGAAACTCTGGCGCTTATTAAGCACAGACGTACACCGAAAATGGACTTTACAAGAAGTCAAGGATGCAACAGGGTTCAATGACCTGGAAGCTGCCAGCGCAATAGGTTGGCTCGCACGTGAGGACAAAATCCAATTCGAACTTGAACACCACAGCACTAAGGATAAGAACGTCTTTTTATACCTTATGCTGAACGTGTATTTTTAAAGCCTGTTTAAAAATATTGCCCCCGGCGGGGTTTTCGCTGGGGGCTTCCTGCATTTGCATATATAACCTCAAAGGCAAGTCAAATCGGACGGGGTGGCGGTCGGACGGCTGAAAGTCGAAAACGTAACACAGGCGTGTTACTACTTGTCTTTGACAAGGCATTTTTTTAGGGTGCTGGCATACAATCCGAAAGGGGGGGGAACGGCTGTTCCCGTTTGTTCTCCCTGCAACCTACAGGATATTAACCTTAAAATCATTAAGTGATAAACACTATATTTAATAAACCCTTTTAGCCAACAAATTGTTATCTTTATGCGGTCGTAAACAAAAAATAAGCTTATGAAAACTGCTATGGAAAAAAAAGAAATCGGCTTAATGAGACAGATCGGTTATCTCTCTTTTTGTCGTTGTTTTGTTGTATGGGCTTACGCTATTTGCGGTTTCTTGTGACAATGATGAAGATCCTCCTCTTCCTCCCGCAGTGGAAAAAGTAGTGCTGGCATTTGGTGTGGATCAGGGTGAAGGTCAGCTTTCGGCTAAACCGGAGTTGGAAAATACGGCTGCGGAAAAGATAGGAGAATTGATCTCTCCGGCTGAAATAGCGAAAGGCACAACGGTGCATTTTCGTGCTACCCATTCCAAATCATGGACAATCATGTATTGGAAAGTCAATGGCGTCATTATTCGTTCTGTGGAGCCGGAGCAGACTTTCGTCATCGATGAGCATAAGGAGGTTCGGGTTGCTTTCAAGCCTTACAAGTCACCGGAACCGGAGGGGCTGTAAAACAAACTGTGTCAGCAAAGCAATAAAATATTAATTTTGCTGACACAGTTTAATTGAATTCTCTTTTTTGCTGTTCATTTGCTTTATTTCAGGACTTCGCCCTTCTCGTTGAAGAACACTTCGCTGTCCGTGCCTTCTGCATCGGTAAATGTCACCTTGTAGGTCTTTGTGCCTTCCTCGCTTTCCTCAGCTGCGGCTTCCTTGATTGTCAGGTCTGCGAAATCCTTCTTGATCGTGTCCCTGAACCGCCTGCGGCAGATCGCTTTACCTCGATTGGCTTATAATCGTTCACCATTACCACAATCTCAACATCCGATACCATGTTGCCGGCGAATGCCACTGAACTACCCAATCCCATAACAAGTGCTACTGCAAATAATACCTTTTTCATAATCCAATCTATTTAAATATTTAACATATGGTTTCTGAAAGACAAAGAACAAACATTGTGCCAAACAAATAAGCAAGTCATATATACCTGATAATCAAAAGCATACAAAAAACACATATATTTATTGAAGAACTTGTTAGTCTGTGTATCATTTCCACAAAATGTGGAAATGATACACAGACTTTCTATAATTGCCTCCGGCGGGGTTTTCGCCGGGGGGCTTCTTGCATTTGCATATCTATCAAAAAGAAAGCAATATCGGAGCGTTACACCATAAAAACAGCCTGCTGGCAATGACAAAATGATATTGCGTGCCTGGCTGATCGGTGCGGTTCTCCCACCATGCAGACAAATCCCGGTAACAGAATGACAAAGCGGACACCCAAAATTGCGTTAGGGATTGCAGAGTAAAGCCCACAGCCTTTAGGCGAGGACTTGGAGCGTAAAGCCCGACCGTCCCACGGGAACGCCCAAAAGAAAAAGAATCCCCCGAACATTCATCCGGGGGACATTCAGGCCGTCACGTCAATTATAATACAGATTAAGATCATCCGTACTTATCTCCTTCCCGTCCCGGAAAACAAGGCTCTTTTTCTCGATCTCCTTTCCGTTTTTGTAAACGGTCACTACCCACTGCATCGGCTCGTTCACAACGCCGTCCTCTCCGTCCACGACACCACCGGAAACGGCAAACTCGATCGCCTTTCCCGTCGTGGTTAACGTCACCTTTTCGACGGCCAGTTCTTCATCGCTTAGAATCACCGGGCTTGCGAGGCTTTCCCCCGTCGCCCCGTCTTTCAACTGCGTACCGTTGGCGACTACCACGACCGACTTAATGAAGCTGCGGAAATCTCCCGACTGCTCGATCGTTACCTCATACATCGCCCCTTTTCCTCCCGGTTCGTCGTCGTCCTTGCTGCAACCGACGAAACACAATGCCATGCACACGCATACGGCTGACAAATACAAATACTTTCTCATACCTTCAATTATTTAAGTTTATAAATAGATCACGCACCCCAGGCCGACATGGTTGTTATTCCGGAGAATGGAGTTAAACAACATTTCAAACCTGTATTCGGCAAAAAGAGCCACTTTCGGGCTTAGCAACATTTCCGGCCTTATCCCGACCTCGTACCCATACACGAAAGCCTTGCTTTTCTCCAGGTACACAAGATCGCTTTTCGCCTTGGCTTTCTGGTAGCCGATCGTCCCGGCTGCGATCCCCAGGAGCGAGAATTTCCGTCCTTTCAGGGCGTAATAGGCCAGCTCCGGGCCGACCGTCACGGTGTTTGCCTTTACCAGATCCCGGTTTAGATTCCGGTAATTAAGGTTTGCCCCCACCTTGAAAGCCTTGTACACCTTTCCAAAACCGAACGTCCCCTGCACCTGACTTTCATCCACGATATAGCCCAGCTTCACGTTCATATACTGGCTTCCGATATATTGTGCCCTGCACACGGCCACCAGGCACAAAAAGAGCGATAATACGGCAATTTTTCTCATAACCTCATTGATTTACTTGTATCGTTACATTCTCTTTCACTGGCAGACCGTAACGGCTTGAAACGGTAAACTCGATCACCGCCTGCCCGGTCGCATCCGGCCGGAACGTCACCAGGTTGTTTTTTTCCAGTGCCACGCCCTCGCCCCTTGTCGCATCATACCCGGAAATATACACCCGGCCGCTTCCCTTTACGAACCTGGCCGACGCTTTCACCCCGTAAAGTTCCGTATCAAGCTGCAAATAAAATTCCGCTTCCTCCGATACCAGCATAAGATCCGGCACGTTCTGGAAACGTATGTTTATCTCCGGGCTGGAAACTTTCAGTTTGATGCTGTCGGATCGTGTCACAAGTTCGCTGGCTACCCCCATGACGATATACGCCTCTCCCTCGGTTGCCGGGATAAAATCGAAATCCAGCCGATTGTTTGCCTTGAAATCATATTCAAACGTTTCTCCGGGGCTGTATTCGTTGTTATCCACCAGGATAACGCCGTCCCCGTCCCTGACCTCAAAGCGTGTCAATATCTGATCCCCGTTGTCCGGATCGAGATCCGAGATCGTAAGGGTGCAATTAATGGGCTTCCCCACTACGGCCGTATTGCCGTCTATACTTTTCAGCGTCACGGAAAAATCCCGGCTGACAAGTTTCAGTTCGTCGTCGCAAGACGACAAAAAGACCAAAGCGCACAAGGCGGTAACTAATTTTCTCATACGATTTATTTTATTTGTTCACGATAATACGGTCAAACAGAGCGTTCAGATCCACCCCTTTGCTCCTTAGAAAAGCGATGTATTTCACCACCACGGGGGCGGTTTCCGACTGCTCGATGTTGCAAAGCTGCTGGCGGCTGATCCCCATTTCCTCGGCAACGCTTTTTCGCCGTCAGGCTTAGCCTGATCCTTTCTACTTTCAATTCATTACTTAGTTCCATAAATGAAATTTAAAGGGTTTATTCTCTTTTGGTTTTTTATCACCTCATAATGCAAATGATTCCCGGTACTTATCCCGGTGCTTCCCACGAACCCGATCACGTCCCCCTTTTCCACCTTCGCACCTTTCCGGGTGTAAATGAGTGTCAGATGTGCGTATCTGGTCTGAAATCCGAAACGGTGCGTAACGACTACCGTTTTCCCATATCCGGGCGTTTCACCTGCGAACGTCACCGTCCCACTGGCTGCGGCGTGTACGGTAGCCGCATACACCGCCGCCATATCCAGGCCTGCGTGAAACTGCCTTTCACCGCTTATCGGATGCGTCCGGTAGCCGTAACGGTCGGAGATCCGGTATTTCTCTTTCAGGGGTGCGACAGAGGGGACGAAACGGTAAATATCCCCGTCCTTTTGGACGATCCCCCACACCGGGGCGATGTCCCCGTAATCCCCTGCGGTCTGCAACACCTCCACGATCAGCGAACGTTTGTCCTGCGCCCCCACCCGGCCGACAGGGATCAGCGCAAGGATCGCAAGGCTAAATATCCTCCACATTCACGATGTCGCTGTTCTCCAGGTCAAAAAGAACGTGACGGCCTCCGTTCTTCTCGTTGATCTCGATACGGAAAACTTTCTCGTCCGGAATGGTGAACTTATCGAAAGCGATCACGTATTTCATCCGGCCGTTCCCCTCTATCCTGGGCGAATAATTCTCCGAGAACAAAGCCTGCTGATCCACTTCCTGGGATGCGGTCAGCTTGGCCGTTTTCTTGTCGATGATGTAATACCGGATATAATCTATATCATAAGGCAGTTTGCTTTTGTTCTCGATCTCAAAGGTAAACAGGAGCAAGTTATCATATATATGCAGGTTGTTCACGGAGAAAACGATCTTGTTGCGAACGATCCCCTTGTTGAATATCCCCCTTTTTGCGTTATATACCCGGCTCATGACCTGATCCCTTTCCCCGGCCGGGATAATGTTGTCGGTCAGGATCACGTTCGCCTTTTTCTCCGGCCGTTTCTCCCCTATCTCATAGACGAACGCCTCCGGCTGCTGCCGATAATCCACGTTGAACGTGTAGAACTTCCCCCCTTCGGTCGCCAGCGACACGTTTGTCTGCCTGGGAAATTCCTCCACCTTTCCCGTGGCTGCGATCATTCGCACGATATTCTCGGTATTCTCGGCCTTGCTTACCTGTATGCAGGTATCGCCGTAATCTATATAAATCACCTTTTCCGGTGCGATCAGGTGCGTTTGCGACACCTCATTCAGATAGATAGTGTCCGGCCGTATGCTCGACATATCGGGCAGGAAATAGTTCGTATGCTCCAGGCTGTCGGCATAGGTCACGTTAAACGAATAGAAAAAACCTCCCTCGGTCGCCACGCTGACGGTCGTCTGCTTGCTGAAACTTTTCCGGTTGGCCTTTATGCGCAAGATATTAGGCACGCTCTCCGGGTTATCGACGGCCACGAAGTCCGTAACGGCCTGGTTATACTTCACGGCCGAGGGGAATACAAGATGTATCGTCTTGGAATAATTCACTGCGATAGGCAGGCTTTCCACCGGGCGGATCTGCGCCCCGGCCGAGGAAACGGCCAACGCCAAGATAAAAGAACAAATAGCTTTCATTTCAGATATAGTTTATAGTTCGACTTCACGGTGACAACGACCTGGTTGTTCTTCTTCCGGAACACGCTCTTTGCCGCATTGCTCACCGCATTAACCCCCGTACTTAGAACGTCCGTCCCGTAAGAGGTAACGTTCATATCGCTAACCACCTCGTCGGCCGCCTCCTTTGTCGCTTCCGCCTTGATGTTCAAGGGCACATATATACCGGGCAGTCCGTCCCTGTCGTACACGGTCTTTTGCATCTCATAGATGCTGTTCCCGATCCGGACGGATTCAACCGTTATATTGATCCTGTCCTGTGCGAGCTTCACCACCCCGAAAACGGCCGTCCCCTTGTTAATCACCATGCCGCCGGGCAGTTGCATTTCTTGGAGCGTGACAAGTTTTATCACGCTCCCGTTCGTGATCTTCTGATCGCCCGACACAATGGCCTCTATCGTGTTTCCCTTGTTCTCCGGTTCTTCCCCCGAAAAGAAACGTCCTACTGTCCTTTCAGGCTCTTCCTTCTTCGGCGTTTCCTTTTTCGGCCGGGCTTTCGCCGTTCTCCGTTTCATGGCTGCGGCCGCTTTCAGACTGTCGGCTCTCTGGTTCTGCCTTAACTGTTCCTGCAAGGCTATCACTTCCGGATCTTCCCGGTACATAGCTCCCGAACGTTCCCGGTACACTTCATCGGTAAAATTCTCGTACTCCGGCCGTCCGTCCGTATTCATCATATCGTCCAGGGTAAAATCGCTTTGCTGCTGTGCCCTAAGCGAAGTGTTCACGCTCCCGTCCTCTTCCCGGTTGTCCCCTTTCCCGGTCAGTGCCAGCGTAACGGCCAGCACCACCAGCACGAAGATCCCCAGGGATGCGAACAGGATTATTTTTGTTTTCGTGGCCTTATCCATAGTGTTACTTTTTTTCAGGTTCTTGTTCTATCCGGACAATCTGCTGTATAAACTGGTTAAAGAAAAATCCCGTCACGTTCTCCGGAAATTGCGGCGTGGTTCTCACGATCTCCCCTTTCGTCCTGATAAGAAACCTTAGCTTCTGCCCCGAAACGCCGTAAATCGTCAGGGTGGAAGTGAAAGCCACCTTGTACGGCTCATTGTCCCCGGCGATCGTCTGGATGCTGTCTATCTCGCATTTATAGACCGCCCCGTTCTGCACCGCATCAAAATAGGCCTTATCATTATAATACTTTGAGAACACGGCATTCAGATCGTTCTTATTGACATAAAAAGCGGCGTGCGCCTGATTTTTTTTCAGGTTCAGGCGATCGAAGCTGTTAGCGTACCCGGTCGCCTCGGCGCACGTCTTTTTCACCAGGGCAAGAAACAGAGCCTCGCTATCCTCGGCGTGCGTTTTCAGGTACTCGCCGGATCGCTCCACCACGACCACCTTATCCAGTGCCGTAAAATTCACCACCAGTCCCCAGGCCAGCACCAGGACAACCACCACCAGGGCAAAGCCCAGGCACAATTTTAAGTTTACCGCTCCTTTGCGCTTGGCCTCGGCCAGTGTATCAAAATCTTTCAGTATATCGTCTTTATTCATAAGATCAGGATTTAAAACAGTTCACGACAAAATTTCACGCTTTTGGCAAACAGGAAAAGTTTGAACACGAAAGCGAAAAGAAGTCCCAGCATGGTATATTTGTTCTGTCCGCACATGTGCATGATATTCTCCGCAATGATAGACCCCAGGGCGTTGGCTATCAGGAACGCCGGGATCGTCATGTAACAGACAAACAGGTTTTTCAGGTATGCGTGCGTATAATGCCTCGTTTTCTCGTCCATGTAGAGTATTACGGCTATCGGCGTGACGATCTCCAGGAGTATAAGATACAGATACCGGGCTGACGCAAAGAAGAAAAATATATATTTCGTTGCGTACAGGAGTATCGTATAAGCCGCAATATTGAACGGCAGCATGATAACCTCCTGAATCTGCTGCCCTACCCAGTTATGCCGCCTTTGCACGTCCTCGATATAGTCCTTTGTAAAGGTTACGATCGCCTCGTCAATGCTTAGATCCACGTCCTCCTGATAATGGCTTATCAATTCGTTCTGAAGATTTCCAAGTGCCGTTTCCACGATCGTAAAGGCGAACGGTGCGACCATGATAATGGCGAACACATAAATATAGATATAGAACAAAGTTTGAAGAACTGTTTCATATCGACGGGCTTGTCCCCCTCGCTAAAGGCCTCTTTCCAGGCCGTCACGAACTTTTGTATCACGATGATAACGGCGATAAAGGAACAAAGGGCGATGATCCCCTGGCTGACGCCGTTCATCTTGACGGCCTCGTATGCGCTAATCACATTGTCGATCACTTCCATAGGCTCACTTCTTGGCTGTTGATTTCAGGGCTGCGATCCGTTTTATAGCGTCATTGACCGTATTAAACCTCGCTCTCTCGTCGAGCATCTTGTCCCGGTTCTCTTTCAGCTTGTTATCCAGATCCACGATAATTTTTATCCTCTCCCCGTCGGTCATGCTCACCGAGGGCGATATGATCGTCCGGATCAGGTCAAAGGAAAGCACGCTTTCCTCCATGATCTTGTTCAGCACGTTCGTATATTCCCCGTATGCCTCCTGTCCGGTAAACACGTCCGACCGGGTGCACTCTTTCGCCGCCAGTTCCAACATTTCCCCCTGCATGGAAAGCACCTGCAACACCATTTTAGAGTTTTTGATAACCCCGTTCACCTGCCGGTACAGATCCAGGCTCTTAGTCAGTATGTCCCTGGATTCCCCCAGCACTTGAAACTGTTCGTATGCCTGTTTAAGTTCTTTCGCCCAGGTTATCTGCGATAGCTGCGTCAAGGCCGGATCGGACACCACCCACTGGCCGAACGCCGTACAGTAAAAGCACATCATCACAAGCAAACTACATAGACATTTCCGTTTCATAACTTTTCTGTTTTAATTGTTTATACTTCTCTATGGCCGTTTCCATGCTTCCGGCCTCCTTGTAAATCTCCTGCAATTTGTTCCATTTCTCGCCGTCGGTCTGGAATGCAAGCAATTTTTCCGGTGAAAGCTCCAGGCGTACCACCGTTGCATAACTATCCATAAACCGGATGAATATCTCCGAATACGGCCGTACCCCCTGAAAAGTCGTTACGGATCGACTTCATCAGGTTTACGTGGCTCCGGTTCTTGATATGGAACGCCTCTACCGTCTGGTCGTAAACGATCTCGTTGGCCGGAAGCACGTATAAGAGTTGCGTATTGGCGATAATGCCTTTCGTGTACTCGTTATCGGGAAGCTGCGCCAATGACTGGACGATCGTACCCACCGCCCCGTTTTCCTTGCGGAGTTTCTGGTAACAGAACGCCACCGTCGAATGTATGTCCGCACCTGAAAAGGTGTCCTTTATAGACTGGCTTTCTGCGTACTCGTCAAAGATCAGCATCCCCCTGACGGAACGATCCGAAAGGATCTTGTTCTCTATCGTATCGAAAAGGATTGTCATAATGACGGAAATCAGGAACGGATCTTTCTTTATCTTCGTCAGCTCAAAGACGATAAAATCCCGGTTCTGCATATCGTTCTCCAGTGGGGACGGCTTGCACACGTTCTCATAAAATCCCCCCGGCATAAATTCCGAACACACGTGCAGGAAGCTGTCTATATCGAAGTATTCCGGCAGGATATTCAAACGCTCATACAGTTTTTTCCCCTCTCTTTGGACGTACCTGTAAAGTCCGGGAAACAATGGCCGTCGGGAATATCCTCGTAATAACGGCAAATGATCTTTGTCAGCGAAACAACTTGTTTCGTGTCCTCCATGATCGCCTTAGACCGCCAGAATTTAAGCACCAGGTTTACAAGCGTCTTTATCTTCTCGTTGTCCGGCTGCTTCCCGGCCGTATAGAACGGATTGATCCCCAACGGGCTGCTGCCGTCATAATCAATATGCAGCGACCTGTCCGGGTACAACTGCGAAAGCTGGTAAAAGCTCTTTCCGAACTCGACGACGATCTGTTTATAATTCTGCTCGATGTTCTGCTGGATGATGTTCAACGACGTAACCGACTTTCCCCCACCCGTCGATGCGACGATAATCATGTTACGTGCCGGAATGCGTTTCTTATCTGCGTCCCAAACGTCCTTTCGAATCGGTGTTTGATACAGCCGTTCGTTAAACAAGATCCCCTCCTTGTCGCTGCGGAACGTAGAGTAATTGATCCCCATGCAGAGCGACGAATGCAGATCCGAAAGAAACAGGTAGTCCGGATTCAGGTTGTTTTCCCGGCCGATGATCGAGCCTATAAAGATATTATAAAGCCCCTCGTAACTTGGAATGTAATATTTAAACCCGGCGTTCGTGAAAATCATTTTTACCTGTTCCGTCTGTCGGTTCAGGATCGTTTCGTCATCCTCCAACAGCAACACGTTCAGGTGCGTTTTGCAAAGCACGTTTTCCTCGTTGATGATCTCCTGCTCATACGAGGCCAGGCCGTCATAACGGCTTTTTATGGCCTTGTCAAACTCCCGGTAACGGCCGAACAGCTTCACCCTCTCGGCCAGTTCCTCCCGGTAGCTTCCCCCGGCGAATTTCCATATCTGGTTTACCACATGGGAACAGGGCACATGAACGCCGATCCTTTCCAGCATCGACATATAAAGCTGGCTGTTTGCCTCCTGCAAAGTGCTGTCCGTAACATATACTTTCATCCTGTCGGGCAGATACCTTTCATCACAAACGGCAAAGAATATCCCTTTCTTCTGCCCGATCCTTATCATATCGGAACACTGTATATCCCTTAGTCCCTCGTCGTCATGGAAACCGTTCACGTACCGGAAAAGGTGCTGTTTCACCTCGGCCACGTTCAACGGCCGGATCTGCGTGCCACGGATATTCCGGATAATGGAAACTGCACTCTCCACCGATTCCAGAAACTCGGCCAGCCTGTCCCGGTCTGCCTTCGCCAGTTTCTCGCTATACGCCAACGGGTTGGCCTGGTACGCTTTTTCAAGGCTTTGCAGTCCCGAAAGCGTAAAGGACAATATGCAGAAGTGATGCAGGTATTCCCGTCCGTCGAAATACTTCCTTTCGGCCGTCTGTATATAGCCCTCCCCTCGATCACATATTCCGGCTTGAATTTCCTGCGTAAAAACACGTCCTGCTTATGTATAAACCCGGTTCGGACATACTGGAAAGCCCGGAATAACTCGTTATGCCTTTCCTCCAGATCCGAGCGATCCAGCGAATAGGCCTCCGGCAATTCCAACAGGTAGGAAACGGATATTTCGCCGGATTTGGTAAGTATGGAAGATCCTACCGTATCCAAGATACAGTACGCTTGCGCTGCCGATATTTTCATAAAAAGAGTGTTTACAGGCTGTTTAACAGATCCTTATTCGATATGACAAATACCTGTCTTTTGAACTTGCCGAACTTGCGCTGCATGGAAAGGTTGATAAAGACGATCCGCAAGACCACAGAGGCGAACGCCCCGGCCACCAGCGAAACGATAAAGGCCAAAAAAGATCCCTCCCCACTCATGGCACTTGTCAGGAAGCCCACGACAAAAAGAACAATCACAGCCAGGATAATACAATAGATGCAAAAAAACTTCGTTCTCATTCCATGCACTTTCAGGGGTGTTTCCAGCCCCTTTCTAACCTGGAAGTCCATTAGAGGGACATTTTAAGTTTGCTATTGATAAGTGCGATAACGGCTGCAATGATCGCAAGCCCGATGATGATGTAACCAACTACCCAGAGTAAGTTTACAATACCCTCTTTTCTTGTTCCCTGTCCGTCCCGGTCTATAATCTTATCATAATTCATCACCACACCGATCCCCACTCCCACGATCAGGAGCATGGCGATCACCGGAACGGCATAATCACTAAGGAATGTGTTTACTTCATTTCTGATACCTCCAGTAGCCTGGAGCAAGATAAACAAAGGCGTTTTCATAAAGGAGTTTATTTTTAAGTATTTAAGTAAATAAATTCTTATCCGGCCAATCCAAAAACAACCTTTGCTATTGCACTGGAGTTTCAAACTGGAGTGTATTTATACAATTATATTGTACAAAATCCATTCCAATTTGACATAATACACTACTGTTTTAATAAATACACTAATTATCAAACTTTTATAATTTTACCCCCTTTTTTATATTCCACAAAAAGTGTGGAGTTGTCCCACACTTTGTAGAATGTCGCCACACTTCCCTTGTTATTCAATGCCTTGTATATCCCTTTATGATATGCTGGTAATTTTCCTCTATATCCGAGGCCAGTACGGGATGCACGATCGGAAGCGGATCTTCCTTGTCCTCGTACATTTCAAACCTCAAATGAAAGTTCCTCATGTTGGAATGTGCCGCACTCCCCACGAACTCGCCCGATTTCAGGCTGGTAAAGAAATTCGTGTCGTATATTTCCTCTTTCTGCGTGGAAACTGTACGGCTGCGGTTCTCCCCTCCCCGGCTGCTTCCGGTGGTCTTTGAAACCCTCTGCCTCTCCTCTTTTCCAAAAACAAGCGGGTAGCTTTTCAAGGCCTCTATGTCCTTTGTCCGGCCAAAGAACTGGTTCCCGAAATTGGATTCTATCGAACTGCGGTCATATTTCCCGTATATCTTCTCGATCTTCGCCGCCGACTGCGTGAGGAAAACGAAACTGCAAAGGTATTCCCTTAGAACGGACGGCAGTTTCTCGAAATCGGCGATCCGGAACGTGGTCGCTTCATCCAGAAAGTAGAAGAACGGCACTTTGTTCGCCAGCGTGAAACGCCGGGACGAAATGGAAAGCATGAGCGATATAACCGGGGAAATCAGGTTTTCGATCTGATAGGCGTTCGATACGACAACCAATTTCGGACATTCCGGATCTATCAGGTTAAAGTCGAAATCATTTCCGGAAAGGACATAACACACCTTTTTTTCGTTGGCGAGCGTGCTTAGACTGTTGGTAAGGCTGCTTAGATAGCTGCTTTGCGTCTTGGGACTGTCCTTTGCGTCCAGGAATGCCCCGGCCAGTACCCGGCTCTGGTGCTTGCCCTCCAGGAACGACGTTATCCGGACAGTTCCGGCCGGACAAATGAAATTAACGATATGGGGTATCGTGCAAAACTGCGGATAATCGTTATAAAACCGGATCGAAACGCCCCTTAATATCCCCAACGCCCCGTTAAACCACTCGTCCCGTTTGCCGTCCTTTCCCTGGTAGGCGGTCAGCATATCATCCATTAGCTGCAAGAACAAGGTTTCATTCTTCACCACGGAAGGACGTATCGGATTTGTCCGGTGCGTAAGCATTCGATAAACTCCCCCTTTCATTCTAAAAATGTGATGTTACTTTTGTAATCAAAGTAAAAAAGCTCAATTGTTATGTCACATCAATGGACCATGGAAGATTTTGAATCTATTTATTCCCGTTTCAAGTCGAGCGGACTTTCAGTTATAGATTTTTGTTTCGAATGAATGTATTCGTCCCAAACGTTTCTACGCGTGGCGTTCCAAGCTGCTGCGCAAAGGCGGCTTTATCCCGGTAAAGGTAAACAGTAAGGGGACAGGTCAGTCTTCCCCATAAGGAGAAATCCCTTCAGTCTGCCCCTCCGGTCAGCCCGTCGCCAATTCCCCAGCCGCTATGTGAGATCTCCTATCCCAATGGCGTCACAGTCCGCTTGAACAGCCCTTTGTCACCGGAGGTATTGCAAACCCTGATATTTTTTGAATTCAAAACCGTTAACCTATGTTTTTCTTTGAATGAATCCAACAGATGTGTCTTTTACCCGTATCCGACAGACATGCGTAAGAGTTTTATACGCTTAGCGCATCGTGACCAACCAGATGGGAAAGAATGTACGGGACTTGACGCTTTCATTTTTATCAATGCCGTTGTACCTGTATGAGAAATCCTCCATATGGAACTATGGTGGATGCAGTGATATACCATATGAGGCTGGAACAGCAT
>VOFK01001863.1_pt1 | contig 46371 bp, 40 predicted proteins | sample 5384121 | NCBI WGS metagenome assembly VOFK01 (sample SAMN12384730, study PRJNA508395) | human gut metagenome | isolation source: healthy gut J | host: Homo sapiens | reverse complement strand
CTATATTCCCTTTATTCACACAATACCGTATTTCCTCAGCTTGTAATACAGGGCAGTCCGGCTGATGCCGAGTACACGGGCGGTAAGGGTGCGGTTGTTACCGGTCTGCCCAAGTATCCGAAGTATCTGCTGCTCCTCCTTTTCCGGACAGACAATCATGTTTCCCAATTTCATGCCCTGATCCAGATTCAGTTCCTGTGCGGATATCCGCCCCTCCCCGGCAAACACGACGGCACGCCGGACGGTATTCTTCAGTTCACGGATATTCCCCGGCCAGCCGTATTGCCGTAACATGGCAGCCGCTTCCCGGTCGAAGCCCTGAACCGATTTCCCGTATCTTGCGGAAAACTGCTTCAGAAAGAATTCAGCCAACGGAAGGATATCCTCCCCGCATTCGGAGAGCAGGGGAACCCGGATAGTGAACTCGTTCAGACGGTGGTACAGGTCCTCACGAAAACTCCCTTCCGCAACGGCTTTCTCCAGATCCGCGTTGGTAGCGGCGATAAGGCGGATGTCAAAGGCCCGTTCCCTGACTGTCCCGACCGGCAAGTAACGCTTCTCCTGCAGGGCGCGAAGCAGTTTCATCTGATTTACGGGAGCAAGGTTACCGATTTCATCAAGGAACAACGTACCACCTTCGGCAGCCTGGAAAAGTCCCGCCTTGTCACTGTCCGCACCGGTGAACGCCCCTTTGCAGTACCCGAAAAATTCGGATCTGACAAGGTCATCGGAAACGGCACCGCAGTCCACGGCTACAAAAGGCTTGTGCCTGCGCAGGCTTCGCTCATGAATCTCGGCGGCAATATGTTCCTTTACCCGTACCCGATGCTCCACGAAGCAAGACGGACATGTCGGAACGGGCCACAGGACCTATCAGCCGGTACATCTCACGGGCCTTTTCACTTTCACCACGGTAGAATTCCGTGCTGCCATGCTGCGGACGGCTGAACTCTTTTTCTATGACTTCCCAAAACCGGTCCGGATGTACCGGCTTGCAAAGGTAATTGGAAGCCCCAAGCTGCATGGCTTCCACCGCATTCTCCACCTGGCCGTAACTGGTCATAATAAGGAACGGGATGGAATAATGTTTTCCCTTCATCCACTTCAGCAGCTCCATACTGCTACCGTCCGGCAGGCGCAGGTCTGCCAGGACAAGATCGAACTCCTTAGCCTGAAGTTCCTTACGGGCTGCCGAGAGTGTAGCCACATGAGCGGTTGCCATACCCTTTTTTCAGCCAGTTACTGATACTGCGACTGAAGACAACATCATCCTCTATAATCAGTATATTTTTCATTTGCTTATTTTATATTCTTCTTCATATTTTCAGCACAGGCAATTAGTTTCCCAGCAGCTTCTCCTACTTTATAGATACACCTTATCTGTTCTTCCGTCCAGAGTTCCGGTTCAGACAGTACAATAGCCTGCAGTTCCTCTATCGGATAATCAAGGCGGACACTTGTCCACAGGGAAGGTTCTTGTGCAGGATCTCTCGGACTGTCTGACGCTCATCCCTTTCCAGTGCCCCGTGCAACCTGTCAAGGTCCTTGCGGCTTTCCCGGATGAAGATACCGAGCATCTCCCCTTGTTGTCCTCCCCGGTCAGAATCAAGGAAAAATCCGGTTGCCATACCGTCTGCCTATTCCCTCTGACAATTCGGGAAACGGTTTCCAGCAACTCATTCATCCGGAAGGGTTTACGGATACATCCGGCAAATCCCGGGAAAGGTACTCCTCTTCCGGATCCATATCGGCAGTCACGGCTATGACCGGAATTGTTCCGGTCCTTTCCATATTGGATGAACGCAACAACTCCAGCAGCCCGAACCCGTCCATGCCAGGCATGCGGATATCCGTCAGCAACGCGTCATAATCCTCATCCCGCAATTTTGCAACCACCTGCCGGAAATCGGTATAACAGTCACATTCAACCCGGTTTCGCCTGAACATCTCACGTGTTGCGGAAAGCTGTCTCGGGTCATCGTCAAGAAGGAGAATACGCAGTCTTTCCGTTTGATAATCAGACGGAGATTGTAACTCCTCCTTCAAGGAACTACTGTCGGCAGGGGAAAGGGGAAGAGATACCCTAAAACAACTGCCTTTCCCCGGGTGACTCTCCACCCCGATGGAACCGCCCAGCTGGGAAACAAGCCGGGAAACGATGGCAAGGCCAAGTCCGAAACCTGAAATGCCGCGGGCATTATCAAGCCTTTCGAACGCATCGAATATCCGTTTCTGCTCCTCATCATTCATTCCCGCTCCCGTGTCCTGCACTTTGATACACAGTTCGCCGACGTTGAATGTCGCTTCCAGTCGGACATATCCTTTCCCGGTAAATTTCAGAGCGTTGGAAAGCAAATTGTTCACAATCTGCTGTAAATGTCCCTTGTCACAACTGACAACAGCGTTCATGCCGGAATACCGGGTCAACAGTTGCAATCCTTTCTTTTGAACGAGCGGCATGTAATTGTTGGTAATCTCCCTGAACAGGGTTTCCAGACAAAAGACGGAAATATTCTCCCGTGCCTGTCCTGTATCAAGCAGATAGAAATTCATCAGTGTGTCAACCAGAGAAAGCATATAGTCCGATGCATGCCGGATATTTTCGGCATATTCCTCCTGTCCGGCCCTTTCCTTTTCACCGGGCAGCAGTTCCGCCGTTGCTCTGATAGTGGCAAGGGAGAGCGCAGGTCATGGGCGATAGTCAGCATCATACGCTTCCTGGATTGGAGAAGTTCCGTGTTTTCCCAGTTGGAAGCTTCCAGCTGACTCCGGTATCGGTTTCGCCGGTTCAACTCCCGATGTATGATGATATAAAGTAAAATAGTCAGCAATGAAATAAAGACGGCAAAGGTGGAAACCGTATAAAAGGACCGGTCTCGTGCCCAAAGGAACTGCATGTAACGTTCCTCAAGGCGCCGGTCGGTCTCCGATTCAAAAATCCCTGATGATACCATACAACCTGCAATTTAATGCCATATTGTTATTGTACAGACGCTCCATTTGTACCAGCAACCGTTCACGCTCAGTCTCCTGCCTGCCGGTCAGTTCCTTGTTTAGAGAATGAAGCATACTTGCAGTTGGGATCTCCCGGTCTTTTTCTGCAGGTTGCAGCCGTTCACGTTTTTCCTTCTGTTCCGAATAAACGGATTTTCTCTTCTTACGTTTGAGGAAGGACCAAAAACTTTTCTTCGAAACTTCCTCTTTGACTTCAACAGACACTTTCTCATCGCGGATATGGGATGCAATCACCGGGATTTTCCGGTTTATGATTTCACCGGCTTCACGAAAACGGCTGAACGTATGCATTACCGTGTCAAGCAACTGTTCCTTTCTCGCCAGAAGCAGACACAGCGAGTCTATATGCAACCCGTTGTCCGGATGCATGGACATATTGCTTCAAGGACTGTAATGTGCCGCATACCTCGTTTCTCCTTTTCTGATAAGTACTCCGGTCATTCTCGTCCCACACACTGACCGTCTCTCCATAAGTGGCCAGATCCAGAAGGCCGGCGTAGGCTTCCCCGGTCAGATGCCAGAAATGAAGCAGTTCTTGTTCATCCTGTTGCAAACAGTTTCGCTTCATCTGTTCCTTACGGAAGAGACAAATGGTCAAAACAAGCAGGAATATCAAGATAATATATCCTGAGAATATTTTAATTTTTAAACACATAATAAACTATACTTACATCCTTCATTCCTGCTTGACTTAAGTCACGACACCATTTTTACAGTCAGTTCTTTACAAAAGAATAAAAAAAAAAATCACAAAGAAGAATTAAGACAACACGACCTTTAATATATCTTAAATTTCTTAACATTAAACCATCAGAACAAATAACACATACAACAAAATACACACAAATATAAATTCCAATTAGTTAATACTCTCTCAAATACAAGAATATTCAACAAAAGACTATTCTAAAGGAGTAATATTTGACATAGTTTTATTACATCACCCAAAGTTGTCTTAAAAACTTGCTTCATACTAAACAAAGAAAATTCTTTCAAGCAAGGATATCTATAAATATCATATTCCATTTAAATTCCCTTTGTTAAATTTCCAGTTTTTTTCAATCAATCTCTTGCAACGTTGGTGCCACAGCTTCATTCGCTTTAACAGCTTTTTATGGTTATAATCAGTATGTTTACTTACCCTTCTACACCTATGATTTGAATATAAACAGCATAGAAACTTTCCTTTATCAGTTCGAATAACTAATTGGCGTAATTTTGATATTCATTCGTTACCTCTTCTGGAACATTATACTGTATATATCTTCAATTCTTGTCAGGTACCCAAAAATGTCCTTTCAATACCATATCAATAACTACATATTCACCAAACATAGCAGCACACACAATGATTACCACCAACTATCGAATTTACCAAACGACTAGAGTCGTATTTCTTAATCCACGCAGCTATCTCCACAGTCTTGAGATAAAACAAATAGTACATTAAGATAATCGGAATGAAAAACCGGTATGCCAAGAAATGTGTATTCCAGCTATCCTTCCGTATTCTTTTTCCATTTTAAATCGCTATATATCGTGACCAAAAGGTAATAGCAACCTAACCTTTATACAAAATTCATCTTGAAATACTCCCCTACAACTATTTTATTTCATTAGTACATGCTTGGCATAATTTACACTTTCCCGTTTATAAAATCCAACAAGACTGCTCAAACGCTTCAAGAATTCCTGATAGTCTTTCTCCTCCGGCATCATCCATTGCACCTCTGCTAAAGCTGCTATTCGCGGAACCATCATGTATTCTACATGTTCAGGAGTGGCAATATACTCTGTCCACACATTCGCCTGCACACCAAGAATATACTTTTTTTCCTCCTTTTCCAACTCTGTTGCCACCGGCTCAAAACCATATACCTTTTCAACAGTCACTCCGCTGCCCATCGCCAGTGGTTCCTGCGCCTTGTCGTCAGACTGATAATAATCAAAGTACATATAATCATTCGGCGTCATAATCACATCATGTTTCAACTTTGCAGCTTTGATACCTCCCCGTATCCCACGCCATGACATCACCGTAGCATTCGGCGCCACATCACCTTCCAAGATCTCATCCCAGCCAATAATCTGTCGTCCCCTTTCATTGAGATATCGTTCGATACGCTTCATACAATAACTCTGTAACCGGTCTTCGGTAGAATGTTTTCTATCAGTTCTCAAGCCCTCTTTCTTCGCCAATCCCTGACATTTCGGACACATCTCCCAACGAGTTCGGGGAGCTTCATCCCCACCGATATGTATGTACTTGGACGGAAAAAGTTCTATCACCTCTGACAATACACCTTCTAGAAATTCATACGTCTTTTCATTTCCTAAGCAAAGAACATCCGGAAAGACTCCCCAATGACATGCCACTTCATAAGGACCTCCCGTACAACCCAGTTCCGGATAGGCTACCAGTGCAGCCAACATGTGTCCCGGCAAATCAATCTCGGGGATAACTGTAACATATCGCTCCTGCGCATACTTCACGATCTCCCTTATCTCATCCTGCGTATAAAAACCGCCATAAGGTTTTCCGTCAAACTCTGTCCGGCTAGCGCCAATTCCCGTCTCTTTACGTATAGAACCTATCTCCGTCAACCGGGGATATTTCTTTATTTCAATTCTCCATCCCTGATCTTCCGTCAGATGCCAATGAAAATAATTCATATTGTGCATAGCAAGTAAATCAATATACCGCTTCACAAAGTCGACCGAGAAAAAATGACGTCCCACATCCAGCATCATTCCCCGATAAGCAAATCGGGGAGCGTCTTTAATGACAGCTGCAGGCAAAATGATATCTGAACCATAAGCTATAGCAGGAACAGACTTGCGCAACGTCTGCAAACCATAGAAAACCCCATTGGCAGCCTGCCCTTTTATCGTCACCCTGTCCGGTAGCACAGTCAGTTCATATCCTTCCGGGTTGTCAATCGAAGCATCCAGCCCTAACATAATCACATTCTCGTCATTCCCACCTTGCCCGGGTTCCACTTTCAACCGCCTTCCTGTTGTTTCTTCAATGTATCCGGCAAGGAATTGTGCATTCCTTTCTAAAAAGAACATTATCTTCAGGATAAAGAATCCGGGTATCTTTCTCAACAACAAAAGAATTCCCATCTACCATTACTATTTCATGTGGTAAAGGTATTACATTCCTATAGTCCGCCTCCACTCTTTTCCGAAATATCGCACGCGGCTATAACAACGAATATCACGCTTATTGTAATCAGTTTCTTCATATCGTTTCTGCTTAGTCGATATTGGGAGTATCCCAGATTTTGTCTTTCTCGCAGTCTATATACAGTATTTCACTGCCACACTTCATGCGGAAACGTCCTTGCTCCAACCGCCATTTCCTATCCTGACCGACAAAAGCCAGATCGCTTCCTTTCAACTTCATAACAACTTTCTTAGTTTCACCCGGTTGTAATTCAACTTTCTCAAAATAACGAAGACGGATCACATCTGGTGAAACACTAGCTGCCAAATCACTGGAATACAACAGGACCGTTTCCTTACCTGCCCTTTCTCCCACGTTCTTTACATCCACTTCAAATATCAGTTCATCATCCGCATTGAAAGTCGTACGATTCACTTTAAAATTACTATACTCATAGGACGTATAACTTAATCCATGTCCAAAGGGCCATTGAATATCCATAACCGCATCATAATTATACTCCCCTTCCATAGTTCCCATCTGTTCACACGGCTTATAATCATACGTAGCAAGCGAATTGATGAATTTCGGATAGGTAAAAGGCAATTTACCGCTAAAGTTCGCATCTCCGGCAATCAAGTCAGCCAACGCATCTCCACCGTAATTTCCCGGCAACATAATATGAACCACCGCTTTTGCCAAAGGTTCTATCTCATGGATTATACGCGGCCGTCCTTCGTTCAGAACCAATATTACCGGCTTTCCTGTTGCCGCAAGTGCTCTCACCAACTCTTTCTGATTGGAAGAAAGATTCAAGTCATTCAGATTTCCCGGAGTCTCACAATACGTATTCTCTCCTATACAAGCTATTATCACATCCGCCCTACCGGCAGCAGTAACTGCCTTTCCTATTTCCGGACGATTTTCTTTCCACCAGTTATCATTAGGATCAGCAACATACGTCACTCCCGGTTCATAGATAATATTTTCCGTACCAAACTTGTTGCATAATGCTTCATAGATAGTATTATAAGCCTGCGCAAATTCATCCGCCAACTCTCCCTGCCAACTGTAAGACCATCCTCCGTTGAGACAACGCATAGCATTGGCGTTCGGACCTGCCAACAATATCTTCGTTCCCTTACGTAAAGGCAAAAGTTCTCCTTCATTTTTCAACAAGACCTCCGATTCCCTAGCAGCTTGCAATGCCACTTCTGCAAACTCCCGACTTCCAAACTTGTCATATTTCCGAATATCCCAGTATGGATTCTCAAACAATCCCAAGCGGAATTTCAAACGTAATACACGTCGTACGGCATCGTCAATACGTTCCATTGAAACAGCCCCTTCCTCAACCAGTTCTTTCAAGTCGATACAAAAAACTGTCCCTCCGAAGGAATCATTGCCATATCAATACCCGCATTGACAGCCAGCCTGACGGCATCTTTCTTGCTGCTTGCAATATGGTCGCGAAAATACAGATTATTAATATCATTCCAATCGGTCACAATCATTCCATCCCAGTTCAAGTCCTCCTTCAACCATCCGGTCAATAACTCTTTATTGGCATGAAACGCCACCCCGCTATTATTGGCGGAATTGACCATCAGCGACAAGGCACCCGCACGAATCGCCGCCTTGAAAGGAGCAAAGTATTTCTCACGCATGTCAATATCGGTAATAGAAGAAGGAGTACGGTCTTTACCGGAGACTGGAACCCCATATCCCATAAAATGCTTGATACAGGATGAAATATGATATTCATCCACCTTATTCGGATTATCCCCCTGCAAACCACGTACAGCCTGTACAGCCATTTGTGCATTCACATAGGTATCTTCCCCGAAACTTTCCCACATACGCGGCCAACGAGGATCGCGCCCGAGATCCATTACAGGAGCAAATGTCCACGGTACACAACAAGCGCGAGTCTCGTAAGCCGTAATCTCCGCACAACGCCTGGCCAGTTCCCCTGTTGAAAGTAGCCGCCATATTGATACCTTGAGGAAAATAAGTAGCGTCTTGCGTATATGAAGCCCCGTGAATTTGATCCAAACCATAAATGCATGGAATCCCGATTTCTTCCAAAGATTTCTTTTTGAATCTGTGTGATCACTTCTGCAAACACTTCCTTTTTCTGGCTGACTCCGAAAGGAATATTCAGTAACGAACCTACCTTATATTTGCCAATCACCGTATCCAGTAACGCCTCGCTCAATTTATTATTGTTTTTATCCGTCACTACCCCAATGGTCAGTTCGCACATCTGGCCAATCTTCTCTTCAAGAGTCATGCCTTTCAGCAGTTTCTCTATTTTTCCTTCTATTTCCGGATCTGACGGAATGGCAGGAACCGGTTGTCTTTCGGCACAAGCCGAAAAAATGCTTCCAAACAATAAAGTTGTTAATAGTTTTTTCATGGTAATTCGTATTTATTTAAATTGTAAATTCTCTATATATGGATTGACAAACAGATATTTTCTACAATCAGCCTTCTTTATCTGTCTTCCGTTAAACACAACATTATCAAATGTCACATTCTGTAAAGGAAACTCACGACTTACTCCCCGTACCTGGGCAGGCAGGTATTTGTCGCCTGTGAAAGTTATATTCCGAAAGACAACTCCGGACAAACTTCCTGTATCTGTACCGTCACTTACTATCTCCACAGCAATTGGTCGTCCGCCATACAAGTTCTCAATCTGTATATTCTCGAATAGAATGTCAGACATCCGTCCACCACCGCCAAGCCCCTCGTATATGCCAACACGTGCATTAATAGCCGCACATCCTCCTCTCCAGCCATCATCCCCCCTCCTTGCTATCATACAATGCAGGTGTCTCCAATACGATACAATTTCTAAAAGTCACATTCCGGATATAATTCGTGCGAGGTTCACGAGACGTTCCGCACTCCGGGCCGACCAGAAACACATTGGCGCAATCCGTCCAACCGACACAGTTCTCTACCAAAACATCCTCACACCCCATTTTCGCCAGTTCCTGATTCTTGATAGTGATACAATCATCATAATTCCGGAAAAAGCAATTACGTACCCTAACCTCGCGGCTATTACAAACATCCAGTCCGTCCGAGTTCAATATCCAGCTAATCTGTTTTACATTATCAACCAACAAGTCCTGCGAGTTCTTCAACCGGATCGTCCATGCCGGAGAATCAATTAAAGTAACTCCCGATATCTCCACGTTCCGACAATACTCGAAATTTATTAATTGCGTACGCCTCTCATCGCAATGAGTTTCCTTCGCACCACACAAGATTCCTCTCCCTGCAATCCGGACATTTTCTATCCCCTTTCCGACAACATATCCATACACAAAAGCACCCTCGTCCAAATAAAGCGTCTGGTTACTTTTCATCACGATACGTCCAGCATCATGCTGCCCGGCCCCGTAATAAAGCACGTCCGGAACATCCTGAGCAGGCTTATCCACATCCGGCAAATCGGGAAACAAAAAAAGATTTTCCGCACGGTCACCGTCAAATTCTACGGAGACTTTCTGCGAAGCATCCGTCAGTTCAAACTCAATTCCGCCCTTTACCCTTTTATAATCTATTCCATAAGATACCGGACGTATCTCGACGTTCCGAAACCGGAAACAGGGTTCGACACGCACCTTCACATTCTTTGCAAAATCCCGGACAAAAAGCGCATAGCTCATCGTATCACGCAACAGTTTCTGATTTTCCCAATCATTCCATATCTGCGGATGTTTCGAGAAAGAAGAAACCAACGCATTACGAACCTCTATCGGTTGCCATATTCCTTTCTCATCTTGAATGAAAACCTTATACGAGCGTTTACGGAATTCGGGTAAATGAATCAATGCATTTTGGGGAGTAACGGACAAAGTTCTTCCCGGCACTGTCCTGTCGTCAGCTTTTAAAGCCACTGCAAACAGTGCAAATAATAAAATCAATATATTTTTCATCGGTCCTCTATTGTTTCACGTTCTTCCAGTGTTCCGGTTCTACATACTCAAAATAATTCCTGATTTCCTTCTCTGTTCCCACATTACGTTCCAATATCGGTCCAAGTATTTTCCCTTCCCGGAATATCGCAGCTTTCACCACGACCGAATCATTGATAATAAAAGGCTTGTCATACCTCAAGGAAGTAGCTCCAGGAATCTTTCCATCTAACGTATAGCGTATCTCAACCGGATATTTCTCCGTATCCAACATCACTTCCATTCCCCCGTGTTCCACCTTGCGGGTAGTCAGTTCTATTTCATCAGTCAACGTAAAAGAATTAATTCCCCTTGCAAGCAATTGCGGAATATGTGCATTCATACGCGGCTTGAAATGCTGCCATTCACGTTTCTCTTCCTGTGTCCATGCCATCTCGGCAATAGCAAGCAAACGAGGAAAAATCATATACTCCAGATGTTTCTCGTCATTAATAAACTCCGCCCATGCACAACCTTGCACCCCAATCACCCGTCCGGCATTCTCCGGACGAATCCAGGCTACGCTATTCGGTTCAAGAAACTTTCCCTGAATCATCTGCTCATTGCGGACAGCGCTTTCCGGAGTAGTGGCAACAGGACAAATGCTATACATTTTCTTTATGGGAGAATATCCGGTCATTGCCCGTGGTTGCGTATCCGGAGTAGCCTGATACCAATCGAAATAAAGTGCGGCACCCGGTGTAAAAACAACCTTATATCCCTTGTTCGCCGCATAAGACGCAAACTCCTGCCCCCGATAAGAGACAACCGTAGAAGCAGGCTGCAACTGATTCTTTGATATTTCATCCCAACCTATCATCATTTTTCCTTTCGACGTAAGAAAGGTTTCCATTCTCCCAATCATGTAACACTGCAATTCATCCCAATCTTTTATCCCTTCCTTCGTCATCAGAGCCCGGCATTTCGGACAATTTTTCCATTCTACTTTGCGGGCTTCATCACCGCCAATATGAACATAAGCCGAAGGAAAAAGGTCGATAACTTCCGTCAGGACATCTTCCATAAAAGTATAGGTCTGCTCATTACCGGCACAAAACTCTCCACCGGCATAAGGTTTGCCCATGCAGCAAAGTTCCGGATAACCGACAAACACTTCATCCGAATGAGCAGGAAACTCAATTTCCGGAATTACCTCAATACATCGTTTTTCCGCATAAGCCACTATCTCCCGTATATCTTCTTTTGTATAATAACCTCCATAAGCGTTGGGGGTTCCTTCAGGTAAATAGGTGCGGTCTTTTTTATCCCACCATTCCACCCACTCACATTGAGTACGGAAAGCGCCCATAGAGGTTAATCGGGGGTATTTGTCTATTTGTATCCGCCACCCGCCGTTATCGGTCAGGTGAAAATGAAATTTATTCAGTTTGTAAAAGGCCATTTCATCCATCAATTTCGTAATTTCCTCTTTAGGGAAGAAATGCCTTGACACATCCACGTGCAACCCGCGATAGCCGAAACGGGGAGTATCTTTAATTTCCACGCAAGGTATTCCACGAGAAGATACCAGTTGCCTTAACGTCTGCTTACCATAAAAAGCCCCTTTCCCGGTAGCCGCATTCAAATGAACAGCCCCGGAAGATACAGACAATTCATATCCTTCATCTCCCAACTCATTATAAGAAGCCGAATCAATATGGCAAGTAATAAACTTATCTGCACCTTCATTTACAAACCTGGTACTATCTATCTCGAAAAAGCCCTCTTTTATCTCCATGTCATTCGGAAGGGGAATCACATTGACTTGCCCCCTGTCCGGAGTACAAGCAACGAGTCCTGCTACCAAACAGTAGCAGTAACCTCCTGCCATTATCCACTTGCCAAATCCTGACAACAATCTGATTTTCATACCTTTCATGTTTTTATTGATGAATAATATCTACATTCTCCGGTTTATCCACCGTCCATTTCCCGGACTGATGAATAGGAGTGCCATTATAAGTCACCTTATCAAATACAAGTCCGCTAATGGTATTGCCATTGGTATAAATCCCCCCCGAAGCCTGACACCTGTCAGCCTCATCAAGAATCTGAATATTCCGGTACGTCACATTCTTTATCAATGCATGGTCCTGATTTGCTTTCTGCCAAATAACCATAGGACGTCCCTTTTGCGAGATATTATCAATCACTATATTCTGAAATGTAATATTCTCGATCGTTCCGGAAGTGGCGCCACCCGAAGGATACTGGGAAATCGAAAGCCCCGCACCGTCACAATTCAACTTGCTACTGCTGGTTTCAAGCAAATTGGTAGGATATTCCATAATCACACAATCCTCTATCGTGCAATCACTTATTCCTGCACGAGTATTTGTCCCGCTCTCGGGACCAATAACAATTCCCCGTGCATAATCCGCCCAAATCAAATTATTCTTTATACGAATATCCCTGGTTGCCGTCACCGAAAGGGAATTCACCTTCAAAGTAATGCAGTCGTCGTATGTACGTATGAAACAATCCTGAATCGTAGCATCCGTCACACTACACAAGTCAATACCGTCTCCATTCAATATCCAACACAGGATATTAATGTTGTCAATCATCACATGGTCGGTGTTATAAACAGACAATGTCCAATTGGGGGAATCAACAACAGTAATGCCGGAAATCGTAAAATAGCCTCTGTTGGACAGCCTGTTGGCATTCGTCTCTATCAACAAGGCACCGTGTGCATAGGTCTCTCCTGTATGAGCCAGTTTGGCACCGGACAAGATTCCGCGTCCCGTAATGGTCACATGGCTGCCGGAGACTGCAACCTTACCATATACAACCGCTCCTTCATCTATATACAGCGTTTCTCCTTCTTTCAATGTAATCCGCTCCGGATTATGTTCACCCGGACCATAATACTTCATACCTGCGGGCAAATTATCCGGGTCGGGACGGTCAGGATCAGGACGATTCGGCAATATCATCAGATTGTAGAACCGGTCACCGTCAAACTCCACAGACACTTTCCGCTTTTCCCACTGCGGCAAAGTAAACTCAATCGTGTTGTCCCCCACATTGACAGGAGTGATTCCATACATACTCGGACGAATTTTCACACTGCCGAAGCTTTTCTTCTTTTGCACTCTGATTTTGACAGGTGCGTCAAAGTCATGCGTAAAGTTCACAAAACTCATCGTATCCCTTAGCCTCTTCGAATTGTTCCAGTCATTCCAAATAGAGCCATGATGTCCCGGAGCATCCGAACAAAGCGCATAATGCACATCAACTTCTTTCCAAGTACCGTCTTTCTGCAGGACAGACACCTTATAATAACGATTTTCTTCCTTTTACCGGCGCCTCTTCTTTCAGTGGAATATCCACTGTATGACTTGTCCATTTTGACATCCGTAGACTGTATAACGATATATCAGTCTGCATGTTCCGTCCACTTCATAGTTGGCAAAATCCACACTCATTTCCAAAGCTTGCCCGGTCTTGATCCCGGCAGGGATAAGCAACGTCTTTTCCACCGTTTCACCATTCTTCAATGCCAGCTTGCAGGCCAAATTCCAACGGCCGGAATCCGACATCGGAAAAACAACAGTCTCTTTTTTCCCGACTCCTGCTTTGTCACCCGTATCTCCTTGTCAGCAGACAAGTTTCCGACCGATTCCAACTCACCGGAATAAACTCTTACCCGATTTGCCATCCCCGGCAACACAAAAGAAAGCGATTCGAACGCTTCGGGAGCATGTACAAAATCCACTTTCATAACAGAAGTGACCGGTTTCAACGACAATGTATTCCCTTCTTCGGCTACAACCGTCATCTGTCCCATCCATACCTGTGGAATATCTTCATTGACATCCTTCACAGACAGATGATAAGAAGACAAAGGTACACCCGAAGCCATGGAACCCCAAGAAAGGTTCTCCTTACTTTCATACGCCAGTGCCACCATTCGGTCGCCCACAGAAGAAACAAACAAAGAAGCGTTATCCGATGACTCCTGCACCTCCACACACTCTTTGTTTTCAAATACAAACAGCGCATGCGGCCAGTTCTTCAAGTCCTCGGGCGTATACCCCACCTCGTTGCCGAAATCCACCCGGATCCCCTCTTTCTGTTCTTCGTCTATCCTTTGTTCATCGTTCTCGTCAGAGCACGAAAGTAAAAAAGAACAGGCAACCACAAAACTCCGATGAGGAAAAGCAGCCGATTCACTTCAACAGCTTTTATTTTAATTACTTTCCCAACCTTCATTCTGAACAAGATTATGATTTTTGAATAATTCAACATCCTGAATCGGATAATAATTCATCCGCTCTTCCCATATCCTTTCCTGCACCGTTTTCTTCTCATAAGAGTAAATATACCCTTCCCCGCTCTCGTCCTTTACGGCTGTAATAGAGAGCCCTTCTATCCGGGTCGTTGAAGTTCCTGTCATCCAACGTCTTATATCCCAAAAGCGATGTCCCTCGAAAGCCAGCTCCACACGGCGTTCATTACGCAAACGCTTTTTAAAAGCATCATATCCAGTCGTTTCAACAGCGTTCATATCTACCCTTGTACGAATCATATTTACAGCCTCACGAGGTGATACCGTATACTGAACGTTATCCAAAGTCCCCTTGAAATCCGGTTCTTTTGTTGCTTCCAGCAAAGCCTCCGCATAGTTCAGCAAGACTTCCGCATACCTGAACAAAGGCCATATATGTTGATATGAGGTAGCACTTCCCGTAGTCAGGTCGGTAGCTTCTTTCAAGTGTTTACGTAAATAATAGGAAGTAGGAGAAGCTCCCTCTTTAGGAAGTCCGTTCATCCCTCCGATAAAACTTTCCACTACCTTGTCTTTGAATGTCTGTCCGTTCATCAATACAGTCTGTGCCAATCTCGGGTCTCTCTCCGAAGGTTCCAAAGCTTTGTTGCGATGTTCCGGGTTATTCCAGTCGAACGGAGTGCCATCCCGCATATCAAAAGCCTCAACCAAATTGTGTGAAGGGCACACTCCCGAGTTACCGCCTTCATATCCTATCGGAAAATTGGCACTCTCAAAACTATTGCTCACCCCATTCCATCTGCCAAAAATAAAATCAAGAGAATTGGGATTGTTAATCACCTCTTCACCCGGTTTTTCCTGATAGACATTCAAGTCTATAACCGCTTTGGCAGCCTTGGCGGCCTTCAACCACTTCGCCTGGTTGTCCGTCGAGTTCAACGGACTGGCAGCATACAGCAGCACTCTTGCCTTCAACGCCAACGCCATTCCCTTGGTGGCTCTGCCTACCTCGTCCGTAGAAGTCATTCCCTTAAACGTGACCGGCAGAAACTTCGCAGCCTCGTCACACTCCCCGACAATCCAGTTGACAGCTTCAGCAAATGTAGCAGGCTGCAATTCATTGACTTCCTCCAGCGTAAACTGCCGGTCGGCAATAATAATATTCTTATAACGTTTCAATAACTCAAAATGGAAATAGGCCCTCAATGCCTGTATTTCATAAGGATAAAGCTTCAGTTCCTTTAATTTTTCCTCATATTTCTCCTGATACTTTGCAGCGGGAAAATCTGCCGGACAATGTTCGATGAAATAATTGGCTGCGGCAATCGCCCGGTAATAATATTCCCATACATCGCCTATCGGTGCACTTGTATTCCAGCTACCGTCATAGAATCCTTTGATTCCGTTTGTACTCCAGGCATTCACCGCGTCGTCCGTCGCCGCATCTATCATGGTCGAACACACTTCGCTGTACCCGTCTTTCAGATATCCGTAGACATTGGTAGCAACCGCCTTCGTCCTGTCGAAAGTAGAGAACTGATATTCCACCGAATTATATCCGGATTCATTAAGCTCCAGAAAATCACTACAAGCAGTTGTCATCCACAAGCAAGCTGCCAAAGCCAATAGATTATATTTTTTCATACCTTGCTTCTTGTTTAAAATAAGACATTGATTCCAATCAAATAAGAACGCGATGAAGGATACTCCATATCCATCTGTTCCGGATCCATAATACCGACATGGTCTATCGAAAACAGGTTCATGCCTTTCAGGAACAACCTGCAATCACTCATCCTCATCTTTTCTGCAAACCGGGCAGGAAGTTTGTAAGAAAGTTCCAGCACACGTAATTTCAGATAATCCCCCTTTTCCATCCACAAGCTGCTCGTCTGAAAGTTGTGATTGTTGGAAAGAGTAGTCAGACGCGGATATCGGGCATCCGGGGTGGCATCCGTCCAGCGGTTCTCCAGATAATGTTCAGACACGTTCTTATCATTGCCGTACAACGGATGATAAATACTGGCTAGCATAGTCGATACGGAACGGTGCGCCACTCCCTGAAAATGGGCTTTTATCCCCCAATTTCTATAATCCGCCCCCAATGAAAACCCGTAATAGATTTCGGGCAGAGTGGAATACTGCTGATGGCAATGATCGTAATCGTCAATCTTTCCGTCGCCATTCAAATCCTTGTATTTCACATCTCCCGGTCGAAGTTCGGACTCATACGTAGAAACCGGCAGTCCGGGAAGCAGATTTCCCTGTGCGTCGAAATCTTCCTTCTGATACAGTCCCTCTGCCATCAGCCCGTAAAGTTGCCCGATTGAATTGCCTGTCGCATACATATATTTATAAGGATGATATTCCTCATTGATATTGACTATTTCATTCTTGGCATAAGAAAAATTCCCCTTTATGAAATAACTGAACTTATCAAGCTGCTGTTGCCATCCGAGCGTTATCTCTCCACCATAATTCTTCACTTCACCGGTAAACAACGAACCTACATCCCTACCTACCACAGAAGAATATACTCCACCGGCATACTGTCTGATATTTTTCCTCCGGTTATAGAAAGCGTCTACCTGCATGGAAAGTCCCTTCCAAATCCCGACTTCCACTCCGAAGTTTGCTTTATATTCCTTTTCCGGCTCGATCCCCTTCGAAGGAAAACCACCCTGTGCCAATCCTCCTGTAGAAGTAGTACCTACGAAAATATATTCCTGTCCGGGACCATTGAACTGTTTGTCCATATCATAGAACAGACGGGAATCATTGCCGGTGACACCGAATGAAGCACGCAGTTTCAAATAATCCAACACGGAGAAACGATGCATAAACTCTTCATTGGAAGCAATCCATGCTACGGATACAGCCGGATAAACACGATACTTGTCACCCACCGGCATTTTCAAACTTCCCGAATAAGAGCATACCACATCTGCCAGATAACGGTTGTCATAATTATAAGAGAGATGAGCCATATAATCACGGAATGCATTCGTACCGTTGGCACCGAGATACTTCCGCCGTCCTTGCGAATAAATACCCGCTACATCCAAATGGTGTTTTCCGAAATCTCTCTCATAATTCACTTTTCCCCAGATATAAGTACGCATCACCTGTGCCTGCAAACCACTGGCAAAACTCATTTCCGTATCATTACCATATCGGGAATACGACAAATCCGAAATATTCCCGGCAGCATCACGCACAGGAGTGGCAATAGAATAGGCATAACTCTTGGTTCTGAAGTCCGCTATATCCGCCGAGTTATCATAGGTCACCCTCACTTGTGCGGAAAGTCCCGGAGTAATCATCGACAAATCCTGCTCTATCGTCAAATCCGCAAACAATGTACGCTGCAAAACCTGCCCGTATCCGTTAGCTGCCTGTACTGCAAGCGGATTCGTGAACATCTGGTTCTTTGCCCATACTCCGTTACGGTCATATATAGGCGCGGCTATCACTGGAGTATTATAGACATTCGCAAGGGAAGTACCGCCCGTCGGTTGCTGATACTGCATCAAGCGTCCCATAAGATTCATGCGCGCCATCGTAGTCGGAGAAATGTTCGCTTCAAGATTCGTACGCAGCTTCAAGGCATACATCTCCACCTGTGTAGAGTATCCGTCATTCAAATCTGTGTTATTAAAGAATCCGCGGTTGCTCGTATAATTGGCAAATACATAATAGCGCATCCGCTCGTTAGCACCATCAAACGAGAGATTCAAGTCATGATTAAAAGCCGTCTTACGTAAAATCTGATTCTTCCAGTCCACTATAGCCAGAGGAGAAGTCCCGTTCTGTAGTGCCTGTATGTCAGCCTGCGTATAACGGGAGCAAGCCCGTCATATCCCAACGCTTCATTCACGGCGTTCGCATAAGATACGGCATCCGCCATTCCAGGAATACGGAAAGGAGTCTGTACCGTAAAATTATAACCGACATGCGTGCGCATCTTGTTATTTCCTCCCCTCTTGGTAGTGACGCAGATCACCCCGTCCGTACCACGGTTGCCATACAAAGCCAGTGAAGCAGCATCCTTCAATACGGTTACGCTTTCTATCTCATCCACATTCAGGCTGCCAATCTCTCTTTCCACGCCATCCACCAGCACTAATACCTTGTTTCCTTGATTGGAAGCCATTCCACGTACGTAAATATCAGGGGTAGAATTATACGGAAGCGAACCATTGTGATATACTCCCAACCCCGGAATCAGCCCGTACAATGTATTCAGCGGATTGATTTCTCCGGAAAGTTTCATTTCATCGGCCGACACCCCGTCAATTGCCGCTGTCGTATTCTCTTTCGTCACACGCTGGTCATATCCCAGTTCGAAGAGACGGTTGTCCTTGTCCAGCTTCACCGTCATCACCTCCCCTGTCACTTTCAGTTTACGTTGCAACTGGTTATACTTTTCAAAATTCAGTTCCGCACCTTTGTCAGCCCGGCATTCAATCATACCGTCTTTGTCCGAAAGGAACGACTCGTCATCATTCCCTCCGATGCGCATCATCACTCCCTGCAACGGACGGTTCCACTCATCCACCACACGAATGCGAACATCTATTTTCTGTGCCTTCACCCACGAACATAGTCCGAGAATCAGCATTGCCCCTATTATAAATCTTTTCATCATTGTTTTCATTTTGATTTAACCACTCGTTTTTTACCATCCCGGATTCTGCAAAAGACCATATCCCTTATTAATCTCATCAGAAGGGAATGCGCTCATATACCATTTCGGACTAAAATTCTTTTGCCAGAATCTTGATACAGATTCCACTTTCGGTTGCTCAAAGTTCAGTTGCAGGTTACCTTCGGCAACCGAACCGCTCTTAATCGTCACATTCACTCCATGCAAGGTCTTTTTAAACACATCGGCACGTTTCCAACGGGCAATATCAAACCATCTCACCTCCTCAAAAGCCAGTTCACGGGCACGCTCATCCAGGATTTCCTCACGCAACTCCGCATCACCTTCCAAAGCACATTCGTTATAGACGGGCAACGACTTTCCACTCTGCAAACGATGCAGCAGCGCGTCACTCATGTCGGGAAGCCCTACACGGTTGCGGACTTTGTCAAGCTCTTTATACGCTTTGTCTTTCTGTCCCGTCTCGTTCAGCGCTTCCGCATAGGCCAGATGAATCTCCGCCATTCTCAAATAAGCATAATTGGCAGGGCGGTCATGGAAAGTGGATTGATTGTAATCCCACAAGAACTTACGTATACAAAATCCCGAAGGCGCACGTCCCCCGTCTGTTTCCGAACCTCTTTCCAGACCGCCAATCCACATTTCCGCCGGACGACTTTGAAAATGATCCCCCACAATCATGACCGTTTCATACAGACGGGGATCACGGTCTGTAAACGGATTATTATCTATCGTACCTATTGAACCGTTTTTTTCTATCCACTCTTCATAAGAAGTTTTTTCTCCAGTGGCAGAAGTAAACATATCTACATAATCCAGCGTAACCGCACCTCCGCCATATCCTCGTCCCGCATTTCCGTTCGTATCACTGGAAGGACCGAAATACATCCGGTGATAAGAATCCCCGAAAGTTCTAAGATTACGGAAAGTAGCTATCAGAATCTCACTGTTATAACGATCGGCATAACATCCGGAGAAAGCCTTCCGATATCCCTCCGCATCCCGCGTCTCCGGTTGTACCAACTGGTATACATTCCCGTTCCTGGCATTCTCTGCAAAGAACTCTTCACAAGCCGTTACCACTCTCTCCCACCGTTTCCGCTCATAATTGCCATACCACACCATCTTGTCGATATCCTCCGCCGGTATCTTGCCGACATTGCCTGCTACGGGACTACAAGCCTCCAAATAAGGTTGATTCGCATTAAAAAGCGGACTGGCTGCCAGCAAAAGCACCCTGACCTTCAATCCCAATGCAGCAGCTTTGGTAAAACGCCCGTCATCTACGGCAGCTACCCGCCATGGCAATTTATTAGCTGCATCGTCACATAAGTTTATAATAAATTCGACTGTTTTCTCGAATGTCTTTCTTGAAAAGTCCACTTCCAAGCTATTAGATGCGTCTATAGAAGAATAAAGCAGAGGAACTCCTCCAAAATGACGTAGCAATTCATGATACTGACAAGCAATAATCATCTGCGCCTCCCCTTTACGTACATTCTTTTCTGCTTCGGTCATATCAGGAACCCGGTCTACATTCTCAATATACAGATATGCTTTACGAATCCCCCTCCATGTCACATCCTGGTTGGGATAGAATCCCATTTTCGTACTTGAGGCCGTATTCTCTGTCTCCGAACTATACGACCCGTTATAATAAGTCGGATAAACACCTCCCCAATTACAATGTGAATTCATGATATCCGTCAATGCGTCCAAATTGTCCCAACCCAGCTTGTTTCCTGCCTGCTGATGTTCAAAATTTCCGTCATTTGCATGTACGGTCAACCCCGTGCGGAGTGTTGCATAGGCTGAGTTCAACGCCCGGTCTGCATAAAGTTTTGAAGAAAATATAGTGTCAATCGTCACATCCACTCCCGGCGCTTTCTCCAGAAAAGCATCACCGAAAGCCAAATCACTGCAAGAGCCCAACATACAACTGGCAGCCATCACCGAAAAATATATAATAACCTTTTTCATACTCTATCGTTTTAAAATGAAATATTGACTCCAAAATTGTAAATCCGTATATTCGGATAGTTATTATTTCCTCCGTCAGTGACTCCTTCCGGGTCAATATCTATATCATTCAAATCGGAGAACAAAGTCAACAAGTTGTAACCGTTACAATAGAACCGGACTGATTCAATCCCCACTTTCTTCAGGAAATCCTTCTGGGGAAGTGTATAGGAAATCTCCGCGGTTTTTAGACGAAGATAAGAACCGTTCATCAGCCACAAGTCAGAAGTTTGCAGATAATGCGACTTATTCATGAACGTCAACCGTGGAAAGCGTGAATTCGGATTCTCTTCCGTCCATCGCCCGTCTGCAAGAAATTTGAGCAACATACGGCTGTTCGTACTGCCGAACGCATTCCGGTATTCACCGTCCAGTATTCTGGATGCATTCATTGCTGCTGTCCACTGCATCGAGAATTCAAAGTTCTTCCATTTAAGACCGCCTAGAAAACCGAATACATAATCCGGACGTTCGGCATATCCGAAGCGGGTTTTATCATCACCGTTTATCACACCGTCTCCATTCAAGTCTTTGAACAAAGCATCTCCCGGGCGGGGAGTGCCCAATGCCATTTGCGGCAGAATCTGCCGGCCGTTCTCATCCTTTTTCAGGTTGCCATCCGCATCGAAGTCATCTTTTTGTAAAAAACGGTCGAAGATATATCCGTAAGTCAAACCGGTGCTCCGTCCCGTTTCAGCCATATAAGGCTCGTTGGGCACTACCTCGTCCATATAAATAATCTTGTTTTTCGCATAAGAGACATTCGCTTTCAGCCAATAGTCCACCTTGCCCGCCCGGTCGTTCCACCCGAGCGACAATTCATAGCCGTGGTTGTTTACCTTACCCAAGTTGATTTTAGGCAGATTGATATCGGTAATGGCCGGCAACGTGTTGCGGGTAGACAATATATCCTTTCTTTTTTCAAAGAAAACATCGGCAGTCAGACTCAAACGGGAATCAAACATTTTGAGGTCAATACCATAATTCTGTTTTGCCACCTTTTCCCAAGTCACATCCGGATTACCCATCGTATTTTCTTTCGCGTCCGGAAGCAATCCCGTACCGCCGTCTTTTCCGAACTGCCAACTGCCCTGTCCTTTTGCTACTGTATTATAACCGCTCCATGCACCTGCCATATAAAGGAAACGGGCATTTTCCATTTTATCATTACCTACGATACCATAAGAAGCACGCAGTTTCAGGAAATCAATAACTTTCTGTTTCTTCATGAATTTCTCCTCCGAGAGAATCCAACCGGCAGAAACCGCTGGGAAAAAACCGAAGCGCTTATCCGGTGCAAAATTTTCCGAACCGTTATATCCTGCATTCAAGTCCACCATATATCGCTTCTTGTATGCATACGTCATACGTCCCACATACCCTACATAGGCTGTCGGTATATCCATATAAAACACTTTTCCGTCTATTTTCGTTTCCGGATAATATTTTTTAGACTGGTTGTACAAGAACAATGCCGATACATCATGGTCACCGAATGAACGGCTGTAGTTCAGGCTGAACTCTCCGTACCAGTTACGTCCCCTGCCAACCTCTTCACCGTAACTCATCTGTTCGTGCAGTCCGCTGACTCCATCCGTCTGATATACAATGGTACGGTCGAAACGCGGATCCCAAAAGTCCATTCCCGGTGTTTCTATCGAACCCAGATAAATCGGTGTACACATGCTGTCCGCTCCCGAAGGCGTCCGAGAAGCTTTCACATTATAGTTTGTGTTATAAGCACCTTTTATATTCATGCTCAATCCCGGAGTTATAAAATCCAGTTTCTGCTCAAGAGCCAAGTCTAGATTCAATACATTGTCCGTATCCACATTATATCCATAATTGTAATAATAGTCCAACGGACACGAACGTTCACCGATAGAAATATATCTATTGGAATAGATATTGGAAATTAGTTTTCCATCCACTATCCCGGGGCTGGAGAAAGGAGTTGACCACAGTACTTTTCTCCACAATTCATCCGTCCGAGGTTCTCTTTTTGCACCGACATGTCCGCCGATATTCACTTTCAACAAAGTAGATTTTGTAATATCAATATCCACATTCGAACGATAATTGAAACGCTTGTATTGATAGTTAGGGTCATAAGACTCTCCCAACTGCTTCAACATACCGTCTTGCAACAGATATCCCAAAGAGACAAAATAACGGAAACGCTCACCGCCACCCGACAACGTCAGGTTATGCTGTGTCTGCCAAGCAAGGTTCTTGAAAAGATAATCGTTCCAGTCAACATTGGGAAACATAATAGGATCTTCATTCGTTCTGAACATATCTATCACAAATGGCGAGAAGCCCAATTGAGATTCCGTCAACGAGGGATTGTCACTTAGTTGCGCTTCATTATATAAGGTAGCATACGTATAACTGTCCACCCCTTTCAGGTTACGCAGAGCCTGGGTCAATCCGAATGAAGAATTCAATGAAATCACCGGTTTTCCGGATACACCGCGACGCGTAGTGACCAACACAACACCATTCGCTCCACGCACACCGAATACAGCCGTGGAAGCCGCGTCCTTCAAAACCGTAATACTTTCTATTTCGTGCGAGTCCATCTGAAAGAAAGAACGCTCCACCCCGTCCACCAGAATCAACGGTTTGGAAAGTTCGTCCGACAAGGACCCCGTGCCACGTATATATATGGAAGGATTCTCCGCTCCCGGCTGACCGGACGGCTGTATGGATGAAAGTCCGGTGACAGCTCCCGAAAGCGCATTTGCTACACTGCCACTGGGAGATTTCAACAGCTCTTTCGTGTCAATGGAAGAAATAGCCGCAGTAACGGACATCTTACTTTGTTTACCGTAAGCAATGATCTGTACTTCCTCCAAGGTTTGAGAATCTTCCGCCAATCGGATAGTGAATCCGGTTGTTTTAGCAGGGGCCGCTTCTTTCGAAGCGTACCCCATATATGAAACTTCGAACACTATGGGAGAGATATTATCCGGAATATCCAATGCAAAATTACCATCTATGTCCGTAATCGTCCCGATAGTAGAACCTTTCACTTTAACAGTAGCTCCTACCAAAGGCTCGGACGTCCTGTCGTCCACCACTTTCCCTTTGTAGAGCCTGTTCTTGTTGATATTTGTTGCTGATGGGACTTCCATGATCTCATGCAGAGTATCGTTTCCAGCCACTGCCATTACAGGAAACAATGACAGGCATGCAACAAACAGATACTTGTGTTTTTTCATAATGTTCTCTATTTAGTATTAATTATTTTGCGTCAAATGCCATAACAAATACAGAGCCGTCTGTATCCTGTCCTGCAACCAGCTTACCGTCCACCATAAGCCCTGGTTTCCATGAACCACTCTGCCAGTCGGTTACGCCTACACACATAATGTCTTTCCAGCCCATCTTATTAAGTACGTATGCAGCCTGCAAAGGCGTCAGTTCCGAATCACCCTCATTTTCTTTACTCACAATTGCAATAGCTACCTTACCATCGAAAGTTTTTCCTATCATGATAAACTGACCATACACATTATCACCCATACTATCACTGAATCCATTGTTGCCCAATACCTGCTTGTAAGTGAGCGCCTGTCCGTCTTTGGCAAAGCAAGGATAACCGTAAGCTGCAGATACTACATTCCAGTCACCGCTCAAATAGTTATGACAATCGTAAGTCAACACATTTGGAAAGTTATAAGGTTCTGCATAAACTTCTCCCAAATCTTCGCTGGTATTAGCCTCATAGAATTTAACCTTATGCAATTTTGTTTTGCTTCCACCCGTATTCATAGTGGCTATATCACACAAGAGCTTACCTTCTGCCGTAAATCCGAAATGCCAACCAAACTGAATATTCTCCGGCTGTTTCTCTATCCAAGGCAATTGCCAAGAATATACCTTATTATTGCCATACAGAATACCTCTTCCGCCCTGACTACCTTTAGAGCCGATAGCACGACCGGTCACAGTCACCAATCCTTTCACCTCAGACAATGTGAGACTATTCTGATCGTCTATTTCCATTCTACCTTTTACTTTAGCAGCATCCATCGTAAGTACTGTAAGATTCACATTCTCATAGTTTTCAAGTCCCGGATAAGTTGCAGGATCTTTCAGATCTCCCAATACCGCCATCGCTTCCGTCTGCGTCATTCCCGGATAATCCTCATTAGGGTTCCACCAGTCGGGATTCGGTTTCTTGGTAGGTTTCTGTTTAATCACATTATTCAGCAGCGTCGCTCTCATGATTGTGATATAAGGATATTTCTCCTTCACGGTTGCATCTGTGATGTCGACAAATCCCAAATCTTTTGCCGGAGTCATAATAGCCGAATAATCAATCCTCAATGTATAGGGACGGTTGCTGCCTGCCACTTTAATATTTACTGTAGCCGGTTCATCAGAAAGGTCGAATACGACAGTCTCAACCGTAGCGCCCGCCATTAATGCGCCCTCTGCAAAGTTCAGTTTGACGTTGCTTCTATCCATATTCCGGTCATAAGTGATCACAAGCTCTTTTGTCGCATTGTTTACTGTCAGTTTATATCCGCCATCTACCGTAATTTTGGAAGAGTCAACAATCGGTAACGCATTGGAAGTTACTATTACCTTATATTTCACCGTTTTCCCGTCCGGTCCCTTAAAATATAAGTCAGGATCATCCGTCATATCATAACTATTCACATCTGTAGGATAGGTGAGCTGATAACCGGTATTTACTTCAACTGTCAGTTTACAACCAGAAAAATTCTCGGCCTGGTCAAAAGCAAACGTAATCGTAGTGCCGTCTACAGCACCCTGTACTTTTTCTCCGTCAGCTTCCACCTGCACTGATTTGAAAGGAGTCGTTGCGGTTGTTCCGCCATCACCTTCATCACCCATCTCATCATCACTGTCCGAGCAGGAAACGCCCAACATTATTCCCAAAATAGAGAATAACATCCAAAAACATCTTTTTAGAAATAAAGATTCTGTTTTCATAATCTTAGAAATTAATTAATAATAATGTTATGTTTTCATAGCCGGATTATCGGGCTATCGACGCAGCAAAAGTAGGTTTCATCTAACGAAAAAAGGTCGAAAATTTACCGGAAAAACTCTCTAAAGTATAGAAATACGCACTTTTTGCCGAAATTTTGTTTTTGTAGCCTCTTTTACTCTTTCGATATCGTCGACTGATTCACATCTTTTATGGAAGAGTTATCAAACTGATGCTTCTTCTTTCCGAAAGTGAATCGATAATTCAATGACAGACCAATGATATAGTCATCTATACGAGGCGTACGGGAAATACTTCTCTGTATATATTCCGCTTGCGTAATGTAATGCTTATGTTTTGCTTTGTATGGATTACTGACATTGAGAGAAATATGTAAGTTATTAATGCTATATTGCACGTTAAAATCCAACCTGTGAGGGTTATGATAGATGTCGCCGTTGAAACTCATACTTTTTGAAGGGGACATATAGCCTAAATAAACATACCATCCCTTATTTCTCCAATAAATGCTACAAGGCCAGAAAAAGCTATTATAAGACTTTTTTTCTCCTACATCTATGTTTGTATGATCGTAAATACCCAAGGCTCTGAAGAATAATTTTTGCGGAATAATGGCATAGTCTAAAACGACCTCACTGTGCGACCACAGGCAACTTCCTCCATTAAAAGATTGGAAAACGAATGTATTTCTGTCGGAGTCATAGCGATGGAGAGAATAGTCTTGGTTAGAAAGAGCTTCAAATGACGAATAGATAATAAAAGTCCAACGTTTGCTGACGTTCCAATTATACCTCAATGTGCCATTATATCTCAAGTAATTTTTCAGTTCCGGATTTCCTACGAATAGTTCATATTCATTCATTCGATATTCATATCCGGTACGGTCAGAAAGGCTGGGTTCTCCACTCCCTTACCGTTCCGGTCAGCTGCAGAGAGTGCTTCTTGTAATCGTAAGATAACTTCAGGAAGGGAACGAACGCAGTAGTAGTCACACTATTTCCATTCGTTTTGGTATAAGACACTTCTTCTGCCACTTTAAGTTGAAGATTGAACCTCTTTTTTTTATTTTATAATTATACAAGACAGATAGTCTTGTGTTACTTTTTGCTTTAAAAAGTGGTCGGACACTTCCCCTGCATCGTGTTCAAATCATCCGTATGAGTATAATTCTGATAAACTGCCAGCGTTAATGCGGAATTGTTCTTGAATGTTTTTGAATAGTTTACGTCTACATTTCCATACCAACTTTTTTCATCCGTTCCGTTGCGATAGGCGGAAACAGCTGTTTCTCCCTCTCGTTGCTCATACCAACGGTCATACCGGTTATCTCCGTGACTTCCATAAAGACATAACTTTATTTTCTGTCTGCGAGGCAAGTCACGTATATAATTAAGTTGGAGCGCCGGATTTAAGCTTGTAGAATTTCTCCTTTCCTGTTTAGTCAGGAGTAGGGGATTATTACTATATTGCTGGCTGACCCAATTATCGATGTCGCTACTCTTTCTATTCATTCGGAGCGAACTGTAAAATATTTGTTTTTTATCTTTGAAGATGTAGTTCATGTACGCCTGTAGGTCGTTGTTGTTGTTCGACGAAGGCAGTTGCTTGTCTGTTCTGACAATAGCTTCGTTCGGGAATAGATAGGTGGTCTCCAATACACTTTCCGGATGGGATTTGAAGTGATTATAGTTGTCCGCCACCGAAACTGTCCACTCTGATTTGCCTTCAAAGAACTGAATCGTTCCTCGCCCGTTGCCTGTGAGGCGGTTTAATTGGTGATTGGCGTTCAATGCCACCGAACCTGCATAATCCCTCTCTTTCAATATATAATCAAATATCACATCCGCTTCCGGATAATCGGGACGGCTTTGCGAATAAAAATCAATCCGCTTGATATCATTAGGATTCAAATTCTGCACTTCGCCCGACGTAGCTTCACGGCCGTCAATGCACAATAACACATTCTTGCCAAAATATGAGATAGAGGAGCTATTCGCAGTAACTCCGGGAATCATTAACATTTCTACCGTATTGTAACCATTATAGGCATGGCGCAACTGGGCGCGGGTAAGATAATACATCGTCTTGTCTTCCATCTTTATTTCATTGGACCCCAGTACCGTCACTTCCTGAAGCTGCTCCACCTGTTTATCCAACCGGATATCTCCCAAACGTACGAAAGATTCTTTTGTCGGATATAAGGTCAATATCGTCTCCTTGTAGCCGAGATAGTTGAACCGCAGTTGGTATCTTTGCTCTTTCGGGGGGAGCCGCAACGTAAAAAGCCCTTTCATATTGGTTGTGACGCCTGCAACAAATATTGTATCCGAGGTATAACAACGTACGGTAGCCGACTCCAAGTCTTGTTTTTCATCACCTAACAAGTGCCCTTGCACTTGCATCGTTTGGGCTGTTATTGAAAAAGAAAAGAAGAAGAAGAGTAACAACATGATAAAATAAAGTTTCTTCATAATATTATTAATCGTTTGAATAATAAACTCTTATAACCTTTGGCAATTAGCAACTAATAATCGCATACAAAGAAGCGAATTACTAACCGAAAAAAGGTCGAAAATTTACCGGAAAAACTCTCTAAAGTATGGGAATATGCACTTTTGGGAACATATTTTCTATTCTTAGTGCTTTCATCCTATTCAAGCAAATTTTATGAAAAATCAGACTCATTCTTGCTCGTTTCCGGCATAGTTTAGTACCTTTGCCGATAATAAATAACCATCAACATCCATAAAATAATGACTCCTCATTTCGACTTCTCCGAAGTCCCCTACTCCTTCGGCCTGTGCGCCGCCGAAAACTGCCCGAAAGCCTCAACCTGCCTGCGCCGGATTGCCATGCAGTATGCTCCTGTCAACAGAATTTTCCTGCCGACGATGAACCCTAACCGGATAATAGCCGGAAAAGGTAAATGTGATTACTATTGTTCGAACGAGAAAACCCGCTTTGCACTTGGCTTTACACGCACGGCAAATGCACTCACCGTGCGAATGGCAAGTACATTCCGCTACCGGATGATTAGCTACTTCGGACGCAAGAATTACTACTTGAAACGCCGGGGAGCACTGAAAATCACTCCTGCCGAACAGATATATGTCATAAACGTTGCTAAAGAACTGGGGGTAGTACTGAATGACTACTTCGACGGTTATATAGAAGAATATAACTGGAACGCTTAGTCGTTCCTACCATGTCTTCGGAAGAAATTTACGTTTCTACAGAGAACACTGTTATATCTGTAGTGTACTGAATAAGTTGACACTTCTAACATTAGAAATTCATATGGAAGCATTAAAAAAGAAGTACACTCCTTACACAGAATCTGAACGAATGTCGTATATTCGTGAGTATTTATCGACTTCCGAAACGAAGTATCAGTTTGCCAAGCGTACGGGTATTTGCCGTCGTTTGCTGATTCTTTGGCTTGATAAGTATCATATAAATGATAAAGTTATGAGTACAGAACAACCCTCTTTAAGAAAAGACTCTGATGAGTCTCTCAATGAACTGGAGAAAGAACTCGCTGCATTGCGTGCCGAAACCACAAGCTTCAACGTGCCCTTCAGGAGGAAAGTCTTCGTCATGAAGCTTGTGAGGAATTGATTAATCTTGCGGAGTCAACCTATCACATCAAGGTTCGAAAAAACTCCGATGCCAAGTAATCGACACCTTGTCACAGGGGAACTGTACACGTCGTATGCGCGGTAGTTTGCAGTTCCTCTGTGATTACTTCGGCATAACCAGACAAGGTTATTATAAGCATGTCAACAGAAAAATGGAAATAGATATCCTCACATCAAGCATTGTACTGTATTGTACTGAGTTACGTAAGCTTATGCCCAAGGCTGGTATGCGTGAACTCTATGCATGCTGTCTCCGCAAGTTTGGTGCCAGAATGATCATTGGGCGTGATCAATGCTATAATATTTTTTTCGTGCCAATGGCCTGTGCCAACGTGTCAGGCGTGTGAAGCCAAAGACAACAAATTCCAATCATAATTATTACATTTATCCAGACTTGCTGAATGTCACTCCTAAATTTGTAGCGGACACATTCGGTTCAATGGTTGTAGCGGACATAACCTATGTTGCCACGTGCCAGGGATGGGCTTACCTGTCTCTTCTTACTGATGCGGGCAGTCGGGCCATAGTCGGATATGCCCTGTGCAAAACACTTGAAACGGAAGGTCCCTTTAAAGGCGCTGCGGATGGCTATGGAGTTTTACAACAGACACAATGTTGATTTGAGTAAGCTGATACACCATTCTGACCGGGGGAGTGCAATACTGCTCAAACCTGTATGTGGGGATGCTCAAGAAACATCATATTAATATCAGTATGACTCAGTGCGGAGATCCGCTACATAATGCACTGGCTGAGCGGATGAATAACACACGATCAAGAATGGGTGGCTTTTTGACTGTGGAGATGACAGCTTTGAACAGTTGGACAAACGTATAGGCGATGCCATATATGCATATAATTATGTTCGACCGCATCAAGGTATACAAATGAGAACCCCGATGGAATATATTCGTAAGTGCAGCGGAAAGGTGATTGAAGTCCTCGTCGGGACGGGTGCTCCCGCCCCTATTCTTATGGATTACGCAAGCGAATTTTGATAATTTCTCGAAAAAAAAGCATCCGTCCTAATTACAGCGAACATAATCGTAACTAATTTCGCTCTAACTGCATTCAGAACCGACATCTTATTTTTTCCCTCTTCGACCTTTCTGTCATAATATTTCTTCAATGGACTATTTTTCACTTGTGAAACAGATAGTGCCGCCATATGTAGCAAATGCTTGATGCTCTTGTCAGCCCTATTAGATACTCTATTTTTTAGAACGTTGGCTACTTCCTGACACATAGACGAACGGAACAACTCCCTCCTGCATGACAGCAAAACTTCCTGGGATCAGTAAAAGAAGTGAAAGCATCTGTTTCCATGATCATCTTCAGTGCAACACGTTCCCCAACTCCATCCACAGACATGAGTAAATCCATTTGATGAGTAATGACAGGTGCCTGATTTATAAGTTCTTTTATTTCAAGGTCTATTTGTGCTATGTAATCCGTAAATGTATTGATAATCCCTTCAACTCTATTGCATTTAGCAATATATATTGAGTGTTCCATATAGTCTACCTGATCTTTTTTAGCTGGGATTGATATTTAGCCCTATCTGCAACAAGCATACTGCGTTCTGTTGATAAGTTTTTGAGTTTTTGTATTATAAGCTCTGATGCGGTATACGGTTGTAGGCAATCATTATATCTTTCTGCATACATTGCTATTCGGCAGGCATCTATTTTATCATTTTTGCCACGAGGTATTCCATGACAATATTTTATTTTAGCTGCATCTTCCAAACATAAGTAGACTCCTATACTTTTTTTTGTTGCACAGACCAAAGGATAGGTATATTGCCCTGTATGTTCCGCACAGACAACCAAACTGTCCTCAGAGAGGAAAAATTTCTCAAACGTTCTTGTTAACCAAGATTTAATAGAGGATAGATCATTAGGAATAACATCATAAAGGATGTCCTTACCGTTACTCCTTAAACATAAATCCAATTTTTTCTTACTCACATCAACTCCTAAATAAAAAAACTTTCATACTTTTGTTTTTGAACATTAAACAAAAAAGAAAGGACCTGAACTTGACCTAATAACCTTAAACAGGTTTACTGAAATTCTTATATGGGTTTGAGTTCAAGGAAGGAGCAAAAGGACCGAATAGGGACTTAGACTTGACTTCTATTGCCGCTGATGGTTTTCCTTTTGCTTTCCTTTCAATATCAATTCAAAGATAAATATTTTGATGCTGCAAATCTAAGGTTGCCGCTAGGGCGATCCCCGAGCGAAGAGTTTTTGTTGTTTAATGAAGTTTACAGACCGGAGTCTTGCATTTATAAGAGAAGATACATATTTTTTGCAACATCTTTAAAATGACAACTTATATAGGAATTACAAAGGGACAAGTAAACTTATTTAGGTTTTAAAATATATTGAGTAAACTAACTTAGGTATAACAAGCGAAGTTGTCAACTAAATCCAGTACAGTACAATCCCTTTAGAACCATGGTGGTTTCCCTATAAAGGAAACGCCCGTTTCCTCGTAGAGATACGGGCGTATCCATATAGGGAAACTATCGTGCCCCATAGGGAAACGAGCGTATCCAATAAGGGAAACAACAAGGAAACTGTAATACTCTAACAAACAGCTATATATCTTTATCACGCTTTGCCTTGCTCCATGTATTCTTTGGGAGTCATGCCGTACTTTTTCTTGAAACAAGTACTGAAATATTTCGGGTCGTTGAAGCCCACTGCAACGGCAAGGTCGGTAATCCTTATTTTACTTCGTCCGTCCATCAGTTTGCAGGCAGCAGTCAGCCGGACATTCAGGATAAACGCTGAAGGTGTCAGTCCTGTCAACGATTTCAGTTTCTCTGTCAGCACTGTACGCGAAGCCCCATCTCACTGACAAACTCCGCCTGGCCGAACTCCACATCATTCAGATGAGCATTCACGCAGTCTATCGCACGCTGAAGGAATGTCTCGTCAAGTGAAGTATACTCCAGTTTGTCTACTTCAAATACAACCTGCTTACGAAAATCAGCCCCTTTCCGTTCCTGCCGTTTCAGGCAATTCATAATCTGCGCATAAAGCAGTGAAAAGTTGCATGGTTTACTGATATACCCGTCAGCCCCGGAGTTATATCCCTCTATCTGACTTTCTTCAGCCCGTTTGGCTGTCAACAGGATGACAGGAATGTGGCAATATTCGAATTTATTCTTTATATACCTGCACAATTCTATACCGTCCATCTCGGGCATCATAATATCGGAGACAACCAAGTCTATGCCCCCTTCTTGCAGCACTTCAAGCGCCTGTCTGCCATTTATGGCGGTTTTCACACGGAAATAGTTGGAAAGCAGATTAGAGAAAAGCATGCACAATTCTTCATTGTCATCGACAATCAACAGCGTATAGTCCTCCGGATGAAGTTCCGTTTTCTCGTCCGGCTCATCGCCTTCTTCCGTTTCATTGATATAAATCGGAACAGGAAAAGCTGTCTGTCTCTGCGCCGTCACTGTCTCATCGAGCTCTTCCTGTCGGTAGGTTTCTTTATCGACAGGCAGCATGATACGGAAACAATTGCCCGTCTGCTCATTGCTAAATGCTTCGATTGTCCCATGATGGAGAGCTACCAGGTCCTTTACCAATGCCAGACCTATCCCCGTACCTATTGTATTATGTCTCCTGTAATCACCTTCATAGAAACGCTTGAACAATCCGTCTATCGTTTTCTGTGTCATCAGTTCCCCGGTGTTGGTCACGTCAATCTGCAAGGTATATTCGTCCGCCAATGCCGCCCGGACACATATCTGCCGCCCTCCGGTGTATACTTCGCCGCATTCGACAAAAGATTGTACACTATCTTGTCGAGCTTGTCGGCATCGAAGAAGCCGAAGATGATATCGGGAGTACTTTCAAAAGAAAGAAGCTGGCGTCTCTTGCCAAGCAAAGGTATAAAGGCTTCCGCACAACTGCGCAAAAAAGAAGAGATGTCTCCATAAGATACACAAATCTTCAGATTGCCGCTTTCCACCTTTCTAAATTCCAATACTTGCTGTATCAGACGCATCAGGCGGGTAGCATTGGCAGTCATCACCGTGTACAGTGTGCGTTTGTCTCCCCCGCTCTTCAGGTTTTCGAGCGAGGCAAGGATGATGCTCAGCGGAGTCATCAACTCATGGGTGATGTTTGTAAAGAACTGTAATTTCAAGTGGTTAATCTCCTGAATCTTCTGTTTCTCCATCTTGCCAATCTGAATCTCATGCTGCATGCGCATCTTATATCGCAGGAAACGAAAGACGAAATAGAGAATCACCACAATAGCAACGGCATATAGGCAATAAGCCCACCACGTCAGCCAGGGAGCGGGAAGAATACGGACCTTCAGGGTTCTCTCCGTATTTCCCCACACACCATCCTCGTTCGTTCCCTTCAAGCGGAACAGGTAAGTGCCCGTCGGCAGGTTATTATAAGTGGCAAAATGGCGTTGGGCATCCACCACGATTTCTTTATCGTCATAGCCTTCCAGACGATAGGTATACATGTTCTCCTGCGGATTCACGTAATTCAAGAGAGAAAACTCGATAGTAAAGTTATTGTCCTGATGCTCAAGTGTGATTTCGTCTGTATAGTTCACGTCTTTCTCTGAGAAACGCCGCCTCTCTTCCGGTGTCATGCTTCTCAAAGAGCGATTGTGTACTTTGAAGTCTGTAAACACGAGGGGGAAAGAAGAAGGTTTATAGCCTGTCCTATCTACCATGAAACTCCGTATCCCGTGCGAACTTCCGAACATGAGCCTCCCTTCGGGCAGCAGGCAACAGGACGCACGATTGAACGAAAAAGTTTCCATATCATCGGCCACCGCATAATAGTTTATGTTTTCCAGTACGTGGGCTTCATTCATGGTAAAGGAAAGCACCGTATTATTGGTCGTTATCCATATCTTCCCCCGGCTGTCCTCCACAATGTTGGTGATTCCCTTATTCTCTATAGTGGAGAAAGAAGTGATAGTCACAAACATATCCTGCCGGCGGTCGTAGTAAGAAAGCCCATTCCACATAGAGCCTGCCCAAATCTGCTGACGGGAATCGACCAACAGGCAAAAGATATTCTGTACGTCACGCTTCTGCCCTACGGCGTAGCGCTTGTAAGTCTTGTCCTGCAAGTTGAGGCGGACAATCCCTTCATAGTTGGTAGCAATCCATATATTCCCTTCCGCATCTTCCTTAATATCGAAGATACGTGAATGAAGGAATTCCAGTTCTGCGCCGGGCATCCATTCCGACAGTTTATGAAACTGGTCGTCCGCATCCAGAATATAAACTCCCTGCCGAGTACCTATCCATAAATTCCCTTCCGAATCTTCCATCAGCGTATGGATGCAATCGCTTTCGAATTTCTTTTCGGTCAGGCTGTTCAATGACCTTACTTTATGATTCTTCTCATCATAGAGCCAGATTCCACGGCTATAAGTGCCGAAGCAAATCTCCCCCGTTTTCTTTCTCCTGATAATTGCGTCCACAGCAGATGTGTACGGCAATTCCTTGAAATCGGGATGCTCCTGATAATTGACACAAGTATGTGCCCGGTCATTATAAAGAATCATTCCGAAACCGATAATTCCCATCCAATATTCGTCGTTTCCGGCATAAAAGATACTCCGTATGGAACTCGTATTGTACAGTTCTCTCACCGTCTCCATCCGGTCGATGCCGAATTTCTTATTATCCGTCTGAATCTTACAAACACCGCCTCCGAACATGCTTATCCACATCTGATTGTCATGCGTACGCTGTATCGAGCTTACTTCATTGTAAGGCAGTTCTCCAATTTCACTACCCGGCAGGTAATTTTCGAAAGAATAGAAATCATTCTCATCGTGCATGATACTCAAACCGCTACGGGTGCCCACCCATATACGATGCGACTCGTCCTGCTCGATAGCATATACGATATTATCAAACAATGAATTCTCCTCACCTTCTACCCGATGAAAACGGTCGTACTGCATACGTCCTGTCGTGTAGGGTGTTTTCAACTTCACAAGCCCTCTGTCCCAGGTTCCAACCCAAATCTGTTGCTTGTCGTCCTGATATACTACATTGGAAAAATGCAAGACCGGATCAAGATGGGTGTAAAATTTATTCCGCCCCACATCGTAACGGTAAAGACCGCTTTCACAAGCTGCTATCCAAATGTCCCCCTGCGTATCTTCCATTATTGACGAGACTCCTCCCAACCTCCGGCTCGACAAATCAATCCGCTCAAATACATCCTCCGCTTTTCTCTTTCTGAAAAGTCCCCGGTCGCCTCCTACCCAAATATCCCCGTTCCTTGCACAAAAGATATCCGCTGCATTCAAAGATTCCAGTTTTTCACTTCCGATACGCTCTATTACTCCGGTAAGCTTATGCAACTTGAACACTCCTTTTTCCGCAGCAATCCATAAGTCTCCATCCTGATCCTCAGTCACCACATTCAGATAACAGTTGAAAGGTAAATTCGTTCCGTCATTCAAACCATAATTCACCACACTGTAGCCGTCATAACGCGCAAGTCCGTTGTAAGTAGGAAGCCAGATATATCCGTCGGAGTCCTGATACAGTATCCGCACCTCATTGGTAGGCAATATGCTTGATGAAATGGGAATGAATTTTAAGTTGGAAGTATACTTCCCCTATTTGTAGCATGGCTGTCCACTGATAGTATGCAGAGGAATAGCAAGAGCAGGGACAGATAAAAATATTTCTTTTTCATAGCAGACTATTTCAGTCAATTAAATCTTAAGTTATGCAAAACTAATATTTTATCAAAAGAATTACAATATATAAACTGAAAATAACTAAAAAACATTGATAAACAAAAATTCGACCAATGCTTAAGCTTAGTAATTCTATAAACATTTTATCTATTCTTTTCTAATCCAACAATAATTTATCATACTAAACATAAAAATAGCCAGTAAAAAACGTATTTTAAAATTCAAAGAAGAGTAAATATCCCTTTCAGTATCTCAAATATATCGAAATATCTGTCAACCTATCGTATTAAGACTTTACCCCGTGTATGTCTCGATTGACATCTGCTGACATCTAACGACACGTGATGTCACCGTTTTGAGAATCAGCATTTTATTCAATTTCAGCCACTATTTTTGAGCTGTCAAACGAAAACATTAATCTCAAAATGATGGATCATGGCACAAGAAAAAGAAGTGAAAGAAAAACCGAAGCGGACGCGCAAAACGCAGAAATCCGCCAAAGAAAAGCCCTATGTGGAACAAATCAACGAACTACTGTTTGTCCACAACAAGGAGGACCCCAAAGCCGGTGTGCAAGCTGTCAGCGAAATTGACGGGGAAGGAAAGGTCAGGACGGTTCCTGCCGAAGAAAAGAACGAAAACTCCTTTCTGAAATTCGAGAAAAACTCCAGTATCCTCGAAAACTTCATCAAGAATTTCTGGAGCCAGCTCAAGGAACCTACACATTTCAGGCTCATACGAATGACCGTCCATGATTACAAGCAGAACAGGCAGGCAATCAGAGGATTTGTCACAAGGCAAGGAAACGGACGCAGTAAAAGAGTTCCTCAAACGCTACGAAATCCGGCCGAGAGAAAACAAGGAACAGAGTAAGAACGAAAAAGAAACAGAAACAATGGCAAAGAAACAAAAATCAAACCCGCAGGAACAGGTACCACAACCGACAGTTTCAACAGGACAGCCGCAGGAACAGCAGGCACCACGCTACCGTTATGACGAGAACATGGTAAACTGGGACGCACTGGAAAAGATGGGCGTCTCCAAAACTTCCCTCGAACAACAGGGACTGCTGGATTCCATGCTGAAAGGATACAAAACCAACAAACTGGTTCCCCTAACACTGACGCTGACAGGTGCCAGGGTCAAACTGGACGCACGCCTCTCATTCATCACCATGCCGGACGGGCAGATCGGTCTGGGTATCCACGGCATCCGCAAGGAACCGGAACTGGAAAGGCCCTATTTCGGGCACATCTTCACGGAAGAGGACAAGAAGAACCTCCGTGAGACGGGAAACATGGGACGGGTGGCGGAACTGAACCTGAACGGAGGATCCTATACACCCTGTCTCATCTCCATTGACAAGAATACCAACGAACTGGTTGCTGTACGACAGGAAAACGTATACATACCAAGTGAAGTGAAAGGTATCAGACTGACAGCGGATGAAATAAACGCGCTGAAGGAAGGACAACCGGTATATGTGGACGGAATGACCTCAAAAAACGGGAAGCCGTTCGACGCCACACTCCAATACAGCGCGGAACGCAGAGGGCTGGAATTCATCTATCCGGAAAGCAAGGGGTTCAACCAGCAGAGCCTGGGAGGCGTACAGCTTTCACCCAACCAGATCAAGATGCTCAGCGAAGGACATACCATCCTTGTAGAGGATATGAAACGCACCGACGGAGCGCTGTTCTCCTCTTTCGTCACGCTGGACAAGGTGACCGGCCGACCGCAATATACACGACATAATCCGGAGAACGGGGAAATATACATCCCGAAGGAAATCTGCAACGTGCTACTGACTCCCGAGGACAAGGAGGCACTACGCAAGGGGACAACCCGTCTTCCTTGAAAACATGCTCAACCGCAAGGGGGAAGAGTTCTCCTCCTTCGTCAAACTGGACATGAATACGGGCAGGCCGCAATACTCGCGTACACCGGACGGTTTCAGCGAGCGCCAGGTGCCGGTCGTTCCGGCGGAAGTATACGGGCATGTATTCACGGCACAGGAACGGGCCAACCTGCAGGACGGAAAAACCATACTCGTATCGGACCTGAAAAGCGCCAACAACAAGACATTCAGTTCCTACCTGAAAGTGAACGCAAATTCCGGACAGCTGCAATACTTCCAGGAAAATCCCGACATACGCCGCAATACGGCCCGGCGTGCCGCACAGGTGGACGACACGCAAAACCGGCAGCAGGAACAGAAGAAAAGGAAGCAGACAGGCCGTATAAAAAGAATACAAAAAAGAATCATTAACCATTCATAAGAGAAAAAGACATGAAGCAGAATGACAACCGGATATTCAGAAAGGAAGACCTTGACTGGAAAGCACTGGAGACCATCGGTATCCACAAAGAGGAACTGGAAAAAAGCGGGGACATGGAACTGCTCCTGCAAGGGGAGGAAACGGAAACCGTCCCATTGAAAATCCGTACTCCCGCACTCCGCTTAACAATGGACGCCACCCTCAGGATCACGGTGGGGACGGACGGAAAGCCGGTAATGGAAATCAACGGGATCAGTCCCGAAGCGGAAAGCGAAGCCGGCGGATAATCCCTGCCCCATACAGACAGAATCAAAAGTATACACAATTTCCCCGTACCGGTTTTATTGCGAAGGTACGGGGAACATCAAATGGAAAAAGATCATGATTGCGATATTGACAGACAAGCCCAATGTGGGAAAAGAGATAGCAAGAATTCTGGGAGCACATACCAGAGAGGACGGATACATGAGCGGGAACGGGTACATGGTGACATGGACCTTCGGCAACATGCTTTCGCTGGCCATGCCGAAGGATTACGGGATGGACCGCCCGGAACGCGGGGACTTCCCGATAAATCCCGCCCCCTTCAGACTGATGGTAAAACACATCAGGACCGATACGGGATGGATACCGGACATCAACGCAGTCCTCCAGCTGAAAGTGATCGAGAAAGTATTCGCCGCCTGCGAGAGTATTATTGCGGCCACCGACGCCTCCCGGGAGGGAGAAATGGTCTTCAGGTACCTTTACCAGTATCTGGAATGCAGGAAACCCTACCGTCGTCTATGGAACTCGTCACTTACGGACGAAGCCGTGCTGGAGGAAATGGGCAGCCTCAGGCCCGGCAGCCTGTATGACCGCATGTTTCTGGCAGCGGACAGCCGCAACAAGGCGGACTGGGTACTAGGACTCAACGCCAGCTATGCCCTCTGCCAGGCGACCGGAACGGGAAACAACTCACTGGGACGGGTGCAGACACCCGTACTGGCAGCCATAAGCAGCCGTTACCGTGAACGTGAGAACCACATTGCCACGGACACCTTTCCGGTTTTTATCAGCCTGTGCAAAAATAACACCCTGCTCAAAATGCGCTGTACGGAAGAATTCACAGACCGGGAGGCGGCTGCACGGCTTTACAGTGACTGCAAACTGGCCGGACATGCACGCGTCACCGCTGTCAGCAGGCAGATCAGGGAGATAGAGCCTCCAGCCCTCTACAACCTGACCGAACTCCAGAAAGACGCCAACAACTATTACGGAATGACTGCCGGAAAATCACTTGAAATCGCACAGAGACTTTATGAGAAGAAACTGATTTCCTATCCGCGAACTGCCGGACGTTTCCTTCCACGGGACGTTTACGACAAACTGCCCCGTATCATGGAGAAAATCCTGAACAGGAAGGAATTCCGACCGTATGTCAGAAGCATGGGGATCAACATATTCGACCTGCCGGACAAGGTAGTCGACGAAGGACAGGCGGCGGAACACCACGCCATCATCATTACCGATACATATCCGGAAGGATTAAACCGGGAGGAGATGCAGCTGTACATGATGATTATCGGACGGATGCTGGAAGCCTTCATGCCCGCATGCAGGGCGGAATACACCACCGTGGATGCCGTATGTGCCGCACGAAATTTCCGGTGTCATGCATGCCGCATCATTGAAAAGGGATGGTTCGGCATATTCGAAAGGGAAAGCGTCATTGCAGGAAGGGAATACGGCTTATCCCCCATCCCGCAACTGGAAAACGGGGAGACGGCCGCTGTTACCGGATGCAGCCTGATACACAGGAAGGACCTGCCCGTATCCGCATATACCGACGCGGAACTGATCACCTACATGGACACTGCCGGACTGGGAACGCCGGCCACGCGTACAGGAATCCTGCAGACCCTGATTGACCGCAAATATGTACGTTATTCAGGCAAATACATCATCCCCACACGAAAGGGGCTTTACATATATGAGACGGTACGGAACATGAAAATAGCGGGAGCCGCACTGACTTCGGGCTGGGAGGCGCAACTGGCACGAATGGAAAGGGGAAAGCTTACACAGGAAGAATTCATGAAGGGGTACTCAAACTCTCGGGAGAGGTAACGGAAGATATCTTCCGGAAATGTGAAAGATAGAAGCTATATATAGGAACGGGAAATGCAGGCTGAAAAGTCTGCATTTTTTATTTGTCAGACATCTGTTATGCCGCTTTTAGGCGGCAAAGGTACCGGATTACCCCGTATTCGTGTCAAGGCAGCCCTGCGGGCCGGTCGGCTGAAAGAAAATCATCCTCGCTGTGCTCCGGTATTTTCTTTCGCCAAGCCTTGACACAAAAGGGCAATCCGGGAGAACGAAGGCCTGTAAAATCGGGAAAACAGATCCCGAAGAGATAATCATACACTCATAAAAACAACAAGGACATGAAACAGAAATCCATCGCAAGCATCTGCAAGCCGGCGGTCACACTGCTGGCAGCCGCAGTAATAATCCTGCTATGCCGCAAAGGCATAATTCCGGTACATACCATCCTGTTACTGACAATAGCGGAAAGCATAATCCGTATTTTGCTAAGGCTCCTCCCGTTCCTGGCGACAATTCTCACCATTCTGATCCTTATCGGAATGTTATTATAAACCCTTAAACTACAAATGAAATGGAAACAAGGAAATTCACCCCGTCAGCTCCGGTCGCACCCGCACTGTGGCCGACAACGCGAAGCATCAGGCCTGCAAAGAGAAGATTTCCCAATACGGTTGATGAGCCCAGAAATATCGGGTATTATCTCAAGCCACTGCTTGACATCACGAAGCGACCGGACAGAGACGAAATTCTGAAGACATATCTCAAGGAAACCTATGTATAACAATAAAAAACAACCATTATGTTTTTCCAATCAATTTATCAGATGATGTCGGCAGGCACAGACCTGAACATCAACATCAGGAGAACGGACGGAAAACTGTCCGTAGCGGTAATACCCAGACGTACAACACTCAAGGATGAAGCCGGACAGGCCATCGTGCCGCTCATACTCAACGGCCCCCCCATGGAACTGGACGGACAATTCCTGCAGATCATCACCACACCGCTGCAGAAAGCGCAGGGAATCCTCACCAACCTTGAAACCTTCGAGCAACAGGCACGGCTGACCGCAACACAAGGCAAGGCGGCCGGAACCGCCAACGACAAGAAGACAAAAGAGGCACGTGAAAAACAGGAAAAGATGGAAAAACTCCTCAAACGTGCGGAGGAGGCGTTCACGGCAGGAAGATACTCGGAAGCGACAACCTGCTTCAGGCAGGCCAAGGTACTCGCAGACACGGACAGGCAGAAACAGATAGAGGCAAGGATACAGGAAGTGCAGAAGGAGTCGTCACAGGGCTGCCTGTTTCCTGAAACGGACACACAGCCGCTTCCACAACAGCCGCCCGCAAACGGTACGGCGAACGGTAACCGACCTGACGGACAAATGCGGATGTTCACGTCACAACCTCCACAACAGCCTGTACAGCAGGCAATCCCGCAACCGGTACAACAACCGGTGCCCCGGCCGCAGATAGTACAGCCGCAGCCCGTACCACAATATTATCCGGGAACACCGCAACCCGTCCCCCTGCAGCCGCAGGCAACCGTCATACAGACAACCCGGGAAAATACGGGCAGGGAATACCAGTCACCGCCACAACCGGCCACAGAAGCGCTCACTTTTGACAAGGACGATGAAAGTGACAGGGAACTGTTGCGCGAAGACCCGTATGCGGAATACATAGACTTCCCGCAGGAATGCCGCATGAAGGACGAGACACAGGCGGAGCTTATATGTTGTTAAACCATTAAAACTTTAAATAATATGGCACTTGATATCAAAGGACTCAAAAGAGTATTCATCCTGAAAAAAGGAAATGACACCCTGACACTGGAAGATCCGGACAGCAGAATGTCCCTTTCCGAAGTGACGGACTTCTATTCCATAAACTATCCGAACTGACCACGGCAACCCTGCACGGGCCGGAACTCGAAGAGGACCGCGCGGTATACCGGTTCAAAACCACCATAGGAACGAAAGGATAAGCTATGGCAAAGAAAACAAACCCTAAGAAAAAGGAGGAGACAACATGCAGACAGTTATCGGAACTACAAACGGAAGCCCTGGCACGACTTATTATCAGCGAGGCCGGATGCACAGACATCAGCCGGGGAACCGGCAGCAGAAAGAAAAGAAGGCTGCCGCCGGCAGGAACCGTAATGATTTTCTAACGGGGAGAATTCTCCCCGTTACCCCCGAATTACTGTATGGAGAGCCGCGCGGGAGAAAAAATCAATCTTACGACAAGGGAGAATTTTGATTTCCTGTACCGTTCGGCACTCAGATACAGCGGGCTTGTCGGCCTCAGGCTTCCTTTCCGCCCGACCAGGAAATCACCGAGGATGAACATCATCAAACTGTACCGGGCAATGGACACCATACTCCCGGAGCATGTCAACCTGGAAGAGGAGAACGGAAGGCTGTACTTCTGCCTCTACCGGTTCCATGAGTGGCCGGAGTATAAACTGTTCTGGATACCGCTGGAATTCACGGAGAGACTGCCGGAAAAACTCGGAAGGATAGCACTGGAATTTATCCGACAGCTCGCCCGACACCATGGCATACCCAAAAGCACGGATACCAGCTACTACGAAATGGCACACGATTACCTGGAAGACTACAGGCTCTACGACGAAGAGGCGACGGCAGGAGAGATCAGACGCAAGGCCGCACTTGCCAGACTGTATGAAAAAGGGAAGGCGCACCGTATACTGAAGAGAATGGACAATCCAAAGGGATTTCTTGCGGACCTGGAGGGGGAAATACGGAAATACCATACAAAGAAGAACTATGAGCGGGCATTGCTGGAACTGCTCACGGAAGGTACGGCATACATTTCACACGGCAGCCCGAGCATCATGCAATACTCCTACGACTGGGCATACGAGGAGGCAGCAGATTTCAGGCCGGTGGGACTGGAGACGCAGATAATGGTCACCTGGTCGGTAAAGGACGCCATGAACGACGAAATGGAAAGCTATTTCAACTCGGACTACAGGAATCATACGCGATCACACCCGTCACGACATTCCACCTGACACCGGACACGGAAAAGCCTTTCTCCATGGATGACTTTCCGGAGCGGTTCTCCCATTGGCTCGAACGCTTCACAAAACTCATTACAAACAACTTCTAATAAAACAGGAAAATGAATGAACTGACAATACAGATGCAGCAAATCATGCATCCCAGAGCGGTACTTGTCGCCTATGAATGCGAAACGGCAGATTACTCAACCCCGCGAAGTTATCTCGAACTCAGGCCCGTCAATGAGAAAGGACGGATGGGAGCCGGCATTCCGGTAACCTATGAGTTCATGAACTCACTGGTGGAATCATACACGGAAAGCATGAGCGGAATCCCGCACGGACGCATCCCCGGGAACATGCTCCTGTGCGACTCCAGAAAAGGCCGCGAAAGGTACATATGGTACAATCCGCCGCAGAAGAGAAAAATGTACTTCCAGGACGGGCTGCACATTACAAACGGGACATTCAACGTACCGGGCGTCATCTACGTGGTGGAAAGGGAATACATGGACATACACGCCTTCAAGGGAGCAATCCCCGAAGAGCGGACAGAACTGTATCTGGCGCCGTTCTTCAATGTAGCCGGGGCGGACGTCTGCCTGGGCAGCTCATCGCTAAAGAAACCGCAGGACATGGATTTTCTGGAATTTCAGGAATACTGGGAAAAACGTTTCTGGATGAGCGAGTTCTCACATTTGGGAAGTGACAGGAACCCGACCCGCAGCAACCTGGTTTCCGTAACGGAACATGCACGGAACAATCCGTTTGATTACAGCGAGTTACAACAATCCGGGAAGAAACTTAAAGACATACTGGCATGAAAAAGATTCATTACACGGACAGCTACCTGCTGAAACCTTACCATCCCGTCACCATCCATGTTGCGGGTGCAGGGGGCACGGGATCACAGGTCATAGCCAACCTGGCACGCATGAACGTCGCGTTGCAGGCACTGGGACATCCGGGACTGCACGTCACCGTATTCGATCCCGACATTATCACGGAAGCCAACATAGGACGCCAGCTTTTCAGTGAGGCGGAGCTGGGGCAAGGCAAGGCCACAGCGGCCGTCACACGCGTCAACCGTTTTTTCGGAACAACATGGACGGCGGAAAACTGCCGCTATCCCGTACGGAAAACACAGGAAAACGGGGATGACAGGACAAGGCCGGCGAATATCATCATCACCTGCACCGACAATACCCGCTCACGACTGGAACTGTGGAGATTACTGAAAAAATACAGGGAGGCCTCCGTAAACAATGAAAGAGCGGTTTATTACTGGATGGATTTCGGGAATGCGCAAACCACCGGGCAAATCGTCATAGGCACTGTCCGCAACAAGATACGACAGCCGGCATCAAAAGAATTCATGCCGGTACCCGGAATGAATGTCATCACCGAGGAGGTGAACTATTCCACAATAGAAGAGAAGGACTCCGGACCGAGCTGCTCACTGGCGGAAGCACTGGAAAGACAGGACCTGTACATCAACTCCATACTGGCACAAGTCGGCTGTGACATTCTATGGAGGATGTTTAAGGAAGGAAGAACCCTGTACCGGGGAGGCATATATCAATCTGGACACACTCCGGGTAAACCCGATACCGGTATAGGCCATGTGAAAAAGACAGCCTCCCTTGCCGCCAACAGTTGCTGCGACAAGGGAAGCATCGGTATTTTTTTTCCAATCCGTATAAAACCGGAGCCGGATTCAGGATTTAATCCGCACTAATCCGGCGACACCCTTCCCCGTTTTAACCAGTTCGTATTTCTCAAGCCTTTCATACAATTTGCCAAGCGTCCTGCAGCCATACCTTTTCACTTTGAATTTGGGCATCAGCTTCTTCAGCACACCTCCAATCAAAGACAGGCTAACCTCCGCCTTACCATCAGCAGCCTGTTCAAAAGCCTTATCAAAGTATTCCATATCTCTTTGAATAAAGAATTCAGGCGTATTTTCCTGAAAAGGCTTCTCCTCCTTCCAGTCAGCTAACAGAAACCCAGTACAGGAACGTACCAGTGCCACCGGCGTCTTTCCCTCCCCGTAACCAAGAACCATCAGGCCACTCTCCCTGATACGTTGTGCCAGCAAGGTATAATCCCCGTCACTGGCAACCAGACAAAAACAACCGACCCGCCCCCTCATGCAGGATGTCCATCGCATCCATAACCAACGCAATATCCGTCGTATTCTTTCCCTGCACAAAAGAGGAAGCCTGCACCATCCTGAACGAATAATCCCTTGCCGCATCCTTCCAACCGGAAAGGTTTTTTAGTCCAGTCACCATATATACGTCTCACAACGGCAGTACCATAGCGAGATACAAACCGCATCACATCTTCCATCTTCTCGGAAGAAGCGTTATCGCCGTCAATCAAAACCGCGACAAACAAATCTTTTTCTTTTTTCATACCGAATCCTTAAGCTGCAAAAATATAACAGGTTCCCGCAAATATAAATAATTGAACCTATTTTTTTTCTTTCCCTCTGCCGCAAAAAATCCTGTATTTCCGAACTACGATAGCAATAAGTAACTGAAATTTGA